>WNGL01000297.1_pt1 | contig 61698 bp, 34 predicted proteins | sample 5400591 | NCBI WGS metagenome assembly WNGL01 (sample SAMN13153377, study PRJNA577476) | soil metagenome | isolation source: 80 cm soil or saprolite under Garry oak tree replicate 1 | place: USA:California | collected 2016-06-15 | reverse complement strand
GATGTGGAGCTCGTAGATCAGGACGCGCTGCGAGTCGATCACCGCCACTATCGGGGGCTCGGGGGTCTCGATCTCGACGCGGGCCGGCGCGGTCACGCTGGCAAGGGCGATCGGCAGCCCCACCATCACATGCAGTGGTCTCATGGAGTGTCCTGTGTCGGGTGTGGCGGTGAACGCTGACGGCGGGCGACGGGCCCCACAAGGGAAATCGACGCTCCCTGACAGCATCCGAACAGCAAACAACTTTTTCCCCACGGGCGAGATTCCCTACGGCGCCGCCGCCGCCTGCACCTCTGCCGCCACCCGCAGCATCGCCGCCAGGCTCCGCTCAACGTCGTCCTCCGTCGTCGCCCACGAGGAGACGCTGATGCGCATCGCCGTCCGCTCCTGCCACACGGTCCCGCCCGCCCAACACGTGCCGTCCGCCTGCACCCCCGCGATGACACGGCGAGTCAGCTCGGCGTCGCCAAACGACACCAGCACCTGATTGATCACCACGTCATTGAGGATCTCGTACCCGGCCTCACGTAGTCCCTCGGCGAAGCGCGTCGCGTGGCGGCAGGTGCGCTCGATCAGGTCGGCCAGGCCCTGCCGCCCCAGCGAGCGCAGCGCGGCCCACACCTCGATCCCGCGCGCCCGCCGCGAGAACTCGGGTGTGTAATGCTCCGGCTCGCGCGTTTCGCCGATCACCAGATAGGGCGCATTCACCGCCATCGCCGCATAGAGATCCCGCGGGTCGCGCACGATGACGATGCCGCTGTCGTACGGCACATTGAGCCACTTGTGCGCGTCGATCGCCCACGAGTCGGCCGCGGCGTAGCCCTGAACCAGGTGCGCCCGGTGCGGCGCTGCGGCTGCCCACAGCCCGAACGCCCCGTCCACGTGCACCCAGGCGCCCGCCACTTTGGCCCGCGGCATGATCTCGTCTGCCGGATCGAAGGCGCCGGTGTTGACGTTGCCCGCTTGCAGGCAGAGCAGCGTGTTGTCGTCGAGCGGTGGCAGCGCGGCGGCGCGCATCCTCCCCTGGCCGTCCACCGGCACGCGGATCACGCGCTCGCGTCCCAGGCCGACCAGCGACGCTGGGCGCCGCGGCGCGCTACGCGCCCGATGGACCGGACAGCCTGCTGCGTCGCCAGTTCGATTCCCTGAACGCCGCCAACCTGCGCACGCTCAAGCGGAGCAAGGTGTGGCTCGCCGTCGGCAGCGATGCCTACCGCACGACGGCGGTCCCGGAGGCGATGTATCTACGATCGCTGCGGGTGTTCTCCAATGCCGAGCTGCTCGACATGTGGACGCGAGCCACCCCACAGGCCATTTTCCCCGCGCGCAAGATCGGCGAGCTGCGACCGCAGTTCGAGGCCAGCTTTCTGGTGCTTGCGGGGGATCCGGTGCTCGATTTCACGAACACGACGCGGATTCTGCTGCGCGTGAAGCAGGGGCATGTCTTGGCTTTTCCCGCCTCGTGATGGAGGTAGACGCCGCGAGGAGATGCCACGAGACGGGCCACCTCTAGCGTGACCATACAAATGGAGGTCCCAGGCCTGCTTCGCCCGACTTGGGAGCGTTGAGTGAACGAATTGCCCTGGAGCGTTAACCCAACCCGTCACTAACAGTGGAAGGCTGCCAAATGGCGAGAAACGTGTTCCTGTCGTTTGTGGAAGAGGATCTGACTCTCGTTAACCTCTTCCGTGGGCAGGCCAAGAAGGAGGACAGCCAGCTCGAGTTTCAGGACTACTCCATAAGAGAGGCCATCAACAGCAAGAATGCGGACTACATCAAGCAGCAGATTCGCGATCTGATAAGAAAGGTATCGGTTACCGCCGTCTTGATCGGATACCGGACCTACACCAGCGATTGGGTGGCGTGGGAAGTTCAGACTTCAGGCGACTTGGGCAAGGGTGTGGTTGGCGTCCGCCTGCACAGTTCAGCCTCCGACATGGTTCCTCAGGGTGTGTCGAAACAAAAGGCCGAGGTGGTCGACTGGGACATCAAGGAAATCGTCCGGGCAATCGAACGGGCTGCGAAGAAGGCCGGCTATTAGCAATCACCTGGCGAACTGCAGGGCTCTCTTATGAGCGTCCGCACCGTCGGTCGGCGCTGAGATCGAGGGACGGATGGGTTGGGAACGGGATCTGTTTGCAAGAAAGAGATCGAATACACTCGTATCGACGGTAGAGAGTCAGTACGGGCTACGGCTCAACGCTTGCGCGGACATGAAGCTCGGAAACCTGCTTGAGCAGCGAGGTTTCGAGTCTCAGACTCAGCTCATCCGCGCGTACCGCGGGCAGCTTGCCAGTCACGCGAGGAAGCGGCGCGTATTTCTCAGCTTCCATGCCGAAGACTTACGTCAGGTTGGCGGCCTGCGTTTGATGGTCGACAACCCCAACGTAGCGCTCGAGCTGTACGACCAGAGCGTCAGGGTGGCCATAGACAGTGAGCGGAGTTCGTACCTGAAGCGCGTTATACGCGCCAGTATCGCCCGCTCGGAAGTTGTTGTTTGCTTGATCGGCAACGGCACAGCCTGGCGGGAATGGGTGGACTGGGAACTTCAGACGGGTGTCGAGCTGAGGAAGGGCGTGTGCGGCGTCCGTCTCAAGGGTTCCTTTGGAAGGACTCCACCAGTTCTGAAAGAGCTTGGCGCACCGATCGCCCCTTGGGACACGACGGCGATTGTGTGCGTCATTGAGCAAGCAGCTGCTCGAAGGACATGATTGGATCCGGAGCATCCGGACCCAGTGCATCGAAACCCTTGGTCCAGTCCTCCCCACAGGGCGCGGTTTGCAAGTGGTCAGCCCCCGGCGTATCAGGACTCAGGCCTCGATCATCGTCCCCTTCGAGGAAGAATGGCAGCAGAGGCCTTCTCGCCCCGCTCGTGGACGTCCGACTTCATCCACGTTACGAACTCCGCCAGCCGCTTTATGGCACGTGGCATCCAGTTCTCGCCTTGGACCGAGTAAGTCATATTGGGGAGGTGAGCAATGTTGGACGGGAGCCTGGATAGCGAGCGGTCGCCGATGAGAAACACCACTCTTGGAAGGCCGTGAGCGATGCCCACCTCGTTGATCACGTTCAGATTGAGCGTGGTCAGCTCGGCCAGCACGAATCCGCAGCGGGAGATCAACGTCAGCAGCAGGACGTAATACTCCTCGGACGAGAGACCACCCCAGGCACGAATCGCACGGAGCCCGGCCCGCTCGAGGGCCGGCTGATAGAAGAGCGAGTAGTACTCTGTGAACGGCCGCTTGAAGGGCATGGCGACGAAGCATGTATCGGCTTCCGGCCCCAGCGGCTCCAGCGCTGCGGTGAGGAGGGCCGAGGCCGGCGACAGAATGTCTTCGCCGCTCAGCCCGCGCTTCGCTTTTGGCAACCCACCGAGCCATTCGTCATATGACTCCACAGAGATCTGATACTTCTCCAGCACGGGTGTCCAGCGCTCCCTCAGGATCTTCCGCTGCTCGTTCGTCACCAGGCCGCCACTTGCCCCCTGGAGAACCGACATGGCACCGAGACCGGCGAAGTCGCGCAGCGTGTCGGAGTGCCCCTTGATCGCGGACAGCACATCCTGCACCAGCGGCTCTGACCGCTTCACGAAGGCGTGGTGGCTTCGGGGAAGATCGATACGAACGTCGATCTCCCGGAGGAACTCGTCGATGCGCCGCCTGTGCACTCCGTAGCGCCCGCCTGTGAAGGGAAACCGGCACGTCGTGAGGAACGCCCCCAGCGTGAACCCGTTGTACCGGTCATAGAGCGGGGAATGTGAAGCCACCGTAGCGACCTCCGGCCCCGACGGATCCAGTGCCCGCGCGCTCATGGTCTAGCGGCTCGCTCTGCGACCCTCGTGTCTACCGAAGAGGTGCAGTTCCCAGCAAGCCAGCTACTGCCACGCCAACCTCCTGTGGCGCGGCGATGTCGGAGATTCTCAGGTATTGGGTGTCCTGCAGCCAGGACGGAAGATCTAGCTTTTCCTGATCCAGCTTGATTGGGAGAATCTGCAGCTTGCCCATATCCCGGCGGGCCATAATCTCTCGCGCCTCGTGCATACAATTGCCACTGGCAAGGTACTCTCTCGACAGCAGGGGGATCGCGATCGCTGCCTGCGACAGGTTCTGAAAGATCTCCTCTAGCCATGGACGACCTGGCCGGATTGACTCCCCGTCCTTGTAGTCGAAAACGTTCTTGAAGACCGTCTTCAAAGACGCGATGATCCTCCGGGCGAGGTCGGCGTCCTTCCCAGAATAGCTGACGAAAACCGCCTCGTTCCGGAGCGCTGCGGCTTGGAAATACGCTTGCGCGTTCTCGTACGTGTCGATGAGCCGCGCAGGCAGGAGGAGGGTCTTCAACCGTGCGGCCACTCCAGCCTCTAGCTCATCACTCACAGTCCATCGAACAACGTCTTTGGCGTACCCCACTTCAAAGGCACCGAAGAGGGCCTCGTTTGCGGCACCGAGCGATTCTTCCTGCGAACGGCATCGCTGGAGTCGCAGCGTCGGGATGAATTGACCGTGGAGAAAACCCACGATACCGGTTTGTGCGACCACAGGTCCAATCTCGGCGACGATCCAGTCGAGGTTCGACAGGGCCGCATGGAAGTCTTTGTTGAGCACCGGCGGCCACGGGAACTCCAGCACCTCGCGCCCGCATCCTTCCAGCAAGCGGCGGACTCTTGCTGTGTCCTCCCGCGAGTAGCCTTCCAGGCCGGCGTCGGCTGTCGGCACCAGCAATCCGACCTTGGATCGTTCTCTCTGAAAGGTGGCAGCGCTCGCTCGGTAGGTACGCAGTGCCTGAACCATATCGCCGAACCAACGGAATGCTTTTACGTACTGCTGTTCGCTGGGCTTCGAACCTGTTCCTTCGACCTCACGCGCGTCGAAGGTGTACTGCTGGATCCAATCGGGACACGCGAGCACGCTGGCGTAACGTACGTCACTGAAGACGATCGCGGGGACGTGCGCGCGCATGGCGAGATCCAGCTCAAGACGGAAGTAGCGTGACTCCTGCCGAAGATCGCGTATGTCCACCGGCTGATCGGGAGGCTTCGGAAACGGATAAATGCCGATGAAGGCGTCTGCGTTCCGAACCATCCGTTCCAGCCGCGTGACGTTGGTCGCGATCTGGCCGAGGTCGACCTCGAACTGGACTTCGGCGGCTCTCGAAAAGAGTCGAAAGAAGTGCTGGTTCACTTCCGGCGACTTGTAGCGATGGCTCAGGAATGCTTTGAGGGAACGCCGTTCGACTCTTCTGTTCACCGAGCCTCGCCCATTCTGCCGGCCTGTTGGGCGGCGTGGCGCGAGCCTGCGCTCGGCCTTGTGGCTGTAGAGACAAACCTATCATGAGCCCAGGTGGACATGTCTCACCGTAGGTCGCGTGCCCAACCCATCATAGGCCGGTCTGCTCAACCTGCTACTTTGGCGCCTTGACGATCGACTGAATCCAGATGCCTTCGTTGGCCGCGTAAATGCCGGGCTTCCCATTGAGCTTCTCGACCCCGAGTTTCCCACCGAAATGGTGGAGGCCGACGACCTCCCAGTCTTCATTGAAGACCGGGCTCCCAGAACTGCCCTCCTTGGTCGGAGTCCGATAATGGAGCCGAACTCGTCCGGGTACGGTCGGCGCACCACTCGGCGGGCCTTCGTGATCGATGAGCTGGTTGTCCTGGAACGAGATGGCGAGTTCGTCTCCACCGGGATAGCCAATGATGTACACCTGCTGCGTCTCGCCGAGCACCGGCAGGTACGCCGTGGGCGCAAGCGGGTCGATGTTGACAGGCGGGCTACCGAGTCGGAGGATCGACGCGTCGAGGTTCTCCTGGGGCGAGGACCAGACGACTGCAGCGACGTCGAGGCGGGGCGCGTTCGCCAGTGCCTCGAACTCGACCTCGGCCGCTGAGGGCCGAATGCCGAGCCCGGTGCCGTCCTGGTTGACCACGTGGTGATTCGTGAGAACGACGAGTTGGTCGTTTTCAAGACCGAGCAAGCTGGCCTTGACGAGAAAACAGGTGCCGTGCCGACCCCCGGTGGATTTCCGGCGCACCGCTCCGACGGCCTGTCCCCGGGTCATCCCAATCTGCATCCACTTATAGGTACGGGGTCCATCGACGCCGAGCACCGCCTCGGGCTGGCCTGAAGGGGGCTGTGCCGTCGCGAGCCGCCGGACCTCGGCGGGCGAAAGGTCCAGCGTCGCGCCCGGAAGGCTCATTGTCCGAGCCCGGAGGATGTCGACGAGCGGTCGGCCCCGCTCGGGATCCGCATCGAGGTTCCAAACCTCGGTGAACTGGCGCAGGGTGCCGCCGAGCGCGAAGGCGTCGATACCTTTGCCCCGGACGTAGCGCCGCAGGTGCGCCTCGACCTCCGGCCAATTCCGCAGCGCCAGGTTCGCTTCGGCGACGCTGGCGTGATACCACGGATTGCGGTCCTTGGGCGGTGTCTTCTTGAGGGCCGTGATCACCTTTTTGGCGAGCGCCGAGGGGTCGAGGTCGAGCGCCACGCGAAGTCCTATGCGGCGGGCCGCTGTGACGACTGCCGTTAGATTGACGCCATGCCAATAGTGCCTGACTGGTGACGCCTCGAAGGGGACCCGATATGCCGCGATCGCCTGCTTGAGGGCATCGCGCGCGGCCGGGCTCGTCTTGTCGCCCGCGTCGAAGAAGATCTGTTTGTACGCCCTGCCGATCAACCCGTAGGCTTCGGCGGATTCGTTCTTGTCCTTCAACAGGGGACGAAGTACATCGACAGCAACGGTCGCGTGACCGGTCTCGATAAGCGCCTGAGCATAATATCGACGCGTGGTAGAATCCTTGGGCGCCTGACGGGACACTGCCTCGGCCACCTTGCTAAGCGTGGCAAACTCGCGCGCGCTCCGCGCCACCTTCACAAAATCCTGGCCGGCTTTGACCGTGTCGTCGTCGGGCAAGCCTCTCAAGCGGGCGAGTAGTTCCTCCGCTTCGCGCCGGAACTCGACTCTGGGATCTTCGTCTGCCATGTTCTCCTCCCAGCGACGTCTGGCATCGCAACATCTCAAGACGGGCCTAGAGCCCGAGCAGCCGGCGGAGCGCGCCCCGTACGGTCGGCTGGCGATAGTACTTGGTCGCCGAGTGGCGCCAGGCCCCATCGTTTGTGACCTCTATGTCGTCAATGAGCTCCTTGGCGCCGCGCTCGTAGTCGTTCGCGAGCTTCGGGTCCAGGCCGCAGACGACGTCGAGCCGGTCGAAGACATTCACCCAACCTCCCGCGATCTTCTCGCGTGGAAAACCGTCGTCGCGAGTCCATTCGGGCTGCAGCTTGTCCTGGATCTCGTCGATGCCAAGGGGGCTGCCTATGGTCACGAGCGCGTCGATCTGGGGACAGTCGGCGACCCGCTTGAGGCAGTCGTACGCGATCACCGTGCCCATCGAATGGCTGACGACGACGTGGGGGCGACCGCCTTCCGTCGCCTTGAGCCGGGCGACGAATCGCCGGCGGATCTCGTCTTGGACCAGGTAGACCTCGTTCGGGCGCGGGCGCGACTCCACGTTGAACAGATAGTGGTGCACGTCCCGCAGAAAAGCGGCCATGATTCGCTTCTTGATGAACCAGGGCAGCGGCACACGCTCCAACCCTTTGGCCGCGGGGTCAGCGGAGGGTTCCTGGTCCAGCATTTCGTCGGGCAGGTCGGTCAATCGGGCGCGCAAGGACTCGATGAATGCCCGCGACTCCGCCGACACCGGTGTCGGCAAGGGCGGCTCGCCCCCTCCGTCGACCGCGCCGGGGGTGCGCTCGTCGACCCCCTCGTGCGCGGCGACGTCGGGGTCGGGCGCGGCGTAGAGGACGTCCGCCCAATAGACCAGGCTGCTACTCACTCCTTGTGTGCCTAGCCGCAGCGCCTCGGAGCCGCCTTCGCCAAGGGCGTGGCGCCAGATCTCAAGGAGGTCCTCGGCCGCGGGCTTGTTGGCGATGCCATGAATGAAGGTGACGTGACCCGCCACGTTAGCTCAAGCGGCCCCTTTCGCCGTCCCTCCGGCGACCTTTTCGGCGATCGCCGGCCGCAGGTTTGCCATCTGACGCAGCAGGTTGAACCAGAACGGCGCCCCCAGACTGAGCAGCAGTACCGTCACGAGCGTCCCGGCGAGGTGCCGCAGGTCGGTTACGTACCCTCCGAAGGGTGGGTACGGCGTCGGAATGAGCTGAAACGATGCCTGCTGTAGCTGCTCGTTGACCGACGTAGTCGAGTTCCGCAATTCGCCGAGCCATGACTTCGTGGCCTGGTCGAACTGGCTGTTATACGTCGATAGCACGGAGTCGCGATCACTCGTGCCCTTCAGGTGATCGCGCAGCCACGCCTCGCCCTGCTGCCGGGTGACCAGTTGAGTCGGCACCTCGCCAAGGGATGCCGCAACAGGTGTACCGCTGAGCTGGTCCCGCGTCGCGGCGATCGCCGTCGAGGCGACGGCTTTCCGCTCGGCTGTGAGCGCGACGACTTCCTCTGCCTTTCGGAGGGTGCCTTCACTTGCGGACACGAGCTTCGCGCGGAATTCGCTGTCGGTCGATAGCCGCTGCCAGAGTTGCAGGGAGTCGATCCGGAGGACGAAGCTGAAGGCGAGCGCCGTGATGGCCGTGACCCAGCGCGCCTGTGCCACGAACCGCTCGGTGGTCCGGTCCATGACGGTGTTGAACCACGAGTTCACGCCGGCCGCGAGTGTCCGCGCGCTCCCGAGCGCGTGCAGTACCGCCTGCTTTACGGCGTCGGCCTGAGCAGGGAACAGCTGCGCGGCACTCGCCGCCACCGCCGCCGCGCGCTCGCTCATTTCCGCTGTCGGGTCCACCTTAGCCGCCACTGCCTTGAGCGCGTTCCTTGCAGCCTCGAGCGCCTGCTTGTCCGAGTCCTTTGTCTTTGGACCGCTCCACGCGTCGGCCGCCGCTAGCTGGTCGAGCACGCGGATCAACTCGTCGGGCCGGATGGCCGTAGCTCTGCGTTTCCAAATGGGGGCAATGGCCGAATGTCGCAGCGCCTGCTCGGCAATCGCCTTGGCGTGGCCCACGAGGCTCGGATCGATCTGTGCCAGCAGCTGGGCGACGCCCCACCGGAGGTTGGACCCGCGCAGGCCCAGCACGGCAGTGACCGTCTGCACCAGGACGGTGATCAGCAGGCTGAGGAGCAGCATGATTACCGCGAAGCCGAGCGCGGTATCGAGGTGCTCAAGGGTCATGGAGAGAACAGGTGACCGTTCATGGCACGTCCTTTGGAAGCATTTGGTCGGCGTGCACCGCGATGCGTACGGGTTTCTGTAACGTGATGCTCGCGATCGTCGCCGAGCTCGTGTTCCACGCCGGAGTGAGGCCCGCGGTGCCCGTGGGCGCCGCGCCGTCCACGTACATCCCTTCGACCACCTGGGGCAGGTGTGCCCAAGACAGGTTGTCCCAATCGTCTTCCGGATCGGCCGGCTTGCCGCCCAGCGCCGGCGCCGGCCCGTCCGCCAGGTCCATCCCGAACCGCGCTTCCGACACCCGCTCTTCCAGAACGAAATAGACCCCGAGGGGATACTTCGCTTGCCCCCCCCGCGCCTCGGCCGCCGTGAACGGAAACCCGAAGAAGGTGAGATCAGGAGGCAACGTCCCACTGAAGATGGGACTGATGGGACTCGGGGGCGCCGCGGGCTTCACGAACTCCTCCAGCCCCGGGTCTCGCTGTGTTACCGTGCCGACGGCGCGCACCGCGTAGACCAGCGTATTCGGGTACTTCCGGAGCAGGTCACCGCGCACCAGGAGCACCAGCTGCTCTCCCTGCCCCGCGTCCGCGCGATTGTCGTGGGAGCCGAGCGGTGTCGCTGCCCACAGGTGCAACGGCTTGACGTCCTTCAGCGGCTCCCGGGCCGCGCGCTCCAGCACCTCCGCCTGGGCAGCGACTTCCGCGGCCCGATCGGGCTCGTTCGTGGCCGCCCCACCTGCGCCTTCCGCTTGCCGCACGAACTCGTCGGTTGTCGGCAGAACCGCGTCCACGTCCCAGAACTGCCGGAAATAGGTGGATCGCCCGCTGACCGGCGCGCCGCGCCAAAACAGCTCGCCTGTAAACGAATGATTCAGTGCGACCATGTACGCTTCGACAAAGCGACCGTTGGTTTCGAGCACGGCGAGCGTGTTCTGCGGCACCCGCTCTACGCCGGGAAGCACCAGGTCCTGGGACATGTCGCGGAGCGCTTCGTACATCGGGTGCGGGAACTCGGGCGACGCCACCAGCTGCTCGAGCGCGTCGGCGCGCCGGGCGAGCTCGTCCGCCAGCCGCAACCGTCGCTTGGTGCGGAGGGGGATCGTCGCCCGCGGGTTGAGCGCCTTTTTCACAAGGCCCGCGACCGCGTCGAGATTCACCGCAGGCGCCTCGACGACCGCAGGCGGAGCGACCGGTGCCAGCCAGCCGTCAAGGGCCGCGGACACCGCGCCGGCCACCTCGGCCATGTCCGTTCCCGCCGGCAACGCGACGCCTTGGAGCGTTCGGGCCTCCGTGAGCGCAGCGGTCACGGAGCTGCTCGAGAACAGGGCAGGATGGAACTGGCCGGTCGGCATGGTCATCGCCCGGATCGGCGTAGCCGTTGCTCCGAGCGGCGTCCCGCTGGGCAGCGGGGCTCCAGGCGCGCCCGGGAGCACGCTGCCCGGCAGAGGGCCGACCATGGGCACGGGGCCGCGGAGGGAGGTCGCGACGCCACCGGGCGACGGCGCGATGGGGCTCGACGTGAGGCCCGCGACGTTGAGTGGCCGGATCGCGGTGCTCGAGATGGGCACTGCAAGGTTGAACGTCTTGGCGACGACCCGCGTCACGTCGTACAGGCCGCGCATCCCGTCGGGGTCCCGTGCCGGTCCGGCGGCAACGACGGCGCGGCTGTTCAGCCGCGCCAGCAAGCTGGGGCGGCCGGCCTGCACCGACAGGCCCAGCCGCTTCCCCAACGGACCACGAGCCCGCTGCATCCGCCGGAACGCCGGGTCGAGCAAGGGGCGGGGAATGCGGCCTTCCAGGTACCGCGCCACCGTGGTTTTCCCACCGCCCATCGTTCCCGGCAGCCGCAGCCGGTGTTGCACGCTCCGGGTCGCGAACAGGAAGTGGTCGCCGGCGAGCGCTGCCATGCGCCGGTGAATTGCGTCCGCCGCCTCTCTGCCAAGCTGCGCACGACGCAGCACTTCGTTCGCATCTTCGACCTGGCCGATCTGGTCCCACGCGGACGCCATCAGCGCTTCCTGCTGTTGCTCGACCACCAGCGCGCCAAACCCCGCCGCGGCGCGATGGCGTGGGTCGAGGTTGAGCTGGTCCACCCAGGCGGTGCCTTGCGGCTTTACCGTGGAGCGACCCGCGTACCAGCGCCCATAGATCGGCGGCACGACGCTCGGAAGCGGGAACTTCGCGAGGGCAGGGATGGCGAGCGTAAAGACCGATGTATAGCTCGCGACCCCGCCCGCGGGCGTGGAGCGGATGCGAACGTTGTACGGTTTCGTGGGCACGAGGGCCGGCAGCACCACGCCGTGGGTCGTGCCGAGCGGCGTCGCAGCGGACGCGGCGTCGCCTTCCACCGCGCAGCTCGCGGCCACCGGGGTGTTCCACGAGATCCGGGCGTCGAGCCGCGCACCGTCGCCCGCGAGGGTGACGCTCGCCTTGAGCAGCGTCACGGGTTGCGGCGGCGTGGCGGGAAGGGTCACGGGAACGACGAGCGGTTGGAGATCGATCGCCGGCTTGTTGAGCAGGTCCATGAGGGGCCGCTGGAGGTCCTCGGGGGCGGGCGTGGCCGCGTCCAGGCCCCACGGCGTGTACTTGATGCCGACCGACTGGAGCGCGCCTTCGAGTTGGAGCAGCCCGGCCTGCTCCCCCATGCCGAACCCCGGGTCTGCGCAGTTCATGGGCCGGAGGCCGAGATCTTCGAGCTTCCGGGGCTCGAGCAGCCGCACCAGGTATTCGAAGTCGCCGCGCAGGCCGGTATGAAAATCCCAACGGTAGTAGTACGGCAGCTCGAGGCTCGCCGGCGGGGGGGTAGCGGTCGCGTCCCAAGCGGCAGTCACAGCGGTGTCGGTCGCGAGTGCGCTGGCGCGTTTGGCAGCCACGCAGCCGAGCTTGAAGGTCGGGACCACGAACGCCGAGTATGGAGTGCCGGGCTTCAGGTGGCGGGGGCAGATCAGCCGCGACACGACGCGGTCGGGCGTCTCCGTCTCGAAGGTCGCCAGCTGGCCGGGGTTGATCGTGAGCCCCTGCCCGGCGGTGACTTGCACATGGGTCCAGCGCCACGCGTGCGCCAGATTGGGCAGAATGGCGACATCCAGGACCTTGATCCACGGGACCTCCGGGTCCTTGGTGCTCTTGCCGCCGTTCTTGAACCCGGTCTCGTCGAACTCCGCCCGCTCGAGCACGACGAGCGCGATCCAGGGCATGAGACCGCTCGTCGTCGCGACGTCGCCCGTGAAGCGCCACGGGAAATCCGGGTCCGCGAATTCGACGAGCGGGAAGTAGTTCGGCTCGAAGTCACCGACGTTGGGGCGCGGATCGGTGCGGGTCACGATCCCGGGGTCGAAGCCCAGGACGTCGCCGGGGCCGTACAGGCGCACTGTCGTGGGGAACGCCTGTTCGGCAGCAGTAGTGCCCTCGGCCTTCACGGTGATGCTCGCCTGGAGCTCGGTCCGCTCCGCCGCGGCCCGTTGCTTGATCGTGGCGCTCAGGCCCCGGCGCACGGTGGGGATGAAGTAGTAACCCGCGAGCCCGGTCATACGCCGACCTCCACAGCGGGCACGACGAGGAGCGAGCCCTTCTGGTCCGGGTGAGCCGCTACGTACTTCGCCATCGCCTGGTCCGCCTCGATCCGGGTCAGGGAGCCGTCATTGCGGGGGATGGCGCTCGTCTCAACGGGCGTCATGTCGGTCCCTTGTACGACCGTGTAGCCGTCCTCGCCGACGCGGACCTTCGTGCTGGTGCGCGGCATCTTGAATCGGGACAGCGGGTCGCGGCGGTCGAGCGCGCGGCGCGCCGCTGCGTGCTTCAGGTGACGTTGCGCCACCGTCCACGGCGTCCTGCCCTTGGCCGGGGGCCGGGCGATCAAGTCGCCGTCGATGACGATGGATTCGTAGGCGAGCGGACGCCACTGCGCGTCCCCGCCCAGGCTCATGTCACTCGCGCCCGCCTGGGCGCCGGCGACGAGCTGCTCGAAGGATGGGAGCGACAGCTTGTCGTTCGCGCTCAGCTCTTCGAATTGCGCGCGCGCGAAGAACTCTTTGAGCGGTTTGCGCTCGAGCGCGATCAGGGCACCGGGCGGGCCTGCTTCGAACGCCGTGATCCGGAACGTGTCGTGGCCCGTCACGGGAGCGTTCCCGAACTTGGCGAGCTTGAGGTCGAGCGGGAGCAGCTTCTGGCGCACCTCGAGGCGTCCGATCGGGTGTACGACGACCGCCCCGGTCGCGGTATCGATCGCTTTCAGTCGCTCCACCATGCGGCGACCGGGCGGCAGCGCCGCGCCCCAGGTGTCGGGGCCGGCGAACGCCTGCTTCAGCTGGTCCCAGGGGTCCACCGCGTCCAGCACGGCGGGATCGTCCCGCCCCCACTGCTTGTCGAAGCGGGCGGTGACGTCCCAGCAGAGGATCTCGAAGCCGGCCTTGCCCTTGGCGCGCCAGGGGGTGGGCCCCGAGAGCGTGAGGTGGAGCCGCACGCCGGCTAGCTTGTGACCCTTATAGCGAACCGCCACGTGGCCGGAAATGTCGGCGGTGAAGGAGAACGGCGAGAAGTAGATCAGCGTGTCGAAGCTGAGCCCGCCGTCGAGAGTCGCTCCCCCGGCCTCCGCGTACACGTCGAGCCGGGCGCCGAACTGCAGGGTGTTGGGGGTGAGCGCCTGATACATCTTGCAGGAGAGCTCGAGCGAGCTGCCGCTGCTCAGGCTCAGCGTGAGGCGGCGCAGCGAGGGAAATGCCGGCGGCGGCGAGAAGCGCGGATGGAAGCCGCCGAGCGACATGGCGAACCTCGGGTTGTCGCCCCAGGTCAGGCGTAGGGCCGCGTCGCCCGTGAGGTCGTACTTCAGGATGTGGGACTTGTAGAGCGTGGCGTCGATCGAGAGCGACTTCTTGGCGAACTCGATCACACCCAGGACGTCGACGCGCAGCACGACGATCGCGTCTTTTTCCTCGGGCAGCACGGCGAGCAGCTTGCCCAGGATCACGATGCGAATTGGCTCCGGCAGCTCGATCAGCACCGCGAGGTCGGCGGTGATGACGTTGTTGCCCCACCCGATCTTGATCATCGGTCCCACGACGAATCGGCCCTCTTCCGGCGGGAATACGGACCGCAGGTCGCTGATGATCTTGTTTGCGTGGAGGATCGGGTCCTTCGGGAACAGGATCGAGTCGAGGGTGCCTTGCTTGAGGCCGTCGCGCAGCACGGCCACCACCATGGTGCGGTGGATGCCGATCAAGCCGCCGACGCCCGAGAGAGTGAACCCGAAGGAGAGCTGGATCGGGGGGCTGAACTCGACGGCGATGACCAGGAGCATCGAGAAGCCCTTGGAGCCGTCTGGCATCTTGGTGGTGATCAGGCCGATGGCGACGAGCGCGACCTCGCCGAAGTTGAGCTGGAGGATGCCGCTGTAGCGGCCCTCGTCCTTGTTGAAGTCGAGGAAGCCGCCGCCGGTGAGGCCGCCGGCGTCCACGACCAGGCCCGCGCCGGTGGGGGGCTGGAACTGAGGAGCCTCGAGATTCACCGGCCCGACGTTGCCGTGACCGTCCGCAGGGAAGCTGACGGGAACTCTGAAGCCGATGCGCTGTACGCTCGCCGCGATGGGACCGATCGCCGCACCGAGCGATGCCGTGAACACCAGCTCGATTCCGCCGTTGACGCTGAGAGCGAGATAGACGGCCTCGAACAGGATCGGGCCCAGCTGGCGGTGGATCGCGATCGCGATCTCCAGGACGCCGCTGCCTCGGAAGTACAGTCCGTCTTTGCTCGACCAGCCGATCGTCAGGTCGATAACCGAATCGACCTTGATGCCTGCCAGGAGCTTTTGGAGGAAGCCGTCGCCCCCGGACGTGTCGATCCGGACCGTCAAGCCCTGGATGTTCAGTTCGGCGGCCACCTCCTGGTCGCCGTTCGAGCGCGCCGCCAGGAACCCGACACCGGCTCCACGGAACCCCAGCAGTGACGCCTTCTCCGAGCCGAAGATCACGCGGAGCTGCTCGGATGTCTTGCGTGGACGCAACGCAGCCTCTATGCGGCCGTTGACGCCGCTGGCCGGCGAGCGCAGCAGGCCGGTGTCGAGGTCGAGGTCGTGAGGTGGCCGCAGGCGTAATCCGAGCCCCGAGCTCAAATCCAGAGAGCCGCGAATGGCGATCTCCCACTGGTCGCTGAGATCGCTCTTGATTTCTGCGACACCGATGAGATACGGCAGGATCGCGAGGCCTTTGGGAAGCGCTGCGGGCGTCGTCGCTTTCGCGAGCGGGACGATATTGAGACCGACTTCCAGGAAGCTGTCCGGCCAGTCGCCCCTCTGAAGCAGCGGGATGCGGAGCTCCTGATCGTCCGTCTCGCTTCGGCCCAGGGCGGTCCGGACTGCAGCGTCCTGTTTGTACAACCCGCCTGGAAGCAGGAAGCCGCTTAAGAGAAGGTCGAGCCGCTGTAAGAAGAGGTTTGCGTTGAACTCCTTCGCGGCGTTCCACTGATACACGTCATCCGCAATGTCCAGGGGATCAGTGAACAGTTTCGGGATCCGCTCCCAGTAGATCCTGCGCAGAGGATAGGTGGCGCCGCGGACGGTCGGCTCCCACGATCGCGTGACCGTGACGTTCTCAATCTCCGTGATCCCGCAAAGACTCAGAATTGCGAAGAGCCCGGGTGAGCGCTTCTGCAAGTACGTGATGATCAGATAATCCAGCAAGCGTTTGGGCAGCTCTTCGGTCGCGATCCCGCTGTCGGTCACGAATACTGGGAACGTCTGGAGCCCCTCCTTTACTTCTTTGCGTAGACCATCGACGCCGTTGACGACGGAAATCACGGACGTGATGCTGTCCGCCGCGTCGCTGATGAGCTCGGCGTAGTCATCCGACCCCGCGGCGTTGGCGAGCTTACCGATCTTCGTGACCAGACCCTGGAGCCCGGAGGCGACGGAGCTGAACCCGTTCTGGAAGGCCGTGACGGTGGGCAGCTCCCAGCCCAGGTCCCGGATGAGGCCGAGGGCTCCGGCGGCCGAATCGATGCGGCGAAGTGGCTCGAGCACTACGGCCGTCTCGGTGATTACGGCGTCGAGAGTGGATTTGGACTGGGGCATTGTTGGCTTAGGCGTAATCCGGCGCCGGCGGCAGATCGGCACCCGCGAACTTGAAGGAGTTGCGCAGGATCTTGAGGTGCGCGTCGTCCGGGTCCAGGACCTGTGGATCGAGCTTGAACTTCCTGGGGTTGGCTACGGGGGTCCACTTCGGATAGTCGTACGCGTCTTGAAAGGATTGCGGGTGGCCGGTTTTATTGTTCGGATCGGGAAAGGCCTGCTTGAACGTCACCAGGAGAGCCGCCACCAAGGCCTGTTCCTCAGGATCGCCCCAGGTCGAGGGATTGTTGCTCCAGCTCAGCCCTGAGTTCGCGGCAGCAGTTTTCGCCGCACTAAACGCCGCCCGTAGAGTGGGGCCAGCCTCGCCTGCTTGGATGATCGTGGGCTTCGGCAGCAAGACATGGCCTCTAATCAGAAGAGCCATGGCTCGCTCCGAGGTGTAGACGTCGCCAACGCGCACGGGGCGAGTGCCTACCAAGGCGTCTGGCACGGTGCCGTCCGCGGTCACCCTTTCGCCGGCACTTGCCGGGTTTCCCCAGGGGATCGAGAGAATGTCCCGGATGCGAACTCGCGCGTAGTCCCACATGGCGTGCTGGAAGTCCGGACTCGTACGCACGGCCATTTGCATGCGGTAGAACCAGTGCCACGTGCGAAAGTAATCCCCCTCTTCCTCGCTGAGAGGGAGACGGGCGAAGAGGCCGGCCTCTGTTTGCAGTGAAACCCACCCCGAGTACTTCCGCCGATCCTTTTTGAATAGATCTTGGCCCGTGGGCCTTCCCTCCGCCGTGACCCAATCCTCGTCCACGCTAGCACCAAATCGTTCCAGAGCAGTTCGGAAGGCATTCGGATACCGATAGCGGAGATAGGCGAGTAGTCCGCAGAGTTCGCCCTCCTTTTCGTCAGTGTTCGGGGCAGTAGGTCGACCAATCGTCCAATGGAACAGACCAACAGAGATGATGGCAGGGTCGTAGGCGTTGAAGCTGTCGTAATACCCCGTGCACTCTACTTCCGAAACTGCGCGAATCACCTTGAAGGTAGATCGCCCTGGGGCATCCAGGTCGCCTTCGGGAATTCCGATTAACGAAGAGCTGCGAACCTCTGACAGCGTATGGTTAGGTGCCTGAGAAACGGGGCCGCCCTCTTGATCGTAGAGATGGTACTCACCCACTACGATCATGTTTGAGTTTCCACTAAGTGGGGGAAAGTATCCTGTGAGGTCCCGCGCATAGACTCGTGGGCTATTTGAAACGAGCTCCTTGTGCAACCAGATATTGTCCTGACCGCCGAACACCGAGGTCGGTTCAGCCGTCGCGGTGGTGGGTGGCGACCACGCGCCGATCACCACGGGACAACGCCAGCCAGTGGCCTTCCAATACTGCAGGGCAACCCTGGTAGCCGCGTTAACCTGACCAGACACGGGGCCGCTGTATCGCAAGACGTTTGGGACCGAAGTCAAGGCATCAACGTACCGACTAGCTGACCCACTGAAGAGCGCAGCATTCGGCATCCCCGCATAGATCTGAAACTCGCGGACCGCCCATTCCGTGCGGAGGTCGAATGTCCCGTCAGGGTTGCTGACAATCCCGAATCTGAGTGTTGCCAAATCCTGCTTGAGCGTCGTTATGTGAGGCGCTTCAGCCGCTGGCGACGCGGCGGGCGGCACGGGTCGCTTCAAGTCCAAACCCCCATAAGCCGACGCGCCGTTGCTCGTGGCGTCCATGAAGAACAAGACCACCGGCGGAAGCCGCATCAGCTGCTGTACCACGTCCCCACCGAAAGCGTTTGCGTGCGCATCGGTGGCTGCGGGAGGTCCGACCGTGGGAGGAAGAGGCGACTGTGTCGCGCCGATTTGGTACTCCGTCGCACCCAAGGCCATCGCGGGATCGTTGCTGATGAGGGTCGCGGCAGTCATCTTCGGCCATCGGCTCGCCCGCGTGATTAAGGTGCGCAGCAACCGCGCGCACATATTGATGTTCGACTTGGGGAACCGGAGCAGATTGAACAAGTCGATCTTCACGTCCGCCGCATTCGCGAGCCCGTCGAGAGTGGCGAGAATTTGGTCCCGAACCGCGGCACGCTTGTCAGGCTCGCCGGGAAGCTCAGTCCAAGGCGTGAAGGTCGTCGCTTGCGTAGGTCCGACCAGCATGGCGAGTGTTTGCGGTGCGATCTGCGCGACCCCGAGAGCGTTGTCGCTCTGCCTTCCCAGGGCGAGCGAGGACTCATCGTTCAGCTCGGCCGCCGCGGCATCGAGCTCGTTGTCGCGGCCCAGCAACGACCCCTTCTCGACGCGCAGGACCTCGGCGTACAACACCGCTGCCACGTACCGCGCCGGCAGGTCGATCTTGGGTGCCGGGCCGACTGCGTCGAACACGTAACGGCGAAAACTGTTGACGAGCTCGCGCGACGTCCGTGGGTTTCCACCCAACGATCCCAGCGAGGGAGCGACGTTGATGTGCTTCAGCATCCCGGTGGGGTTGAGCAGTGCCTCGAGAGCGGGGTCCAGTTCCCTGATCTGCTGATTGAGAGGCAACGTTGCCTGGACGGTCGAGTCGCGCAGTACGTCGACCCGCACGCGGACCTCACCGCTGATGTCGGCATCGTAGCGGAATACGCCCTTCGTGGTGGTCTCTACCTCCGTGGTCTCGGATGGCAGGTGCGTGACGGTCCATCTGTAGGAGTACTTTGGCGCCTCTTGCGGCGTCTCCCCAACCACGAATACGACGTAGTCAATCGTCGACCCCTGGGCGATCGGAGAGGTCAGGTAGCTCACCAGCGCGTATGTCTTGCCCCCGCTGTCGACCTGGGAAGCCTCTCCGAAGTCCCGTGCTGTGAAGCCCGCAGGGATTCTCGATTCTGTAGCCCGGATGGTCATCGCCTATTTCACCACGTCGAACCGAAGTCCACTGCTCCCCTCCCCCCGCCCCGTCAACACCTTCTTCCCGAGCCACACGTACGTCTTGCCGTCGGTCCAGCGCACCCGCTGCCGCGTGAGCTGCACCTTCACGCCTTCGCGCGGCACCGCCTCCTCGTCGAGCCACCGCAACGGATTGGCATTGGACGGCTTCATGCTGAGCAACCGGGTCAGCGCCTCGACCGGGACCGGCTCATCCGCGCTGTCATTCGTAAGCATCTGCGCCCGGCACAACCGCACCGACGCCGTGCCGGGACGGAACAGCGTTCCCAGCATCACGAGCGCGTCCGCCGGCAGGAACGGGATCCAGTTTGCCGGCACGGGCGTCGCGAGCTTGTAGCTCAGGGGCGGCACGCTGCCCGGAGCGGGAGCAGCGGCAGGAGCCGGGGCCGCGGCACCGCTGGTCTCGCGCTGAAGGGCCCGCTGCTCGAGCTGCGCATCGAACCCGTCCACCGGCGCACCGAGCCCGTTGCGCACGAGATGCTCCACCCCCCACACCATGTTCGCCCCCTCATCCCGGAGAAACCGCACCTCCTCCACCGGCTCCGACTCTTCGCGAAATCCAATTGCCGGCGGCACGAACAGATAGTCCGCAAAGCCTCCCTGGGGACCCGAGCGGTTCAGCACGTACATCTGCCACCGAGCCCAGCCGGCCGCGCCGACGGTGCGGGCGGGCGGGACATTCACCGATTCCCCGAACACGTTCTGCACCGTCAGCCGGCTGATGCGCGTGCACGACCCCAGGGGCAGCTCCAGCGGAACTATGAACCAGTCATCGCCGTAGGAGAGCGCGAACTCGGCGAGCGCGAGCTTCGCGACGTCGGTCGTGCCCACGTCCAGGCCCCCAAAGTCGACGCGCGCGTCTTCAAACGCCCAATACCGTGGCAGCGGCATGCCGCCGAACGTCACCCGTGTCGGCGCGTACTTCTGCGTGGCTTGTTCTGTCCCGGGCACGGCCGGAGCAGTGTCCCAGTTGACGGGCAGGGAATCATCCCGGCAGGAATGCCAGTCGAAGTCCCCGTTGCGATACGACGGCGCCGACAGCAGCACTTCGGCCCCCGCCCCGAGGGGGGCCGCGGCGGTCAAGCGGTAATCAAGACGATCCGGTTGCCACACGTCGACGCCGTCAGCGGGCTCGCTGTAGAGCGACTCCCACCACGCCTTGAGCGCCTCGACCGCCGCTTCCGCCCCCGGCGGCAGCGTCTCGGTTGGCGCACTCCACACGCGCCAGCCGTCCACCACCTTGTTCGCCATCAGGTGGCGGTAGCGGCGCGTGGCGCGGTCGGTGTCCACGAGCTCGTTCGCCTTGACCGCCTCGATGCCGAGAGTCGCCCTGTAGGCAGCGATCACGTCGGTCGCGGCCCCGCCCAGATTGTCGCGGCAGAAGCGCTCGAATTGCTGACCCACCCGGACCCGCTGACGCCAGTCGCGCTCCCAATGCACCGGCTCGCGCTCAACCAGCGTTTCCAGGGGCATCGTCAGGTCCGCCCTCGGCGCCAGCGAACCGTCGGGCCGGCGCACGACGAGCTGACGCAGGCGCGCCGTGCGGTATGCGACCTCCACGGAGACCGGCGAGCCCGCGTCCTCGGCCCGGAACTCGCCGAATTGCCACTCGCGGCCGAGCAGCCACAGCGGATCGGCAGTGCGCGCCTCGAGGCCGGCGGTGGCGTGATCCGACCGGCAGCGCGGCTCGATCCGCGTCCACCCCGCGAAGTAGCGGTGGAACGCGTTCGGGAGCGCTGGCGTGAGCGTCAGCGGCACGCGGCTAACCTGTCGCGGGCATCGCAATCGCCCATTGTTGTAGGGTGGGCATCGCGACGGCACGCTGCCACGGGGGCAGTGTAGGGGCCGCAGGCAGGAACAATCCGGGGAGCAGACCTCCCGTGCCGAGCAGCGCGTCGGGATCGACCAGACGCACCTTCGCGAGGTCGAGCGTGTCTTTCACGATGTCGCGTACCACGTCAGTGGTCCAGTAACCCGCGGTCGTGTAACGCCCCGGGACGGCGAGCAGCAGCGCATGCGGCGCCTGCGTGCCCGGCGCGTCGTATTGGAAGCTGACGCCCGTCGTGACCAGGTCGCTGGGGATCGTTTCGGTCCACTGATCCACCAGCAGGCCCGCGACGTCGCTCACGTTGACGCCACCGGTACGGGGCGTCACCACGACGAGCGACAGGACGCCTCTCGGCCGGCCCACGGACGGCGCGCATTCGCTCGTCGCTCCCGTGGCGTCTCCCGCGCGGCTCGCGATTTCGTCGTCGGACAGGGCCTGCCAGGGACGGGCGGCACAATACGGCAGTTGCGCTACCTGGAGCGCGAGCGGCCCCGCACCGTCGGCTGCCGCGGCCCACGCCTGACTGACCATCAACACGTCTTCCAGGCGCCGGACCGGCTTGCGGATCTCGGCCACCTGCTGGAGCCAAAGCATGACGCGGCCTTCGGCCTCGGCTGCGCCCAGCCGGCCGTTCTGGGTCAGCGCGTTAGTTAGGGCCTCCGCGTCTGGCGCCCCAAACACCGGCAGCACGGCGAAGCCGTCGCCGAACAGCGCCTTCATCGCCTGCTGCGCCACGTCTATGCGTCTTTCCGGCGTGCCAGGGGGCTGAGCTGCCGGCGGGGGTGTGTACAGCTCCCGGCTGTCCGCTACGCGTCGCTTCGCCTGGTCGTAGATCGCCCCACGGCGCAGCTCCAGGTCCGCCTCGTCCGGACCGGCGGGCACCGCCCCCGCGATGCCGAAGCGGGCCGCGCCGAGCAGGGCGGCCGCCACCTCCGCGGGCGAGCGCGTCGCCGCAGGGTCGAGCTGAGCGACGACCTGATCGAGCGCGGTTTGCGCGGCCGCGACGCGTCCCTGCAGTTCGCTGATCGTCGCGTCGCTGAAAAGCGGCTCGGGGGCCGTCTCGGGGCGGGTGAGCGCGTCGGGCCGCAGCGGCGCGCTCTCCGCGATCAGGGCCATGACGTGGCGGGCCCGTTCCAACAAGTCGGCGACGCCACCCGGACCATCCAACGACAGCGTGACCGCTCCGCCCCCCACGCGATAGCGCAGCCAGCGCTCGAGCTCGGTGTCCTCGCCCGCCGGGGGGTACGCCGACATATGCAGCAGATCGATCGGCTCGAGCCCGAGCTCGGGCAGGGTCTTGGAGACGGTCTCCGTAACGCGCAGCGCGCCGACGTCCCTGAACAGCGTCGCCACCCACGCGGCGAGGCGCGGCTCGGCGCGCGTGCGCGGACCCGCGTTCGGCAGCGGCGCCGCCGGCGGCAGCAGCAGACACACGCGATGGCGCAGGCCCGGCCCGGACACCGGGGTCTGCACGGCGTCGATTTCCGGTGGCCGGCCCGTTCCCGCGGCGGCCTCGAGCGCCGCGCCGGCGCGGTCGTAGTTCCCCTGCACGGCGTGAAACACGCCTTCGGTGAGCAGCAGATCGCCGACGGCGTCGAGTGCGTCGCGCAATCGATTCAGCTCCACGGTCAGCGCGCTCCGCACTCCGGGGACATCCGCCGCGTTCTGCTCGTGAATCAGGCCGTTCAAGTTGAGCGCCCCGGTGCGCCATTTTTCTGCCGCTTGCATGCCGTCCACGACGTTGCGTGCCGCCACGGCCTCCGCCGTGTCGGCGGCGCTTGTGGGGTCGACCTCGGTGTGGGCAACGAGCGGGCAGGCGCGGCGGAAGTCGTCGATGTAGCGGTCGAGTCGCGCTTCGTGCAGCCCCCGCTCGAACTGGAACCCCAGCAGCCCGCTCAGCGGCTGCCCTTGGCGTACGCCGTCGAGCAGCCACGTGGCGAGCCGCACCCGGTCCGACGAGACGTCGGTCTGGAACGGATTGGCGGATGTCCCGCCGTGCGTGAGGTATGCGTTGCGGATCACCGCCGCTGCGGCGGCCTGCCCGACCGAGGGCGCGTGAATGTAGCCCGGAGCGGGCGGGCTGCTCGCCGTTGTTGGAGCCTGAGCGGCGGTCGGCGTGAGATTCTCCACCCACCCATACGCGCCGATGTGAATGCCGCTGGGCGGGAGCTCCTTCCCGGTCGGGTCCCGCGCGGCCCGCAGGGCCTCGAGCCGTTTCGTCGCCAGCGACGTGATCCAGGCGTCGACGCGGTGGCTGCACAGGTCGAGCGCGTCGCGAACGAGGCCCTCCAGGTCGAACGGAGACACTCCCGGCACGGCGGCGGCGAGGTCTGTGTGTGTCTTGATCCCGGCGAGGAGGTCGCTGATCGCGGGCAGGACACTGGGCGCGCTGCCCAGCGCGCGCTGGAGCATCGGATACAGGAGGGAGCCGGAGGCGCTCGCCGGAGCCGCCGTCCCCTGATCGACGAGGAGCTGGAGGGCCTGAATGTCGGCCGCGAGCGGTGCGGCCACTGGCGAGGCCTCGCTCCAGCCGAGGATGTGCAGCAGGGGCGCGTCATGCGTCGCCACGGGCGGTGCGCCGAGCGCGCTCAGCAGATTCGTCGTAGCGGCGCGCGTCGTGTCGGACGCGGTCACCCACCCCTTGGCCCACGCGTTGGCCTGGCCGTCCGGACCGAACTGGTAGCGCAACAGGACGAGCAGTACTCCGGCCAGGCGCTCGTCCACGAAGCGACGCGCGTTCCACGATGTGGACCCGGGCTCCATGGCGAGGATGCGGAGCAGTTCGGCGTCGGGGTCGCTGCTCGCGCCGATCCGCGGCACCGGGGCGGGGGAGGCGGGCGACGCGTCGGGCCGCGTCGCGAGGTCGCGGAAGCGCCCAAACAGCCCCCAAGCCGCCCGCTGCAGCTTGGTGTCGAATTGGAGCGCGGCCGTGATGTCCGCGGGCTGCGGTGTGTCGCTCGGGTCCGCGATCCAGCCGTTCGGATCGGCTGGCGTCACTCGCGTTACCGGCAGCACGCCGTAGGGGAGCCGGCCGATTCGCAAGGCGGCGAACGGTCCGCGGGCACGTACGAAGCGCACGAAATGCCGCGTGACGTGGTCGCGGCCGGGACCGGAGGTGACCCCGCCAAGCATGGAGCCGATGAAGTAGCCGCCCGTCACCGGCCACAGAGCCGTCTGGACCTCGGCCGCGTACGAGTCGGCAGAGACCGCGGCCAACCGGATGCTCGCAAACACCGGGGACGTGACAGGCAGGCCGAGTGCGCGGCGCAGCCGGGCGCCATTGGAGCGAATCTGGTCGGCGGCCGCCCCCGCACCGACCAGCTCGGTCTGATAGGTGTCGTCAGGATTGTCGTGTATTTCGGAGTAGCTGGCCTTCACATCGGCGGTGTTGTTCGTGGGCGTGCCGTACTCGAGGAACTCGAACCCGCCCGTGTAGTGCTGCCCGTCGATCCAGCTCTCGATCAGGGTCGCGGCGCCTGCGGGGAGAAGGGACTCGCGTAAGCCAACCACGACCAGATGGCTAAACGGCGGTTGCAACTCGGGGGTGAGCGTAATCGTCACCGCCATGCCGGTGGCGACGGCGCGACCATAGTCCCACACCCAGCGCGATCCCTCGTCGAACAGATCGCTGTTCTCGACACCACCCTGCAGCGCCCGCATCAACGGCAGCTCGCGCGTGACGGGGGCGCCGACCTGAGTCACGACCGGGTTCCCATCCTTGTACAGCGTCACGGCGAAGCGATCCGGCAGGAGGCGGACAGTGGGAGGAGTGACGGCTTCTTCCGGCAATTGCGCGAGGTTCGCCGATTTGTAGGCCCCGATCTGGCGCCAGATCCACGCGGCGCGTGGCGAGCCAAATCGGTCGGCCAGCGCCCGCCAGGCATCGTGCTTGGCGACGTCGTCGGAGACGGGATCCGTAAAGCGCTTCTGGAAGTCGCGGCCGGCCACGACTTCGGCTCGGGTGAGCTGTGCTTCGTGCGTCTCGACCACGAGCTGGTCGGGGTAGATGCGGACGCGCAGCTGGCCGCCAGTGAAGCGCGTTTCCAGGCGAACGGGAAACAGCAACACGGGGATCCGCTCGCTCAGACGCCGCAGCACAGGCATGAACGGCAACAGCGGTTGTCGCACCAGGATCTGGGACGGCGGCCTGGCGATGGGCTGCGCTATGGTCAGTGGTACGCCACTCACCCCATGGACGGCCGCCCCTTTGGCTGGGCCCACCGGCCGGGCGGCGTCCGCCGCCTCGCCGCCGCGCGAATCGCATCGACGATCAGCTGCGGAGACACCTCGACGTCGACGGGGTTGAGCTGGGTCCGGTCGGCGCGGACCTCGTATTGAGACACGCTCCGCCCGTCGTTAGAAAGCGACAGCACCGCAATCTCCGAGCAGCCGCGCAACAGGGCGAGGTCGTCCTGCGCGAGCTCGCGGCCGACAATCATCACATCTGTGTGGGTGTCCGTGATTTCGGATGGAAGACGCATCGAGTATGGAACGTCAGCCACCACCTCCATGTCCGCCTGCGACAATAGTGCTTCCTTTAGGATGTCGCCCAGGATGCGCGGCATCTCCACCAAGGCCACCCGAGTTCGTTGCAAGGCGAGCTTGCCTGCGAGATATGGGGATAGTTGACAGAGCGAGGCGCGTGGAAGGAATAGCTCGGGAGGCTCAAAAAGGATTCAGACGTCGGCCTAGTCCACTCGAGCCCTCAATCAACGATGGTCGGCATCCTGCGCAAGCGATCCGTGCGACGCTCCTCGGATCCGGGCTGCCGCCTGCCCGCGCCCGTGTACCTGCAACTTGCCGAGGATGTTGTGCACGTGGTTCTTCGCGGTCGCGACCTCGATCCCCAGGTGCCGGGCGATGTCCTTGTTGGACATGCCACGCTCGAGTAGCTCCAGGATCTCCAGCTCGCGCGCGGTCAGGCGCACGTCCTCTTCTCGGGAACGATCGCCGGCCGCGAGCGCTGTGACCCGTCTGAGCAAGGTTGCAGCGACCCGCGGAGAACACACCAATTCCCCCCGGGCAGCGCTTTGAATGGTGGTGATCAGGTCGGCGACACCGGCCGCGCGGGTAACGTATCCGACTACGCCGGCCTCGGCACACGCGATCAAGTGCTGGTCGGTGTCCGGCACTGCGAGCGCCACTACCCTCACGTTAGGGGCGAGAACGCGGATGGCGCGAATGGCGGCGAGGCTCTCGGGCATCGCCTGGTCGATCAGCACCACTTCCGGCCGCAGATCGCGCACCCCCCGGACGGCGTCCTCGAGCCCGGCAGCGGAGCCCACGACGCTCAACTCCGCTTCGCGCCCCAGAATCTGCGCCAACCCCTCGCGATACAGTCGGATGTCCGCTACAACCAAGACCCGCGTCGTCACAGAGTAACGCTCGGCGTTTCTCCGTCCTCGATCTGCCGGGACACCGACCGATAGTCGCGAGCCAGCGCAGGATCGATCCGCACGAAGTCGGGGCAGCACGCCCCGGAGGTTACTGTAGGACGTTGCGATCTGGAGCGTCGTCTGGCTAGGGCGTTTTTGCGGCACGACAGGGCGAGAACGCGACAGCCAGGCAACGCCTCGCGAAGACTTACCGAAGCCGACTACGCCCCCGGCTCCCGTGGCACAACCGACCTCCCGTTCGGTCTAGATCCGTCTGTGGACCCGATTTGGGTCCGTCGGCCCATTCCAGGCCTCCCGAGAGGGGAGACAAGCTTAAGGGACAGATGGATATGCACAGATGGCTCCGGTCTTGAGTCGCAGCCTGCGGCTGCCGGCGCAGGAGTTCTTCCCGCCTAGTGGTCCCAAGACGGGAATTGCCATTCACCACACCGTCGGCGGGAGTGCCGAATCGACGTTCCGTTGGTGGCTGGCGGACGAGCAAATGGTGGGGACGGCGTTCATCATCGACCACGACGGGACCGTCTACGAGGTGTTCGATCCGGCAGGATGGGCGTGGCAATTCGGCCTCAAATGGCCACCGGCGCAAAAGATCAAGTTCGAGCGACGGTTCATCGGCATCGAGATCGCCAGCGAGGGTGGACTCATCGAGTCGAATGGAAAGCTGTACGCATTCGATCGCGTCTCTCCGAAAACGGAGAAGCCGAGCAGCGAAGCGTTCGATTACGGCAGCCTATACCGCAGCTATCGGTACTTCGATAAGTACGAGGACGCCCAGGTCGCCGCATTGCTCGAGCTGATCAACGACTTGTGTGAGCGGCTGCAGATCAAGCGGCAGGTGCCCGACCGGTTCTTCGACTACTATGGCGATGCGCTCGCGGACTTCGAGGGAATCATCGGGCACACCATGGTCCGACAGGACAAGACCGATCCCGCACCGGTGCAAGCGCTGTGGGATCGCATCGTGAGCGAATGCCGGGTGACCCCCGTTACCATCGCAGCCCCCGCACCGACGGCAGAGGGAGCCATGACATCCGAAGCGCTCGACCAGCTCTTCACGCAGAATGTGCAGCTTCTGAACCAGATGAACGTCGCCGCCGGTAGCGTAGTGAAAGGCCTGCTCCTCGAGCTGGAGCGCAGCGACCGCAAGACTTACATACGCCTCAAAGACCCGGCCCCCGGCGGTCACACGATCGCGTACGAGTTCATCCAGGGAGACCGAAGTCTCGTCGGGCGGCTTGCTCGGGCGTTGGGCTTCAAGGCGGTTACGGATTCGACGTTGGAGGTGTCCGGTGCTTAAGAGAGCGCTCATTGTCGTTGCGACGTTCGCCGTGCTGCTCATGGTAGCCGTCACATATCTGACGGCGCGATTTGTGGACCATAAGGAAATCCTGCGGGCACACGCTGAGGCCGAGCAGCTCCGGACGAGCCGGGACTCGATCCTTACGGCAGTGGCACGCCGGGACACCGTCGCGCTGACGCTGAGCGGCCTGCGCGACAGCCTGCTGGCGGTGGCATCCGGGTTACGAGGGCGCGTGCAATCGATGGAGTCACAGCGAGCCGCCGCACAGCTCGGCGTGCGCTTGCTCCGGACCAGCACGGCCGAGGAAGAGACGCTACACAAGACGTTTCCCGAGCTCAGCACCCGCATGCGGGTCAGCGACCTGTTCGACGCGGAGAACCGAGTGTCGGTGCAGTACCTGATGGTGCCACTCGTCGCCGCCGCTGAGACATTCGTCATCGACCATCAAAATTCCCTGGCGTTCGAGCGGCAGCGCAATACGCTGTTGACGATCGATTCGCTGCACCAGCACGTGACGGCTCTTCAGGACTCGATCTTGACCCTGGAGCATGCCAACCGGCTCGCGTTCCAGCAGGGGTACGATTCCGCATTCGCGAAGTACTCCGACATCAACCAGAAGTACATCAGCCTGCTGGAGAAGCCGCCACAGGTGAGGTTCGGGCTGCCGAGCTGGGGGACGATCCTCGTGTCGACCGCGGCGGGCGTGGTGCTGGGGAGGCAGATTAAGTGACCAGGTCACGACTCACGTCCCGTGCAATGTTCGCGCAGTTCTGCCTCCTGACGGAATCCCGGTGAGAAACCGCACGCCCAAGGGCCACTATGGCTTACGTGCCTGAATACAAACACGACCTGTTCATTAGCTACGCCCACGTCGACGACGATCCCATGGGTGCGGCGAGGGACGGTTGGGTCACCACGATGTTCCGTGAGCTCCGGTCGAAACTCAGCCAGAAGCTCGGTAGGAGTGACGCGTTCGCTCCCTGGAAGGACGATGGTCTGTCGCTGCATGAAGGCGTTACCCTGCAAATCATGGATGCGATCGGAAAGACGGCACTCCTGGTGGTCATCCTTTCGCCTGGTTACCTCAAGTCGACCTGGTGCCTTCGCGAGAAGGACACCTTCTTGCGCTACCTCCGCGAGCGACGGCGATCCGGGACTCGTGTGTTTGTCGTGGAGCTCGACGACCTGGAGCGCGAGAAGCGTCCCGAAGAGCTTAGAGAACTCAAGGGTTACGCGTTCTGGTCGCGCGAAAAACCGGAGGACCCGCCTCGGCCGCTGTGTGAGGCGGGACTGAACAGCAATGATCCGGACTACACAGAATACTTTCGCCGCCTCAACAAACTCGCCACCGATCTGGCCAAAGAGCTTGAAGACTTGAAACGCGGAACGAGTGAGCTCCAGCAGGCCACACCGCTCACGCCATCCGTGTTCGTGGCCGAAGCGACCGACGACGTCGATCGTATCCGCGATGGTGTGATCGACTACCTCGATCAACTCAAGGTGCCGGTTTTTCCCGAGCGACCGTACGCTCGGGACGCGGCAGCGTTTCGGGATGTGATGACAGGCGATCTCGCGGAGTGCAAGCTCTTCGTGCAGATACTCAGCGGCGTCCGCGGCAAAAAGGTACCGGACGGTCCATTCGGCTATCCGCGCTTGCAGTACGACATCGCGCGTAATAGCGGCAAGGATGTTCTTCAATGGCGGGATCAGGGGCTGGATGTCAGCAGTGTGGAGGACGAGGATCACCGACAGCTGCTGCGCGAGGTGACAGTCCGTGCCGAAGGCATAGAGGACTTCAAACGGGAAATCAAACGACGCCTACTTGAAGAGCCCAAGCCAGACAAGCGGAAGTCGGGGCCGCAGGACCTCCGGGCGCTGGTGTTCGTCGACAGCGATCCCGACGACTGGGACCTCGCGACGGTAATCCGCGATCGCCTCAGAGAATTCGGGGTCGATGTGTCACTGCCTGTTTGGGACCAGGCCCCCGAGGCAGTGCGGGAGGACCTCGAACTGAATCTCACGCAGTGCCACGCTCTGATCGTCGTGTACGGTAAGAGCACCCTGAACTGGGTGCGCAGGCAGCTTTTGGGCTTGTACCGTAAGGCCGTCGCGCAGCGCGAGCAACCGCTCCAGGCGCTGGCAGTGTACCAAGGCCCGCCTGAAGACAAGGCCCCTCTCAATATCGAGATGCACAATTTACGCGTCATCGATTGCACACACACACCGGCGGACCAGACTAAGGATCAGTTGCGGGAGTTCATCACCCACGTCCAGGTAAGATGATGAATGCAGCGCTGCCCTATCCGGGCCTTCGTCCGTACCAGACCGACGAGAGCTACATCTTCTTCGGTCGAGAACAGCACACCGACGAACTGCTAAAGCGGCTTGCCCGCGCCCGCTTTCTGGCGGTGGTCGGTCCCTCTGGATGCGGGAAATCGTCTCTAGTGCGGGCCGGCATGATCGCTGGCCTGGAGACGGGGTTCATGGCGAGTGCGGGCACGCGCTGGCGCGTGGCCACGCTCCGCCCTGGCAGTCATCCGCTCCGGCGCTTGGCAGCGGCCCTCGCTGAGGAAACGGCGCTGGGACCCAACATCTCGGCTGAGCCCCACGCCGAGGGGTTCATCCACGCCGCCTTGGCGAGAGGGCCACTCGGCCTAGTGGAAGTGTTGCGAGAGACCCCCCCTGATGAGCACGCGAACATGCTGGTGCTGGTGGACCAGTTCGAGGAGCTCTTTCGATATCAGGGAGGGCGGGTAAGTGACGAGGCTGAGGCCTTCGTTGCCCTGTTGCTCGAGTCGGCGACACAGAACGATGTGCCCATTTACGTAGTCATCACGATGCGATCGGATTTCATCGGTGATTGCGCCCGCTTCACGGGGCTTCCCGAGGCCATGAACGACAGTCAGTACTTGACGCCGCGTCCGACGCGTGAGCAGCGGCGGACCGCGATCGAAGGTCCGGCACGCGTGTTCGGGGGCAATGTCGAGCCCCAGCTGGTGAATGCGATCCTAAACGATATGGGCTCTGACCCCGACCAGTTACCGCTCATGCAGCATGTCTTGATGCGGCTGTGGATTCAGGCGGGTGCGAGGCCATCGCAGGGGGGCGCGCTCGATCTGTCGTCCCCCCGCACGTTGACCCTGCGGGGGTACGAGGCTGCAGGCGGGCTGCAAAAAGCGCTGTCCAACCACGCCGATGAGGCGTTTAACGAGCTGGATGAAGGTCGTCGACGCGTCGCCGAAGCCATGTTCCGTGCCCTTACCGAGCGAGGGCGACAGCAGCGGGATACGCGCCGGCCCGCGCCGGTGCGGGAAATCGCGGCCATAGGTGGTGCAACACCGCAGCATGTTGCGGAGGTCGCGGACGCATTCCGACGTGCGGATCGGAGCTTCATTACGCCCGCCGCAGGTGAGCCCATCTACGAGAACACCGTTCTAGACATCAGCCACGAAAGCCTGATCCGACAGTGGCACCGCCTGACTGGCTGGGTGGAGGACGAGGCGAACTCGGCGTGGGTCTACGGGCGGCTGAGAGAGCAGGCGAGCCTGTGGGCCAAGGGGCGTGGAGCATTGTGGACCACGCCCGATCTCGAGAACGGACTGGCGTGGAGGGAGAACGCCAAACCGTCGCTTGAGTGGGCGAACCGTTACGGCGGTGACTTCGATAGCGCTATCAGGTTTTTGGAGGCTTCAAGGCGTCGCCAGGTCAGGGAGCGACGCCGAACCAGGGCAGTTGTCTCCGCGGCGTTTACCGTGCTGGCCATCGTAACGGGTTTGGCGATTGGCAAGATGCGGGAAGCGGACGGTTTGAGAAACCAGGTCACCCGGCGCGCGGTCCTGCACGCTGCTGTGAACAACCTCGAGGTAGATCCGGAGCGCAGCCTCCTCCTCGCCCTGCAGGTCGCCGACAGCGTGCCCGCAGGCCGGAGCGAGATGGCGGGCGATCTGGAGGGCCTCTTGCATCGCGTGATTCAAGCGTCGCGGGCGAGGTTGGCCGGATCGGGCAGCGCCAATCCCATCCTGGATCTGGCCTACAGCCCGGATGGCCGCCGGGTTGCGGTTGCAGGAGTAGGTGGGCATGCCGAGGTCCTGGATGCCCAATCCGGGGCGCTTATGGTGACCCTCGTTGGTCATGAGAGTGACGTCACGTCAATAGCCTTCAGCCTCGATGGTAAGCGTCTCCTCACCGGAGCCAGGGACATGACGGGCGGCGTGTGGGACGGAGTGGCAGGGAGGCAGCTGTTGCGCCTTACGGGACACCGCTCCACGATCGGCAGAGCCATCTTCAGCCCGGATGGTCGTTGGGTCGTCACGGCAAGCGCCGACTCTACAGCCAAGGTCTGGGACGCTGCGACTGGGCAGGAGCGCTTCACCCTTGCTCGTCATCGGGGCCCTGTGTGGGGCGTCGCCTTCAGTCCGAACGGCGCGCGTATTGCCACCGCCAGCCTCGATAGTACAGTGATACTGTGGGATGCCCGCGATGGGAAGGCGGTCGATACGCTCCGGGCATACGGCGAAGGCATCGTTAGCGTGGCTTTCAGCCCCGACGGCCAGCGCCTCGTCACCGGCGGGGGTCGCGGGACAGTGACCCTTTGGGACCTGAGCACTAGGAAACGGGTTCGCACACTCCCGGGCCACCAAGAAGGAGTCTTTCACGTCACCTTCAGCCCCGACGGGCGTCGTATCGCCACCGGGAGCTTCGACGGGACGGTACGGCTTTGGAGCGCCGAGTCGGGTGACAGCATACTCGTCCGCAAGAATCCAGCACGAATGGGGACCGCCGTGGCGTTCGCTCCCAACGGCTCCGAGCTTGCAGCGGCAGGTGACGACGGGAGAATCCGTTTCTGGCGTGTACCGTCGGGAGACTCGCTTCGCTCGTATTCCGTCGGTGCAGGGAGCAGATTAAACGCAGTGACGCTGAGTCCAGATGGCATGACGATTGTCACGGCGGGAAATAGCGCCGTGGCGGAACTCTGGGACGCCGACGCCGGGACGCATTTGCGGTCCCTCTGGGGCCACAACGACCAGGTTCTAGACGTCGCGGTCAGTCGTGACGGCTCGCGGATCGCTACTGCGAGCGACGACGGGACCGCTCGAGTATGGGACGCCAAGACGGGCGAGCAGTTGCGGAGCATCTACGTCGGTGGCCGAAGCCTCGCGGTCGGGTTCGGCCGGGATCGCACTCGGATCGTGACCGGCGGAACCGACTCGGCAACCGCCGTCTGGAATGCCGTTTCGGGCGCCAGGCTATTCCGCCTGCCTCATGGTGCCGCAGTCCTCTCGGTGCAGTACAGCCCTGATGGCAGGCGCATTGCGACCGGCGGCGCGGACGGAAACGTGAAGGTGTGGGACGCCGACGGCCACCCGCTCTTTCCACTCGCGAGCGACACGGCCTTTGGTGCGGTGTACGGCGTTGCCTTTAGTCCCGACGGGCGCCGGATCGCCGCCGCGAACTGGAGCGACCAGACGGTAAAGGTGTGGGATGTGTTGTCCGGGAAACGCCTCCTCACGCTAGTGGGCCATTCGGGGCCGGTCCTTGCAGTGGCCTTCAGCCCCGACGGCACTCATATCGCCTCAGCCAGCTACGACCATACCGCCAGGATCTGGGATGCCCAGTCCGGACGCGAATTGCTTCGCCTCGCAGGTCACACGGACCGGGTGCGTGACGTGGCCTTCACTCCTGATGGCCAGCAGGTGGCCACTGCAAGTTGGGACGGTACCTGGAGGCTGTGGGACGTCACGTCGAATGCTGAATTGGGCTCTTTGACTGCGGATTCGGGCCAAGTCAGGCAAATCATGTACACCCCGGACGGTAACAGCCTTGCTACCGTCGGGTCCGAGCGTGTCGTGAAGTTGTGGGATGCGACCTCAGGTGACAGCCTGCGGACCGTGGGCACGCGAGCCTACGCGTTCGCGGTGAGTCCAGATGGCACTCGCATCGCTACCGGATTTTTCGATTCGGTATACGTGCGGGACGTTGAGTCGGGTGCTCTACTCCGAACTCTTTCAACGCGTGCCCGCCTAATCCAACGGCTTGAGTTCAGCCCCGACGGCCGGCGTATCGCGACGGTGGGCACTGATGACACCACCCGTCTGTGGGTCGTGTCGTCAGGAGTGCAAGAGGAAGCCGTGCCGCTGCAGGGTTCACCCTACGGGGCTTGGGTCTCCTTCAATCCGACGGACGCGACGCGCATCGCGGCTGGGAACGGAGAAAATGGCTTCGTATGGAGCAGCCGCGATCGACAGAAGGTCCTGAACCTGCCCGGCCACACGTGGGACGGCGCATTCAGCCCGACTGGCAAGTTGCTCGCCAGCGCGGGCGAAGACGGAACCATCACAGTATGGCGTGCCGACTCCCGCCAGGCGACGCTGACCGGACACACGTCTGCAGTTACCAAGCTCGAGTTCAACCCAGACGGCGTCCGGCTGGCCAGCGCGAGCCGGGACGGGGCGGCCAAGGTGTGGGACGTGTTCGCCGGCCGAGAACTCTTCAGCCTGCCGATCGGCACACAGCTCACGTGGCTCACGTTCAGCCCGGACGGTAGGCGCTTGGCCATCGCCGGCGAAGATGGCAGGGTGCGGTTCTACTATGCGATGCTCGATGACTTGCTTGCGCTGGCCCGAACTCGTGTGACGCGTTCCCTGACTTACGAGGAATGTAGGGACTACCTGCACGCGACGCAGTGTCCAGTCGCAGCGGTTGCCCACATCAGCCGCGGCAGACAACTCGCACTCGCCGGCGATACCGCTGCGGCCGTGTCCAGTTTTGCCGCAGCGGTGGCAAGCGATCGCCGCTTAAGTGGCGACCGGAAAGCCGCGTCCCGATACCTCGTGTCTCAGGGCGAAGTCCTTGCGTTGGAGGGAGACGTACCCGCCGCAACGGCGAGCTTTCGCGCGGCGAAGGCCCTGGATCCGCAGCTGACTGTGGACCCGAATCGAGAGGCCCACGAGAAGGCCGCAAGCTACCACGCAAGGCGGGCAACCGGGCTGGAGCGACTCGGCAGTATCCCGGCAGCGACGGCAAGACGTCGTCGAGCGAACGACCTGGACCCGGTCCTGCAGTTCCTTGCCCGTGGACGCGGATTTGCAGCGTCGGAGAACTTCGACAGTGCCGTCGTCTCGTTTCAACGTGCTCGGGCGTCGGACGCTCGCCGAGACCTCGGGTCGGAGACACAGTCGCTGGTCCGGAAGGCGGTGTCCCTAACGCGCGCCGACCACGATAGCACTGTCGAAGCAATTGCATTGTACCATGCTGCTGCGGCTCTCGATTCCGCGCGCGTCTCGGCAGAAGATTGGAACAGTCTCTGCTGGTTTGGTACGCTGTGGGGGCACGCCCCGCGAGTGATGGATGCCTGCGAACATGCCGTTGCGCTGGCGCGCGACTCGGGCTTCATCAGGGACAGCCGAGGACTTGCCTTGGCCGTGACCGGTCGACTGCCGGAGGCCATCGCCGATTTCGAAGCATTTCTCACGTTGACCTCCGACGTCCAGGATCGGCTCGTGCGTCAGCTGTGGATCGACAGCTTACGCGCCGGGAGGAATCCCTTCACACCTCAGGTCCTCGAGGCGATCAGAATCGTAGATCTGTCCGACTGGCACGAGAGCCAAAGTGACACTACGCGTTATCGGGCGGCGATACACCTCTATCCGGTGTATCTGACGTCACATTTCAAACTGGCGGAGGCATACGAGCGACGACACAACCTGACGGGCGCTCTGCGGGAGTTGCGCGCGGTGGATAGCTTGGCGCTGAATTATCGCAGGCCCGTGACCGCTCTAGCCGTCTATCGCGGCAACGTGGTCAACCGCACTGCTCCGAAGCAACCAGCGACCTTCGAGGTGCGTTTCGAGAGAACGGAACCGGGGCTTTCGGGGATTGTTCTCGTCGGTGACCCTCTGTACGGGAGTGGCCCGTTCAACGCGGTGTGGAAGGGCGACTCCCTCGTCTTCTGGAGCATGGCGGCAACCGGAGACACAATTCGGTGGACCGCAAAGCCAGGCGGCGACGACTTGGGCGGAAGGTACGAGATCCTCGGTGGTGCCGCGGCGACCCAAGGGGGCAGCTGGACCACGCGCTTGGCGGGAGGCGTGCCGATATCGAAGGTCATGACGGCTACGATCACGGCCTCAACCCCCTCCCGGTCTGGGCCGGCGGCCGCTTGGTCCGGTGCATGGAACGGGAACGGGTACCGGTATGGGTGCGAGATGACCGTTAATCTCGGTTCCGAGAACACCGTACGAGGTTCGATCGTATGGACCCTGAGAGGATCGCCAGCCGCGGGCGACAGCGCCAGAATCGGTGTGACGGCCACAGAGTATGTGGAGGGAGCGTACGACCCAGACCACAGGCTCCTTACCGTCGCCGGTTTCGGGAAAGACGATCCCAAGGGCGTTATCGGCCTGGATCGTTACCGCCTGCGTGTTTCAGAGGACGGCGGGACTCTGATTGGGAACAGCTGGAACCACGGCACGTGGGACGGTCGTTTTTCGGCGTCCCGTAGACCGCGATGAGCGCGGTAGAGACTCGGTGGGACAGGGTCGCTGTCCTCAGAACGGCTGAAGATGACGCGCGGTGCTCGGGAGACAGATTCAAGGGCCACGCCAGATCAGCGTCGGTCACGGCCCGCGCCCCGTCAGCTCCTTGGCCCGGCGCCCAAGCTCCCCGAGAATCATGTCCAGCTGCGGCGTGGGCCCGGAGCGCCGACGCAGGTCGCGGATCATCTGAAGGTTCGCGCTGGTGGTGTCCAGCATCCACGCCGCGCCGGCCTGATTGACTGCCCGTCCGAGCACCGACTCGGTCACCTTCCAATCCCCGCTCACCGCCGCCAGCTCCAAGACCGTGGCCAAGTCCCAATAATCGCTCGACGCGGCCCCGCCGCGCCGGGCGACGGCGAAGCTCACCGCGGGGGTGAGTCGCTCCGCCTCTGTCACCGCCGCGTCGCGCTCCTCTTGCGGCAACGCGCCCACGTTCGCCTTCTCCAGCAGCAACGTCACTGCGTTGATCCCAGGGTAGTAGTCGCGCGGATCGGCCTCGAAGCCGCGCGTGTAGGCATCGATCGCTTGATCGAGCGCACCCCGGCCGGTCACCTCCCGCCCGGCCCCCTTCGCGTCCCTGTACTTGGCCTTGAAAATGCTGCCCAAGATCCCCAGTGTCTCGGGATCGGCACCCCGCTCTTTGACCAGGCGCATGAGGATCTCCTCGGCCTGCCCTCGGTCCGAGCCCTTGTTGCGGCGATTGAGCGCCAGCGCCCATTGCTGCCGCACGGTGGCGGTCTGTTGTAACTCGTCCGGCATGTTCTCGCACAGCCGGACCATATCGTCCCACCCATTCACGTCCCGGAACGAGAGGAGCAGATCCACCAAGACTCCTCGGTCGGCGGTAGCAAGGTGGCCGAGGCTCTGACAGATCTTGCGCAGCGCTGCAAGCGCCGTCTCATGGCTGCCCCCGCTGCGCGCCTCCCGGAGCTTCGCCCGGAACTCGTCGGAGTACTTCACCCGCTCGCGGAACACATCGGTGAACTCATGCGGCAGGTCGATCCCCGGGAACCCCTCGATCAGCTCGAACAGCGGGCTGTCCTTGACGGGCGGGCCATCGAGCGCGGCGCGGAGACGATCTTCCAGCGCGGCGCGCAGCGTGCTCGCATTGGCCTCCGTCAGCGCTCCGTGAACCAGGTCATACGGGATTGCCCGAATCATGCCGACGTCGAACGGGAGCCCGCCGATGGTCGCGAAGATCGGGATCGTCGTCCAGGGGCGGGCCGAGTGCCGCACGCCCAGCTCGTAGAAGACGTTGGGGTTGCCCAACGTCAGGTCGGCGATCACATACTCGGCCAACAGCAGCCGCGCGAACATCGGCACGTGGATGATGCCACCCGTGCGCTCTTTGTCGCCCCTGAGGCAGTCGAGGCCCACCGCTTCGACGGCGGGCCTGATCGCCGTTTCGTAGATCTGGTCGAAGTCGATTTCCAACGCGCTGCTCAAGTCCTTCTTCTTGCCGAAGGGCATGTCGATGAAACACAGCGCGCGCGGCTTGGAGGGCGAGGAGCGCCTTCCAGAGCCGGGCCGTCGGTCTCGATTCATAACACGATAAGTCCCGGGATCAGCCGCCCCAGCAACCGCAGTCCGTAGAATGTGAGCGGTGGATACAGGCCGTCCGCGAGCGACCAGCCGAGCACGTAGGCAAAGTTGCCACGGAAGACGTGGAAAAAGTGATCGAGCTCCCAGGTGCCGAACAGCAGCTGCTCGGCGTATTTCACGACCAGGCTGAACGTGGCGAATACGACGAACTGCACCGCCATCGGCTGATCTTCGCGCACGCCCAGGTACAGGAGCGATAGACACACCCCGATCCACAGGAACGTGTGCATGAAGTTGTTGAGCCACGGCAAGAAGCTCATGAGGCCGGCGCGGTACAACAGGTAGTTCGCGATGAAGACGGCTACCGCCCACACACCTCCGACCGTGAGCAGGGTCTTACGCTCCGCAGGCTCGATCGACGGCTTGATGACGCGAATGATCACGAACAATCCCGCATAGAGTGCCAGCAAGCCAAAGACGTGTACCGGCGTGATCGTGAACATGACTCTCCCCTCTGGCGTCAGCGCACGAGCGACGCCGCGTAGTGCGCGAGCGACATGACCGTGAGCTGCGGGTTGACCGTGACGCTGCTCGGGAAAACGCTGGCATCGCACACGTACAGGTTGTCGTAGCCGTGCACTCGGAAGTCGGGGCCGACCACACCGCGCCGCGGGTCGGTGCTCAGGGCGTTGCCACCCTGCGGGTGGCCGGTGCCGAGGGTGATGTAGCTCGGGTCCAGACAGATCTGGTCGAGCCGCTCGAGCTCGCCCGGGTTCGTGAACACGTCGTAGCCCCAGGTATTCGCCATGACGCGCCGCGCCCCACCCGCGAACAGGATCCGTCCGAGCTGCTTGAGCGCGTCGGCGAGCTTCAGCAGGTCAGCGCGCTCCGGCGTGTAAATGACGTCGGGCCCCCCTGTGAGGGCTTCCTTGATCTGCGCGTTGCCGGCCGAGCCCACGAGCGCACCCACGGCCATGAGACGACTGTAGCGCCGCATGTTCTCGAAATGATCCTCGAACCACCCGGGCATGTTCACCGCCTGGGCCACCGGCGGATTCCACCACGTCTCGTATACCCAGCCACGCTCCGCGCGCGGCCGCCCGTAGTGCGAGATCTGAAGACCGTCGTAGGCGTTCATCACGTCGTCGTACTCGGCGGTGAGCGGCGCCCCCAGGTTGAAGCAGGCGCCTTTGCCGACCGGCAGTCCACGGCCGATCCCGCTGCGGAGCAGCAGGTAGGGTGACGCGATCGCCCCCGTTGAGACCACGAACGTCCGCGCGCGAATCGACAGCTTCCGTCCATCCGGGAACGTGGCTCGAGCATCGATCACGCGCTGCACGGGTCCGCTCAGCGTCCGCAACCGCCCCACCTCGCACTCGGCGATGATACGCACCCGGCCCGGGAAATCGCGCTGGGCCCAGGGCAACGCGGTATCGAGCATCGAGAGCTTCTTGCCGAAGGCGCACCCCATGTTGCAATAGCCGCACCCGAAGCATCCCTCGATGTTCGCCCGTACCACGTCCACGTCGAGCTCCGGCGGCTTGAGGCCGAGCGCGGCCGCGCCGGCCACGTACTTCGCCGCCGACGGATTGAGCGGGGCGGAATCTTGCCTGGCGATGCGGAGAAACTGGACGATCTCCGCCGCGCTGGACCGCAGCTGCACGAGGTCGAGTCCGGCGGCATGGATCGCCGGGTCGTTCCAGCGCGCCAGCACGGGCTCCGGCGGCTCGAAGCACACGGCGTTGTTCACCACGGTCGAGCCCCCGACGCAGCTGCCCTGCAGTACCGTAAAGCGAAAGTCCTGTGTCTGCTGGAATGCACCGTCGGCGTACAGCTTGCCGATCATCTCGACCTCGTCCTCGGTGAAGTCGCGCGGCTCCACGTAACGCCCGCGCTCCACTACGAGCACCTCACGGCCAGCTTTTGCGAGGTGGTAAGCGAGGATGGCGCCGCCCGCCCCGCTCCCAATGATGCAAACGTCCGCGTCGATCACGGGCGCCACGATCGCGTCCGGTGTGAGGACCTGCAACGGGTGTGGCCGGCGCGGCGGGATGGGAAGGGTCTTATAGCGTGGTCGCTTGGAGAACGGCGTGTAGCCGACGGAGCGGAACGATCGCGGATCGTTGTAGTAGCCCAGGTAGGTGATTTGCTGGGAGACCCGGATCATGATCTGCACCAGCCGCCGCCACCAGTCGGGGATCAGCCGCAGCAGTACGTCCTTGCGGAAGTGCCGTTTGATGTGGTCCAGGCGTGTCGCTTCATCGAGCTCCGAGAACGGCGGCTTGAAATAGAGTAGCGGGTGCACGTACATCCCGAACAGCGTGAGCCGGTACACCCAGCGACGGTGCGCCCGAATGTTCCGCACGTAGCGCTCCACATTGGCCGCCACGTCTGGGGCCGGGACCTGCTCGTCCGGGCCCTGCACCAGCACCTCGGCGAGGGCGGTGAGCGTGCGGTACTCGATGGGCCGAAAGAACTCGAGGCCATAGCGCGCCGTCCAAGCGCCCTGATACGCCAGGAACAAGAAGAGGGCCACGAGGCCGTCGAGGCCGATCGCGGCCCATAGCACGGTGCCGATCGGGACCGTGAGCCCCGCCAGGGCCACACTGTAGGACGTATCGATCGTGAGGAGGAACACGATCTGGGCGAGCGGCGAGATGACGTGCGACGCGACCACGACCCCCATCAGCGGCAGATTGGCTCGCACGTCGCGGGCGACATAGAAGCACAACAGCGCCAGGGTGCCGAGCTTCACGACCGAATTGGTCACGAACGGCAGCTCGATGAAGAAATCGCGCACTGGCACCAGTAGCGGGCCGATCTCATAGGCGACCGCGGCCAGCGCGAACAGCACCCCGAACGCCACTGCGACGGTGCGGAGCCGGCGCTCGGCGCCGGTCAGCTCGGGCGCCTTGGGGACGGGAGGCGCACGGCCCGCAGCGGAGCCGCGAGCCCCCAGGTAGAAGGCCAGCACGAGTAGGGTGATGACGCCGTCGAGCGCGATGGCGCCCCGCAGCGCGGTGCGGACGGGCACCCCGGCGCCGAGCGTAACGATGCGGCTGGTGTCGGCCGTCGCCAGCACCACGACCATGGCGGCCACGGAAAGGACATGTCCGGCGATGAAGATCGCGACGAGGGCGATGCGCCGCCGCACGTCTCCCCAGGCGTAGAGGCACAACAGGCCCATCACGCTGACCTTCACCACCGAGTTCGAAACGAACGGCAGCTGGCGGAAGAAGGCGCGGAACGGTCCGAGCAGTGGGCCCAGCTCGTAGATCAAAGCGGCGAGGACGAACGCGACGACCAGCACTCGGAGCAGCGAGCGGAGACGGCGCTCCTGGGCGGTGAGATCCATAAGGCGTTCTCCGGTGCTAAGAGACCAGCGTCGCGAGGGGCCGATACTGCTTGAGCCGCTCGCCGAGCGTGACCGACCCGGTGAGACCAGCGGGACCCATCTGCCAGCGTTCTTCGAGCAGCTTGGCCGGAGTTTGGTCGAGGTATTCCACGCGCAGGTCTGCTCCGTCGAGCCGCAGTATCACGAACCCGCAATAGCCGATCGGGTCGCCGTCGACCTTCCCGGCTTCCCGCTCGTCCGCGAAGACCAGGGGGCGGTCGGGGCGCTTGATCTTGCCGTCGAGCTCGATTGGCATGCCGCCGTGGCCGATGCAGCGGGCGCGGACGCGTTTCCCGTCGAACCCGAACGGCGCGTATCCGGCAAAGCGGTGCTCGTGGCCCCAGAACCACAGCAGCACTCGGTCGAGATACGGACCCAGCTGGGTGCCGACGCGCAGGTACTCGGTGTCGTACGCGCTGAACCACTGATGGTGGCTGAGCACAATCACGGGGCGACGGTCGCCGGCGTCCGCGAACACGACGTCCCGCAGCCAACGGCGGGTCGCACGATGGAGCCGGATGAAGTTGACGATCAGCTCGAGGAACGGGAAACTCTTGGCGTAATAGCCCGTGTCGAGGGCGAGAATGCGCCAATGCGCGTTCTCGAGGCAGAAGTAGCTCGTCTCCTGGCCGAGGGTGGGCAGCGCCACTCGGAAATAGCCGGCGCCGCCGGAATACATCTCGTGGTTGCCGTTGAGCGTGTAGGTGGCGCGTGTCCCGCGGGGCCATTCCCCCGGGCCGAGGAAGTAATTGCGGAATTCATTCTCGGTGCCCGAGTAGTAGACGTCCCCGAGATGGATGGTGACATCCGGCGCGAGGGCGCGGATGGCGTCGCCGACCGCGTAGGCGCTGTTGTCGCCCGTACCCCAATCGGCTGCGAGGGCGATGCTGCACGAGTCGGGGATGGTGAAGATGCCCGGACGGGTGCTCGGGGGAGCGCGGTACGTGCGGTACGACTCGCGCGGCGTGAAGACCACTTTGAGATAATTCCACAGCCACAGCAGCACTCGCTTGGTGAGAAACGCAGCCGCTTCCCGATGCGTGCGCCACAGTGAGGCGGCGGCCGAACGGCGTAGGTTGCGGAGCGCACCTACCTGCCGGCGAGGAGCTCGTTCCGCGCGTTTTTCGCTCATGGCTCAGGTCTCGGCGGTCCGCCTCCCCGCGTTAGGTCGCGTTTGCGGCACGATTGGGCGTGTTTGCGACAGGATTGTCGGCAGTCTCAGAACCGAATCCAGCCGCCTCCTTGGATGCTCGAAAACGTGGTGTTCGCCCCGGTCGTGAACGCGGTGTGGAGTCTGTAGGACGCTCCCAGCGAAAAGCTTTGGGAGATCTCGAACTCCACGCCTGCCCCGGCGTGTACTCCAGGCTTGGTTGATCCGGGGTTGAGTCGATACGCACCGCCTCCGGCTTCGATGAACACGGCGGCGGGTCCGGAGGTGAGGAACGTCTCGAGGCTCCCGGAGACGTGATAGAGATCGAGATGCGAGCTCGTCACGGTGCTGTCGAAGCGGTGGTATCCGAGCAGCGCCGCGAGGGTGAAGGTGCTGCTCAGGCGGTGCTCGAGGTCAGCAGTCATGCCGAAGCCGTTCTTGTATGAGTTCTTGAACCTGCCATGCGGCAGGCTGATGCCGGCGTGGAGGCTGACGGCAAATGAGGGTCGTTCCACAGCCTCGATCGTCGTAGTCACCGTGGCGACGCCGTTGTTCGGAACGGCGATTCTGTAGAAGTTCGGCGCTAGTTGCACCAGGTTGGCGTCCTTCAACTCGTGCCTCCAGCCAAGAAGCTCGCCGTCATGGCCGACGTAGTATCCGAAGGAAGGTTGGGGCTCCAGAACGGTGTGCTTGACGCCGTTGATGACGACCGTGTCTCCCGTTGTGTGATACGCATGAACCCGATAGGTCGGAACTAGCCCATCCACCTCTTCCGAAGTCAGCCGTCCGGCCTGAGCCGCGGCGCGCACCGTGGTGAGGCGCTCGACGTTGTCTCGGGCGGGAAGGAGAATCGTGTCTTGAGTCGGAACGATGAGGGAGTCTCCCGCGTGCATCCGGACGGGCCCCCACGGCAGTTTGAACGTCGTGTCGCGTCGGGCACGGATCATGACATCCTTTCCGGCGACAATGACCGTATCTGTTTTCTGTTGGGATGCAGTTGCTGACGGCGGCAGTTTACGCGTCTCAACGTAGAGATACATATCCCGGGTCGGGCGCCCGTCACCGAGCGCCGCGAGGCCTCGGACGCTGACCTCGGCCTCCTGCTGCTGTCTCGACAACGGCAAGAAGTTCATGTTCCGGTAGACGCTTTGATTGCGGAACACGAGTGATGCTGTACTGCTAGACAGTTGCACCAGCATGCACTGATGCGGGAATTGGGGGACCCCATTGCAAGTCGTACTTGGGTCGCCAAATCGGCACCTGTCGACATCGGGTACTGCCCACTGGAAGTGGATGTCGTTCCGCGGGGGGGTGCTTTGCGCCGTGGCCGGCGGGCTTATGTCGCCATCGTTCTTGGGAAGGTTCGACGACGTCATCACCTGCCACAAGGAAGTTGAGCCCCAATTGGCCAGAAAGAATCGGCCTTCTACACTGCCCATCGGAATCACAAGCGATCCGACGTTCGTCGGCCGGGCGCGGAATTCGTTCAGGAGGGAGTTGGACCCGGCCGCGATCTTTGTGAATTCAATGCTGTTGTCGGGGACTCTGTCGGTACCAATTTGCAGTGGGTCCAATGCTACATCAGCAGGGCAAGACCCCGCGGAGCCCAGAGTCACGATCTCCCAGTTGGCGCTCGCGGTAGGGTCGGGAAAGACGTTTGCTGGCGAAATGCCAGACGGCCACGAGTACGGAGTTACCGTTGAGTTCTGTTTCACCAGAAATGCGTACCACATCTCAAACGGACTAGCGAGATCCAAGCCGTTGGCCGGACTGCTTGTCGAGACGGGGAGCATTATCTGAAACGCCCACGAGTAGTTGGTCCCGGAGAGTCGGGTCCACGCCGCTGTGGTGGAGGTGATCCATGAAGGCAAAGGTGACAGCGGTTGCCAGCCGAAAGTCGAGCCGGTCCATTGCTTGACCACAATGCCAAAGGACGTACTCAACGCCGCGTTCAACGGATAGTTATTCGAAGCAAGGCTGAGCTGTATGACAGTGGCCGGCTTGCCGGATTGCTGCTTGATCCCGAAATACACTTGGTCGCCGCTCGGATCCAAACTAAGATCGGCCTTTACCTGCCAGGAGAGATAGAGACTATTCGCCTTGTAGAGCGCGCGAAATTCAACCTCGCCGTTCAGCACTCGACTCGTTGCGCCACGCCATCTGGGATCGTCTAAGGTGAGCAGTGTTGAACTCGGGCCGGTCGGCCACCACTGAGGAGGGCCAGATAGGCCAGGCACACCGTAGGCCTGAGGGATGCAGATCTGAGCGCGGAGCGCCTGCGGCAGCCACAGTACGGCCAGGACTCCGGAGACCATGAACCTATTGAAGAGAGCATGGCGCAGGACTGAGAGTCCCGTTTCGTGTGGCACGCCGTTCACGCGCATACCAGGCTCCTTTATTGCGGCTCCAACACCCTTGTTGGAGTTAGGCGGTCCCCATTGCTCCCGTTTCCCAGACGACCTCGAGCGCCTTGACCCCAGCAGTAGAGCGCGCCCCCCTTTGCGAGACCGCACGTGTGGAAGGCGCCGGCACTGATTGTCTCGAAAATGAGATTGCCGGTGACCGTCGCGGGGCTCGTCTGGCGGCCGGTAGCGCCGTTTCCCAATTGGCCCGCTGATCCCATTCCCCAGCAGAAGGCGGCTCCGAGTGCGGTGATCGCGCACGTATGCTGCCGACCTGCGGTGATCGCGGCAAACGATCCCCCTTTTACCGCCACCGGCGTCAACGTGTCCCGCGTGGTACCGCTGCCGAGTTGACCCTCGCTGTTGGCGCCCCAGCAGTACGTGATAGCGGAAGTCGCGATGCCACAGGTGTGGCCACCTCCGGCGCTCAGAGACCCGAAGGCCAGTCCACCACTAACGGGGATCGGGATCGGGCTGAACATCGTAGACGCGTTTCCGAGAGCCCCTTGAAGACCGGTTCCCCAACAATACGCGGAGCCGCTCTGTGGACTTGCGGAGAGCCCACACGTGTGGTTGTCGCCAACACTGATCGCCTGATACCGCGTTGGAGTCGACAGGTCGACCCAGACGAGTCGCGGGACTAGGCTGCAGGGCGTGACATCGAGGCAGATGCTCAGGCTCTGATTGGAGTTGGGGTTGAAGCCGAGTTGGCCGGACACGTTGGTACCCCAGCAGAGCGCGGTAGAGTCGTCCGCGAGACCGCAACTCACGGTACCTACATCCAGAGAGCGAAGCGTCGGGCCGGAGACCTGGACGGGGATGAACCGATCCACCTCCGATGCATCGCCATTTCCGAGGCTACCGTGGATGCCGGCCCCCCAGCAGTAGGCCACCCCTTCGGCGACGATCCCGCAACTGGTCTCCTCGCCAGCGTTAATGGCCACGAACCTGAAAATGCCCACACCGGTTACGGGTACCGGAACAGAGCTGTCGAGAGGCCGACCTCTCCCGAGCCTCCCTTTGTCACCCGCGCCCCAGCAGTATGCGGAGCTGTCCGCCGCTATCGCGCACGTATGCATGGCTCCTGCACTCACCGCAATCCACCGCTCCATTACTGTGATCTTCCTGCTGAACGCCTTCCGCTCGAACCCCGCCCGATCGACCGTCGCGGTGATGATGACTCCACTGTCTCGCGCGTGGGCCGTGATGACCGTTCGCAATTGCAGTGTGAGCGTGTCCTTCTCCTGTCCCGCTTGCAACTCTAGCCGAGTCACTTCGAGCTTCGTTGGGTTGCTCGACTCCCAGTGCACTTGCACGCCCGACACGCTCCCGCCACCCGCGAGAGCCACCTTGATTTGCAGCGTGTCGACGTCCGCGACCGCAACGGTGTCGTGCCAGCCGGCAGTTGTGTCGATCGCGAGCGCTAGGGCCGGCGCGTTAGGGAATTCGTCCTTGCAGGCGGTGATCAGCAAGGCAACGAGCGCGACGCTTCGGCTTCGATACCGGAACCAAAGCGGTAGCCCCACTTCCCACCGACACCAGGGACGCGCTTGCACCCTCGATGGCAGGACGGCGCGACGCGGACAACGTCCTGTTGTTGCCACAAGCATCTCAGTTCCTTGGTTCGGCTACGCGCGTGGGCACGCTGCTCGCACTCGTCGAGCCGTTGCCAAGATTCAGCCCCCAGCAGTAGACGGCACCGTTCGCGGTTGCCACACCACATGTCGTTCCGTTTCCAGCGCTTATGGACCCGAATTGGTGGCCGCCGAGTACCTCGACGGGTACAGAGCTGTTGGTGCCCGCCCTGTTGTTCCCGAGCTGACCAGCCCCGTTGGCGCCCCAGCACACCGCGAGTTGTGTCTCGGCGACGATGCCACAGGTGTGGTTCCCGCCGGAGGTGATCAACGAGAGGATCATGCCGGTCGGACCGGGAATGGGAAAAGGGCTTCCCTGAAGGGAACCGTTGCCGAGCTGTCCCTGCTCGTTAGATCCCCAGCAATACGGGATCCCTCCGACTGCGAGGGCGCACGTGTGAGCCGAGCCGGCGCTGACCTTCTCAAAGCGCGGCCCCGAGTAGAGCTGCTCGGATGTATTCCAGGTCGTGTCTTGCGATGCCAGGGTGGCGTATGAGCTGCACGGCCCGCCTCTCTGCGTATTCAAGAAGCATTCGTCGCCGAACAGTTTGCCCCCGACCTGACCAGACGTGTTCGAGCCCCAGCAGAAGGCGGCACCGAGGTTGGTGATTATTCCGCAGGCGTGGTCGGCACCAGCGCTCACGTCCGCCAGGGAGAGCGGACAGTCGAGATTGGCATTGCGGTCTGGGTTCGTGCAGTACTGTTCACGGGCGGGTGACGAGCCCTCGTTCATTCGAACGAACCCTTTGGACACTAGGCCGGTTCGGCAATAGACTGCGGCGTCAGTGTAAGTCAGGCAGAAGGGAAACTCTGGGCCCCGACCGAGCTGGCCCGACTCCTCATTGCCCCAGCATTGCGTCGTGCGGTCGTCCAGGATAATCCCGCAGGCGAAGTCGACCCCCACGTCCATGGTGACGAAGTTCCCGCCCGTAACCGCGACCGGAGTGCGGCGATTCAGCTGTGTGAAGTCGCCCAGGGCTCCGAAGGCGTTGGACCCCCAACAATACGTCAAACCGTCTTGGGCTTGACCACACACCTGCGCGCGCCCCGACGATATCGCTGTAAACTTGTATCCGCCACGCACTGCCGTGGGGACCGCCGCCCGATCGACGGCGGCATCACCGAGGCCGCTGCCCGTTCCCCAGCAGTAGGCGTCACCACTGAAGGTCACTCCGCACGTTTGCAATCCGCCGGCACTTACAGCAATCCAGCGCTCCATTACAGTCATCGTTCGAGTGAATGATTTGCGCTCGAACCCAGGCCGATCGACTGTCGCGGTGACGATGACGGCACTGTCACGCACGTGCGCCGTGATCACCGTTCGCAATTCGAGGATTAGCGAGTCCTTCTCCTGTCCCGCTTTCAGCTCTAACGGTGTCACCTCGAGCTTCGCCGGCTCACTCGACGCCCAGTGGATCTGCACGCCCGTGACGCCTTCACCCCCCGCGACTGCCACTTTGATCTGAAGCGTGTCGACATCGCTCACCGCCACCGTGTCGTGCCAGCCGCCCGTCGTGTCGATCGCGAGGGTGAGGAGCGGCGCGTTGGCGAACTCGTCCTTGCAGGCGGCGAGGAACACCGCCGCTACGAGAATACCGATGCGCGAACTCACAGCCCCCACCGCAAACCTGCACCTACGAACACCGTGGGTAGCTTGGGCACGCTGTCGGGCACGGTGAAGCTCCAGTGCCCCGCCAGGACCTCCACGATCACGTGGGGAGCCAGCACCACCGAGAGATCGAGCCCGCCCCCCACGCCGATCCCGTCTTGCTTCTGCTGGTTCCAGTAGGGCACGTAGCGGTTTCCCGCACCGCTCGCCACGTAGTAGCCACCGGCGTCGAACCGACCTTCCACCCGGCCGAGGCCCGCCTCGAGGAACGGCGCGAAGGTGAAACGGCCCTGCCGCAGATTCAGCGCCCCGCCCACCAACCCTGCCTTGACGGCCAGGTTGTCCGGCGCGAGCCGCAGAAAGGCGGCGTGCCATGTGAGCGACGCGCCGGTTTGCCGCACGAAGGCAAGGCGGCCACTCGGGAAGCGGTTGTCGGGAAACGAATCACGCTTCGCGTTGATGGCGGCCAGGAAATTGAGACCCACCGTGGTGAAATATCCGGCGCGTGGGATGGCGCGCTCTCGCAGGCTGACGGCATACTTCCAGTCCCGCGCTCGGCGGATCACCTCGCCGATCGCGATGGCTCGGGTGTCGAGCTCGCTCCGCTGTGTCACCATGCCGACCAGCTCCCAATACTCGTTGAAGAGCCCGCCGCCTGAGTTGCCCGTGGTCGTGTGGTAGGACTCGAAGATGATCTCCCGCTCACTGCTGCCGATCACGCGGTCCGGCGCGGCCGGCGCCTGCCAGCACACCTTGTCGGGGCATCCGATCGGACGAACCAGCGCGCCCGCGCCGAGACGGTCAGGGCTGCCGCGCCGGTCGAACCCCAAGAGACCGGCTCGGTAGCCCCGGATGGAGCTGCGTGGAATTGCGATGATCGCGAGGTCCAGCTCCTGGCTTGCGCGACTCACCGTCGCCGGCACGGTGTCACCGGGCTGGAACTGAAACACCACCTTCAGACCCTTTGAGCCTTGGTGCACGACGTGCTCGGCGGTCGCGATGATGACGTCCCGCGCCGTCTCGCCGATGATAACCCCCGACCCGAAGAACTCCGCTTCCTGGTTCGCGCCGCCGTACGTGACCTGAACAATCAGCCGCAGCGCGTCGGGCGGCACGGGCGTGCCTCCTTGTGCCGCGGCGCGCGGCGGCATTATTGACCCGAGGCCACCGAGCAGAGCCAGTACCAAGCACCTCATGGGAACCTCCTGCGCCGGCGCACCAGCACGACTGCCACGGCGATGACGTAGAGCACTGCCAGGCTGACCAGCATGGCGCGATGACGGGCGAGAAGCTCTTCGAGAAGCGAGGGCATGGCCTGAGCGGCGCCGCGGATGCCGCGGGTCGTTCCCTCGAAACGCACGCCTATAAGCCTGCCCGAGAGATCGCCGATGGAGAGCCTCCCCTTCGCGCCATGCAGCCACAGATCCGCGCCGGTCGCGAACGTGGCACTGGGCCGACGCAACCCGGGCCACGACAGCGTGCCGCTGACGATGGTGGACGAGACCGGGTCGGCAGTCTGTCCCGCCTCTCGGACCTTATCGATCCGGTGGAAGCTCAGCGACTCCGCGTCCAGTCCCGGGAACGCGGGCGGCGACGCACCGCCCAGCTGGGTGAGATCGAGACTCGCCGCGCTCGAGTCGGTGTTGAGCGCGGCGCGATCGAGCGCGAACCGCGCTTGCTCATTCAGTGCGCCCGGGATGACCACCGCCACCGGTCCGTCCACCGAGACACTGAGCGCCACCGGTGCACGCTCGATGGAAAGCCGATAGTCGCGGGGCGACGTTCCCGCCAGGTGGCTGAGTCTCACCCGCGCGGAGCGAGGAAGCGGTGTGACGTCGAGATTGATGGTGCCCTTGCGGTCCCCGCTGCGCGCTGCGGCGAAACGAATCGCCGACTGCGCGTACCGTCGGGAGGGTGGCAACACGACTTCCCGCAGGCCGGACACCCCCAGCGTGTCGAGCGGCCAGGGATCCGAGGTCAGGGCTTGCGAGGTACGCAAGGTGAAGCCGACTTCGGACGACCGCAGGTCCAGCGCGATGTCGGCCACGGCCACCCGCACGTAGCTGAGGATGACCGCTCCGCTGAGGGGCACACACAGCCACACGATCGGAACCCACCATCTCGGCGGCTGTGGTGTGGGCGGCGCATCCACGGCCTGCGACGTCCGCCGGAGCGCCCGGGCGACGCCGTTCAGCAGAGTCACGAGCTCGGGATCCGTGGTGCCGCCGTCCCAATCAGATAGATCGACCGTCTGAATCGCGCGAAAACCGACCGGGATTTCGCAGGAGTCAATTCGCGCTGGAACCAGCCTGCCTCGGTCCGCCATGGCGTCTGCCTCTCCTCGGACCCAGCGTGACCCTACGGAGTGCTTGGACCAGAGCACCACGACACAGCCCGCCTCATCCAGCTTCGACTTGATGTATGTCTCGTACTGCGTGCCGGCGGGGATCTCGCGGTCCCACCACACGGGCCACCCGCGCTGTTTGAGCGCCGCCACCAGCGCGCCGGCGACCTCCCGATCCTCGTTCGCGTAGCTCACGAAGACATTGCCTGTGACGGTCGCGGCCTCAGCCACATGCCGGCCCGCCGGAGAGGTAGAGCCGATATTCTTTTGTTGAAGTTCCGCCGCTGCCCAAGCGCGCGCCGATCTTCAGATAGTAGAGTCCCGGGGGCCCGATCTGCGGCTGCTTCAGTTGGAACTTGATCGGACTCTCGGCGGGGTAGAAGCCATAGTTCAGCGAGTCCTGCCGCACGAAAGCGCCCAGCCGTCCGTCGGCGCCCACTGGCGCTAGGCTCACGTACACTTCCCTGAGCTGCTCTCCAGGCCACAGCACTACGTCATACGTTCCGCAGGCGGATGCTGCGTGCTGCTGGCGGATCCGCAGCGGCACGTATAGGTCGCTCGCGACGTTCCCGATCGTGACCTGCGTCCAACCGATCACACCAAGCTCTCGGCGCGGTATCCGTTCCGCTCGCAGGAGGCCAGCTGGCCAGCGATAAGCAGCCGCCTGCAGCGAGCGGAACGTGTCCATGCGATAATACCGCCCGTGCTTCAGTGTCTCGGCTCGCAACTGGAGTGCGGCGGTGCTGCTCGGCGGGACCGACCACTGAACGGTCAGTGAGTCCGTCGATTGCAGGTCGTAGTCCTCGAACGCCTCTGTGAGCGACGCGAGGAAGACGGTGGTGCCGCTCACCTGTTGGGCGTACAGACCCTCGCAGCGGTCTCCACGCTGGCGATAGCCGTTCACAGGCGTTGCCAGCTTCGTGAGGGCGGAGTCACACGGTTCCGCCTGGAATGCTCGCGTCGCCCCTGGGAAGGCGAGCAGGAGCATTGACGGGAGAGCACACGACCCGAGCGCGCGACCGAGCCGGCAACTGGGGCGTTGCCGGACGAAGGCGAGCGCCCGGTCGCGAGCATCGGGAGAGACACTTCCGCACAGGCCCATGCAACTCTCCTAACGCCAACGCAATTGCTCGACCCTTGATAGGGAATGATTCTCAGTAACTAGGCGCTACGACCTGTGCGCGGGGAATGGACCGACTGATTCAAATCGGGCCCAGACATGGATCTAGGCCACACCCACGTCCAGACCCACCTTGAACGATGGGTGCAGGCGACCTCAATTCCCGATCTTGACCCTATCAGCGAGCCCGACGATGCAGACCCGCCCCCGCGCTGTCTCGCAGCTGCTTTCACTCTTGGTCGCCGGGTTTTCCTTTACTGCCGTCTGGGCGATCGCCGGAACGCTGACTGGTATCGTGCCTGCGCTGGGCCTGATTGCGTCGCGTAGTGAATCGTTTCGGATTCCCGGCCGGGCCACCGGTTGGGCTGCTGTCGCGCTCGCTTGTGTCGTGGCCCTGTACTCGAGCGTCCCGGTCGCCAGGTTCATCGCCCGGGCTTTCCCGGTGAAGGTGAACGGGAGACCTAGACACGGAGTCATCTTCGCGTGCGGCGCGCTCGCTGCCACATACTCTGGCGTAGTCGCTTCGGGACCCTTTCTCCAAGAGAACTTCATGCAGGTCGTGCCGTGGACGGTCCTGGTGATGGGCACGATCGCGTGGACCCTCGTGTGGCAGACCCGAACCACACGAGCCCTGGACGTCCCATACATCCTCTTCCTGCGGCGGTTCTCCTCCTTCGGGGATCGCTCATTGCTCACAGCGCTCCTCCGCTCGCGGCCGTCCGGCTACCGGACCGCGTTTCTGGCTCCACCCACAGAGGCCGCGGCCAACTTCAGCCCAGTGGTCGTTGCCTTCTCGGGCACGCGCCTGCGGCGGCCACTCGCGAGCTGTCCCATTCCGCTCGCGGCCCGGAACGTCGAATGGGAAGACACGATCGAGGACCTTGCCGCCGCGGCGGCGTGTGTCGTGATCGACCCTTCAGACCGTTCGCCCGCCATCGAGCGCGAGATCGAGATCGTGCAGCGGGCGGTCTCGCCGGACCGAGTCCTCTGGCTCGCCGACGAGGCGGTTCGTCTGCCGGGCTTCCCCGCGGGGGACACCAGCAATGCCGTGCGATACCGCCGGAGCTGGCGGGCTGCGATACCGCGGATCGTGCTTGAGACTCTTGCCGTCGCGGTGGTCGCCGCGGTCATCCTTGGCCCAATGGCTGGCGATCCTCAATTCGCTTCGGTGCCGCCCTGGTTGTTCTGGCTTGCGGGACTTGCGCTGGTAGCCCTCGCCGCGCCAGTGATCCTGCAACCGTCAGTCAACCGAGAGGCACGAGTCGAGATGAAGCGCGCGTTGCGGGCCATTCTCGCCGTTACCCGCCCGCAGGCAGAGCGGTCGCGCTTCCCCGACTGGCGGCGACTGGGCTGCGCCATCGTCCAGCCCTCGCAATCTCAGGACGCGGAGTTCCTGGCCGACACCGTGAGACGGTTGGGCTTTGAGCCACGACTGCTGCGCTCGATCAACACGCCGCGTGCGCTCCGAGAAGCAATCGAGTCCCTCCACCGTGCAGCTCTCGTCATCGTCGACCTGTCGGAGCCCGACGCAGACGTGGAGTATCTGCTCGGGGTCGCTCACGGACTCGGCCGTACGGTGACCCTCCTGTCTCGCGAGCCCCGAGCGCCGACACGCGGAGCGGCCATCTATCGGTTCACGCCCGGGTCGGCGGCCTCGTCGGCAGACGTGGCCCAGCTACTCGACGGCGCACGGCGGGATCCCTTTTGTCAGGGTCCGGTCGCCGCGGTCCTCGCGGACCGGTGGGTGTTCGGTGCCTGGCTCACGGGGCGCCGCACCATCGCCTTCGTGCTCGACACGTCCCTGAGCGGTGGCGTGGCGCTCGCGTACCTTGCGTGGCAGCAACTCCTGCCGGCGACCCCCTTCGAGCGAGTAATCGCTCTTGTTCAGGCGACGTTTCTTATCCTCATCGCGTACCGGTTCCTGTGCCTAGCGCTGAGCGGGACCACGCTCGGCATGGCGCTCGCCGGGCTGCGCCTGGTGGACGCGGACGGGGGGCCAGTGCGTCTTAGCCAGGCATTGGGTCGGTCCCTAGCGCTTTATGCGACTCTCGTCCCCTTTGCCTCCTCGCTGGCCGTGCTCTTCGGCCCACGCCACCAGGTTCTCGAGGACGTCGTGTCCGGCACTCGCGTCGTGCCGCGATAGCGCTGCCGAGCCCGGCGGAGGGAGCAGGTCTAGATCGTGGTTTGCCCTTCGATTGAGCCGATCGGTCTATTCCCACCACACTCAACACACACGTGATTTATGGGAAGCTGATGGGGGAGCGCCTCACGTGGTGGTTGGAGACAAGCTGCGTGAGTAGCCGAACCAGAGGCTTGGATCACCCGTCCATCCATCGGCCAAGCCTTGCCACGAGGGTTGAAATGCCTGAGAACGAGTTGAAACGCATCTTCCTGAGCTACGGGCGCGCCGACGCACCGGATCTTGCGGACAAGATCGCGAATGACCTCCGCCACCATACGCTGCAAGATCACGTCCGGTACGACGCTTGGAAGGACCGCGTCGACATCAAGAGCGGTCTCCCCTGGGCCGAACAGGTCGTCGACGCACTGAGAGACGTCGCAGGGGTCGTCGCGATTCTAAGCCCTCACGCCGTTCGGACCCGTCAGGGTGCCGCGACTGCCGATAGCGTCTGCCTTGACGAGATTGCCTATGCGCGGTTCGCTGCGAAGAAGCCCATCGTCCCGGTCATGGCGATTCAGTGCGAGCCGCCCTTCGAGATCTTCCGGCTCGACTACGTTGACTTCACCAGTTGGAAGGATCACGAGAGCTATCGTGTCGGCTTTAGCAAGCTTCTTGAGAGCATCGGCGCGGCCCTTCGTGGGGAGACTCGTTACCGTCGGTGGGACGATCGCCTCCACCCCTGGGACTTCGATTCCTTTCTCGCGAGCAAGCGCGGTGATTTCGTCGGCCGCACGTCGCTGTTCACGAAGATTAGAGAATGGATCGGCGATAGCGAGGCCGAACCCACGCTCCTCATCGTGGGGGAGCCGGGCATCGGGAAATCGGCGCTCGTTGCGGAGCTGGTGCACCGCAATTTCGATGGCCGTGTACTCGCCTATCATTGTTGTCAGGCGACCGCTCCTGAGACCTTGCGCCCCGGTCGGTTCGTGCGAAGCGTGGCTGCGATGATCGCCAGTCGGCACCCGGCGTACGAAACCTTGATCGAGCAGTCACCCTACCGGGACGTCTTGATCGAAGCCCGTTGCGATCGCGACCCGGCGAGCGCGTTCGAGCTAGCCGTGATCGCAGCGCTCCACGTAGTGGGAGCACCGTCCGCGGAGCGACGGATCCTCGTGATCGATGCCCTAGATGAGGCGCTCAGGAGGGGAGACGGCGGTCGCGACACGATCGTAGGTCTGCTCGCGCGCCACATCGATAGAATGCCCCAATGGCTGAAGATCGTCGCGACCAGTCGCCCTGAGCCCGCCGTACTCGATGCGTTGGCGGGGCTCAAGTGTCATCACCTGGACGCGCAGGACCAGGACAACCTCGAGGATCTCGCCGGCTACATTCGTGATCGTATCGCGCGAACGCCGCTTGCGCAGAAATTGGCTGCTAGCGGCCACGACCAAGCTTGGGCGGTGATGGCGCTCGGCGCCGTAGCGAAAGGCAACTTTCTCTACGCGCGGCAGGCGCTGGACGGCATCGCCACCAACGCCCTTGGGTTTGACGATGTCGGGAAACTACCGCCTGGGCTCAGCGGGCAATTCCAATGGTTCTTCGAGAGGCAGTTCGGCACCGGCGAGCGTTGGTCGCTCGTCAGGCCACTGTTCGAGTCTCTCGTGGCAGCTCGAGAGCCGATCGGGTCGCGCGAGCTGCAAGCCGGGACAGGACTTCCTGCGGACTCTGACCTGCCAAGAGCCATCGATGCGGCGGCCTCGTATCTCCGAACCACACAAGACGAGCCGCCTCGCCACGAACTGTATCACCGTTCACTGCTCGAATGGCTCACCGACACGAAGCGCGCCGGGAAGGCATTCGCAGTGAGCACCGCGGCCGGCCACACCCGTCTGGCTAAAGGACTTCTCGCACAATACCGAGCGGATTCGCTGAACCCGTCTCCCTACACGCTGGCCCATCTGCCGACGCACCTCGCCGAAGCGGCTGCGAGCGCACCGCCCTTCGACCGTGTCGGGCTGCAGTCCTCGCTGGCTGCGTACGTCCTCGATCCGTTCATGCACCAGCAGCGCGTCGAGGAGCCGTTCGGCCTGAATGCGGGGCTTGCGCTCGCGCTCGAGACGCTGGTTGCCGGACCTCCGCGTGAATCTGCACCGCTCGCCTTTGAGCTCGCCCTTGGTTGGCAGGCCTTTCGACGCGACCGGCTTGACGCCCGCCGGCTCTTCGAGTTAGCGCGACAGGGGCGGCTCGACGGATTCGAGCGTGAGCTGCAGTTATATGCAGCGGACGAGCAATGGATAGCCGCCGCTCGGCTAGTTGCAGCTTGGTTGTCGCTGGACGCGAACGTTACCGCGGCTGACCAATTGCGGCGGCAGGCGCGTAGCGGGACCGCGCTCGATGAGCGCATCGATGCGGCATTCGAGCAACGCGCTGCAGCCTTCGAGAGGATAACCGACCAGGCGGATCCGCAGGCGGTTGCTGACATCTTCAACCACGTCGGCGGCACGGACGCCGAGCCGGTCAATCCATCCATGCTGTGGGATCAGGCAGAGCCCCCTCCGAGTGGCGAGCGGCTCGACCATGAGGGCGTTCGTTATCTCGCGGAGTTCCACGCGCCGGTCCTCGTAGCGTTCGCGCAAGTCGATCCCGAGTTCGGATCGCAACGAGTGCGAGACTACGTCGCGCTGAGCGCCGCGAACGCGTACCGCGAGTATCGCAACGGGTCGCTCTGGCAAGTCCTCAGAGCGGTCGCTCGTCACAGCGATGCTTCGTGGGTTCGGACGATGGTTCCACCGATCGTGGAAGCCGCCCTGGCCGGCGCAGGTCGCGACTTCACGCGCGCTACCCACCTGACGTTGCTCGTGCTCCGGGCCGCGGTCGACACCTTAAGCCGGGCGGCGCTCGAGGAGGAGCAGCGCCGACTGATCTCCGAGGCTCAGCACTTGATGCCCCAGCGCGGGCGAGGTGATTCGTGGGCGGAATACCGGCGATCGATGGGCGCGATTGCCGAGGCGCGCCAGTCCGTGCTCGACGAGGACGTCTTTGGCCTGCTGCAGCAAGCGCTAGCTCTTCCTCAGGCATACGCTGGCTTTCAGGCGCCGGCCTGTCTCACGCTCGCGGAGTCGCTGCTCTTGTGTGACGCGCCGGTCGATCGCATCGATCGCGCGCTGGCCGACGCCCGCTCCGCGGCGCAAAACGTTCAGGATCTGGTGTTCTGCGCGCGCACGGTCAGTCGCGTTACCGCGCTGACCGAGTGGTGGCGTCGGCCGCCCCCCAACGACGCGCAGCTTGTCCAGCTCGTCGACCGCTTCCATGCCAACCCGCGATCCATGGAGTTCTGCACCGTTCACACTATCGGGGAAACCTACCCGGAGCGTCGCATCGTCAATCCCACCAGCCGACTCCCTGTTTGGCTGCTCTCCGCGAGGACGTTGACCGATTTGGCACGCGTGTATCAGTGGCCTCTCGCCGACTTCCTTGCGGTCAACAGCACGTACTCCGCGGATACCGACCTGGCGAGCGGCACGCGGGTTCACGTGCCCGATCCAAAGTGGTCTCCGATGCTCGCGGCGTACCTTGCCGCTCTGGTAGCACGTGCTCCGGCGTTGACACAGGAAGGTCAGGAGCGCCTGATCCTGAAACTAGTGGCGCGCGCGGCTGAAAACGCGACTGCGCTCGATACCGTTCTGGCGCGGCTGTTGATCGTGCTGAAGCCGACCGACGGGACCTCGCTGGCCCAGCTTGAGCATGTCCTCAGCAAGTTTTCGCCACTCACCTCTGCGGGGGCGGCTGGGGGCCAGAAGCAATGATGGCCGGCCTGCACGCGTCAAACGAGGTGCCAGCTCCATGCGGTTCTCCCTACTCTGCCGCCATCCGCAGCATGGCCGCCAGACTCCGCTCGACATCGTCCTCCGTCGTCGCCCACGAGGAGACGCTGATGCGCATCGCCGTCCGCTCCTGCCACACGGTCCCGCCCGCCCAACACGTGCCGTCCGCCTGGATTCCAGCGATAACACGGCGAGTCAGCTCGGCGTCGCCAAACGAGACCAGCACCTGATTGATCACCACGTCGTTCAGGATCTCGTACCCGGCCTCACGTAGTCCGTCGGCGAAGCGCGTCGCGTGGCGGCAGGTGCGCTCGATCAGGTCGGCCAGGCCCTGCCGCCCCAGCGAGCGCAGCGCGGCCCATACCTCGATGCCGCGCGCCCGCCGCGAGAACTCGGGTGTGTAATGCTCCGGCTCGCGCGTTTCGCCGATCACCAGATAGGGCGCATTCACCGCCATCGCCGCATAGAGATCCTGCGGGTCGCGCACGATGACGATGCCGCTGTCGTACGGCACATTGAGCCACTTGTGCGCGTCGATCGCCCACGAGTCGGCCGCGGCGTAGCCCTGAACCAGGTGCGCCCGGTCCGGCGCTGCCGCCGCCCACAGCCCGAACGCCCCGTCCACGTGCACCCAGGCGCCCGCCGCCTTGGCCCGCGGCATGATCTCGGCTGCTGGATCGAAGGCGCCGGTATTCACGTTGCCCGCCTGCAGGCAGACCAGCGTGCTGTCGTCGAGCGGTGGCAGCGCGTCGGCGCGCATCCTCCCCTGGCCGTCCACCGGGACGCGGATCACGCGCTCGCGTCCCAGGCCGACCAGCGTGAGCGCCTTAAGGACGCTCACATGGACCTCCTCGCCCACCACGACGGTGATCGGCGGCGCGCCGAATAACCCTCTGGTCTCGACGTTCCAGCCGCGCCGCGCCAGCAGGGCATGCCGCGCCGCCGCTAGCCCGGAGAAATTCGCCTGCGTGGCGCAAGTCACGAACCCTACGCCCGCGGCCCGCGGCAGCCCCAGCACGTCGAGCAGCCAGCGCATCGCCACCTCTTCCAGGCGCGCGGCGATGGGCGACAGGGCGACGATCCCCGCGTTCTGATCCCACGCGGCCGCGAGGCTGCTCGCCGCCACGGTGGCCGGGAGCGACCCGCCGACCACGAAGCCGAAGAAGCGTCCACCCGCGGAGCCAATCGTCGCGGGCGATCCGACTTCGTCGAGCAGCGCGATCACGCTCGCTGCGTCGGTAAGATGCTCGGGGAACGGCTCGTCGAGCCGTGCCAGGTTGGCGAGGGCCTCGGGTGTGGGAGCAACGCTCCGCTCCTTCAAGGAGGCGAGATACCGGGCCGCGCGGTCGGCGGTCGTTCGCAGCAGGTCTTTCATGTCGGAAATGTATCCGTCCTGTAGTCCTCCGTCTGACAGCTCGCTTCCGCTGCTTTCCGCCGCCAACGGCGTCCCGACTGATGCCTCCCTCGAGGCATGACCGCTAGCGTTGGCCTCGTTCAGCCGATCGACCCTACTCACGATGGAGAACCACATGAAACCGACGCTCTACGCGCCCTTCCTGAGCCTCGTGCTCGCGGCGTGCAACAACCTCTATTCGCCTGCGACGACCCAGCCCCCACCGCCCAGCTTCACCGCCATCCGGGCCCGGGGCGACAGCGGCACTGTCGCGGACACCCTGAACAAGTTTCGCGCCGCGCTCGGCGGTAGCCTGAACGCGCCCAACACCGCGCCGGCCGACAGCGGCCGTCGGGAGATCAACTGGGACGGTGTACCCGTCGCCCTGACCAACATCGACACCTTCCCGGCGACCTTCTTCAACGTGAACTCGAAGCGGGGTGCCGTGTTCTCCACGCCCGGGACCGGCCTCCGGGTGGATAGCACCGCGTTTGCTTCGGTCAACGCCGGGCTGGCAGACCAGTTCAAGGCCTTCTCGCCCAAGAAGCTGTTCGTGGCCGTCGGCTCGAACCAGGTCGAGGTCGACTTCAAGCTGGCAGGCACCACGACCAGCGGGCTGGTCAAGGGCTTCGGGGTGGTCTTCTCCGACGTCGACAAGGCGGCCGCTACGCGGGTCGAGTATTTCGATGCCAATGGCGTCGAGCTCGCCAGCATCGCATCGCCGGCCCAGCTCGGCGCCCAAGGGTTCACCTTCGTCGGTGCGGTATTCGAATCCGCGATCGTCGCCCGGGTGCTGATCACCAGCGGTGACGCGGCCTTGAGCGCCACGATCACCGACGTGAGCGCAGGCGGCACCGACGATGTCGTCGCGATGGACGACTTCGTGTACGGCGAGCCGCAGCCCCTGCCGCACACTTCCAACTATGCTGCGCGGAGGCAGTAACATGCGACGCATACCATTGATGGTAGCCGCTACACTGCTCGCCGGATGCGGCGGAGTGACCTCACCCGGCCGGGGCGGCCAGCCGGTCGGCGACGTCTCGGTGGGCAACATCTTCTTCCGAAGTGCCCACAACGGAACCACGAACCCCGCCGTGGACACGATCGCGGCCGGCGACAGCATCACGTGGACCTGGAACGCCGCGGGCTCGCACACCATCCGATCGACCGGCCTAGTCCCGGAGATCTTCAGGAACAGCGTGGTGATGTCCGGCGCCAACGACAGCTACACGGTACACCTACGATTGCATGATCCACGGGTCGGCCATGACCGGGCGGATTGTGGTCCAATAGGCAGGGGCTCGGTGCCCCACCTACTTCCTGGGAGAAGGCATCCTCCCCACTATTGGGCCAGGAGGCTCGATGCCGACAGCGGTGCCGGAACCAAGCCAGCTCAATACTCCCGAGCTCCTGGAGGCCTTCTTCGAGGCCTCCCAGGACGGGTTCTTCTTCATGATGCTCGATCAACCGGTCGAGTGGGGACCGGAAGTCGATAAGGACGCCGTGCTGGACTACGTCTTTGCCCATCAGCGCATGACCAAGGTCAATCCGGCGATGGCGCAGCAGTTCCGGGCCACGCCGGCGGAGCTGATCGGCATGACGCCGAGTGATTTCTTCCGCCACGACCTCGCGGCCGGCCGCCGGGGCTGGCGCAAGCTGTTCGACGCCGGGCACACGCACAGCCTCACCAACGAGCGCCGGCTCGACGGCTCTACGATGTGGGTCGAAGGCGACTACATGTGCTTTTACGATGCCGCCGGCCGGATCACCGGGCACTTCGGGATTCAGCGGGACGTGAGCGACCGCGTGAAGGCCGGGGAGGAATTGGAGCAGTCCCGGGCCGAGCTGCGGGCCCTCGCGGCCCGGCTCCAGGCGACCCGTGAGGAGGAACGCACTCGGATCGCGCGGGAGATTCACGACGAGCTGGGCCAGGCGCTCACCGCCCTGAAACTCGACGTCGCCTGGCTCGAGAGCCGGCGCTCCCGTAATTCGGGCGCCTTCCGCTTGGGCGACATGTCGCTCACCGACCGTATCGACCAGACGATGCAGATCGTGCGCCGCATCGCCAGCGAGCTGCGGCCCAGCGTACTCGACCAACTTGGCCTCGAGGCCGCCATCGAGTCCCTGGTGCGGGAGACGACCCAACGGACCGGCATCGCGGTCTGTCTCCATGCCGACGACTTTCCCCGGCTGCCCGACGAGATCGCCAGTCACGCCTTCCGCATCATCCAGGAGGCGCTCACCAACGTCGGCCGGCATTCCAAGGCCAGCCGCGTGGACGTGTCGGTGCGCCGGGTGGGGGCGGTCATCATCCTCGGTGTCGAAGACAACGGGGTCGGCTTCACGCCCCAATCGTTGAGTGGGCTTTCGTCGCTGGGATTGGTCGGCATCCGCGAGCGGGCGTTGGCGTGTGGTGGGACCCTGATGATTCGGGGCGAGCCGGGGCGGGGCACCGGCATCGCTGTCACCATTCCGGTGCCGAAACCATGAGCCGACCGGCCGTGAAGATCCGCATCTTCATCGCGGACGATCACCCGATCGTGCGGCAGGGGCTGCGCCGCATCGTGGAGGCGGACGCGGGGATGGTGATTTCGGGCGAGGCGGACGATGCCGCGGCGCTGCTCGCCGGGCTCGAGACCAAAGCCACCGATCTGGTGCTGCTCGACGTGTCGATGCCGGGCGGGCTGTTTCTCGAGACGCTGCGGGAGCTGCGCGCCCGTCACCCATCGATTCGCGTGCTGGCCTTGAGCGTTCACCCGGAGGACGAGTGGGCGGTTCGCGCGCTCAAGGCCGGCGCCTCGGGCTATCTCACTAAGGACCATTCGCCGGATCAGCTGCTGGACGCCATCCGCCGGGTGTACCGCGGCGGCAAGTACGTCAGTCCGACGCTGGCGGAGCGGCTGGCCAGTCAGCTCGATGGCGGCGGCCAGCGGGCCCCGCACGAGCTGTTGT
>WNGL01000259.1_pt1 | contig 61861 bp, 55 predicted proteins | sample 5400591 | NCBI WGS metagenome assembly WNGL01 (sample SAMN13153377, study PRJNA577476) | soil metagenome | isolation source: 80 cm soil or saprolite under Garry oak tree replicate 1 | place: USA:California | collected 2016-06-15 | reverse complement strand
CAGCCGGAACGACACCATGCCGCCGAACGCTCGCATCTGCTCCTGCGCGGTCTTGTGGCCCGGATGCGACGGCAGGCCCGGGTAGCGGACCTCGGCGACCGCCGGGTGCTCGGCCAGCATCTGCGCGACCCGCATCGCGGGCCGGCAGCGCCGGTCCATCCGCGGCGCCAGCGTCTTGATGCCGCGCAGCGTCAGCCACGCGTCGAACGGGCCGGCCACGCCGCCGGTGGCGTTCTGGGTGAAGGCGAGCCGCTCGGCGAGCTCGCCGTCGGCGGCCACCAGGGCCCCGCCGACCACGTCGGAGTGCCCGCCCAGGTATTTGGTGGTCGAGTGCACCACCACGTCGGCGCCGACCGTGAGCGGCTGCTGGAGATACGGCGACGCGAACGTGTTGTCCACCGCGAGCAGCGCGCCGGCCTCGTGCGCGGCCCGGGCCAGCGCGCGGATGTCAGCGATGTTGAGCAGCGGATTCGTCGGCGTCTCGACCCAGACCAGGGTGGTGCTGCGGGCGGCGAGCTGCTCGCGCACGGCGGCCAGGTCCGAGATCGGGATCACGCCATGACTCAGGCGGGTTGGCGGACCGGGAGTACTCGTAGCCGCCGCGCAGGCCGCCCACCCCGTCCTGCTTGCACGTGGACACCTGATAGATGGGTGGCACCACCGCCCCGGTGACCGGGTCGGGCTCCTGGCCCGCGTGAATGGCCAGGGTCTCGAAACCGTCCTGATAAGTCACGACAGCATGCATTTCGTAGGTATCAGGTGCTCGCGGCCAGGAAGGTCAGCACGTCCTGCCGGGTGAGCAGCCCGGACGGCTTGCCGTTCACGTGCACGAGCGCCGCTCCGGCTTTCTCCAGCGCGAGGACCGCCCGGGAGACCGGCTCGCCCAGGCCGACCGTCGGCAGCGGCGGCGACATGTGCCCCCCGACCGGGTCGGACGGCTTCGCCCGGCCGGTCACCAGGGCGTCGAGCAGGTCGCGCTCGACCACGGATCCGACCACCTCGGCCGCCATCACCGGCGGCTCTTCCTTCACCACCGGCAGCTGGGACACGTCGTACTCGCGCAGCAGCGCGATGGCCGCGCCGACGTTCTCCTCCGGGTGGACATGGACGAACGCGGGCAGGCTGCGCGCCTTCCTGGCCAGCACGTCGGCGACCAGCGGCTCCGAGGTCTGCGCCGAGAGGAAGCCGTAGTCGGCCATCCACTCGTCGTTGAAGATCTTCGACAGGTAGCCGCGGCCGCCGTCGGGCAGCAGCACGACGATCACGGCGTCCGGGCCGGCCACCTCGGCCACCCGCAGCGCGGCCGCCACCGCCAGCCCGGACGAGCCGCCGGTGAGCAGTGCCTCTTCCCGTGCCAGCCGCCTCGTCATGCCGAACGACTCGGCGTCGCTGATCGCGATGATCTCATCGCAGACGGACGGATCGTAAGTGGCCGGCCAGATGTCCTCGCCGACGCCCTCGACCAGGTACGGGCGCCCGGAACCGCCCGAGTAGACCGAGCCCTCCGGATCGGCGCCGATCACCCGCACCGCGCCGCCCGACACCTCCTTCAGGTACCGCCCGGTGCCGGTGATGGTGCCTCCGGTGCCGATCCCGGCGACGAAGTGGGTCACCGTCCCGTCCGTCTGCGTCCAGATCTCCGGGCCGGTGCTGGCGTGGTGGGAGGCCGGGTTTTCCTGGTTCGCGTACTGGTCGGGCTGCCAGCCGCCGGGTATCTCGGCGGCCATCCGGCGCGCGACGCTGTAATACGAGTCCGGGTGATCGGGCGCGACCGTGCCGGGGCACACCACCACGTCAGCACCGTACGCGCGCAGCACGCTGATCTTGTCCTGCGCCACCTTGTCCGGGCAGACGAAGACGCACCGGTAGCCGCGTTCCGCGGCGACTATCGCCAGCCCGACCCCGGTGTTGCCCGAGGTCGGCTCCACGATCGTGCCGCCCGGCTGCAGGTCCCCGCTCACCTCGGCCGCGGCCACCATCCGCAAGGCGATACGGTCCTTGACCGACCCGCCCGGGTTGAAGTACTCCACCTTCGCGAGCACGGTGGCCCCCGGGATCCCCCGTGTCACCGACCGCAGCCGGACCAGCGGGGTGTTCCCCACCAGCCCGCTCAATGAGTCAAAGACCTGCATGGTTGTTCCTCTTCATGGACTCCCGGGACCTGCACCGACGCTATCTGACGCTGATCACTACCCGTGGGTAGCCCTGGCACCGGCCAGGAGCTAATTTTGGAAGAACCCTATGCGAGGAGGACAGACCATGCCCGAAGCAGTGATCGTCGCCACCGCGCGGTCGCCCATTGGCCGCGCGGGCAAGGGCTCGCTCACCAGCATCCGCCCCGACGACCTGGCGGCGCAGATGGTCACCGCGGCGCTGGCGAAGGTGCCGCAGCTCGATCCCGCCGATGTGGGCGACCTGATTCTCGGCTGCGGGCTGCCCGGCGGCGAGCAGGGCTTCAACATGGCACGCGTGGTGGCGGTGCTGCTCGGCCACGATCACCTGCCCGGCACCACCGTCAACCGCTACTGCTCGTCGTCGCTGCAGACTACCCGGATGGCCTTCCACGCGATCAAGGCCGGCGAGGGGGACGTGTACATCTCGGCCGGGGTCGAGTGCGTGAGCCGGTTCGCCAAGGGCAGCAGCGACTCATGGCCCGACACCAGGAATCCGGCCTTCGCGGACGCCCAGCGCCGCACCGACCGGGCCCGCGAGGGCGGCGCCGGGCCGTGGCATGACCCGCGCGAGGACGCGCTCGTCCCCGACATCTACATCGCCATGGGCGAGACCGCAGAAAATGTCGCCGGGCTGCGCGGCATCACCCGCGAGCAGCAGGACGAGTTCGGCGTCCGCTCGCAGAACCTGGCCGAGAAGGCCATCGTCAACGGCTTCTGGCAGCGGGAGATAGCGCCCGTCACCCTCCCGGACGGCTCCGTGGCCGCCACCGACGACGGCCCCCGGCCCGGGACCACGATAGAGAAGGTCGCCGCGCTGAAGCCGGTCTTCCGACCGGACGGCACGGTCACCGCGGGGAACTGCTGCCCGCTCAACGACGGGGCCGCGGCGGTCGTGGTGATGAGCGACGTCAAGGCGGCCGAACTCGGCATCACGCCGCTCGCGCGGATCGTGTCCTCCGGGGTGACCGCGCTGTCTCCGGAGATCATGGGCCTGGGACCGGTGGAGGCGTCACGGCAGGCGCTCGCCCGGGCCGGGATGGCCATCGCCGACATCGACCTGGTGGAGATCAACGAGGCGTTCGCGGCTCAGGTCATCCCGTCATACACCGATCTCGGCGTGGACCTGGCCAAGGTGAACGTGAACGGCGGCGCGATCGCGGTCGGGCACCCGTTCGGCATGACCGGGGCGCGCATCACCACCACCCTGCTGAACAGCCTGCAGTTCCACGACGCCACCCTGGGTCTGGAAACCATGTGCGTGGGCGGCGGCCAGGGCATGGCGATGATCTTCGAGCGGCTCAGCTGAACATTTGGTTGCGACTTGGGGGTTGCCAGGTGGCTTCCGATGAGGCACGCTCGACGCAAGAGGAGCTTCCCAATGGAGGTGCCAGTTGTCGCTGACCCACTCGCCGAATCTGCACACTAGCCTCATCGCACGCATTCCGGTCGTTACCGGCCGCAGCCTCGCTGAGTGGTTCCATCGCCTCGAATCTGGCCCCGCGTTCCTGCGCCGCGAAGAACGCGCCCACTGGCTGGCTGACGACGCCGGCATCTCCTGCGGCTACGCCTACGCGATCGTGCACGAATACGAGATGCGCAGGCGCCTGCGCCTCAACGGAGCCTGACCGGCTCACCCGCCGCGCGAGCGCCGGCTCTGCCCGGCGTGGGTGTCGCATGACTCCCCTCGCCGCGCGTCGCCAGGCCGGGCCCCGATGCCCCGGCCTGGCCCTGGCCGTGCCCGTTCGGCTCATGTCCGGATGCCTTCGCCCCGGCCTGCCCGGTCCGCGCGGCGCGGGCTAGGACGGCGCGGCCCTGGTGCGGTCCCGGGCCGGCGCGGCCCCATGCGGTTCCGTGCGGCGTACCATGCTGCGGTCCCGTAGCGGCGCGGCCTGATGCGGTGCCCGTGCGGCGGTGCCTGATGCGGTGCCTGATGTGGTGCTGCGCTGCTGAGCATCGGCGGCCGCCACGGCCCGGGCGTTGCCTCGCCGGGGCGGTTACCCGGTATCGGGCGGAGCCGGTTTAGCCGACCTAAAACATATTGCCCACGGTATACAGAGCAGAAATGTCAGGATTTAATAGTATAAATCTTAATCGTGGGCACGATAAACACATAACCGGGCCCAGGACGGCAGTTGACCTAGGGGATTATTGTTTCAGCTGAGGCTGCATTGGCAATTGAGAGCCGCTCAGCACATCTCAATGAGTGCCCCCGGTCGGAGTCGAACCGACACTGGGGACCCTTTTAGGGGGCCGGCCTCTTCCCTTGGGCTACGGGGGCGGATTCATAATACCGCCCGCGCAATTACCTAACCGAGGAGTAGCAAAGACCTCTTCATTTATTTTGCGCACCGGCTGCGTTTTCTGCATACAAATTGCAGAGCGTAACTATTACATGATCGACATTAGCGCTAAGTAACCGGGCGGCCCGTTTCCGGGCCGGCATAGGCATAGGCGCGGGCGAAAATGGCGTCCAGCATTGCCGGGGTGACGCGTCCGGTGAACGTGTTCTGCTGACTTGGGTGATAACAGCCGATGAGCTGCACTTCGCCCGGTGCCTGCGGATTATTCAGCCGGGCCTCGGCGCCGTGACCGAACGCCGGGCGCGGGCGCGGGAGCGCGAATCCGCACTCGCCGAGCGCCGGCCATATCGCCTGCCAGGCGAATCCGCCCAGGCAAACGATAACCCGCAGGTCAGCGGCGACCAGGCGGAGTTCGGCCACGAGCCACGGCGCGCACGCGTCCCGTTCCGCGGGTTCCGGCTTATTGGCCGGCGGGGCACACCGGACCGCCGCCACCATCCGGGCGTCCAGCAGCCGCTGCCCGTCTCCCATTGCCACGCTGGTCGGCTTTTCCGCCCATCCGCACCGGTACAGCGACGCGAAAAGGAAATCCCCGCTCCGGTCACCGGTGAAGATCCGGCCGGTGCGGTTCCCGCCATGCGCCGCGGGCGCGAGACCCACGATCAGCAGCCGGGGCCTCGCCGACCCCCAGCCGGGAATGGGCCGGCCCCAGTAAGGCTCGTCGCGGAACGAACGACGGCGCACGACAGCTACTTCCTCCCGCCAGGCGACCAGGCGCGGGCAGGCGCGGCAGACCGACTGACGCGCCACGAGTTCGTCGAGCGTAACCGCCCCGGCGGCTAGGACCGCCACGTCCGCGGCGCTCCCCGCCACGGGCGTATCCGGCCTGGCGGGATCGTCAGGCCAGCCGCCCGGCGGGACCGGGCGGCCCGCGCGGTCCTCTGCGTCGCCGCCGTCCGGGCCGCCGCCGTCTGGGCCGCCGATGCCCAGGGCGCCCACCGGAGCCTCAGCCGCGCGAGCCCCCGGCCAGCGACCAGGCCATCCCGTCGAGGATGTCGTGCTCGCTCACCAGGACCTCGCCGAAGCCGAACCGTTCCATGAGCCGGTCGAGCACGAGCGCGCCGCCGCCGATCACGTCGGCGCGCCCGGGATGCATCACGCCGATGGCGGCGCGTGCGGCCCGCGTCCGGGCCAGCAGGTCCCGGGTCACGGCGTGCACGTCAGCCGCGGACACTCGCGCGTGATGGATCCGGGCGGCGTCATAAACGGGCAGTCCCATCGCGATGGCGGCCACCGTGGTGACCGAGCCAGCCAGGCCGACCAGCGTCCTGGCCTGCCGGACCGGGACCGCGGCGGCCACCGTGTCCAGGGCCGCGTCGATGTCGGCGATGGCCGCCGCCACCTCCTGGCCCGTCGGCGGGTCACCGTGCAGATGGCGCTCGGTCATCCGGACGCAGCCGACGTTGACCGAGACGGCCCAGGGGGGATCGTCCCCCCGGGCCAACACCTCACCGAGCACGAATTCGGTTGAGCCGCCGCCGATGTCGGCGACCAGGAACGGCCCCCGATCGGGTCCGGCCGCGAGTTCCGCGGTCGCCCCGGTGAACGACAGCACCGCCTCCTCCGCGCCGGTGAGGACCTCGGGCGCGACGCCGAGTACCTCCTTGACCAGGCGGACGAACTCGGCCGCGTTGTCGGCGTCCCTGGTGGCGCTCGTGGCCGCCATCCGGACCGCCTGCGCGCCCGAGGCGGCGATGATGCCCGCGTAGTCGTGCAGCACGGCCATGGTCCGCGCGAGCGCCTCAGGCGCCAGCCGCCCGGTCCTGTCCACTCCCTGCCCGAGCCGGACGATCTCCATCCGCCGGGTCACGTCGGTGAGTTCGCCGCGGCCTGGATCCACGTCCGCCAGCAGCAGGCGCAGCGAGTTCGTCCCGCAGTCCACGGCGGCCACCCGGCTGGTCATCGGCCATCCCCGGGCACGCAGTGCTCGTCGACACAGGGCCCGGGTAGCCACCAGGCACCGACGGCGTCGAGCGCTTCCCGGCCGAACGGGTTCACGCCGCCCGCGGCGAGCTCGTGAGCGACCAGCGCATGCAGGCACTTTACCCGGCCGGGCATTCCTCCGGCCGACTGCGTGCCGGGCGGCAGCGGCTCGACGCCGGCGGTTCGCGCGGCCATTTCCCGCCGCGCGAGGTAATCACGGTGCGCGGACTCATAACGGTGCCGCAGCGCCTCGTCGCCCAGCCTCGCGGTCATGTCCCGCATCAGCCCGGCGGCCTCCAGCTTGCTGACGGCGGCGGCCGCCCGCGGGCAGGTCAGGTAGTACAGCGTGGGAAACGGGCTGCCGTCGGGCAGCCTCGGCGCCGTCTCCGCGACGTCGGGGAGCCCGCACGGGCACCGGTGCGCAACACCGAGCAGCCCGCGCGGCGCGCGGCCGAGCTGAGCGGCGATGACGGCCTGGTCCCGCGCCGCTATCACTTCGCCGTGCTCGCGTCCGCCTGCTGGACCGATCGCCACAGCTTGTCGTACCAGGGCGCCGGTCCCGGTTTGGCCGCATGGGCGGTGCTGGCCAGCGGCTGGCCGCTCTCCACGATGTAACACCTCGTGCCGGGGAAGCACATGTCGAGCTCCTGCCGGGCCAGCTGCTCGATGTAGGCCGGGCTGGACAGCCTGGCTTGCTGTGCTTCCAGGCTCTTCACCTGGGCCAGCATGGTCTGCTGCTGGGCCACCAGCGAGTCGATCTGCCGCCGCTGGGTCACGTACTCGCGTACCGGGTAGGCCAGGCTCAGCGCGATCGCGCAGATCACCACCGCAAGCACCGCAGCCCGGCCGGTCAGCCGGGTGGTCCGGGGAGCGGCGGCGGGCGGCGGCATCAGCCGAGGCTGGCCCGGGCCGCGAAGCGGGGATAGGCGCCCGCGCCCGCGTAGGTCGCCGCGTCGCCGAGCAGTTCCTCGATCCTGAGCAGCTGGTTGTACTTGGCCACGCGCTCACCGCGCGCAGGCGCGCCGGTCTTGATCTGGCCGCAGTTAGTGGCCACGGCCAGATCCGAGATCGTGGTGTCGTCGGTCTCGCCGGAGCGGTGGCTGATCACGCAGCTGAAACCGGCCCGGTGGGCGAGGCTCACCGCGTCCAGGGTCTCGGTCACCGAGCCGATCTGGTTCAGCTTGACCAGCAGCGAGTTCGCCGAACGTTCGGCGATGCCGCGACGGATCCGTTCCGGGTTGGTGACGAACAGGTCGTCGCCGACCACCTGGACCCGGTCTCCGCTGCTCGCCGTGAGCTGCTGCCAGCCCGGCCAGTCTTCTTCGGCCAGCGGATCCTCGAGCGACACGAGGGGGTAGGCACCGACCCAGTACGCGTAGATGGCGGCCATCTCCGCGGAGGTCTGCGGCTTGCCCTCGAAGTTGTACGCACCGTCGGAGTAGAACTCAGAGGCGGCCGCGTCGATCGCCAGCGCGACGTCCTGACCAGGGGTAAATCCGGCCTCGCCGATCGCCTCGACGATCAGGTCCAGCGCGGCCCTGTTGTGCTCGAGGTCCGGAGCGAAGCCGCCCTCATCGCCGACGCCGGTGGACAGGCCGCGCTGTTTGAGCACCGACTTCAGCGCGTGGTAGACCTCGGCGCCCCAGCGCAGCGCCTCGGAGAAGGACGGCGCACCGACCGGGGTGATCATGAACTCCTGGATGTCCACGTTGTTATCGGCGTGCGCACCGCCGTTCAGGATGTTCATCATCGGGACGGGCAGCACGTGCGCGTTCGGCCCGCCGAGGTAACGGAACAGCGGCAGGCCGCTGGAGTCCGCGGCGGCCCGGGCGACGGCCATGCTGACGCCGACGATGGCGTTCGCGCCGAGCCTCGACTTGTCCGGCGTCCGGTCCAGGTCGATCAGCGCCTGGTCCACCAGCCGCTGGTCGTCGGCTTCATGGCCGAGCAGTTCGGGCTGGATCTCGTCGATGATGCCCTGGACCGCGCGGGTCACGCCCTTGCCGCCGTACTCCGAGCCGCCGTCCCTGAGCTCGACCGCCTCGAACGCGCCGGTCGAGGCCCCGCTCGGCACCCCCGCGCGGCCGATGGTCCCGTCGTCCAGCGCCACCTCGACCTCAAGGGTCGGGTTACCGCGGGAATCCAGGATCTGCCTGGCATGGATTGCTTCAATGGAGGCCACCGTCGGCTCCTTGCCTCTGCTCGTGTCGCCCGTCTTGACGGGCCCAGCGTGATGGGTTCAGCGCGAGCTCGCCCATAGCGAGCCTAGTAGAGCGGACGGACCTTCAGGCGCCGGCCACGCCGTTTTAAGCGCACGCCGTTAAGCCGGCGGCGGCACCGGCGTGATCCTCGATGGCCTCGAGTATCCGCCGGTGGTCGGCTCCCAGCGAATCGCTGTGCCGCTGAGCCATCGCCGCCGAGCGCATGAGCGCCTTATGCGGCGCGGCCCTGAGCGTGCAGTCGAGGAGCGACCAGGACAGCTCGTTCAGCGCGCCGCGCACCGTCGCCGCGTCCTGCGTCCGGTCGCAGACCTCAGCCAGCGCGGTCAGCAGCTTGACCGCCCTCGGTTCGGGCGCCATGTCCACCCGGAAGGCGTCCACCATCGGGCACGGCGAACCGACCACGGCCCCGGCCTCGAATGCGTTGAGCAGCGGGCTCACGTCGCCGGCCGTCATCGGGTCGTAGAGCCCGGGAAACGGGATCTCCTCGTACCCCTGGTCGTAGCCGCTGACGTAGACCGGTGTCGCCGACCCGGAGCGCGCCAGCACGTCGAGCGCGAGGTCCATGAGGCTGACCGGCCAGCCGAGATCGCTGATGGCGAGAACGCGGAACTCCGCCCGCTCGCTGCCGAGGCAGGCCAGCAGGAGCAGCTGCGCCGACTCCAGCGCCGACTGCACGTAGAACGCGATGTCCGGGCTGTGCAGCCTGATGATCCCGTCTTCTGCCTCATCTGCCCAGCTCAGCAATCGCTTATAGATAATGGAATTGTCCAGGACATGGGTGAACCGGCCGGCCGAGATCAACATGTCGCTGCTGGCGGCCACCCCCGACGCGACCCACTCCGCGGCACGCTTGGACGCCGTATACATATCCGGCGAGTACGGCCGCAGCGCCTTACCCGTCGAGGCGCACACCACCTGCGGGACCCCTGCCTCCGCCGCGGCGGTCAGCACGGTGCGCGTCCCCAGCACGTTGGTGGACACCGTCCGGTGCACCTCCACCTCGGCCCGCCCCGGATCGCGCTGCGCGGCGACGTGGAACACCAGATCGGGTTGGATCTCGCTGATCAGTGCGTCCATGGCGGCGCGATCCCGGACATCGGCGTACCGGTACTCGGCGGCCTCGCGCCGGGGCCGGCCGTCGGCGATACCCCGGCTCACGCTGACCAGACGGCCCGGATGTCGCGCCGCCAGCTGGGCCATCAGCGTCGAGCCGATACAGCCCGTCCCGCCGGTCACCAGCACGGTGGCGTCTCGCAACCGGTCAGCAAGCTCCGCCTCCGGCAGGCACAGCCCGCGCTCGGCGATCGCCAGGAAGCGCGCGTGCTCCTCAGCGGCGCCTGTCTTGGCCGCGATGAGCGACTGGGTCAGCTCACGCAACTCCGCCAGGACGTCGTCGCCGAGGCGCCGCTGCCCGGGCGGCGCGACCGCGCGCATGTTGCTGATGATCTCCGAAACCGTCTCCACCCCATACCTCCGCCGAATGAACGTACGATTTGTCTCGTAATGACGAGTTCCGGCTCCTCCCACGCAGGTGCTCATGCGGTGCGGGACAGCCACCTGACGTCGCCGGAAGCCCCTTATCCTGCCAATATCCAGGCTGATCATGTGTGATAGTTAACGACTTACTACCACTTCAGAGGCCATAGCCACATACATCCCTGATAGGCTACTTCAGCCGGCGGAGCCTGGGAGTGAAGGGTCATTTCGGGTCGTCTGGTACGCAGCGGGCATGAGCTGGGCATAGTCGGGGGGCTCGCCCTGTCCGCGCTCGTTACAAGCCAGGAGGGACTAGTGACGGACGTCATAGCCGGGTCCCCGGGCTCGAATGCCCGGGACACATATGAAGATGAATTCTGTGTTAAATCATCTCCTGCTTTGACGGCCGGGAATACGGAAGCGGGTTCGGCCGACTGGGTCCTCGACGATCTCTTGTCGGACGGCGATCAACCCGAGACGGTGCCGGACAACGTAAGCCGTGCCGCCTGGGCGCGGGTGCTCCGGCGCCGCGCCGGCGGCCCCAGCGAGGACGCGGGCGATGTTCACCAGGCCTCTGTCTCCGCGCCACTGCTGCCGTCCGCCCGGCTCGAGACTCCGCCGAACGACCTGGAGTCCGCGCCGACGACGCGGCCGATGCCCACCAACATGATCCGGGTCGCCGCGCCGCCGCAGGACCGCCCGGCCCGTCCGCCTCGGACTCCGCCCGCCCCGCCGCCCAGGGCCGTCCGGCCCGCGCCCGCCACGTCGCCCGTCAAGCCCGCCGCAACGGGGCCGGTTCTGCCGGTGCCGCCGCATGACGACGAGAAGTTCCGGTACGTACGGCGCAACGCGTGGATCCTCACCCTGTTCTCGGTGGCCAGCTTCCCGCTGCTGCTGTTCAGCCAGGCCCGGCTGATGCTGCAGTACCACTGGTTCTGGGTCTACAGCCCGTGCGTCATCCTGGCCGCGCTGTTCCTCGCCCTGCCGCTGCTCACCGACGGGCTGAGCCGCGCCTTCAGCTTTGACGAGCACCGGCGGATGGTGGATTCATGGCGGCCGGACGTGTACCCGTCAGTGGACGTGTTCCTGCCGGTGTGCGGCGAGCCGGTGGACGTGCTCCGCAACACCTGGAAGTACGTCGCGGCGATGAGCGAGCACTACCAGGGGACGGTCACGCCGTACGTGCTGGACGACTCGCACAGCCCGGAACTGAAGCAGATGGCCAGGGAGTTCGGGTTCGCGTACGCGACACGGCCGAACCGCGGCTGGTTCAAGAAGTCGGGAAACTTGTGGTTCGGGTTCCAGGTGTCGTACGGCGACTACATCTTGCTGCTGGACGCCGACTTCGCTCCCCGGCATGACCTGCTGAACGAGGCGCTGCCGTACATGGACGCCTACCCGGATACCGGGATCGTGCAGACACCGCAGTTTTTCCGGATCGCCAACGACCAGACCTGGGTCGAGCGCGGTGCCGGGGCGGTGCAGGAGCTGTTCTACCGGTCCATCCAGACCGCGCGGTCTCGCAAGGGCGGGTCGATCTGCGTGGGCAGCTGCGCGGTCTACCGGCGCGCGGCGCTGCACGACAACATGGGCATGACGCTGGCCGAGCACTCCGAGGACGTGCTGACCGGCTTCGACCTGAACAGCAAGGGCTGGAAGCTGCGTTACCTCCCGGTCGCGCTGTCCACGGGCAACTGCCCGGACAACGTGCTCGCGTTCCTGAACCAGCAGTACCGCTGGTGCTCAGGCACCGTCGGCCTGCTGTTCGGCAAGCGGTTCTGGAGCGCCAAGCTGCCGCTGTATACCCGGATGTGCTACATCTCCGGGCTTATCTACTACATCTACACCGCGCTGTTCACTTTCGTGGTCCCCGCGCTGACCATCGCGATCCTCGTCTTCCTACCTAATGTGCTGCTGTTCAAGAACATGATCTTCATGATCCCGGTGCTGCTGTACTCGGCGGTGATCATCCCGTCCTGGCATCATGCGCCGTACCGGCTGGAGGCGTGGGCGGTCCGGGTGATCGCCGGCTGGGCGCACCTGTTCGCGTACTGGGACGCGGCCCGGGGCAAGCGGCTGGGCTGGAAACCCTCCGGCGGGGACAAGAAGAAGCAGGACGGCCGGCGCCGGTTCTGGGCCTGCTTCATCGTCTGGACCGTGGGCAGCTCGCTGGTGTGGACCGGCCTGGCGTTCTGGCGCATGATCACCATGAATCCCTACAACTTCATCGTCCTGTTCGGTCTGGGCTTGTTCGAGCTCGTGATCGCCGCCCGAGTACTCCTGCAGCCTGCAACGGATGACCACGCCTGATATGACGCACGCCTCCGAGGCACAGCACCAGACGGAGGCCAGGGAGCCAGAGGTGAGGGGCTGGTTTCAGCCTCCAAGTCAGCCGCCCGCCGCTGACGCGGGCGGCTCGCGCGGTGACGCCAACCATGCGGCCGCCGACGTCGGTAGTGCCGATGCCGACGACAGCTCCCCGGCCGATGCCGACGACAGCTCCCCGGCTGCCGGCGCCGGGGCTCCGCCGGCGCCGGCTGACGAGCCTGCGGCCGAGACCAGCGACTCACGGGACACCACCGCGTACCCGCAGGCGCAGGCCGACGAACTCGCAGCCGAGGCCGAAGAACCCGCAGCCGAGGCTGGCGAGCGTATAGCCGAGGCCGACGAACCCGCAGCCGAGGCCGGGGAGCCTCCGACTGCCGTCCAGACGCCCGCGGCCGGGCCCGGCATCCCGACGTTCCCGTCGGCTGACCGCCCGGCTGACATCACCCGCCCGCAGCTCATCCTCGACGACACCGTGGTCGACATCGGCGGCCTGCGCGGCGGCTGGAACCTCCGCCAGGCCGCCGCCACGGATTCTTCCCTGCGGGCCGACGCCCCTGACAGCGCCCGATCGAAGAACAGCGCCCGATCGAACTCCGGTGGGCCCCGCACCACAGACGCGTCTGCGGCTGACGGCAGCGGCACTCCGGCCGGCACCAGCAGCCCGCGGGCCGGCCAGCCCTCGGGTGGCGACAAGCCCTCGGGCAAGAAGAGCCGCTCCGTTTTCGGCCCGGAACCTGCGTCGCGGCCCGACATGCTGACCGATGCCGAGACGGTCGTCATGCCTTCGCTGAAGAGCCCGACAGACCAGGACGCGGACCAGTCGGCCAAGGCCGACGATGCGGCGGCAAACGCGCGGAACGCAGCCGCCGTCCGGCAGCAGGCCATCACGGCCATGGTTCCGGTCGGGACGAGCGCCGCCTTTGCCGAGGCGGTCACCCAGGTCCTGCCGACGGTCGAGCAGTCTGAGCTCAAGGCCGCGGCCGATGCGGCGCCAGCCAGGAAACCGCGCGTCAAGCCGGACCGGCCGCCGACCCAGCCGCCGCGGCGGTATACCCCCGGGCGGCGTACGACGATGATCAGCCGCCTCGTCCTGCTCGCCATCTTGAGCCTGCAGGCCGTGCTGTCGCTGCGGCTGCACAACACGGCGTTCGAGGATGAATCCCTCTACCTCTATGCCGGGCACATGGAGCTGCAGCACCTGCTGCACGGCACGGCACTGCAGGGCGCTTACGCGTCGTATTTCTCCGGTTCTCCGGTCCTCTACCCGGTCGCGGCCGCAGCCCTGGACCAGATGGGCGGCCTGGCCGCGGCCAGGGCGCTCAGCCTGTTCGAGATGCTGGCCACGACGGCCCTGCTGTACTCGCTGACGCGGCGCCTGTTCAACGAGCGGATCGGCTTGTGCGCGGCGGCGTTCTTCGCGGTGACCGAGTCGGTGATCTTCCTGGGTAACTTCGCCACCTACGACGCCACCTGCCTGTCACTGCTCGCCCTGGCGGCCTGGATCATGGTCCGCACCGCCGGGTTCCGCTGGCCCGTGTTCCTGCTCGCGGCGCTGCCAGCCGCACTGGCCGTGGGGGTGAAGTACGCGGGGCTGTTGTTCGTGCCAACGATCGCGGTGCTGCCGGCGCTGGCCGGCTGGCCCGAACGGGGCCGGCGGGTGCTGTTGTACCCGGCAGCCTTCGCGGTCGCCGTGGCGGGCCTGCTGTTCGCGGCGCTACGGCTGGGCGGCAAGGCCTACGAGACCGCGATCCAATCCACGACCACCAACCGCGTGCAGGGCGTCACTCCGTACGGCACCATCTTGCGAGAGGCCGCGGAATGGGGCGGTGTCCTGTTCGCCGCGGCAGTCGTCGGCACCATCGCCTACGTGTGGCGGGTCCGCACCGAGCCGGACGAGAAGATCGCCCCGTCCGGCGGCCGGTTCCGCCGGACGGCGCTAGGCACGGTGCTGACCGGGACGGCTCTGCTGGCCCCGGCCTACCAGGCGCATCTGCATACCGACATCTCGTTCCTCAAGCACATCGGTTTCGGGCTGTTCTTCGCCGCGCCGATGGCCGGGTTCGGGCTGGCCCGGATCATGGGTGACTACTTCCGCCGGCCCCAGTTCGGCATCGCGGCCTGGAGCCTGGCGCTGGTCCTGGGCATGGTGCAGTCCGGTTACCTCTTCCATCAATGGCCTTCGTCCGGGCCCTTCGTAAGCGCGTTCGCGAAGTACCTGAAGCCGGGCAGCAGATATCTGGTCGAGGTCCCTGAGGTTCCCATCTACTACCTGACGGGACACCAGGACGCGCAGCCGGAACAGTTCACGTCGACGTTCTACATCTTGTACAAGAACAAGAAGGGACAGGTACTGACCGGGCCGGCCGGGTTCACGGCCGCGGTCCAGGACGGATACTTCCAGGTCATCGCCTTCAGTAACACCGTGACGCTGGCCGCGGACGGATCACTGGCGAAGGCGCTGAAGGCATCGCGTTCCTACTACCAGGCCGCCGACGTTCACCTCAGCGACTCGTTCGGTCCCGTCGACTACCACATCTGGGTCAAGCGGGCCAGCACCCCGGCCCGCGGCACCGCCGCCAAAAAGAGCCGCGGCTAGGCGGGCGGTCCGCCCGGCGGCTTCCGCGTCACGCTGTGCCGCCCCTTGACCCCGCACCTCACGCCCCGGGCGCCTCAAGCCGCTCATGCGTCCCGGGCCGGCCCGATCTCCGGCCGGCAACCACCGTACGGCGTCACGGCGACGGGGCAAACGTGACCCGCCCCGGCGGCTAGTTCGTGAACACCTTCACGTAGCGGACGATCATCGTCCCCTGCGATGACGTCTGGCTGCTCGGTGCGGTGCATTGGCACTGACTGCTCGGATAAGAGCCGCCGACCGCGACGTTGAGCAGGATAGAGAAGCCATGATCAACCGCCGCGGTCCAGGCTGCCTGCCCCACCTGGGACTCGTTCAGGCTGAAGAACTCGCGCCCGTCGAGAGACCAGCGGATCTGCTGGGCGCTCGGATCGCGCCGGTCGATGATCACCGTGTAGGTGTGGAAGCCCTGCTGGCATCCGGCACACGTGTGCAGGCCACTGCCCCGGCCCGCGGTCTCGTGGCAGGGGCCGAACGTCCCGTCGGAATTGCGCTGGGTCAGGTTCCCGCAATGCAGGGTGCCTGACGTCTTGGCGAGGCCGTTGACATTCTCCATGATGTCGATTTCGCCCGTTCTGGGCCACGGGCCCGGCCCCAGCATCCAGAATCCTGGCCAGTACCCCACCGGGTTAGCCGGGCCTGGCTGCTTGATCGACGCCGTCACCATCATCTCGCCGCCGGCCGGCGCCGTGAACTGGCTCTTGGTCCTGACCCGGGCCGAGGTCCAGGCGGCGCCGGAGCTTCCCGCGGCACCATGCCCCAGGACGATGAGATCGAGGTTGCCCTGGCCGTCGAGGTGGGCGTTGTACAGCGACGAGGTCATCGTCTCGATCTCACCGGTGCCGAAAATCCCGCGGCCCGTGTTGAAATTCCAGTAACGGGTGCTGATGCTGCTGTTGGCCGGGCCGTCGAAGTTGTCAGCCCAGACCTGCTTCCACTGCGGGGTCGGTTTGGGCGCGGCCGACGACGAGCAGCCAACGCCGGAGAGGATCGTGACGGCGCTCAGGCCGGCGGCTAGCCGCCGGAACCACCTCGAGGCACTCGGGTGCAGTTGTCCTCCCCGCAGACCGTCGGCGTTGCTCCCCGCCGATAAGCCATTGAACGTCCGGTAAATCCTAGCCGTTCCATGTATACCAGCCTTCCACTTGAGCAACTGACGTCATAAATACTCAAAGTTACGAACAAGCTACCTTCTGTATCTGGTTCGCGGACCTGTAGTGACAAGGTGAATTGAAAAAACTACTTAAAGTAATCGTTGCGCTAGGGCGTAAACCGCCCAGATGGCTCACGCGTCCTACTTTTGTTACCATTTATTAGACTAATTTTGTATCTGGGTTAACTTCATCCTCATCTAAGGAGAGAGACGGGAGAGGACGGACTCCGGGTCTCGTGAAGGGAGATAACCGTTGTCCATCGGGGTCGAAGATAAGGCCAACTCGGTACAGCAGTTGCGCGAAACCTTCCACGACATGCGGCAGCCGGTCGCGAACACGATGGCGCTCGCCGCGGCAGCGCTCACCGAACCGGATCTTCCCGCCGTCGTGCGCGGCCGGCTGGAACAGATCATCGAGCAGGCCGAGTGGCTGGCCGACATGATCCACACCTGCCTGGTCGCGCAGCAGCAGGAAGAGCCCGGTGACGCCGGCAAGCCGGGCCACGACCTAGCCGACATCGTGCACGTCGTCGGCGAGGTCATCGCGATCGAATGCCTGACCTGGCCCGGAGACGTGTCGCTGAGCGCACCCGCCGGACCGGTGTGGTGCATGTTCCACCCCGTGCTGCTACGCCGGGCCGTCTCCAATGTGCTCGACAACGCGATGCGCGCGGCCGGTCCGACCGGAGCGGTGAGCATCGAGATCCAGCAGCGCGACGACGCCGTGCTGCTGGCGGTGGAGGACACCGGGCCGGGCTTCGGTGAGATACCGAGCGGCGCCGGCCTGGGGCTGTCCGCCGTGACTAGGAACGTCATCAAGTATGGCGGCAGGATTGAATACGGCTGCGGCACGCGAGGCGGCGCGCGCGTCAGCCTATGGCTTACTTAAATCGAAATCGGCCAAGAGGAGCGGGGCCGATGCGGCTTGTTCTTTGTGACGACAATCGAATTCTGTGCGAAGCATTGGCTGTCGCACTCGAAGCTCGCGGCCATCGTGTAGTGGCGACCGCGACTACCAGCATGCTCGGGATCGCCGAGGTCGCGCAGCATCGGCCCGAAGCATGCGTGCTCGATCTCCGCTTCCCCGATCCCCCGGATGGCCTCGGCGCCGCCCGGACTATCCGCGAGCGTTACCCAGAAACCGCGGTGCTCATGCTCTCCGGCCTGGCTGACCCGGCCCTCCTGGCCGAGGCGACGCAGATCGGCGTGGCCGGGGTGATGCGCAAGGATCAGAACGTCGATCACATCGCCGGGGCGCTGGACGTCATCGCTTCCGGCGGGGTGGTCTACGGCCCGGTCCAGGCCCATCCCGCCCGGTTCCCGGACAAGCGCCGCTACCACCCGGCCCGCGACCTCACCTCACGGGAGAAGGAGGTGCTGCGCAGGATCGTGGCAGGCCAGAGCACCAGGCAGATGTCTCATGAAATGAATGTCGCGACGAGCACCCTGCGCACCTACGTGAAGAACATGCTCGCCAAGCTCGGCGCGCACACCAGGCTCGAGGCCGCCGTCCTGGCGACCCGCGAGAACCTGCTCGGCGACCAGACGGCTTGACGGCAGGCCCGGGCCATGGAAATAAGCGCCGTCATCATCGACGAAGAACGCACGTTCGCGGATGCGCTGGCGATACGGCTCAGCGCCGAGGAGGACCTCAGCGTGACGGCGGTCGCCCAGCCAGCCGCCACGACCATGGGCTGGCACGCGGACATCATCCTGCTCGACGTCGATCTCACCGGGTCCATCCGGTTCTGCCAGGTGGCCTCGAGGGCACCGAACGAGACCCGGGTGATCATGCTCAGCCATACGTCGGAGCCGTCCAGGATCGTGACCGCCATCGAGGCCGGCGCGCGCGCCTGGGTCCGCAAGGACGAGTCGGTGGAGCACCTGCTGCGGGTCCTCCGCGGGGTCGCCCGGGGCGAGACCTGGCTGCCGCCGGCGGAGACGGGCAACGTACTGTCACTGCTGCTGAGGCAGCGAGACGGACGCGAGGACACCGAACGGCTCCTTGACCTCCTCACCGCCAGGGAACGCGAGGTGCTGGCCTGCCTGGCCGAGGGGGCAGCCCGGAACCAGGTAGCCGATCAGCTCAACCTCAAAGCCAACACGGTGCGTACGCACCTGCAGAACATCATGGCCAAGCTCGGCGTCCATTCGACCCTTGAGGCGGTGGCACTGACACGTGCCTGGCCGACGCCGCCAGAGGGGCGGCGCATCACGGAATGACGCAGAGTTTCTACGCCGGATGAGGGTGTTCCCTCGCCGGTATACCGGACAAAATTACACAGAGCCAGCGCAACGTAGCGCGCCGATCCTAGTTCGTTGAGGAGGAGGGTGCGGCGGGTGGGGATCCGCCAAACCCGATAGCTGCGCTGTCTGGGTACAAATGGAGGGGAGTGGGGAAGAAGATGGAGCGGGTGAAACGGGGGTGCTTGAGCATTCCTGCAGATAACTTGGCGGACTTGTCCGCTATGAACGTGGCGGACTTGTCCGCTGTAGCCGGCATTTCCTCGGCTGCGGCGGGTCTGTCACTGCGTGAACTGTGCCATGACTTGATTGAACCGACGGCCACCATCAGGTGGCTCGTCCGGGCCGCCGAAGCCGAGTCGGGGCAGGATCTCCGGAACCGGCTGGGAGCCATCGCGATCGCGGCCGGGCAGATAGCCGCGATCTGCGAGCACATTCTCGACGGGCCGCAACGCTACCCGGGCGTTCGTCTTGACATGCTCGCCGACGACGCGGTGGCGAGTGCCCAGGTGCGTTACGCCGGCCTGATCGACGTCGTGTCCAAGCCGGTCACCGCGGTGGCCCAGCCCGGCGACGTGGTCCGGATCCTGGGCAACATACTGAGCAACGCATGCCGGGCTGCCGCTGGTCCGTCCGGCCGGGTCCGCGTGCTCATCGACGAAGCCGACGGCCAGGCACGGATGACGATCGCCGATTCGGGTGCGGGCCTCGGCCATCCGGTGCCAGGTGGCCGGGCCGGCCTCGGACTGGAGATCATCGGTGCGCTGGCGCTGAAGTACGGCGGCAGCGTCCACTTCGGCGTCAGTGACCTCGGCGGGCTCGCGGTTACCGTGTGGCTGCCCACGCCGGGGGGGTCGTCCAATTGAGGATCGTGATCGCCGACGCCCACCGTATCTTCGCCGGCGCCCTCGAGTCACTCCTGCGCAGGTCAGGTCACGACGTGGTCGGCTGCGTGGCCGGACTCGGCGCGGCCGTGGACGTGGTGCTCCGCGAGCAGGCCGATGCATGCGTGCTCGATGCCGGCCTAGTCGGCCGCGGGCTGCCTGACGCGTTGCAGGAGGCCATCACCGGGTCGCCCCGCACCGCGTTCGTCGTGCTCGCGGATTCGCCCAATTCGCCCGGCCTGGCCGGCGCGCTCGCCGCGGGCGTGCACGGCGCGGCGCTCAAGACGGATGACTTCGTCGAGGTCCTGCGCGTGCTCACCGGCGCCGCGAGCCGGCTGGCGCGACGGACCGCCGGAGGCACGGTGCTCTCATTGTCGGCCCAGGCCGCCCACCGGCCTGTCCGGCACAGCACGCGCTATCCGGCTCTGGACCACCTGCTGACGCCGCGAGAGCGCGAGGTGCTCGCCCGGCTCGTGCAAGGTGAGAGCACGACGAGCATGGCGAGGTCGATGGGCGTGCAGTTGTCTACCACCCGCACCCATATCGACTCCGTCCTCATCAAGCTCGGGGTGCACTCCCGGCTGGAGGCCGTGGCCTATGCCGTCCGGGAGGGAATCATCGACGTTCCGGGCCGCCTCGAGATGGAGGGCGCCCCCGACGCTCTTAGCGGATTATGCGAACCAGCCTCCTCATCGTCGACGACCACCGAGTCTTCTGCCAAGGCCTAGAGGCAGTCTTCGCAGCGGAACCGGACTTCGAGCCGATGGCGATCAGCAACCCTGATCAAGCCCTCGGCGTCGTCGCGGCGTGGAGGCCGGACGTAGTTATCATGGACCTCCGCCTGGGTGAGGTGAGCGGTGTCGACCTCACCAGGCAGATGACCGCCTTGCCGTTCCCGCCCGCGGTCGTGGTGCTGACCGCCTACGCCGACATCGCCATGGCGCTGGACGCGATCCGGGCGGGCGCGGTGGGCTTCCTGGCCAAGAACGCCTCAGTCGAGCAGGTCATCAGCGCGGTGCGGGCCGCGGTGCTGGGCGGAAGCTGGCTGCCGTACGAACTGCTCAGCAAGCTGGTCGCTGAGTACCACGACCCGGCAGGGGCTCCTCAGCTCATCGCGCAGCTGACGGCACGCGAGCACCAGGTGCTGAGCCTGATGGTCAGCGGGCTGGACCGCAGCGGCATCGCGGACAAGCTGCACCAGTCACCGAATACCGTCCGTACGCACATCCGCAACGTGATCGTGAAGCTCGACTGCCACAGCGCCATCGAGGCGGTCGCGGTGGGGCTCCGGGCGGGCCTGCGGCCTGAATAGGGTCGCTGGCCCGCCGCGGCCGGGCCGGATCGATCGCCTACTTGAGCAGCAGCACCAGGGTGCTGCCGATCACGGCGGCGACGAAGACCACCATGATCAGATCCAGCAGGAACTGGCCTCGCGGCCGGTCATCCGGCTCGGCGTCGTCCTCCTCATCCGGCTCGGCATCGTCCAGCAGATCATCCAGCTCGGTGAGCGTCGGCTGGTCGTCTGGTCCGGTGACGGTCGCCGGCCGGAACTGGATGGCCGGAAGCGGCAGCGTCGCCGCCACGGACCAGGGATCCGCCGCGGGATAGGACGCCACGTGCTGCGGCACCCGGACGACCGGCCTGCTCGGGGCGGCCGGGGCAGCCGAGACCGCGCCAGGCCAGGAGGAGGTTCTCACGACGGCCAGTTCCTCGGCCCCCTCGGGCGCGGCCATGGGCTTGGCCAGCTTGGTCAGCAGCAGGACGGTGCGGATCACGATCAGCAGGTCGAAGCGGAGGCTGCGGCGGCGCAGGTAATCCAGGTCGATGGCCAGCTTCGCGTGCAGCTCGCAGGTGGCGTAGTGCTCCTCGGGATCGACACCGTCCAGGACCGTCGCCTGCTGGACCTTCGTGTAGAAGATCTGCCCCGGTCCGGTCAGGCCGGGCCGGACGCTCAGGATCTCGATCTCGTCGTCGTCGTAGCACGGGATGAACCGCGGTACTTCCGGCCGCGGGCCGATGAGCGTCATGTCGCCCCGCAGCACGTTGATGAGCTGCGGCAGCTCGTCGAGCTTGGCGGCCCGCAGCAGGGCGCCGAGCGCGGTGACGCGGGAGTCGGCCCGGCTGGTGACCAGCGGGCCGGCCTGGTCGGCGCCGGATACCATCGAGCGCAGTTTCAAGATGGTGAACTGCTCGCCTGAGCTGCCGATGCGGACCTGCCGGTAGAACGCGGGTCCCCGGCTGGTGAGCCGCACCGCGACCGCCAGCAGCGCCATCACCGGACCGACGATCATCAGGGCCAGCCCGGCCACCACGACGTCGACCGCGCGGCGCATCCCCGAGTCCGGGGCGACCTTCAGTCTCGCGGCCGCCTGGCTGCCCGCGGCCGCGACGTCAGCGAACACGTGGCGGGCCAGGATGACGAGCACCGTCGTGGTGATCAGGTAGGTGACCGCCGAGGTGATCGCGCCGCCGAGCGCGCCGTAACGCGGGATCAAGATGGTGTCCAGGGTGACCGTGATGACGGCCCCCACGCCCATCCCGACGGAGTTCAGCCCCGGACGGCCGCGGCCGAGCAGGAACGCGGACGAGACGGCCGCCGCGCCCTCGATGGACAGGCCGATGATGATGATCTCGGCCGGGGTCACCGCGGACCGGAACACCTTGCCGTAGAGCAACGGCAGCCCGATGAAGGTGCCTACGGCCAGGAGGGGCGTCAGGATCAGGGTCAGCGCGGTCGCCCGGTGCAGCAGCCGGCGCGCTTCCGTGGTCGCCTCGTCGGCCCCGAGCCGCGCGAAGCGCGGGTAGAGCACGTAGTTGAGTGCGGTCGGAACGAGCCGCATGAGCTCGGCGAACTTGGAGGCGACCGCGTAGATTCCCAGCACCGCAGGTCCCGCGAGCGCGTCGAGCAGGATGAAGTCGAAGCGCAGGTTCATCAGCCAGAGCATGTTGCCGAGCTGGCCGCGGCCGCCGAACGCGGCGATCTTCCTGGCCAGGGCGCGCGAGGGCCGGCCCCAGCCGGTGAAGTACCCGCGCTGCCGCAGCCGGACGAACCCGGTCAGCATGGCCAGCGTGCCCGAGGCGATCAGGGCGATGATGACCGATGTCGCCCCCTTGTAGCCGACCGTCAGCAGGACCGCCGGGTAGATCGGGACGAACCACAGTTCTTCCGCGACGATGACCAGGTTGGCTCCCAGGATGTCCCCGCTGCCCTGGCAGCAGCCCTTGGCGGTCACCGTCCAGAGCTGGGTGATAACCAGGACGGTCATGAGGAACACCAGCGAGACCGGCATCTGCCGGAAGAACACCTGGTGGAACGGGATCGCGCAGGCGAGCCAGGCCAGCGCCGCGACGGCCGCTCCGGCCACGGCCATCAGCGTGAGCGTCGGCCGCACCCGCCGGTCCCGGCCATGGTCGCCGGCCAGGAAGAACGCCGAGGCGGTGGGCAGCCCGCACGACAAGATGACCCCGAAGAGCCAGGGCAGCACGCGCATGAGCGCGTACTCGCCGACCACGGTGGGACCGCCGGTCCTCGCGACCATCAGGCTGGCCAGCGACACCGCCGCCAGCGCTCCGCCCTGCGCGCCCAGGTTGGTGAGGGCCTGCCTGGACAGCCGGGACCCGTGCTGGCCGGCCGCGGCCGGGCCAGCCGGGCCGGCCGGGCCAGCCGGGCCGGCCGGGCGAGCCGGGCGGGCCGGCCGGGCCGGCGGGATATAGGGCGCGAGGGGACCGCGGAGGGCCCCCGCCATGGCGGCCTCGCTGCCCGTCCGCCGGGCTGGGCTGCGGACCGCCGGGCCGGAGATGGCGGCGGGGGACATGGTGACCGGGCGCAGCCGGGCGAACGAGCGTTGCTGGCTGGCCTGATGCACCCGCCACGCGTCGCGGCCGAGGACCGCGATGATCCCGAAGAGCAGCCAGAGCGGACGGAAGTGCAGGATCTCCTCGTAGAAGGAGTTGACGCTCACCGCGAGCACGGCGGCCACGACGCCCGCCGGATGCGGCACGGCGGCGGCCATCGGCGGCGACAGGTTCCGCCGCAGGATCGGCCCGGCCCGGATGGCCACGCAGCCGCAGAGCAGCAGCAGGGCGAACAGGCCGAGCCCGCCGCGCTCGTCCAGGGCGGCGAGGAAGTCGTTGTGCGCCTCGTTGGCATACGGGTAGAGCCCGGCGGCGAGCAGCGGCTTGGTGCTGGCCGGCCCGAGGCCGACGATGCCGTGGCTGCTCTGGTACAGGCCGATGGTCTCCTGGATGAGCAGGCTTCGCTCGTTGCTGCTCTGCTGACTGCGGCCGATCGAGTTGACCAGCAGCGGCTGGCCGCTGGTCGCGGCCATCTGCCTGATCTTGTTCAGCGGGAGCACGGTGAAGAACGTGCCGACGGTGACGCCGACGATCAGCAAGGTGGCGATCGCCGCGGCCCAGCCGTGCCGCCGGTAGTGCTTGACCATCAGCAGGAGCGTGATGCCGGTGCCGAGCGCCAGCGCGCCGCCGTTGGATTCGGTCAGCACCAGCGCCCAGACCAGCATGATGTAGCCGGTGTACCTCATCCACCGCCTGGCCGGGGTGCGTGCGGTGTAGACGACGAAGATGGTGGCGTCCCAGTACCAGGAGGCGTAGTTCGGGTCGCCGAAGGTGAACATCACCCGGTTACCTTCGGCGGCGGTCAGTCCTTCGAGCGCCGTGACATGGCCGAGCCAGGCGGCGATGACCACCCCGGCCCAGAAGATGCCGGACCAGCTCCAGGCCACCAGCGCGTAGCGCATGGCCCGCGGACCGGACAGCACGTTGACCACCGTCGTGCACCACGCGAACAGCAGGATGTCGATCGCCACCGTGATAAGCGCGGTGCTGGGCAGCGACGAGACCAGGCCCGACGCCGCGCCCGCGGCGACGAACAGGGCCACCGGGATGACGTACGGAGCCCGCAGCTTGCGATGAGTTCCGGCCAGCCAGACCAGCGCGGTGACGACGGCGGCGATGACGAGCAAGTCCACCGGCGAGCTGTTGCCGGGCCCGGTCGGGTGCAGCATGGGCTGGAAGACGATGGCGAGAACCAGCGTGACGACGGCGGTGCGCTGGGCGCTGCCGCGGGCCAGCGGGGCCGGCCGATCCGGCTCCTCCCGCGGCGGGCTCACCGGGCGTATCGTCGTCAGCGTCATGAACGGCGTCCCGTCAGGCGGCGGAAGAGCAGCAGGTGGTTCCGGGCGAAGTCGTGGTGGTCGGCGGTGGCGGCGGTGACGGCGAGATCGGCCAGCAGCACGTCGCGCCAGCAGGCCGGGGGCACGCCGAGCCGCTCCAGCCCGGTCTTGACGAACGAGCGCGCCAGGTCGGGGTACCAGCCGGCCGCGTCGACCGCGTACTGGATGCCGGCGCCCCAGCGATCGGCGCGCAGTCCGGGGTGACCGGCCACGCGGCGCCCCGGGCGGGTATGCCGATCGAGGTACAGGGAATAAGAGGTCACGAACCTGGCCAGGTCACGGACCGGCGTACCAGCCGGGCGGGCCGCCTCCCAGTCGATGACGCCGAGCACCCGGCCGCGCTCGACCAGCAGGTTGCCGGGCCAGAAATCGCCGTGCACCACGGCCTGCGGTGTCCGGTGGCCCACCAGCCGACCATGCAGGGCGGCCAGGTCGGCCAGATCGGCGTCGGCTCCGGGCTCGCCGCCGAACCGGCGGCCGATCACGTCCGCGACGCCGTCCAGCATCTGCGCCACGCTGACCTGGTCGCTGCCGGCGGCGCCATGCAGGAGGGCGAGCCAGTGGCCGGCCGCGGCGAAGTCAGCGGCCACCGTCTTGGCCCGCGAGGTATGCCGCCAGGAGTGGTACGCCGCGAGCATCGACTGCCCGGGCATCGCGGTCATGACGAGCACGGGCCTGCCGAGATGCTCGACGGTGGCGACCACCTTCGGGATCGTCGCGCTCACCGGTCCGGGCAGCCGGCTGGCCACCTCGGTCAGCTGTTCCGCCTCCCGCTCGACGCTGTGCGCCGCGGTATCGGTGGTCGGTACCTTGGCCACGTAGGCCGGCCGGGCCGCCCCGGGCGGGAAGAGCAGGATAGTCACCTTCGCGTTCGGGTCCCTTGATACCGCCAGGCAGGCGGCACGGCCGCCCACCTGATCGATGAAGGCGGCCAGAGTCCGCGGCGGCGCTATGGTCATTCGGCCCGTCCCACCAGGACGGCGCCGCCGGCCCGGAGCAGCACCGCGAGCCGCCATGACATGGGATACCTGAGCATGCGGAGCCCGACCGTCAGCACCATGCTGACCAGCTGGCCGGTCCCCGGCGGCACGGACAGCACCGTGTCGGCAAGGTAGCGCAGCACCGCCCGGTCCCAGCTGGCCACGATCAGCGGGCGCTGCCGCGACGGCACCGCCACATACGCCCGGACCCGGCGGTCCGGGCGTGACCGGAGCGACCACGGCGGCGCCGCGGCGGCGAAGCCGGCCGCGGTGGCGGCCCGGCCTGGCGGCCGGGCCAGCCACACCGTGCCGCCGGGCAGCAGCGCGGCCCAGGCAGCGTCATCGGCCGGGGTAGCGCCGGTCGTGTCAGCACCGGTCATGTCAGCACCGCGAACGGCCGCATCCTGGCGACCGGCCGGACCAGGCCGTGTCCGGTGAGGATGCCGAGTGCCTCGTCGACGCCGCGGTCATCCAGGTGCGGCACCTCCGCGGGCGCGGAGCCGTCGTAGCGGTAGCGGGCCGTCTTGCGGCCCAGCGGGTCCGGCCCGGAGCGGCCGGACCGCTCGAAGGCGGAGATGATGCTCCCGGTGCCGTGGCATGCCGTGTACAGGCTCCGGTGGGCGGTGTCCTCCGGCACGCACAGGTAAGACGAGGTGCGGTTGGTCCCGGGCAGCAGCAGCGGCTGGCCGGTCTGGGCGAATACCGGATGGTCCTGCATCAGCGAGGCGGGGTGCGCCCGGCAGGCATTGTGCCGGTGCACGAACGCGGGCGTCCCGCCCACCTCTTCCTCGTAGATGGAGTTGTGCGGCGAGTCGACCACCAGGCTCGAGGTGGCCCCGAACGCCGAGCTGGCCATCTGGCGCAGTTCGGCGTAGGTGGCCATCCGGTAGGCGAAGCCGTAGTTCATGGCGAGCCGGGTGGCCAGCAGAGCCCGCCGGCCGTCATCGCCGTCGACGGGAACGGCAGGCCAGCCCTCGGTGAAGTAGGCCGCCAGCCGCTGCTTGAGCCCGGACCGCGGGGTCAGCAGGTGGGTGAGCGGCTTCTGCACCGACATTTCCGCGCGGAGCATGCGGGACGCGCTCTTCCGCTTGGCGTAGAGCGCGCCGAGCTGGCCGGTCAGGACGCCGCCGCCGTTGTGGAACTGGACCGTGACCTGCCCGGCGCGGATGCCGAGTTCTGCCGCCGCAGCCGGGTCGAGGATGTCCTCGACCTGCTGCAGTTCGAGGAAATGGGTGCTCGGCCCGATCCCGCCGAAGCGCAGGCGGCTCATCTGGACGACGAGCCAGGGCATTTCCCTGGCCGCCCGCCGGGCGCCGCCGTACGCGTCGATGTCGAGCCGGCCGCGCTCCTCGATGTGGTCGAGCTCGTCCTGGCTGAGGCCGTAGCGCTCGGCGGCGAAATCGGCCCCCTCGGTGGCGGCCCGCAGCACCTCTTTGGAGGTCAGCTCCCTGCGCCAGTTCGGCGGGCTCGGGAACCGCTCCGCGACCCGCCGGTAGAAGTCGGCCACGGCGCTGGCCGATGGCTGCTCGATATCCAGCGTCATCAGCGCCATCCCGCAGTTGAGCGCGGCGTCGGTGAGCGCGGGCCGGATCTCGCCCTTGGTAGCCACCGCGATGCTCGAGGGCATCTCTGATTTCTCCTTATGGCAGAAATCAGGCAGCACCACGGGTGGCGCTGCGAGGCCTGCGCCATCCGTGCCCTCGCCGAGGCGCTCGATCATGCGCTCGTCGGCGGGGGCCGCTTCGCTGTCGAACACGGTGAACTGGCGGTCCCCGGCGTCACGCGAGCCGGCCAGGACCTCTATCTCCATCTCGTTCCTTTCCTGTCACGAATGCGGCTCAGGCCGCGAGACCGGCGAGTGCCTCGCACACTCGGTCTACGTCGGAATCGGTCAGCCCGGGGTGCAGTGGCAGCGAGAGCAGCTGCGGGAAGATCTGGTCCGCGGCCGCGAGTCCGCCGCACCCGTCCAGGCCGATCAGGTTGCGGAAGTAGGGCAGGTGATGCACCGGGATGAAATGCACGGAGGTGCCGATGCCGGCCTCGGCCAGCCGTTCGGCCGCCGTGTCCCGGTCTGTCCCGAACGCCCGCTGGTGGATCCGCACGATGTACAGATGCCAGGCGTGCGTATCCGTCGCCGGGCGCGGCGGGAGCTCGAGGCCGCCGATGCCGCCGAGCTGCGCGTCGTAACGTGCCGCGATGGCCGCCCGGCGCTGCTGCCAGGCCCCCAGCCGGTGCAGTTGTTCCCGGCCGATGGCCGCCTGCAGGTCGGTGAAGTTCGCCTTCATGCCGGCGTCTTCGACCGTGTACCGCCACGTGCCCGACCGGTGGTAGCGCCGCCAGGAGTCACCGCTCATCCCGTGCAGCCGCATCCGCCGCCAGCGATCGGCCAGGTCGCCGTCGGTCGTGGTGATCGCGCCGCCCTCGCCGATCGGCAGGTTCTTGGTGGCGTAGAAGCTGAAGCAGGCAGCCCGGGAGAAGCTGCCCACCGGCCGGCCGCCGACGGTGGCGCCAAGGCCGTGCGCGGCGTCTTCCACCACGTGCCCGGCCGGTATGCCGGCCGCCGCCGCGAGCTCGGCGCCGTCAACCGGGTAGCCGCCCATGTGCTGGATGACCATCGCGGCCGCGCCGTCCCTGGCCGCCTTGGCCACGCCTTCCGCCGAGACGGTCAGCGTGGCCTCGTCCGTGTCGACCAGCACGGGCCGCAGGCCGGCGTGGACGATCGCCTGGACGGCGCCGCAGAAGGTGAGCGTCGGCGTGAGCACCGGCGCCCCGGCGGGCAGGCCGAGGGCGGTGAGCGCCATCTCGATGGCGGCCGTGCACGAGCTGACGGCGATCGTGTACGGAGCCTGGACCCAATCGCCGAACTCCTGCTCGAACGCGAAGGACTCGGCGCCGGTCGTCACCCAGCCGCTGGCGAGCACGCGGACCGCCGCCTGCTGCGCCTCGGGCGTGATCTCGGTGCGGCAGAACGGCACCCGCTGCGCCGTCATGACAGGGCCAGTTCGGATCGCGCGGGCGGGGCGCTGACACCGGATCCCCGGTATGCCTCGCCGAGCACGGTGCCGAGCGCGTCCGGCGTCAGCTCAGCGCCGAGCCGTTCCCGGCCCGCCCGGCCCAGCCGGGCGGCCTCGGCCGGATGGTCGATCAGGTACGCGACGGCCCGGCCGAGCAGGTCCGGCGCCCCCGGCGGCACCAGCAGGCCGGTCTCGCCGGCGACGACCACGTCGGGCACCGCGTTGACGGCGGTCGCGACGACCGGCAGCCCGGTGCCCATCGCCTCGACGATCGCGCACGGCAGGCCCTCGTACCGGCTGGCCATCGCGAAGACATCAAGCCCGGGCAGCAGGGCGTCGACGTCGCGGCGTTCGCCGGTGAACAGCATCCGGCCGGACAGGCCGTGCTTGGCCGCGAGGCGCTCCGTCTTCGCGCGCAGCTCGCCGTCGCCGATCCAGACGCCGAACACGTCGGCCCGGCCCAGCCCCGCCAGGGCGAGGACGAAGTCTTCCGGCGCCTTCTGGAACGACAGCCGCCCCACCGTGCCCACCACGTGCATGCCCGGCGGCACGCCGAGAATCCGGCGGGCCTCGGCCCGGTCGTGCGCAGCGGGCGCGTTCAGGGCCTTGCCCACGCCGACGCCGATGGTGCGGACCCGTTCCGCGGGGGCGATCCCGCGGACGATGGCCTCGGCCGCGACCGCCGAACCGACCGCGAGGAAGACGTCGGTAAACCGGCCGACCGATCGTTCGATCTTGATGTAGGCCGTCCGGCGCAGCCAGGACTGGAACTGATGAAAGGGGAAGCCGTGAAAGGTGTGCACGATGCGCGGGGTCTCCAGCCGGTGCGCGGCCAGACGGCCGAGCGCGCCGGCCTTCGAGCTGTGCGTGTGCACGACGTCGAAGCCCTTCAGGCAGGCCTGGAGGTCGGCGAGGGCGCGGCGGTCGTCGGCGGGCGCGATCTCGCTCCGCAGGTGCGGCATCAGCACCACCTCGTGGCCTGCGTCCCGCGCCTTCGTGACCAGGTCGTCGCCCTGGCCGGTGATGAACACGATCTCGTAGTGCTCAGGGTCGAGCGCCAGCGCGCCGCGCAGCGCGACCCCGCCGGCCCCGGCCATGAACCTGGTGACGACCTGTGCCACCCGCAGCCTGCTGGTCATGCTGGCACCCCCGTCGTCGCCGTGGCCTTGAGCAACTCGCGCAGCGGTGCTCCCGGGCGGTCGCCCAGGGTCACCTGCACGCACGGCAGCCTGGTGCTGAGCGTGTCCGCGATCTCCTGCACCGGGGGATGGCTGGCGCCCACGCCGGTGCCCAGCGCCAGGGTGGCCGCGAACGCCCAGTAGCGGCGCAGTTCTCCGGCCATGTAGGTGCCGGCCACGAGATAGCGTGCCGCCAGCGCCGGGTCGCACGGAGCGGCCCCGGGGTCGCCGCCGCGGGCCAGCACGACAAGCCTGCCGGGCGTCATCTGGCCCGCCCGCCGCGGCCACGCCGCCTCCCGGCGGCCGTGCGGCATCCGCCGTCCCGTGCCGTCGTGCGCCCCGTCAGGCAGCCGCAGCGGCTCGACCACGCCCCACGCGTCCCGCCCGTCGCTGACGCACAGGTTGTCGCAGGTGGACATGGCCCCGCTGAGCAGCTCGCCGTGAACCAGGGTGGACTTGCCGACGCCGCCCGGGCCGGCCAGCAGCACCGTCTGGCCGTCAGCCCCGCCCAGGCCGCACACCGAGGCGTGCAGCGGCGCCCGGCCCCGCTGCTGGCTCCGCCACAGCGCCGGGTACTGGAGCAGGACGGCGCGCAGCAGCAGCCGGGCCCGTGAGCGCAGCACGGCCGCCGCCACTCGTCCCTTGCCGGAGGGCCGCCAGCGGGCGATTACCTCGAGGGTCGCCTCGTCGGCCGACACCCGCAGGTCAAGGCCGGAGGAACAGGCATCCCTGACGACCACCTGGCCCGGGCGGCACCAGGCGTCGCGGGTGAGGACCCGCCAGCCGCTGACGTCGAAGGCCGCGGCATCGCGCTCGACCGTCACCCGGACGTCGGGCGGCCCGCCGTCATCGGCCGTCAGCTGGCCGGCCGCGCCCTCGGTGAGCACGCCGGCGATCCAGGGGACCGCGCACGTCAGCTCCACCCGCTCGCCGGCGGTGTGCAGCGTGGCCCGCATCAGAATTCGTCCGGATAGGGACTGGCCATGGCCATCGCCGACGTCAGGTCCTGGGTCGGATGGTATTCCTGCACCAGTTCGCCGAGCAGGGACCGGACGAGGTCGTCCTCCCCGTCGGCGGCGGCGGCGTACAGCAGCTTCAGAGTGTCGGCGAAATCGTCGGGCAGCCGCCCCGGCCGGGTGGCCGAGATGGCCGGGTTGACGGTGGGCAGCCGCTGCTCGAGCTCGCCGAACAGGGTCTCGTGCAGCTTCTCCCCCGGCCGCAGGCCGGTGAAGTGGATCTGCACGTCGGGCACCCGCAGCTGCTTGGCATACCGGCGGACCAGATCCACGATCCGCACCGGCTCGCCCATGTCGAGCACGAAGGTCTCGCCGAACTCGCCCATCGGCGCCGCCGACAGGACCAGCCCCACCGCTTCCTCGACCGTCATGAAGAACCTGGTGACGTCGGGGTCGGTCACCGTCACCGGCTCACCGCGGCCGATCTGGTCGGCGACGACGGCCAGCAGCGAGCCGCGGCTGCCCAGGACGTTGCCGAACCGGACCGAGCAGACGTGCATCGTGCCGTCCGCGTTGGCCTGGACGATCATCTCGGCCAGCCGCTTGCTGGCGCCCAGGATCGACCGCGGCTCGGCGGCCTTGTCGGTGGAGATCAGCAGCACCCGCGCCGTACCCGCCTCGGCCGCCGCCTGCACCACGTTCTGGGTGCCCAGCACGTTGGTCTTCACGCCCTCGCCGGGATGCTGCTCGAGCAGCGGCAGGTGCTTGTGGGCCGCGGCATGGAAGACGACATCGGGCCGGACGGAGCGGAACACCTGCCGGATCCGGGTCTCGTCCCTGATGTCGGCGATGATGATCTCGGCGCTGTCGAGCAGCGCCCGCCCGTTCAGCTCGAGCTGGAGCGTATGCATGTTCGACTCGTCGTGGTCGAGCATGTACAAGGCCGCCGGGTCGTGGCTCCTGATCTGGCGGCACAGCTCCGAGCCGATCGACCCGCCGGCCCCGGTGACCAGGACCCGGGCGCCGGTCAGCATGGCCTGCACCGACGGCTCGAGGATCCGGTGCTCAGCCCGGCCGAGCAGATCGCTGAAGCTCACCGTGCGCATGTCCGCGGCCCGCGCCACCCGTTCCAGGGCAGACAGGAACGACGGCAGGTAGCGCACGTGCGCGCCGGTGTCGGCGGCCGCGCGGATCACACGGCTGAGGGACGCCTGCGGCAGCGACGGGATCGCGATGATGATCACCTGGACCCGGTGCTGCCGCACGATGTCGCGCAGGTCCGCCAGGGCGCCGAGGACGGGCGTCCCGAACACGGACCTGATGCCAGGATCGTCGTCGAGCAGACCGACCGGCCGCAGCCCGTAGTCCGGGGTGCTGCGCAGGTCCCGCATCAGGGTGCGGGCCGCAGACCCGGCCCCGACGATCAGCGTCGCCAGCCCGGTGCCGTTCTGCCGGACGCGCTTGCGGGGTCTCAAGCCCCCATGCCAGCCGCGGCCGGTGATCCTCGGATCAGTCATCTTCCCGCTCCCCCAAGTGGATGTCATCCGGTACCCGCAAGTCGGGCAACGTGTCCGGGTCCCTTACCTCTCGTACCTCTGCTCGTGCGTCCGGCCTCCTGACGTCCGGCACGTACGCCTCCGGCGCCGCGGCGGGCCGCTTCCCGAGCGCGGCCAGCCAGCCCAGGCGCCGGATGCCGATGACGCCGAGAATGGGCCAGTCCGCGGTGACACCGAGGTCGGCGGCCTGGTCCAGCGCTCCGTGCGGCGCGTACCTGGGCAGCACGACCACCAGCGCGGCGTCGGGCGGGGGGGCGCCGAGCCGGATGTCGTTCAGGGTGACCACCGTGCGCTGGTGCTTCTGCGGCCGGGCCGCGGTGATGTCGGTCGGCCGGTCGGTGGCCAGGCCGACCGGGCGGTGCCCGCCGTCGATGGCGGCCGGGCGGCGTCCGTCGCCGTTGGTGCCGGAGTCGTCGCCGAGGTGCCCGTGCTCGAGCCGGGCGGTGGCCCGCACCCACGCGCTGCGCGCGTCGGCGCGTTCCGGCGGGGGCAGTTCCGCGCGCAGCCGGGCGGCCAGCGCCGCGAGCCGGTCCTGCGGACCCGGGCCAGTCAGCACGATGGTGAGCACCCCGGCCCGGTGGGCGGCCAGGTTGAGGCGTTCGGGCAGGCCCTGGTCGACCCGCACGATCCGGTTGCCGCGGACATCGGAGCTGCCGAGCAGCACGGCGCCGAGTTCCCTGGCCCCGGCCCCCGGCTGGCCCACGGTGGGCCGTATCACCTCGCGGAGCGTGGCAAACAGCAGGCCCAGGACCAGGCCGAGCAGCGCGGCGAGGACCCCGTCGACCACGACGTGCCGGGAAACCCCGGTCGCGAACGTCGGCACGCTGACCACCGACGCGCCGGTCTCGGAGGTGAGGGTGGCGAGGATCTGCTGCGTCTGCGATTCATTGGTGGCCTGCTGCTGCTCGACGGCGCCCAGCTGGGACAGCAGCGACTGCACCCGCACGCTGGTCGCCGCGTTAGAGGCGTTGGCCGAACTTAGCTGGGAGAGCAGGTCGTTGCGCTTGGTGGCGAGCTGCGAGCTTGTCTTGCCCAGCGAAGCGAGCTCGGGGTTGTCCTTGACGCCGAGCTGGTTGAGCTGGAGGACGATCCAGTCGGCCAGCGACTTGGCCAGGGCCATGGCGGCCTGGGGGTCGGGGTCCTTGACGGTCAGCACCATGATGGCCGAGCTGCCCAGCGGCGCCACCGTGATCTCGTGCCGCCCGACCTGCGTCGCGTCCCGGCTCACCCCGGCCTGCTTGATCGCGCTCGCCACCAGGCCGGGATCCTTGGCGACCGCGCTCACCCGGCTCTGGATGGCCTGCACCTGGATGTCGGCGCTAGGCGTGGTGCCCTGGCCCTGGATGGTCGCCGTCGCCGCGTAGGTCACCTGCTGATGCATCCTCAGCGGCACCACGGCGCCCGCGGGCAGGATCATCAAGATGAGCAGCAGCCACCGGTGCCGCCAGAAAATACGCCGAACCGCCTCGCTCGCTTCCACAATTCACACCCTGTTCTTTTCGGCGCAATCAGGTCTTCACGGTATTGCCGGACGATGGCCTGGCACCTCGGCCAGGTGCGAGCTTCCTTCTACGTCGATTGCCGGAGCCACCGGACAGCGGCAGCTGACAGACTCGGCGAAATGAGCTACCAGGTCCCGAGGTGCCGCGGCCACACTTCGCTGACCAGCCACTATCTGGCAGGCGCCGGTCTGGCGGCCTTCGTGTTGACCGGGAGCCTCCTGGTGGCCGGCTGCTCCTCCGCCCCCGGGACGGCAAGCTCCTCCGCTCCGGCGGCGGGAGCCTCCTCCGCGACGACCGCCGCGACCAGCACCGCCGGCGCCCAGTCCGCGGCTGGCTCCACGTCCGGGTCCGGCGCGGCCGCCGGGTCAGGCCAGCCGCGCAAGATCCTGGTCATCATGGAGGAGAACCACAGCATCCAGCAGATCTTCCCGAGCGGCATGCCCTACCTGTGGACCCTGGCCCAGCGGTACGCCTACGCGACCGACTGGAGTGACGTGGCCCACCCGAGCCTGCCGAACTACCTGGCGATCTTCGGCGGATCCGAGTTCAACGACCCGCAGGATTGCGCGCCCGGGCCCGGCTGCACCTATCCGGGGCCATCGGTCTTCGGGCAGGCCCTGGCCCGCGGCGAGACGGCCAAGGCCTACGAGGAGTCCATGCCGCAACCCTGCGACCAGGGCTTCGTCGGCGACTACGACGTGAACCACAACCCGTGGGCGTACTTCCCGAGCGAGGCCGCGAGCTGCCGGGCGCACGACGTGCCGGCCGGCACGCCGGCCGGCGGCGCGCTAGCCGACGACGTGCACGGCGGCGCGCTGCCCGCGATCGGGCTCATCACGCCCAACCTGCAGCACGACGGCCACAACGGGACGCCCGCGCAGGCGGATGCGTGGCTGCGGACCTGGATGCCCGTGCTCCTGGCCGGGCCTGACTGGCGATCGGGCCGGCTGGCCATCGTGGTGGTCTTCGACGAGGGCGAGACCACCGAGCAGGTGCCGTTCGTGCTCATGACCCCGCGCCTGTCCGCCGTCAAGATCACCGAGCCGGCCAGCCAGTACGCGCTGACCAGGCTCATCGACAAGGTCATCGGCGCTGCGCCGCTGCGGAAGGCGAGCAGCGCCGCCGATATAACATCACTCTTGGAGGGAGCCCGATGACTGGGGGGCGTGTCATATTCGTCGGCGCGGTGCACGAGGCGGTCCCGGCGCTCGGCGTGCTGATCGACAGCGGGGCCGAGATCGCCGAGGTAGTGACCATGCCCGCCGAGCGCGCGGGCAGCACGTCCGGCTTCGTCGACCTGGAGCCGCTGGCCCAGGGGCACGGCATCACCGTGCGCCGCTGCGCCGACATCAACTCCGCGGAGTCCGTCCAGCGGGTCAGGGAGCTGCGGCCGGACCTGATGGTCGTGACCGGGTGGACCAGGCTGCTGTCCGCCGAACTGCTCGGCGTGCCGGCGCACGGCGTGGTCGGGTTCCACGCCTCGCTGCTGCCGCACTACCGCGGCCGCGCACCGGTGAACTGGGCCATCCTGCGCGGCGAGGCGATGGCCGGGAACACGATGATGTACCTGGACGCCGGCACGGACACCGGCGACATCATCGACCAGCAGCCGGTGCCGATCACAGCCGACGACACCTGCGCGACCGTCTACGCGAAGGTCGGGGAGGCGGGAGCCGGCATGCTCGGGCGGCACCTGCCCGCGCTCCTGGCCGGCACCGCGCCCCGGCGCCCGCAGGGGCCCGCCGACGGCCCGCCGCTGCCGAAGCGCACGCCCGGGATGGGGATAACCGACTGGAACCGCCCCGCCCGCGCCGTGCACGACTGGATTCGCGCGCTCACCTGGCCGTACCCGGGTGCCTTCACGGTGCTGGCCGGGCGGAAGGTCATGCTCTGGGCCTCTGCGGTGCCCGGCGCCCGGACCGGCCCGGGCGGAGCGGGCGGCGCGGCGGGTGCGGTGCTCGGCTGGGACGCCGACGGCGTCCGGGTGGGTACCGCCGACGGTGTCATCGTGCTGACCAGCATGTCGGACGCTGACGGCGCGGCCGGGCCGCCGGGTCCGGCCGCCGCCTGGGCCGAGCGGAACGGCGTGCGGCCGGGTGCGGTGTTCGAGCCGGTCTCCGCCGAGACCGCCGCGTGGGCCCTCGGCCTCGGTCCCAGGCCCGCCGAAGACCTCGCCAGGTAGCGCGGTGGACCGGACGCGGGTCGTCGTCATCGCCGCCCATCCCGACGACGAACTCCTCGGCGCGGGCGGCACGCTCGCCCGGCACGTGCTGGCCGGGGACGAGGTGCACGCGGTCGTCGTCGCGGACGGCGCGGGCAGCCGGTACCCGGCCGAGCTGGTGGCCGCGCTGGAAAAGCAGGCGCGCCGCGCGGGCGAGGTCATCGGCTTCACCTCGCTCCAGTTCCTCTCGCTGCCCGACCAGCGGCTCGACACCGTTCCCCTGATCGAGCTGACCCAGCGGCTGGAAGGCGTGCTCGACGAGATCGGCCCGGACACCGTCTACACGCATTTCCCCGAGGACGTGAACGCCGACCACGGGCTGGTGGCCAGGTGCGCGTGGACGGCGTGCCGTCCGTACGGCCGCCCGCAGGTGCGCAAGTTCGCGGTCTTCGAGACGCCGTCCTCCACCGAATGGGCGTGGCCGATGACGGGGACGGAGTTCCGGCCCGGCCTGTTCGTCGACGTGACGGACACGCTGGAGACCAAGATCGCGGCCATGGAGTGCTACGAGACCGAGCTCAGGGACTACCCGCACCCGCGCTCGAGCCGGGCGCTCAGGGAGCGCGCCGCTTACTGGGGAAGCCACGTCGGACTGCTGGCCGCCGAGCCGTTCGTCGTCCTCAGGGAGGTGACATGACCAGGCGTATCGCGTTAATGGCCATTTCGGTGGCTGCTACCGCGCTCGCCTCGGCATGCACCGGTGCCGGGCCGGCCACCGCGAGCCGCTCCCGCGCGCCGGCCCGGTCCACCATCGCCCTGGACCGGCCAGGCGCGGGGCAGCTCAGGTACCGCTACCTCACCGATCTGCCCGACGGGATCGTGGCCCGGGACTACGGGTACAACCTCGTCGACCTCGGCCCCGGCCGGGCCGCGATCGACGCGCTGCCCGCCGGCCAGCGCGCCCTGGTCTGGATCGGCGGCTACTCGCTGGCGGACTGCGCCTTCGACCTGCCGGACGCGGGCGTCCGGCGCGCCCTCGCCGGGCTGGCCGGGGACCCGAAGGTGGCCGGCTACTACCTCGCCGACGAGGCCGACGACGCACTGCCGGCCTACGGCGGGCACTGCCCGGACGTCGCCGCGCAGATCACGCAGCGCAGCCGCCTGGTGGACCGGCTGGCGCCGGGCGTGTTCACCTATGAGGTCGTCACCGAGCCGGGCAACTTCGCCGCGTTCGCCCGCGCGACGGACGTGATGGGCGCCGACCCGTACCCGTGCCTGCGCGGCCGCCCGTGTGACTGGGCCCAGATACCGGCCTACATCGCCGCGCTCGACGCCGCGCACGTGCCGAGGTACTGGGCGCTGCTGCAGGCCTTCGGCGACGGGAAATGGCGCGCGCCGACGGCCGCCGAACTGGCCCGCATGATCGGGCAGTGGGAGCGCTCGAGCTGGCAGGGGGAACAGACGTTCGCGTGGAGCTACCAGGGCTGGTCGCTGGCGAGCCATCCGGGCCTGCTCAGCACGCTGAAACGTCTGAATCTGGGGTTGATTGCGTAGTCTCGTTACGCCCGATGGGGGTTGACGCCGCATCGTGTTACCCGGTACCCCTGATAGGCAGGGGGCCTATCCAATCATGGGAGCACATCCCGAGGGAGGGACCCAGTGTCCAGGATCACTGGGAGCTACTCGTACCGGATCGCCGTCGCGGCCGGGCTCGCGGCGATGGCCGTCGGCGGCCTGGCCGGCACCAGCGCGGCGGCTCCGGGTGCGGCCAGCGCGGCCGTGCCCTGTTCGGTAGCGAGCTTGATCTCCGCAATATCCACAGCGAACACCACGCCGGCTGATAGTTCCATTTCGCTCGCGAGCGGCTGTGTTTACTCGCTCACGGCGGCCGACAACACCACCGACGGCGGCACCGGCCTGCCGGTCATCACCGGCCAGGTCAGCATCCAGGGCAACGGCGCCACCATCACCAGGGCGGCCACGGCCGCCTTCCGGCTGTTCGACGTGGCCTCCGGCGGCAGCCTGTCGCTGAGCGGCCTGACGCTCAGCAACGGCCTGGCCAACGACGGCGTCAGCGGCGGCGGCGCCGTCTTCAGCCACGGCCCGCTGACCGTGTCGCAGACGACGTTCCGCGGCAACTCGGCCCCGGCCGCGACCGGCACGTCCGGCGGCGCGATCGACGCCAGCGGGCCGCTGACCGTGTCCCTGAGCACCTTCACCGGCAATTCGGGCCAGGAGGGCGGCGGGATCCTCAGCCAGAACACGGCTTCTGTCACCAACTCCACCTTCACCGGCAACACCGCCACGATCTTCGGCGGCGGCGCGATCGTCGTCGTCGTCGGCACCATGACCGTGACCGGCAGCACGTTTAGCGGCAACACCGGACCGGGCGGCGGCGCGATCGACAACGACGCGACCGTGCACGTCAGCAACAGCACCTTCACCGGCAACACGGCGGGCGCCAACGGCGGCGGCGCCATCGGGAACTTCGGCACCGTGACCATCACCCAGTCCACGCTGTCAGGCAACAGCTCGGCGTTCGGCGCCAACCTGCACAACCTCACCACCGGCGCGCCAATGACCGTGACCCAGAGCATCGTGGCCAACGGCGGCGGCGGCGGAACCAACTGCAGCGGCTCGCCCGCCGTCGTCGACGGCGGGTACAACATCGACACCGGCACGTCGTGCGGCTTCTCGGCCGCCAGCCACTCCAAGAACAGCACCGATCCGCAGCTCGGCGCGCTGGCGTCCAACGGCGGCCCGACCCAGACCATGGCGCTGCCGGCCGGCAGCCCTGCGGTCAACGCCATCCCGGCCACCGTGCCCGGCTGCTCCGGCACCGACCAGCGTGGCGTATCACGGCCGCAGGGGCCGGCCTGCGACATCGGCGCGTACGAGCTGATCGCGCAGACGCCGCCGCCTCCGCCTCCGCTGCCCGGCGGCCCGATCAGGGGCTTCGCCGGCAAGTGCGTCGACGACTTCCACAGCGGCACCGCCAACCGGAACCCGATCGTTCTCTTCCACTGCAACGGAACCGCCGCGCAGCGCTGGGTGTTCGCGTCCAACGGCCAGCTGCGGGTCTTCGGCAAGTGCCTGGACGACCCGGCTTCCCGCGGCAACGGCACCAAGCTCGAGCTGTTCACCTGCAACGGCGGCGCGAACCAGAAATGGACGCACCGGAGCAACGGCGAGTACGTGCTGCGGGCCAACAACCTGTGCCTGGACGACCCCGGGTTCAGTACGAAGGACGGCACCCGGCTCGTGATCTGGCACTGCAACGGCGGCGCGAACCAGCGCTGGTCGCTGCCGTAATGAACGCGCGACGGGAATCGGCATCCGACGTAGGCGCGCATACGTCGGATGCCGGTTCCCCGGAGAACCTCGTTACCGGTAGACAGCTACTCATCACCTTAAACCTCGCGTGCGCGCACGCGGCAAGAACCCTTGGGGGGGTCGCGTGTGTGCCACAGTGCTTACAGCCGCCACCGGAGATAAACCCAGCCGGTTCCGGCGATTCCGGGTCCGCGCGGCGTCGTCCGTCATCCTGCTCGCGGCCACCGGCGCGGCTGGCGTCGCGTTCGCCCCGGCCGCCCTGGCCTCGGTGGTCCCGTGCTCGACGGTCAGCCTGATCTCGGCCATCACGAGCGCCAACACGCTCGGCGGCGGCACTCTCACGCTGACCAGCGGCTGCACCTACACCCTCACCGCGGCGAACAACACCACCGACGGCGGGACCGGCCTCCCGGTCATCAAGACGCGGATCACCATCCAGGGCAATGGCGCCACGATCACCCGGTCGAGCTCCGCCTCCTTCCGCCTGATCGACGTGTCCTCGGCCGGCAACCTGACGCTGAGCAACATCAGGATGACCAACGGCCTGGCCAACGACGGCGTCAACGGCGGCGGCGGCATCTTCAGCCACGGCACGCTGAGCGTTTCCGGCTCGACGTTCTCCGGTAACTCCTCGCCGAACGCGCACGGCACCTCCGGCGGCGCGATCAACAGCAGCGGCACGCTGACGGTGACGACCAGCACGTTCACCGGCAACACGGCCCAGGAAGGCGGCGGGATCTTCAACCAGAAGACCGCCACGGTCACCAACAGCACGTTCAGCAGCAACACCGCGACCATCTTCGGCGGCGGCGCGCTGCTCAACGCGGCCGGCACCGAGACGCTGATCGGCGACACGTTCACCGGCAACTCCGGCCCCGGCGGCGGCGCGATCGACAACGACACCACGCTGAACATCAGCGACAGCACGTTCGTCGGCAACACGGCCGGCGGCAACGGCGGCGGCGGCGTGGAGAACTTCGGCACCACCACGATCACCCAGAGCACGTTCTCCGCCAACAGCTCGCCGTTCGGCGCCAACATCTACAACTTCACCGGCTTCAGCCTGGCCATCTCCATGTCGGTCGTGGCGGGCGGGCTGAACGGCTCCAACTGCGGCGGCCAGGCGCCGATCACCGACCGGGGTTACAACATCGACACCGGCTCGAGCTGCGGCTTCTCCGGCACCTCGATGAACAACACCCAGCCGCGCCTCGGCTCGCTGGCCTCCAACGGCGGCCCGACCCAGACCATGGCCCTGCCGGCCGGCAGCCCCGCGGTCGACGCCATCCCGTCGGCCACGGCCGGCTGCACCGGCAGCACCGACCAGCGCGGCACCACCAGGCCGCAGGGCACCGGGTGCGACGTCGGCGCCTACGAGCTGATCGTCACCAGCGGCGACACCCAGCCGCCGACCGTCCCGGCCGGCCTGGCCGTCACCGGGGTCACGGCCCACTCCGTGTCGCTGTCCTGGAACGCGTCCACCGACAACGTGGGCGTCACCGGGTACACCATCTACCGGAACGGCAGCTCGGTCGGGACCACCGGCGGCGCCAACGCCACCTCGTTCACCGACACCACGGCGGCCCCGTCGACCACGTACTCCTACACGGTGGACGCCTTCGACGGCGCGGGCAACCACTCGGCCCAGTCGTCGCCGGTGCCGGCGACCACCCCGCCGGCGGGCGCGATCACCGCCGTGCAATCCGGCGCGCTCTCCACACCGGGCCGCGTGACCAGCGCCACGATCCCGCTCGGCGGTGTCGTGCAGGCGGGTGACCTGCTGGTCGGCTGGTTCGCCCAGTACGACTCCACCGGGCAGGTCCAGGTGTCGGACAACATCAACGGAACCTGGACCCGGGCCGGCGCGTCCACCACGTTCTCCAACGGCGGCGGCGACATCGCGCTGTACTACGTGCAGAACTCCAAGGCCGCGCCGTTCGGCCTCACGATCACGGTCGGCTCGTCCACCGCGACCTTCCTGGAAGCCGCGGCCGGCGAGTACAGCGGCGTGGCCACCAGCGCGGCCCTGGACCAGGCCGTGGCGGCCAAGGGCAACAGCGCGACGCCCAACTCCGGCTCCACCCCCGCGGTCGGCGCGGGCGAGCTGGTCGTGGGCGGCATCGTGACCGGCGGCTCGCCGGGCAACGTGACCGCGGGCGTCGGCTTCACCATGCGGGTGATGACCGGCGGCGAGTCGGCCGACCTGGAGGACATCCTGGCCAGCACGGCCGGGCCGCAGGCCGCCACCGCGACCTTCAGCCAGGCCACCGACTGGTACTCGGTCGTGGCGGTGTTCCACCCCACGTCCTAGCCCGTGGCGCCGGGCTGGCCGCCCCGTGCGGTCAGCCCGGCGACCGCTCCCAGGCGCGTACCAGCTCGCGGTAGCGGCGTGCCGCCGCGCGCAGTTCCAGCTCGGGCTCAAGGCCCGCCTCGCGGGCCTTCGCGACCAGCCGGAAAAGCTCCGCGCCGACGTCCTCGCCGGCCAGGTCGGCCAGCGGGGCGGGCACCCCCGCCCGGGCCGCCCGCCGCTGCAGCTGCGCGGCCAGCGCCAGGGCGGGCTGGCCGAAGGGGACGCCGTCCAGGGCGGAGGAATCATCCGGCGCGCTGGCGTCAGACCCGGCCCGTTCGGCCCTCTCCTGCTTCTTGATCGCGTCCCAGTTCAGCTTGACCTCGTCGGCGTCTGCCACCGTCACGTCCCCGAACACGTGCGGGTGCCGGCGCATCAGCTTGGCGACGATCCCGTCGGCGACATCGTCGACCGTGTAGCCGTCAGCCCGTTCGGCGGCGATCCGCGCGTGGAACACCACCTGCAGCAGCACGTCCCCGAGTTCGTCGCGGAAGGCCTGCTGGTCACCGGACTCCAGGGCGTCAAGCGCCTCGTACGGCTCCTCGAGCAGGTGCGGTGCGAGGGACGAATGGGTCTGCCGCGCGTCCCAGGGGCACTCCGCGCGCAGCCTGTCCATGGTCGCCACCAGGTCGATCAGCCGCGCGCCTGGCAGGTCGGCGGAGCCGGGCAGGACCTGGGCGCCGGGCCAGGCGCCGCCATCCGCGCCGGGCGGGGCCAGCCACACCACCGCCTCCCCGGCCCCGGCCCCGGCCCCGGCCGGACCGTCGGGCACCACCCGGTAGGTGATCCCCGCCTCGTCCAGGGCGGGCAGCTGGGGATGACCGGGCGGGGCGAGCACGACGGCCGCGGACCGCAGCGCCTGCCAGGCCGGCCAGCTGAGCAGCCCGGGTGCGACCCGCGGGCTGGTCACCAGGACGGTCAGCAAGCCGGCGTCTGCCCGGACTGCGGCGTCGCCTTGACCGGACCCGGGGTCCGCGCCACCAGGCTGGGCGCGGAGACGATCGCGTACTGGGTGTAGTCCAGCTGGCCGAACTGCGGGTTGACCTGGATCTTGAGGGCCTTGGCCGCCACGCAGCGCGCCTTGGTGAGCTTGGCCGTGGTGGCCGTCTGCGCCGACGTGCTGGTGGGCTGCTGGCCGCCGTTGGCCCGCAGGATGAACTGGTCGTCGATGGCCTGGTACCGGCCGACCTCGGTGACCATGTTCGGCGGGATCCCGTTGGCGACCAGGATGAGGTTGAGGGTGACGTTCGATATCCCCTGCGCCTGCGCGCCGGCCTTGGCCGCCGCGTAGATCTGCGCCAGCGCCTGCTGCGCCTGGCCGGGGCTGACCGTGATGCCGGCCTGCTGGGCGAGCTCCTCGTTGATCCGGAACCGGACCAGCCAGGTGAGGGTCTCCTGCGTCTCCTGCGCCTGACTCAGCTGCACGGTGCCGGGGTACCGCTTGACGCTCTGGCTCAGGTTGGTGACCTCGGTCGTGAGGGTCGCGATCGTGATCCGCTGGCTGCCGACGATCGCCGCGGATCCCATCTTGACCGGACTGCACCCGGCCAGCACGAGACCAGCGCCCAGGGCGACGGCGGACACCGTGATAAGTCTCCGAAGCACCGGACTCCACCTCTCATTTTCGGCCCTTCTCACGTTGCCGGCAGGTCGGCGAGTACCGACCGGATGATGTCGCCGCACCAGGCCAGCAGTTCAGTATCCCGCAACGGCTGCCCGCCGATGGCGCTGCTGCTCGGCGGCGTGCCGCCGCGGGTGGTCTTCGGCACTGGTACGAGCATCGTACGCACCGTCGGCTTGAGCACTGTCTTCGGGTACAGGCGCTGCACCCTGACCTGCCGCGAATCGGGCAGCTCGACCGGCGCGAACCTGATGTGGTTGCCCGCCGCGGTGATGTCGGTGAGTCCCGCCCGCCGGGCCGCCGTGCGCAGCCGCGCCACCTCGAGCAGGTTGAGGACCGGCTCGGGCGGTTCGCCGTACCGGTCGGTCAGCTCCTCGCGGATGGCGCTGACGTCAGCCTCCGAGTCGATGGCCGCGATCCGCGTGTAGGCCTCCAGCCGGAGCCGCTCGCCGGGCACGTAGTCGTGCGGGATGTGCGCGTTGACCGGCAGCTCCACCCGGACCTCGGGCTTCTCCGCCGGGCCGTCGCCCTTCAGCTCGCTGACCGCCTCGCCGATCATCCGCACGTACAGGTCGAAGCCGACCCCGGCGATGTGCCCGGACTGCTCGCCGCCCAGCAGGTTCCCGGCGCCGCGGATCTCCAGGTCCTTCATGGCCACGTACATGCCCGCCCCCACCTCGGTGTGCTGGGCCACGGTGGCCAGCCGCTCGTGCGCCGTCTCGGTCAGCGCGCGCTCGGGCGGGTAGAGGAAATAGGCGTAGGCGCGCTCGCTGCCGCGGCCCACCCGGCCGCGCAGCTGGTGCAGCTGGGACAGGCCGTACATGTCGGCCCGGTCGATGATGAGGGTGTTGGCGTTCGGGATGTCCAGGCCGGATTCCACGATCGTGGTCGCGACCAGGACGTCGTAGTTCCGCTCCCAGAAGTCAACCATGATCTTTTCCAGCTCGTGCTCGTTCATCTGCCCGTGCGCGACGCCGATCCGGGCCTCCGGCACCAGCTCGGCGAGCTGGGCCGCGACCCTGCGGATCGAGCTGACCCGGTTGTGCACGAAGAAGACCTGGCCGTCCCGCAGCAGCTCGCGCCGGACGGCCGCGGTGACCTGCCTGGCGTCGTAGCCGCCGACGAACGTGAGCACCGGGTGCCGTTCCTCGGGCGGGGTCAAGATGGTGGACATCTCCCTGATCCCGGCCACCCCCATCTCCAGCGTCCGCGGGATGGGCGTGGCGGACATGCCGAGCACGTCCACCTCGGTGCGCAGCCGCTTGAGGTATTCCTTGTGCTCGACGCCGAACCGCTGCTCCTCATCGATGATCACCAGGCCGAGCCGGGCGAGCCTGGTCTCCGGGGAGAGCAGCTTGTGCGTGCCGATGACCACGTCCACCGTGCCGTCGGCGAGCCCGCGCAGGGTCTCGGCCGTCTCCGCGCTGCCCTGGAAGCGGGACAGCGGCCGCACCGTCACCGGGAACGGCGCGTAACGCTCGGAGAACGTCGAGAAGTGCTGCTGGACCAGCAGGGTGGTCGGCACGAGCACCGCGACCTGCTTGCCGTCCTGCACCGCCTTGAACGCGGCGCGGACCGCGATCTCGGTCTTGCCGTAGCCGACGTCACCGCAGATCAGCCGGTCCATCGGCACCGGCCGTTCCATGTCGCGCTTGACCTCGTCGATGGCGCCGAGCTGGTCGGGAGTCTCCACGTAAGGGAAGGCGTCCTCGAGCTCGCGCTGCCAGGGCGTGTCCGGCCCGAAGGCGAACCCGGGCGAGGCCATCCGGGCCGAGTACAGCCGGATCAGCTCGGACGCGATCTGCCGGACGGCCTTGCGCGCCCGGCCCTTGGCCTTGGCCCAGTCCGCCCCGCCGAGGCGGTGCAAGGCGGGCGCCTCGCCGCCGGAATACCTGGTCACCTCGTCCAGCTGGTCGGTCGGCACGTACAGCCGGTCCGGCGGCTGGCCCCGCCGGGCCGGCGCGTACTCGATCACCAGGTACTCCCGGGTGGCGCCGGCCGCGGTCCGCGACGTCATCTCCACGTACCGGCCGACGCCATGCTGCTCGTGCACCACGTAGTCGCCCGACTTGAGCTGCAGCGGGTCGACGCCGCCGCGCCGCCTGCTCGGCATCCGCCGCATGTCCCTGGTCGTCGGCAGCCCGGCCGGATGCCCGGCCAGGTCGCTCTCGGTGAGCAGGGCCAGCTGCGCGGCCGGCCACACGAAGCCGTTCTGGATCCGCGCCGTCGTCACGTAGGGGACGCCAGGCTCGGGCGGATCCGCCAGGTCCTGCAGGCGGGCGCCGATCCCCTCGCCGCGGAGCATCTCGGCCAGCCGCTGGGCCGGCCCGTGCCCCTCGGTGACCAGCACGACCCGCCAGCCCTCCGCGAGCCAGCCGCGCACGTCGGTGAGCATGCGGGTGGTCTCACCGCGGTAGGCCGGGGCGGGTGAGGCATTGATACCGAACGGGCCCCGGTTCCCCGCGCTGGCCTCCCGGTCTGCCGGCCCGGGGCGGGTGCCAGGCCGCCCTTGCTCGTCCGCCTGCGCGTCGGCGACGCCGAACGGCGCGATCGTCCACCACGGCAGGCCGAGCCCGGCCGCGGCGGCGCGGATCCGCGCGATCGGCTGGAAGGCCGCGGGCCCGAGATCCACCGGCGCCTCCCCCGTCCCGCTCATGGCGGCGTTGGCCCAGGACGCCTCGAGGAACTCCTGGCTCGTGCTGACCAGCTCCGCCGCGCGGGCGCGGATCCGCTCCGGGTCACAGGCGAGCACGAGGCCGCCGGCCGGGACGTGGTCCACGAGCAGTTCCATCCGGTCCGCCAGCACCGGCGCGAACGCCTCCATGCCCTCGACGGCGATCCCCTCGGCCAGCTTGCCGAGGACGTCGGCCAGGGCCGGATGAAGGTCGGCGAGCACCTTGGCCCGCTCCCGGACCGCCGGCGTGAGCAGCAGCTCGCGGCACGGCGGGGCCCACAGGCCGCGCTCGGCCGGGCCGATGCTGCGCTGGTCGGCGACCTTGAAGTAGCGGATCTCCTCGATCGTGTCGCCGAAGAACTCGACCCGCAGCGGGTGCTCCTCGGTGGGCGGGAACACGTCGACGATGCCGCCGCGGACGGCGATCTCGCCGCGGCTGCCGACCATGTCGACCCGCGAGTAGCCGATCTCGACCAGCCGGACCAGCAGGTCGTCGAGCTCGCACGCCTGACCGGCCCGCAGCGTGACCGGCTCGAGGTCGCCGAGCCCGGCCACGATCGGCTGCAGCAGGCTCCGGACCGGCGTCACCACGACCACCAGCGGGCCGTTCGGCTCGCCGGGGGCTGCCGGGTGGGCCAGCCGCCGCAGCACCGCGATCCGCTGTCCCACCGTGTCCAGGCGCGGCGACAGCCGCTCGTGTGGCAGGGTCTCCCAGCCGGGGAAGCACGCCACGCTGTCGGGCGGGAGGAAGGAGCCGAGCCCGGCCGCCAGGTCGTCGGCCTCCCTGGCCGTGGCCGTGACCGCGAGCACGAACCCGCTGGCGTCCGGCTGGGCGCTGCGGGCCAGCGCGGCGGCCAGCACCGGCCGCAGCGCCGGCGGCGCGATCAGGTCTTCGCCGGCCAGCGCGGCGACCTCGCCGTCCGTGTCCGCATCTGGGCTCGCTGCGCCTGTGTCCGCTGTGTCCGCTGTGTCCGCTGTGTCCGCTCTGGCTGCTGTGGCTGCTGTGGCTGCTGTGGCTGCGCCCGTCGGCGCGGCGGGCGCGGGCCCGGGCGCCGGGAACGGGCCGGCTTCGGCGCGCGCGACCACACCCCGCAGTTGCGGGTCGTCGTCGAGAATGGTGAGCAGTCCTGCGAGGCTCATGATGTCCTTGTGATCGCTGTTCGTTCCCTTGTCCTGGCCGCCATGGATCATGGCCGGGACCGTCACCCCGGGCGGGACCGTCGCCGAGCGGTCCGCGGTGATTACGGGCCTGGTCCGGGCAGCACGAACCGGCCGGGCCCAGGCGGACCCAGCTGTTCCGGAACCCTCTCAGTTTACGCGGTCCCGGCACCGGCGCGCCGGCGACCGGGCCGGCTGCGTCCGGCCGTCCCGCTGGCAGGCCTTCCGTTCGTTCGGTAATCAATCCGCTACGATTTTGGCTTGGGCAGGGGAGCCTGGGACTAGGCAGGATGCGGGAACGCGGGGAATCGATGAGCACAGGCGGCGGGCGGGCCGAGGCGCAGCAGGCGGTACGGCGGGCCCGGCAGGCCGCGAGCCAGGCGCGCATCGCCGCGGCCAGCCGGGCGCACCGCGACACCATGGTGCGGGAGATGTTCGCGCTCCCCGTACGCGACTGCGCGTACCGGTGCGCGGGCCGGCCGGTCAGCGTGCTGCGGGCCGGGCAGCAGACGCCGGCCGACGAACTCGGCCTGAGCCAGCTGCGGGACCGCGGCTTCGAGATCTCGGTGGTGACGGTGGACCCGGCCGGCGCTGGTGACGTCAGGGGCGGTGAGGTCAGGGGCGGCGACCTGCGGAGCGTGCCGATGCCGCCGCGCTCGTTCGACATCGTGCACTGCGCGCTGCTGCTCGACCGCATCGAGCACGTCGAACTGGTGCTTGATCGCTTCATCTCGGCGCTGCGGCCCGGCGGGCTGCTGTTGCTGCATATCCGCGACCGGGACTGCGGCGTCGGCCTGCTCGACCGGGTCCTGCCGCAGTGGGCCAGGCGCCTGCTCTGGGCCCGGCTGGCCCCGGGCCGGCCCGGGCCGTTTCCCGCGGTGTACGAGCAGGCGGCGTCCGATCGCGGCATTCAGGCGCATATGCAGATGCGCGGACTGCTCATCAGCCGCCGCGAGACGGCGCGGACCCGGCCGGCCGACCCTGACCGGCTGGCCCGGGCCGTTTCCGCGGCCTGCCGCCTCATCTGCTGGCTGACCCGCGGTCGCCTGACCGACGCGCACGACGAGGTGTTCTACGTGATAAAGAAGCCAGAGGACCCCTTCGCGCGGGTAGTGTGACATCCGGCCGGAGGCATGTCCGCCGTCCCGCTCCGGACACGACGACAGTTCCGTATCGTTAACGATGACCTGGCCCTGTGCGTACCGTGTCAGGATTCATGTTCGGAGGCCCAGCTTCGGAGGGACAGCTGACTGCACAACCACCGCCGGCCCTGCCCGCGGAGCTATCTGACTGGCCGGCCTGCACGCTGAGCGAGGCCCAGCTGGGTGACCTCGAGCTGCTCGCGTCAGGGGCGTTCGCGCCGCTGCGCGGCTTCATGGAGGCGGCCGACGCGGCCGCGGTGGCCGAGCGCGGCACGCTGGCCGACGGCACACCCTGGCCGGTGCCGGTGATCCTGGACGTACCCGCCAGCGCGGTTCCCGCCGACACCGGCCGCCTGGTCCTGCAGGACCGGGAGGGCTCGCCGCTGGCCGTGCTCTCGATCACCGAACGGCTCACCGCACCGGAGGATCCGGAGCTGGCCCGGCTGGCCGGGCCGGTCACGGCGCTGCGCGCGCCCGAGCACGGGCCGTTCCGCCAGCTGCGCCGGCGCCCGGAGGATGTGCGCGCCGAGCTGGCCGGCGCTGACGTATCACCGGCGGGCGGCGGATCACCCGGGGGCAACGTGCTCGCCTACGCCACCCGGCACCCCCTCAACCAGCGGCACATCGGCCAGCTCCGTCACTACGCGGGCCAGCTGAGCGCCCGCCTGCTGGTGCTGCCCCTGGTCAGCGGGCCGGCCGAGATCGTGACCCGGCCGGAGGCGCTGGTCCGCGCGGTGCTGGCGGCCAGGCAGCACCTGCCGGCGGGCACGCTCGTGGTCCCCGTGCCGCTCGCGCCGCGTAACGCCGACCGCGGCCCCGAGGCCGCGGACCTGCGGGCCCAGGGAATCGTGGCGGCGGCCTACGGCGCTACCCACCTGCTGTCTGACTCGCCGGAGGTGACGGGCGGGCCGGCCGGTACGAGAAACGGCACGCAGGCCCTGCCGGGCGTGCCGATCCCGGTCATCAACGCGGGTGAGTGGGCGTACGACCCGCGCTCGGAGGTGTGGCGCCCGCTCGCGCTGATCGAGCCGGGAGCCGAGCGGGGCGAGCTGACCGCCGCCGAGCTCGGCGCGCTGCTCGATTCAGGCGCCGAGGTGCCCGCCTGGTTCGCCCCGCCGAGCGTGGCCCGTGAGCTGCGCCGGGCCCGCCCGCCGCGGGCCGAGCGCGGGCTGGCGATCTTCTTTACCGGCTTGTCCGGGTCCGGCAAGTCCACCATCGCCCGCGGGCTGGCCGAGGCGCTGACCGAACGCGGCGACCGGACCGTCTCGCTGCTCGACGGCGACCAGGTCCGGCACCTGCTGTCCGCCGGGCTGAGCTTCTCGCGGGCCGACCGGGACCTCAACATCGCCCGCATCGGCTACGTCGCGGCCGAGGTGGCCCGGCACGGCGGCATCGCGATCTGCGCCCCGATCGCGCCCTACGCCGAGGCGCGGGCGGCCGCTCGCCGGATGGTCGCCGAGGCCGGCGACTTCCTGCTCGTCTACGTGTCCACTCCGGTGGACGTGTGCGCGGCCCGTGACCGCAAGGGCCTGTACGCCAAGGCCCGCGCGGGGCTGATCACCGGCTTCACCGGCGTGTCCGATCCCTACGAGGAGCCGCGGGACGCCGACCTGGTGCTCGACACCTCGGCGATGACCCGCCAGCAGGCCGTCGACGCCGTGCTGCAGCTCCTGATCACGGGCGGCTGGCTCGCCTCCGATGAGGAGGAGGCGGACACCGGCGGCAACGCGACGGCGAGGGGAACCGGGTCGATGCTCCGGCTCGGCCCGTTCGGCCCGGCCGTCCGCCGGCTATAGCCGGCCCGGCTATAGCCGGGTCGGCTGGAGTTCGGTCCTCGCCTGCCCGGTACTAGTCTTCGGCGTACTGGTCTTCGGCGCGGGCCTCGTCTTCGGCGCGGGCGCCTTCCTCCAGCCTGGCGCGGAACCCCGCGGCCCGGGCGCGGCCGTTCCTCAGCCGCGCCAGCAGCGCCCCCGACATGATGTCCCGCTGCCTGGAGAGCAGCACGAAGCTGGCGATCCCGCTCACCGCGAAGGCCAGCGCGAGCAGCAGCAGGCCGCGGGCGCCCGCCAGGTACAGCACGACCGCCGAGACGACGAGCAGCAGGACCCGGGCTGAGGTGTAGGCAAGGGTGGCACGCATGACGGTCCTAGCATAATCAGTCCCCGGCGAGCGTCGCCGCCAGCAGGGCCGGATCGATGTTGCCGCCGGACAGGACCGCCACCGCCGTCGTCGTCCCGGGGAGCTCGTCCCGGCGGTACAGCCAGGCCGCGACCGCGGCCGCGCCGCCAGGTTCGGCCACCAGCCGGGCCTGGCTCGCCAGCACCCTGACCGCGGCGAGCATCTCCTCGTCGGTCACCGTGACGATGCCGGCCACCAGCTCTCGAATGTGCGCGAACGGCAGCGCGCCGACCTGCTCGACCCGGAGCGCGTCGGCCACGGTGCGCTGGACGTCGGCCGGGGGCCAGCTGACCCGTTCACCGCGGCGCAGCGACTCGCGCGCGTCCGCGGCGAGTTCGGGTTCGACGCCCACCACGGCCGCGTCCGGGCAGCACGCCCGGACGGCCGCTGCGATTCCCGAGATCAGGCCCCCGCCGCTGACCGGCACCAGGACCAGGCCCACCTGCGGGCAGTCGGCTGCGATCTCCAGGCCGACGGTGCCCTGGCCGGCGATGACCGCCGGATCGTCGAACGGCGGGACCAGCACGTACCCGTGCCGGGCCACGAGCTCCCCGGTGGCGGCCATCCGCGCCGCCAGGGTCGGCTCCACCCGCACCAGCTCCGCGCCGTAGTACTCGATCGCGTCGGTCTTGACCTTCGGCGCCGTCCGCGGGACCACCACGACCGCGTGCACGCCGAGCAGAGCCGCGGCGTAGGCCACCGCGAGACCGTGATTCCCGCTGGAATGCGCGACGACTCCGCGCTCCCTGGCGGCCTGCTCGCTGGCCGTGATCGCGGCGTACGCCCCGCGCAGCTTGAACGACCCGGTGGGCTGCAGCGACTCGGGCTTGACCAGGAGCGGCGGCTCCAGCCTGGCCACGGGGATGAGCGGCGTGCGGACCGCCACCCGCTCGAGCCGCCGGGCCGCGTCCTGTATCTCGGCCAGGCTGACCCGTCCTGGTCCGGCCTCGCTCATCGCGGCCCCCTCGCCATTTCCGTTCATGTCGCACCCGCCGATGCCATTGTCGCCCGGCTCACGGCGGCGGGTCCCGGTGCGGTTCCGGCGCCGGCGTAACACCTGCGCGCTGAGGCTTTCATGACTTAAGGTCATTGACTCGCTACATTCAATGCCCAGGAGTCTGCGAAACGCTGATCAAATTTCCAGAAATCTAGGTCGAAAGTACTCGTTCAGCGCCAAACTAGAGGGACATTTGACCAGAGGCTCGAGGGAGACAGTCGGAGGCGACTGAACGTGGACGGCAACAACGAGCGCCTGCTCACGCCTGGAGAGGTGGCCGCGCTGTTCCGGGTGGATCCGAAGACCGTCACCCGTTGGGCGGCCTCCGGGCGCATCACGAGCATCCGTACTCCGGGGGGACACCGCAGGTTCCGCGAGTCCGAGGTACGGGCCCTGCTGCGCGGCGACCCCGAACCATCACCGCAAGGCCACCCGGCGGCCTGACCCTGGTAGCGGGCTACTGTTCGGCTCGGGGTTCCCGGGGGCTTGGTTTATGGCGTTTCCTCAGCTGTCCCGGCGCCGGGCCGGCTGGCTGGACGGCCGCGATTCCGCAGGTTCAGGGCTCTTCGCCATCCGCGGCGTCCTGCCACGTGTGCTCGCCGTTCAGCCGGGCAAACTCGAGAAACTCCTGGCGCAGGGCCTCGTCGTCCTGCCGCCACCGGTCACGGCGCCGCTCGGCTTCTTCCGGGGTCAGCGCCTGCGCGGCCAGCCGGGAGTAATCGGCGTCCTGGGGCCCGATCTCGACGTACACGTCGCCGAGGACGCGCCCGTCGCGGCCCGTCGCGGTCTGCGGGACCATGAGGTTCCCGTTCGGCAGTCGTATGACAAACATCGCTGATCACCCTAGATGCCATAGCGCCGGTTGAAGTACAGCATGACCCGCAGTGCGGTCCGGGTATCCCCGCTCAGCATGTCCACGAGAGCCGGCCGCTGCCGGGACGCGATCGCGGCGAACGCGTCCGCGAAGAACTCCTTGCGCCCCAGGCCACCGGGCTGCCGGTGGAAATCACTGGCGAAATGTGGCTGACATTGATCGTAGAGCATGCGGAACTCCGCTGAGTCAGATTGCCATTTACCTGGTGGGCTGTCGAGATCGTCGAGCGCGTGCCCGACCTCGTGGCACATCACGTCCGGGGTCGGGGACGGCCGGGAGCCGACCACGATCTTGCGTTCCCCGTAGGCGCCCGCACAGGCATCCCAGGTGGCCCGTCCGGACGGCAGCGCGACACCGCGCAGGCTGGTCATGTCGTCGAGTTCCGGGACGCCGCCCGGGCCGATGAAGATGGCGTCGAGGCCGTCGGCGAGCTTTTCCTTGATCCGCATGGGCAGTTCCGCCAGCCGGTCGACGGCCGCCACCACCTCCCGGGGCGGCGGCGACGCCGGGTCCCATTGCCGCCACAGGATGGCCTCGAGTGAGCCGCAGTGCCTGCGGCCGTCCGCGGCCCGCGGCCGCTCCCGCGGGTTCGCGGCCGCGAAAGGCAGCCCGGCCTGCGAGACCGCCACGGCGGGCCGCCAGGCGGAGCGCCCGAGCCCGTCCGGCTGACGCGGGATGCCGGCGGCGACCCGGGCCAGCTCAGCCGCCCGCGCAGCGGCCTGTGCCGGGCCCGGCTCCGCCGTTTCCTGCCACCGCGCCTGCGGCCCGGGCGCGGTCGCTACCGGCGGCGCGGCCTCCGGGGGCGCTTCGCGGATCCGGGCCCTGGCTGCCCCGGCGCGTATCGCGGGCGTACCAGCCCCGCGGTGGCTGCCCGCTTCACGGTGGCTGCCCGCCTCACGGTGGCTGCCCGCCTCACGGTGGCTGCCCGCCTCACGGTGGCTGCCCGCCTCCCGCCCGATGCCGGCCTCCCGCCCAGTGCCGGTGCCCCGCTGACCGTGCCGCGAGCCAGGCGGCCCGGCAGATCCCGCCGGGAGGCCCGGCGCGAATGCCGCTTCCGCCGCCGCTGACCCGCCAGGCCAGGGCGCGCCGGTGTGCGTCAGCTCGGCGGGCGGGCCGCCCGGCCCGGGCCGATCGGCGGGCGCCGGCGCCCGGCCACGCGCCGGACCCGGGCCGCCCCAGCTACCCGGGGAGCCCGGCGGACCCGGCACCGTGGCGGACCCGCTGGGGCGGCCGCGACGATGCCTGCCCTGAGCACCGGAAACCCCCGGAGCCGTCTCGGCCGGGGGCCTGCGGGGGTGAGCGAGCCGACGGATGCGGTCGAACAGCCTTAGCCGCATGTACCGTTCTCCTGCTCTGTTGCCCTGACGGCCAGCGTATGTCGAGTTCGCCCGCCACGTCACCTGATGTGCCTAACGGCCGGTAACGGCGGTCTGGCACAGAAGTTTGACTTATTCCCGCCCGTGGCCCAGACGGCTGAGGTTAGGCTTCCGCCATGCTGCTGTCCGGTGCCCTGTTTGCCCTGTTCATGATGGGCTTCTGGCTTTACTGCCTGACAGACGCCCTGTTGACGCCGGCCGCCGGGTGCCGGGGCATGTCCAAGCCGGCCTGGATCACCGTCATCGCCCTGACGTTCATCGGCGGGGCCATCGCCTGGCTGATCGTCAGGGAGCCGGTCCGCGGCCCGTCCGCCCCGGCCGCACCGCTCCCGGATGACCCGCGCGACGGCCGCTTTCGAGCCGGACGATGGACCGACGCGGACGATGCCGTAGCGCGTCATCCCGCCGGACGGGCCAGGGTCGCCGGCACCGGCCGGGCCGCGCCCAAGGGGCCGGACGACGACCCGCAGTTCCTCCGCGCACTCGACCGTGCGATCCGGGGCAACTCGCAGGCCGGTGAAGAGGTATAAGGCCGTCTGAGGCCCCTAGCTCACGCCCGAGTAAGAGTGCAGTCCGGCGATGAACACCTGCACGACCAGGATGTTGAAGATGAGGCTGGCGAAGCCGAGCAGCTGCACGTAGTGCGCCCGGCGGCCGCGCCAGCCCGCGGTGGCCCGGGCGTGCAGGAACGCGGCGTAGAGCACCCAGGTGATGAAGGCCCAGGTTTCCACCGGGTCCCAGCCCCAGTACTTGCCCCAGGCCTGGTCGGCCCAGATCGCGCCCGCGATGACACCGAACGTCCAGACCGGGAAGCCGAACACGATGGTCCGGTAGGTGAGCCGGTCGAGCTGCTCGATGCTCGGCAGCCTGCGGACGATCCCGTTACCCGGCGCGGCCCGGCCGGCCGCTACCCGCCGGGTGTACCGGTCGGCCCACAGGTAGACGCAGCCGAGCACCGCGGCGACGAAGAAGATGCCGGTCGCCAGCGTCAGCGCGGTGACGTGGATATCCAGCCAGTATGACTGCAGGGCCGGGACGAGTTCCCCGGCCGCGGTGTAGATGAGCGTCTCGGCGAGGCCCAGAATGATCACCACCGCGCCCATCACGAAGACGCCCAGCGTCCAGGCCCGGTAACGGATCATCGCGGACAGGAAGAAGATCGCGGCGACACAGGTCAGGGCGGTGACGAATTCGTACATGTTGCCCCAGGGCGCCCGGTGCACCGCCAGCCCGCGCAGGACGACGGCGGTGGTATGCGCCGTCACCCCGGCCAGGCTGAGCAGGACCGCCGTCAGCACCCAGCGGCCCGCCTGGCGGATCGCGCGCAGCGCGGGAACCGCCAGCTCGGGCATTGAGCCCGCCCGGCCGGCGGGTCGGTCGGGCGCTGGCCCGGGCGCCGCGGGCTCCCCCGGGACCGCGGGCTCCCCCGGGGCCGCGGCCAGACCCGCCGGGGCCGCGGCTGGACCGCCTGCCGCGCCGACGGAGGCCAGGGCGGCGGTCCGGTCCTGCGCCTGCTCTTCCCGGGCTGCGGCGGCCCGGCGCGGCCGCCCGAAGGCGAAGTCGCCGGCGAAGGCGACCACCGAGAGGGAGTACATGACCAGCGCCGCGATCAGGAAGGCGTTGCTGACGTGCCCCAGGGCAACGTTGACGGGCATGGCCCCTCACTCTCCCTCGTGTTGATGGTGTGCTGCTGGCTCGGCCGGTGCTGGCTCGGCCGGGACGGCTTGCTCGGCCGGGACGGCTTGCTCGTGGGCCGACCTGAGCTCGGCGGCCAGCGAGCCGAATTCGGCCTCGAAGCCGCCGCTGGCGTCGGTGCGGGCCAGGCCGCCGACCTGCACCACGGTGCCGTCCTGCCCGGCTGGGGCAGGACGGGCGCGGACGAAGACCCGCCTGCGGCGGATCATGAACGAGAGGAGCAGGCCGCCCAGGGCGGCGATGCCGCAGATCAGGGCGGGCAGCTGACCTGGGTCGTGCGTGATGGCCAGGCTCACCCAGGGGACGTAGCCGGTGAACGTGATCGTGCCCCGGCCGCCAGGAAGCTTCAGCGACTGGCCCGGCTGAAGCACCTGCGGGCTGGCCGTCACCCGCCTCATCCCGGTGGTGTCCAGCTGGTAGACGGACTGCGGGGCACCGGTGTTCATGCCCAGGTTCCCGGCGTAGGCGATCAGGCTGACCACCGGGTTGTCGGCGGCGGGGAACACCGACTCCAGCGTGCCGCCGACGTCCACCGCCGTCGGCACGAAGACGCCGGTGAAGCCGAGCTGTTCCGGCTGGGCGTCGGGGACCTTCACCACGCCCTCGGAGAGGAAGTTCCCTGACGTGCCCGCGACGAATGGCGTCTTCGCGTTGTACACCACGTGTCCGCGGGCGTCGGTGACCCGGAACTCCGGCGCGTACCCGTGTCCGATCAGGTACACCTTCGCCCCGTCGACCGACAGCGGGCTGTTGACCGCCAGGTGCCCGGTGCGGGCCGGGCCGCCCGGCTGCTCGGTGTAGCTGATCTGAGCGTCGAATGCGGACGGCTGGCCGCGCTGCGGGCCCGAGGCGATATAGCTGGCGTCAAACCTGTTCAGCGTGATCGTGAACGGGCCGAGGTCGGCGACGGTGACGAACCGGCCCGGGTGGAACTCGTCGAGCGCGCTCGCGGTGTCGGCGAACGTGTCGCCCTGCACCAGCAGCCGGTCGGCCTTGTAGCCGAACAACCCGCCGAGCGCGACCGACACCAGCACGCCGAGCAGGGCGAGGTGGAACAGCAGGTTCCCCGCCTCCCTGAGGTATCCCTTCTCCGCCGAGACCCAGTCCCCTGCCTCGGCGGGATCGGCCTGCGCGGGCCGGCGGAGCCGGAACCCGTGACCGGACAGGACCCGGGCCGCCACCTCGACCGCGTCGCCGGGCGGCAGCGCGGTGGCGTACTCGGCGGACCTAGGCAGCCGGGCCAGTTGGCGCGGGGCCCGCGGCGGCAGCGTCCGCGCCGAACCGGCCAGCCGGACGGTGCGCGGCACCACGCAGCCGACGAGGGAGGCGAACAGCAGCAGGTAGACGGCAGCGAACCAGGGCGCGCCGAACACGTTGAAGAGCCCGAGGCGGTTCAGCCAGGGCGCGAGAGCCGGATGGGACGCGTAGTACTGCTGCACGCCGGACGGGCTGGTGCCCTGCTGCGGCAGCATCGACCCGGGCACGCTGCCCAGGGCCAGCAGGAACAGCAGGATCAGCGCGATCCGCATCGAGGTGAGCTGCCGCCACGCCCACTTCAGCCAGTCAGCGAGCCCGAGCGCGCCGCCCGGCGACGCGGGGCGCGACTGCTCCTCCTGGTCGGCCGCCGGGTCGAAGGGGTCTGTTTCCGGTGCGCGCACGTCGGTCATCGGCTTACCCCTTCGCGGTGACCCGCGCGAGGATCGCGGTCAGTTCCGGATACGTGACGGTGCCGAAGACCGCGCCCGCGACGTGCCCGGAACGGTCGATCACCAGCGTGGTCGGGGTTGCGGCGATCGGCACCACGGCGGTGAAATCCAGCGTGATCGCCGAACCCAGATCGCTGACGCTCGGGTAGGTGATGTGGAAGTTGTGCGTGAACGCCTGGGCGCTGGCCGTCGTGTCCCGCACGTCCACGCCGAGGAAGGACACCCCGGACGGCTGGTACCGCGCGGCCACGGCGGCCAGGGTCGAGGCTTCCGCACGGCACGGCACGCACCACGATCCCCAGAAGTTGAGCACGACCACCTTGCCCCGGTAAGACGAGAGGCTCAGCTTGGAACCGGTCAGCGTGGTGCCGCTGAACTCAGGCGCCAGCGGGCGGTGCCCCGCCGGGTAGAGCGCCGCGCTGGCGTTTCCGTCGACGGTGATCACGCCGCTCTTCCCGCTGCCTGCCCAGCCGGTCGCCAGCACCACGGCCAGCACCACCCCGGTGAGCACAACCGCCGCCAGCACGACCGTGCGGCGCCCTGCCTTAGACGACAGGGCCCTAGACGACAGAGCCCTAGACGACAGGACCCGGGACGACAGAGCTTTCCGGGACAGGGTTCTCCCGGACAAGGCTCTCAACACGGGGCTCGGCACGGGCAGACCCTTGCGATCTCCTACAGGGGGTAGTACTTCACTATTGTGCCGCATCGCCCTGAGTCACCTGTCTGCGGGCCGGCACGGTGTAGTAAACCCCGGTGAGCCGGTCGCCCGAATAGGTGAAGCTGGTCACGCTGCCCAGCGCGCACTCCCGGGTGGCCGGGTTATGCCACAGCCGCTTGCTCTCGGCCATCCGCCGGGTCACCCAGATGGGCAGCTGGTGGCTGACGCACACCGCCTCCTGGCCGGCCGCCGCTTCCCGCGCGGTCTCCATCATGGCGAGCATCCTGGCCGCGACGTCGTGATACGGCTCACCCCAGGACGGCCGGAACGGGTTGATCAGGTACGGCCAGTGCGCCGGGCGGCGCAGCGACCCGTCACCCACGCCGAACTTCAGGCCCTCGAAATGGTTCCACGACTCGATCAGCCGGTCGTCTGTCACGATCTCGAGCCCGAGTTGCTCCGCTACCGGGCGCGCGGTCTCCTGAGCCCGCTCGAGCGGCGAGCAGAACAGTGCCACCACGGCTCGCTCGGCGAAGAAGTCCGCCGCGGCGCTCGCCATCGAGCCGCCGTTCGCGGAAAGGTGGTATCCAGGCAGGCGGCCGTAGATGATCCCGGCCGGGTTTTCCACCTCGCCGTGCCTGAGCAGGTGGACGATGGTTGCGTCGGACATAGCCCGGCCAGCTTACCCAGTCACCGCCGGCCTTACCTGCCGCAGTGCGTCGCGTATCTGCCGCGCTACAGAGCCGGGGTCTTCACGCACGACGAACGCGGGGACCAGCACGTGAATCTGGCGTTCCGCCCGAGGGCCCCGGTCAGCGAAGCCGCTGAGGCCGCCCAGCGTCGCGGCGGTGAGACCGGCCAGCGCGGCGCCAGGCCCCGCCCAGAGCACGGCGACCCTCAGGGCCTCCCCGGCGAGGGCAAGACCTGCGACGGCCGCCCCTGCTCGACCCCCCGCGCGCTCCGCGACTGGCAGAGCAAACGGACGATCGCCGACAACCGGACGCACTCCGGAGAACTGGACTAGCCATCTTCAATGACGCTTACACGCGGCCCAGCACCACGCGCCCGGTGTACTTGGGCTAAGGGGGGACCTCTCTCAGCCCGCGTCCGTTTCTGGCGTCGCCAGTTTCGGGGAGTCCTGACGGCTGGTGATCCTTACCCGGACGCCGGTCCCCTCGGGCAGCGTGATCGTGATGACCACCATCCCGGCATCGTCCTGCGGGCTCTGGCTCATGTCCCGCCCCCGAAGTATCCCAGTCCAGGTACCTGCCAGATGATGCCCAGCGCGGTCAGCTCCCGGTAGGCGCGGGTTACCGTCGTCTGGTTAATGCCCAGCTTCGCGGCTACCTCAGCCCTGGGGGGGAGCTTGCCCTGCGGGCCGGTCTCGGTCGCGTCGATCAGCAGGTAAGCCGCCTTGACCCACTGGCGCGGGTCATCCCTGCCGTTGCCGACGGTGATCACACGAGCCTCGCTGCCGGTCCTGGCTCGTAGCTGTCCCCCCACGTGAGCGTGAGCGCGTCCAGCGCGCGGCCCTGATCGACCGCGAACGGGTCACGGCCGTCTCCCGCCGTCACCGCTGTGCTTCCAGTTCCAGCCGACACCACGCCACGCGGCCTGTCTCGTTCCCGTCCATGCCCCAGTTGCCCGGGCCGGCGAGCGCTTCCACGACGTCGAGGCCGTGAGGCCGGTCGGGGTCGCGGGATTTGAGGTTCCAGGGCCCGCCGAGGTCTTCGACTTCGAGCCACAGGTAGCCGGGGTGGATCTCGGCGCGGACGGTGAAGGACTGGCCCATGCTGCGCGAGTGGAGGACCGCGTTGGATGCCAGTTCGCTCACGATGAGGACCGCGTCATCGGCGCGCGGACAGCCCGCGAGCATGCCCGCGACCGCGTGCCGTGCGTGCGCGACCTGGCTGGGGGCACCTGTGAAGGTCCCGGCCCATTCGCGGGTGCCTGCTGCCGTGGCATGCATGGCGCTCATCCCTTCTCACCCGGCCGGCGGCTCAGCTCCGCGCCGACGGCTTGGAGATGCCGCGCGATCAGCACATGCGCCTGGGAGCCGGGAACGGACAGGGCCAGGCTCGCTGACAGCTCGCGTTTGACACGCTCAAGCTCACTGGTCGTATGCCCGCCGACGCCGTAATGATCTGGGTGCTCATCGCCTCGCGTGGTGAGCTGCATCGGGTTCCGTCCCCTCCCGCGCTGTGCCTGGACGGACCACGCACCGCGCGGTTAACGTGTGCGCCCGGCACGTGATCCCGATAGCCAATCTCACAGGCCGGGACTACCGTTAGCTACGTGGCGGAGACCCTTGCCACATTCCGTCTCACCATCCCGGTAGCGCTGTCACAGGGAGGGCACTCACGCTATGGCGAACGATCGTGATCCCCGGACGGATCTGGGCGCGTGGCTAGGTGAGGAGCTGCGCACTGCCCGTACCGCCGCCGACTATTCGAGCCAGGATGCCCTGGCGCGTGAGCTGGGATTCGACAGGACCACGATCAACAAAGCTGAGACAGGCGAACGTCCGCCCTCAGACCTGGTATCCGCCAAGATCGCGGAGAAGTTCCCAGGCCTGGCTAACGGCCTCTACGTACAGCTAGCGACGATTGCCCGGAAGTCCAACGGGAAGTTCCCCGGCTGGTTCGAGCGGGACTGGCTACCTATCGAGCGAGAGGCCACTTCCCTGCGGTGGTGGGAACCGATCCATATCCCCGGCCTTCTCCAGACGGGCGACTACGCGCGGTCGCTCTTCCAAGCGTGGCAACCTGCTAGCTCCGGGGATGACCTGGACGCACTTGTCAACGGCCGCCTTGAACGGCAGAACATTCTGGACAGGGACAACCCTCCCGATCTGCGGGTGGTACTGGACGAGGCGGCATTGCATCGCATGATCGGATCACCCAAGATCATGAATGATCAGCTAGTACACCTAGCCGATATGTCCTGTCGGCCAGCGGTTACGGTTAAGATCGTTCCGGCCAGACTAGGTGCGCACGGCGGCCTGCTCGGCGCATTCATCCTCGCCAAGCCATCGGGTACTTTGTATCTGGAGACGGCCGTTGAAGCGCAGATCACAGGGGATGACACGTTCAGGGAGCGGGCAACGCTAATATTCGACCGTCTGACAGACGATGCCCTGCCCCGTGGCGCGTCCCGAGACCTGATTCTGAAGGTGGCAGAGGAACAATGGAACGTATAGACGATCTTCGCTGGCGGAAGGCGAGTTTCAGCGGTGGTAACGGTGGTGCGTGCGTAGAGGTGGCGGACCACGATGGCATGGTCTTGGTGCGGGACACCAAGGACCACGGTCACGGCCCGATCCAGCGGTTCACCCGCGCCGAGTGGCACGCGTTCGCCGCGGGCGTGCGCAACGGCGAATTCGACCTGGACGCAGACGGCCATCTGCCGTAACCGGTTGAGCCGATGGCGGCGGGGTTAGGCGCTCAGTGCTGCGGCGGCGGCCTCGGCGGCGGCCGGCAGGGCGGCGGCGATGCGCGCCAGGGCGGTGTTGTCATGCGCCGCAGACACGAACCAGGCCTCGAACGGCGACGGCGGCAGGTACACGCCGCGATCGAGCATGGCGTGGAAGAACGCGGCATAGGCGGCGGCCGACTGGTCCTTCGCGTCGGTAAAAGACCGCACCGCCCCGGAACGCCCTAGGAACACCGAGAACAGGTTGCCCGCCTCCGACAGCCAGAACGGCACACTAGCGGCGGTGAGCGCCGAGGACGCGAGCTTGGCCACGGCGGCAGCGGCGTCATCGACCCGCTTGTACACCTCGGCGGTGCACGACTGCAGCGTGGCGAGCCCGGCCGCCACCGCCAGCGGGTTACCGGACAGCGTGCCGGCCTGGTAGACCGGTCCGGCCGGGGCGAGCCGCGACATGATCTCGGCGCGCCCGCCGAACGCCGCCGCGGGCAGCCCGCCGCCCATCACCTTGCCGAACGTCACCAGGTCCCCGGCCACGCCGTCGACCCCGTACCAGCCGGACGAGGTCACCCGGAACCCGGTCAGCACCTCGTCCATGATCAGCAGGGCGCCGGCGGACCGGCACAGCGAGGCGAGCAGGGCGTTGAACCCGGGCGCGGGCGGCACGATGCCCATGTTCGCCGGGCAGGCCTCGGTGATGACGCAGGCGATCGACGCGCCGCGCTCGGCGAACAC
>WNGL01000257.1_pt1 | contig 61887 bp, 55 predicted proteins | sample 5400591 | NCBI WGS metagenome assembly WNGL01 (sample SAMN13153377, study PRJNA577476) | soil metagenome | isolation source: 80 cm soil or saprolite under Garry oak tree replicate 1 | place: USA:California | collected 2016-06-15 | reverse complement strand
GCTCGAGCGAGCGCTTCACCTGGCGCGCCGGGCCACGCGCTGGGCCTGGGTCGCGGCCCTCGCGGGCTCGTATGTCGTCCCAGTCGCGGCGTGGCTTCGGCCGGCTGCGTTCGGAGCGCTGCCGGTCCCGCTGGCGCGGGCCGTCGCCACCGGACCGATCACCTCACGGCCGGTGGGTGGCGTGCTTCCCGCGCCGACACGGTCGTTCTCGCTCGGCGATCTCGACCCCGCGCTCACGTGGGCGTGGGGCCTTTACCGAGGCTAGGTCAGCTAGCCGCGACCATTCAATCCCGTATATTGGGCGCCGTTCCAGCCGTCCGGGAAGGCGAACCTTTCGTGCGGGAGGGCCCGATGGGTGCGGTCCTGGATCTCGTTAAGGTGCTGTTCGAGCCGACGGCCGTGTTCGAGCGGGTGCGCGAGCGGCCGCGGTTCTTCGCACCGTTCGTCGCTCTCGCCGTCCTTACTGTGATCATTACAGCCCTGCAGCTGCCGTATACGAAGGCGGCTCTGGCGGCGCAGTTTGCGCAGACGCCCAACATGACGCCGGAACAGGCTCAGACTGGCATGAAGTTCGCGGCCGTTGGGATCGTGATCGCCCCGATCTTCTACGGGCTCTTCCTGCTGGTCAACGCGCTGATCCTGTGGGTGACGACCTCCGTTCTGGGTGGTGAAGGGAAGTTCACGACCCTGCTCAGCGTGACCACCTACGCGTCGATCACCTACACGCTGCTGCAGTTGATCGGCGTCGTAGTGCTGACCATGCGGGGCACGAGCTCGATCACGAGCATGCTGGACTTGCAGCCGTCATTGGGGCTCGATCTGCTGGCACCCGACGCGAAGGGCTTCACGTTGGGCCTACTGCGCGGCATCAACCCGTTCACGTTGTACGGGGTGTTCCTGACGGCGACAGGAATCGCGGTGACCCACAAGGCCTCGAAGGGCGTCGCCTACACGGCGGCGGCGATTCAGTTCGTCTTTGCGCTGTTGATCGGGGCGGCGCTCACTAGGGGATAGGGACTCGGGGCTCGGGACTCGGGGTGCAGATCCCGAGCCCCGAGTCCCGAACCCCGTGTCCCTCTCCCGCAACAGAACGAGATGTGCGGCAACGAAAGGATGACACGTTCCGCGGTCGGGGGGCATGATTTGAAGAGCCCCTCTTGGGAGTTCTGTCATGGCGGAGCACCCTGCCGGGACTGCTCCAGTGCGAAGTTACCGCGACCTCCGAGTCTGGCAGCAATCGATGGACCTGGCTGAAGAGACGTATCGTGCGACGGAGCAATTCCCCGAGCATGAACGTTACGGACTCGTGAGCCAGTTGCGACGGGCGGCCGTCTCGGTCGCGTCGAACATCGCCGAAGGTCATCCCCGGTCTCGCCGCGACTATGTCCGCTACCTTGTCATCGCAAGCGGGTCACTCTCCGAGATGGAGACCCAGCTAGTTCTCAGCGCACGGCTAGGATTTCTCTCTCGGGAGCAGGCGGAACATCTGTTGGAGGTTTGCGACCACATTGGACGCATGCTGGGAAGCCTGCGGAGGAGTCTCCGAGCGCGTGCCCGAGCCCCGAGCCCCTAATCCCGAGCCCCTAAACAGTAGCTCTCGTCCGGTTGATCACCCCCTGCTCCTCGAGCGCGGCCTGCGCCGCGGCGAGCCGGGCAATCGGCACGCGGAATGGCGAGCACGACACGTAGTTCATCCCCACATGGTGGCAGAACTTCACCGACGCAGGCTCGCCCCCGTGCTCGCCGCAGATCCCGATCTTCAGCTCGTTGCGGCTGCCGCGGCCCAGCCGCACCGCGAGCTCGATCAGCTTGCCCACGCCGTCCTGGTCGAGCACCTGGAACGGATCGTCCTTGAGAATGCCGTGCTCCACGTAGAACGGCAGAAAACGACCGGCATCGTCGCGCGACAGGCCGAACGTCGTCTGCGTGAGATCGTTGGTCCCGAACGAGAAGAAGTCGGCCTCCTTCGCGATCTCGTCCGCGGTGAGCGCGGCCCGCGGCAGCTCGATCATCGTCCCCACCAGGTAAGGGACCGCGCGCCCCTCGGCCTGGAACACCTCGCGCGCCACCCGGTGCACGATGGCGGTCTGGCGTCGCAGCTCCTCGACCAGCGCGACCAGTGGGATCATGACCTCGACCGTCACCTTCTTGCCGCGGCTCACCACCCGGCACGCGGCCTCGAAAATCGCCCGCGCCTGCATTTCGGTGATCTCGGGATAGGTGATGCCCAACCGGCAGCCGCGGTGCCCGAGCATCGGGTTCGCCTCGACGAGCGAGGCCACCAGGCGCTCGAGTCGCGCCGCCGGCAGGTTCATGGCACGCGCCAGCCCCGCCACTTCTGCCTTGCCGTGCGGCAGAAACTCGTGCAGCGGTGGATCGAGCAGGCGGATCGTCACCGGATACCCGCTCATCGCCTCGAACAGGCCCTCGAAGTCGGCGCGCTGCATCGGGAGCAGCTTGGCGAGGGCTGTACGGCGTCCCGGCTCGTCGGGGGCCACGATCATCTCGCGCATGGCGGTGATGCGGTCGCCCTCGAAGAACATGTGCTCGGTGCGACACAGCCCGATCCCCTCGGCGCCGAACTCGCGGGCCCGCTGCGCGTCCGCCGGAATGTCGGCGTTGGCGCGCACCCGCAGCCGGCGCCGCTCGTCCGCCCAGGCCATCAGCTTGGTGTAGTGGACCCCGACCTTGGGCTCCACCAGTTTCGCCGCCCCCAGGATCACGCGCCCCGTGGTGCCGTCCACGGTGATCACCTGACCCCGTTTCACGACCCGGCCGTTGGCGCGCATCCGGCCCGCCTGAGGATCGACCTCGATGTCGGTGGCGCCCACCACGCACGTCTTTCCCATGCCGCGCGCCACCACCGCCGCGTGGCTCGTCATGCCCCCGCGGGCGGTCAGCACGGCCTGGGCCGCCACGATGCCGTGAAAGTCTTCGGGCGACGTCTCCGGCCGGATGAGGATCACCTTGCGCCCGCGCTTCGCGAGCGTCTCCGCCTCGTCCGCGTCGAACACCGCCTCGCCCATGGCGGCCCCCGGCGACGCCGGCAGGCCCTTGGCCACCACGGTGACGCTCGCGCGAGGGTCGACCATGGGGTGAAACAGCTGGTCCAGGTCCTGAGGCGGGACGCGCTGCACCGCCTCGTCGGGAGTGATCAGGCCGTCGTCCACCATCTCCACGGCGCTCCGCACCGCCGCGAGCCCGGTGCGCTGCGCCCGGCGCGTCTGCAGCAAGAACAGCCGGCCATGCTCGAACGTGAACTCGATGTCCTGTACGTCTCGGAAGTGGCGCTCCAGCTTGTCCGCAATCCGCTCGAGCTCGCGATACACCTTGGCGAGCGCGCCGCGCTTCATCTTGGCGATGGGCTCCGGCGTGCGCGCGCCCGAGACGACGTCCTCGCCCTGCGCGTTGGCGAGGAAGTCGCCGTTCAGGACGTTTTCGCCCGTGCGACAGTCGCGCGTGAACGCCACCCCGGTGCCAGAATCGTCGCCCATGTTGCCGTACACCATGGCGACGACGTTCACCGCGGTCCCGAGGTCGTCCGGAATGCCGTTCACCTTGCGGTAGTCCATCGCCCGGCGCGTGCGCCAGCTCTTGAACACCGCCTCGATCGCGCCCCACAGCTGGGCAAAGGCATCGTCGGGGAAGGGGACACCGCGCTTCGCCTGAATGATCGACTTGAACTCGTGCACCAGCGCCGCGAGGTCGTCGGCCGGCAGGTCGATGTCGCGCTCCGCCCGCCGCCGCTTCTTGAACTCCTCCAACACTTCAGCGAAGGGCTCCTTGCCGAGATCGAAGACCACGTCGCCGTACATCTGGACGAAGCGGCGGTACGAGTCGTACGCGAAGCGCGGGTTCTTGGAGCCCGCGATCAGCCCCTCCACGGTCGCGTCGTTCAAGCCCAGGTTGAGGATGGTTTCCATCATACCGGGCATCGAGACGGCGGCCCCCGAGCGCACCGACACGAGCAGCGGGTTCTTGGGATCGCCGAATCTCTTCTTGCTGACGCGCTCGAGCTGCTTCAGGTGGCGGTCGACTTCTTCGCGCAGCTCGTCGGGGAAGGTGCCCTGCTCCAGGTAGGTGAGGCACAGCTTGGCGGAGATGGTGAACCCGGGCGGGACCGGCAGGCCCAGGTTCGCCATCTCGGCGAGGCCCGCGCCCTTGCCACCCAAGATATCGCGCATGGCGGCGGAGCCGTCGGCCCGGCCCGGCCCGAAGAAGTACACCCACCGCTCGAGCGCCGGCACGGGCGCATCAGACCGCGAGCGGATGCAGCGGCGCGGCGTGCCGCGCCCCCGCCAGATCGTCTTCTGGTATGTCGGTGGGGTAGTCGCCCGAGAAGCAGGCGTGACAGAAGTCCGCCGGATCGCCCCCGGCCGCGCGCAACATGCCGTCGAGCGACAGATAGCCGAGCGAATCTACGCCCAAGTGCTCGCGGATCTCCTCGACACTGTTGTTCGCCGCGATCAGCTCCTTTTTGCTGGGCGTGTCGATGCCGTAATAGCACGGCCCGGTGATCGGCGGCGACGCCACGCGGAAATGCACCTCCGTGGCACCGGCCTGCCGGATCAGCTGGACCAGCGCCCGGCTCGTGGTCCCACGCACGATCGAGTCGTCCACCACCACGACCCGCTTCCCCTCGAGCACGCCCCGCACCGGGTTGAACTTGATCTTCACCTTGGCCATGCGGTCCGCCTGCGCGGGATGGATGAAGGTGCGGCCCACGTAATGGTTACGGATCAGCGCGTGCTCGAGCTTGATGCCCGATTGCTCCGAGAAGCCCAGCGCCATGGCGTTGGACGAATCGGGGACCGAGAAAACGCAGTCGGCGCCGGGGGCGGGGTGCTCGCGCCCGAGCTCCCGCCCGAGCGCCCGCCGCACGCCGTCCACGGAGCGGTGAAACACGGTGCTGTCGGGCCGGGAGAAGTACACCAGCTCGAACACACAGCGGCGGTGCGGGCGGCTCGCCAGGCGCGGCAGCGAATCCACGTCCGCCCCGTGAATGCGCACGAAGTCCCCGGGCTCGAGCTCCCGCACCAGGGTGGCACCCGTGATGTCGAGCGCGCACGTCTCGGAGGCCACCACCCAGCCACGCCCCAGCCGGCCGAGCACGAGCGGGCGGAAGCCGCGTGGATCCACGATCGCGTACAGCGTACGACCCACCGTGATCAAGAGTGAGTAGGCCCCCTCGACGCGCTCCAGCGCGTCGAGCAGCTGGTCTTCCGGTTCGCGTGCCTCCGAGCGCGCGATCAGATGCACCAGCACTTCGCTGTCGGACGAGCTCTGGAACAGGGAGCCTTTGGCGACGAGATCGGAGCGGAGCTGGACGGCGTTGGTGAGGTTGCCGTTGTGCGCCAGCGCGAGCGGGCCCTCGCGGTACGCGACGAGCATCGGCTGCGCGTTGGCGAGCACCGACGTGCCAGCGGTCGAGTAGCGCGTGTGTCCGATCGCGACGTCGCCGGGCAGCTCGCTCAGGACCCGCTCGCCGAACACGTCCGACACGAGCCCCATGCCGCGGTGCGACCGGGCGACGCCCGCGCCGTTCACCACTACCATCCCCGACGACTCCTGCCCCCGGTGCTGCAGGCTGTACAGCCCGAGGTAGGCGACGCGTGCCGCGTCCGGAACACCGGTGACGCCGATGATGCCGCACATCCGTGTGTCAGTCTCCCATGCGTCGGGGAAGTGCCGTGAAATATACCTGCCGCAACCGGTCGACGGGGTGCTCCACGGCCGCGTCGCGCAGGCCGATCCGCAGCACGCCGCCGCGCTCGCCCACCGTCCCGATGGCCTGCGCCGCCACGCCCAGCTCCTGCGCGAGGGCCGCGACGGCGGCCGCCCGCTCGGGGGCGCAGGTGATCACGGCCCGTCCGTGCGATTCGCTAAACAACAAGTCGTGAGCGGTGAGAGGTGAGCTGTAAGCGGTGAGATCGATCTCGAGCCCGAAGCCCGTTTCCTCGTACGCCCCGCCCATGGCGACCTCCGCGAGCGCGACGCCCAGGCCGCCCTGCGAGCAGTCGTGGGCCGAGTGAAACAGGCCTCGTTCCGCCCCCGCCACGAGGTAATCGATGAGGTGCCGCTCCCGCGCCAGGTCGACGTTGGGGGGCGCGCCCCCCGCAAATCCGTACACGGCTTCCCAGAGCTGCGACCCGCCCAGCTCGGCGCGGGTCTCGCCCAGCACGAAGATGGCGTCGCCCCGCGCCCGCGCGTGGCTCGGCACCGCCCGGTCCACTCGAGGTAGCAGGCCGACCATCCCCACGACGGGCGTCGGATCGACGGCGCCCGTGGGACTCTCGTTGTAGAACGAGACATTCCCGCCCGTGACCGGCGTGTCCAGCGCGCGGCACGCGTCGGCGATCCCGCGGCAACTTTCCTGGAACTGGTGGAACACCGCCGGGCGCTCGGGGCTGCCGAAGTTGAGGCAATCGGTGATGCCCAGAGGCCGGGCGCCGGTGCAGGCCACGTTGCGCGCCGCTTCCGCCACCGCCGCCTTGCCTCCTTCATACGGATCGAGGCGGACGTAGCGACTGTTGCCGTCCACGGTCACCGCGAGGCCAAACTCCGCGTCGTGCACGCGAATCACGCCGGCGTCGCCGCCCGGCCCGAGCACGGTGCTCGCCTGCACGGTCGAGTCGTACTGCTCGTAGACCCAGCGCTTGGACGCGATGGGGGGATGGTCGAGGAGCGTGAGAAGGGCCTCTGCGGGATGCGGGATGCGGGATGCGGGATGCGGGGATCCCGCGCGTAGCTGCGCGATTGCGGGGTCCTCCCGCGCCTCCGGGTGGTACACCGGGCAGTCGTCGATCAGCCGCCGGCCGGGGATCTCGACCACGACCTGCTCGCCCCACGTCGCGCGGTACATGCCGTCGTTCGTCACCCGGCCGATCGCCGTGGCGCCCAGCTCCCACTTGGCGGCGATCGCCTCGACCTGCGCCACGCGGTCGGCCTTGGCCACCACCAGCATCCGCTCCTGCGATTCGGAGAGCAGAATCTCGTAGGGTGTCATGCCCGGCTCGCGCGTGGGCACGCGGGCCAGGTCGACCTCCACGCCCACGCCCCCCCTGGCCGCCATCTCCGCCGAGGACGAGGTGAGCCCGGCGGCTCCCATGTCCTGGATCGCCACGATGTGCCCGGAGGCGATCAGCTCGAGGCTCGCCTCGAGCAGCAGCTTCTCGGTGAAGGGGTCGCCCACCTGCACCTGCGGGCGCCGCCGCTCGCTCTCGCGTGTCAGCTCCTCCGAGGCGAAGGAGGCCCCGTGGATGCCATCGCGACCGGTGCGCGACCCCACCACGAGCAGCACGTTGCCGACGCCGTGCGCCGCCGCCGTGATGAGATCCCGCTCGCGCAGCAGCCCGACGCACATGGCGTTGACGAGCGGATTGCCGCCGTAACTCGGACCGAAGTCGACCTCGCCGCCCAGCGTCGGCACGCCGACGCAGTTGCCGTAGTCGCCCACGCCTTTCACCACGCCGGCGCAGAGGTAGCGATTGCGCGCGTCGTCGAGCGACCCGAAGCGCAGGCTGTTGAGCACCGCCACCGGACGCGCGCCCATGGTGAAGACGTCACGCAGGATCCCGCCGACGCCGGTGGCCGCCCCCTGGTAGGGTTCGACCGCCGAGGGGTGGTTGTGCGACTCGATCTTGAAGGCCACGGCCCATCCTTGCGGCAATCGCAGCACGCCGGCGTTCTCGCCCGGCCCCTGCACGACCTGCGGCCCCGCGGTGGGGAAGGTCTTCAGGACCGGGCGCGAATGCTTGTAGGAGCAGTGCTCGCTCCATAGGGCGGAGAACACACCCAGCTCGGCGAACGTAGGCGTCCGGCCCAGCAGCGCGGTGATGCGGCCGTACTCGAAGTCGGTGAGGTTGTGTTCGCGAACCAGCTGCGGCGTGATCGGGGGGTCGCCGGGGAGCGGGCTCGGCTTCACGCGTCGGAGGCCTTGGCCCCGGACACGCCCCGGAGCACGGCGCGGAACACGCGGGCGATGATGTTGGGCTGGGGGTGGGCGATCAGGCTCTCGGCCTCGCCCGCGTCGAACCACAGCCCGTGGCAATGCGTACACTGGTCGATCTGGATCCCGTGCCACTCCCCGGTGATCAGGTCGTAGCCGCATTTGGGGCACTTCATGTAATGCGACCGGCGCTCGGCTTGCGCCGCCGCCTGTTGCGCGCTGGCGCGCTGCTGGCGCAGCAGCTCGGCGTCGCGCCGGGCGAAGTATTCCTCTTCGTTGCGGCTCGGCTTGTCGGTCATCGCTCGCCCGGCGTGGAGGGTGACTTGACCGTGAGCGTGTCGCCGCCGGGGCGGGCGGGGCCGTGCGGCGGCGTTGCCGCCGGCGACGACGACTGCCCGCTGTAGCCGTGCCCGGGCCAGCGCAGCACCGCATCCACCACCTGGCCGTTCCGGAGAAACACCACGTCTTCCGTGCCGCAGGTGTACTCGCACCCGTTCCGGAAGTACAGGAACGTCATCTCGCCCTGGTGGCGCACGGCGATCGGCGGCCCCCACAGCGCAAAGATGTCCTTCTCGCCCATCCCGGGAGCGATCGTTCCGGTGTCGGGCGACTCGTAGGGGACGTCGCGCGCGGGGCGAGCCACCTCGGGCGCCTGCGCCACGTGGCGCCGCCCGCCCCCCGCGGGGGGCGTGGGCGACGGCGCGGCCGCGGCGGTGAGGGGCGTATCGGCGCTCGCCCGAGGCGGCGGAGGCGCAGGCTGCGGCGGCGTGGGCGCCCGACCCCGGCGCTCGGCAATCTTCGCCTCGATGGTCTGCTTGATCTTCGCGTACTGGTCGCTGATCTGCTTACACCCTGAGGTGGCGACCATCATGAGCGCGCACATCCACAGCGTGCTCTGTCGCATGTCGAGCCTCCATCGAAAGAAAGACACGGGCGCCGTCCTCGCCGCCCAGTGCCGGCGCGTTACGGCGCTCCGGGTGCGGCATGATCCCCACCACATTGTGGCCGGCGTTGGTCACGCCGGCGATATCGTTGGTCGAGCCGTTCGGGTTGTCGCGCACGTAGCGCCACACCACCCGCCCCATCGCCTCGAGCTCGGCGGCCGTACGGGCGTCCACCACGTAGCGCCCGTCGCCGTGCGCGATCGGGAGCTCCAGGACCTCGTCGCGCTCGTACAGGCAGGTGAATGGCGTATCGGGCTGCTCGACCCGCACCCACGCGGGGCGCGACAGGAACCGCAGCCGGGCGTTCCGCATCAGCCCACCCGGGAGCAGCCCGGCCTCGCACAGGATCTGGAACCCGTTGCAGATGCCGAGCACGGACCCGCCGGCGCGCGCGTGCTCGGCCACGGCCGTCATCACCGGCGAAAACCGCGCGATCGCGCCCGAGCGGAGATAGTCGCCGTAGCTGAAGCCGCCTGGCAGGACGACCACGTCGGCCTGGCGCAGGGTGGTGTCGCGATGCCAGACGAAATAAGCGTCCGAGCCGACGTCGCGGGCCGCGGCGAGCGCGTCCGCGTCGCAGTTGGACCCGGGAAACACGATCACGGCGACGCGCTTCATCGGGCGGCGGCTCCGTCGACCACGACGTCGTAGTCCTCGGTGACCGGGTTGGCGAGCAGGCGGTCGCACATGGCGCGGGCGCGCGCCAGCGCCTCGTCGCGAGTCGCCGCCGTGACCTGGAGGACCAGGTGCTTGCCCATGCGGACCTGGGCCACGTCGCCGAACCCCAGGGCCTGCAGGGCGTGCTCCACCGCCTGACCCTGCGGATCGAGCAGGGCGGCCCGCGGCATGATCCGCACCTCGACTCGGAACGCGCTCATCCCTTTCCTCCGGCCTCGGCCTCCCCCTCCCCCTCCCCCTCCCCCTCCACCTCGCCGTTCGCGATCACGATCGGTCCTGCGATCTCGGCCTCCTCGTCTTCGCCGACCTCGAAGAAGAGGCCGAGCACCGTCGCCCGCACCAGGCCGTACGCCATATACGCGACACCCAGAGGGAAGAAGAACGCGTCGTGATCGACCACGCCGAAGACCAGAATAAGCAAGATGGTCGCGAGCCCCAAGAGGCCGCGCAGGGTGCGCAGGCCTGCCCGCGGCAGGGTGGCGTACCGCACGTTGCTGACCATCAGGATCGCGAGCCCGATCATCAGGAACTGCATCAGATGATGGCGCGGCAGGACGCGGAACACGTGCTGATACAGCTCCGTGGTCGTGAACGGGTAGAACGTCGCCAGCGTCATGCCCGCGGCGGGCGACGGCAGGCCGATGAAGGAGCGCTTCGCCCGGCCCGCCTGCGTGATGTTGAACCGCGCCAGGCGGATCGCCGCCGCCATCACGTAGAAGTAGCAGAAGATCCACTCGGCCTGCCCGCCGCTCGCGAACTCGAGCTGATAGATGAGGAAAGCGGGCGCCACCCCGAAGCTCACCACGTCCACCAGGCTGTCGAGCTCCGCCCCGAACCGGGTGCCGGTCTTGGAAAGCCGGGCGACCCGGCCGTCCAGCGTGTCGAGGATTCCGGCGAAGAAGATGTACCAGCCGGCCCGGTAGAACTCGCCGCGCGACGCGAGCACGATGGCCCAGATGCCGAAGAACAGGTTGAAGAGCGTGAACAGGCTCGGCACCACGATCACGACGCGCCGCATCGGCGTGGGGAAGGCCCTCACGACGGATACTCCGCCAGCACGCTCGCCCCGGCGCGCACCCGGTCTCCTACCGCCACGCGCACCGCCGGCCGCGCCGCCGCGGCGAGGAACACGTCCACGCGCGAGCCGAAGCGGATCATACCCATGCGCTCCCCCTGGGTCGCACGCGCGCCCACCGTGCCGTCCGTAACGATACGCCGCGCGATGAGCCCGGCGATCTGCCGCACCAGCAGCGGGCCGCGCCCTGCGCGCAGGCCGACCGAGGCCTGCTCGTTGTCCAGGCTCGCCTTGTCGGAGCCGGCGTGCAGAAAGCGTCCTTTGTTATAGCGCACCAGCTCCACCGGGCCCGTCGCGGGATAGCGATTCACGTGCACGTCGAACACGCTCATGAAAATCGAGATGCGGGTAGCCTGGGTCTTCAGGTACATCGGCTCGTCCACTACGCGCACGTCGACGATTTTGCCGTCGGCGGGCGCGATCACGTACTGCTCACCGCGCGGCCCCGCGCGCACCGGGTCGCGGAAGAACACCAGCAGCCAGACGGCGATCAGGAACAGCGCCCCCTCCGGGACCCACACCCACGGCGATCCGCGCGCCACCCACGCGCCGAGCACGACGAGCGCCCACCCGGGCAGAATGAAGGGCCAGCCTTCGGGGGCCAGCCTCACGCCGCCTCCCCGCCCGGAAGGCGGAACGCGGAAGGCGGAACGCGGAACAGCAGGGGGAGGTCGTTCGCCGCACCACACTCCCACTTCTGTTCCGCGTTCCGCCTTCCGCGTTCCGCGTTCATCGTGCGGTCTCCAGCACCTTCCCAGTAATCAGTTCATAGGCCTTTAGGTACCGCTCGCTCGTCGCCTGCACCACCTCCGGTGGCAGCTCCGGCGGCGGCGCGTTGCCGTCCCACGCTCCCTGCTGCTTCAGCCCCGCGAGGTAGTCCCGCAGCGGCTGCTTGTCGAAGCTCGGCTGGCCGCGGCCGGGCTGATAGCGGTCGGCGGGCCAGAAACGCGACGAGTCCGGGGTCAGGATCTCGTCGATCACGAGGAGCCGCCCGTCCGGCGTAGTGCCGAACTCGAATTTCGTATCGGCGATGATGATGCCACGCCGGGCGGCGTGCTGCCGGCCCGCCTCGTACAAGGCGAGGCTGGCCTGCTGCAGCCGCTCGGCCTGGCGGCGGCCCAGCACCTGGGCCACGTGCGCGACCGTGACGTTCTCGTCGTGGCCCACGTCGGCCTTGGTGGCGGGAGAAAAAATTGGGGGGTCGAGCCGCGCGCTCTCGACCAATCCGGCCGGGAGCGGCTCGCCCGCGAGCGTCCCGGCCTTCTGGTATTCCGCCCAGGCGGAACCCGAGAGGTAGCCGCGCACCACGCACTCGAACGGCACGGGCGTTGTGCGACGGACCAGCATCGCCCTGCCCGTCAGGGCAGGGCGGAAAGACTCGAGGGCAGGCACGCGCGCGATTATCTCTTCGGCATCGGCGGACAGAAAGTGACTCGAGATCACCGACGCCAGCCGCTCGAACCAGAACGCGCTGAGCTGCGTGAGCACCGCGCCCTTGTGCGGCACCGGCTCCCGCAGCACCACGTCGAACGCGCTCACACGGTCGCTCGCGACGAGCAGCAGCGTGTCGGCGTCGATCTCGTACACCTCGCGCACTTTCCCGCGCCGCACGAGCGGCAGGGGCAGGGCGCTCGCGACCAGCGGAGCGGTCATACGTTCACCTCGGCTGTTGCGACGGCGGGGGCCACCGCCTCGATGCGGTGCAGCACCCCGGGCAGGACCCGCTCGAGGAAATCGTCCACCTGGCGCGGCGCCCGGCCCACGTACGCCGCCGGATCGAGCTCGGTTGGGGCCAGTGCGACGTGCAGCGTCCGGAACGCGGGGTCGCGCGCCAGACGCTCGAGCAGGTCGTTTGCGAGTCCTTGCTCCGCCATCGCCTGCGCCACCGCCAGGCTGTGCGTGCGGATCACTTCGTGCAGCCGCTGGCGGTCGCCTCCCGCCTTCACGCCGCGCATGAGCAGGCGCTCGGTGGCGAAGAACGGGAGCTGGGCGGCCACGTGTCGTGCGATCACGGCCTCACGCACCTCCAGGCCCGCGGCCACGTTGGTGGCGAGCACGAGAATCGCGTCGCTCGCCAGAAACGCCTCGGGCAGCACCAGGCGCCGGTTGGCGCTGTCGTCGAGCGTGCGCTCGAGCCACTGCTCGGACGCCGTGTGCCAGGCGTTCCCCTCGAGCTCGATCACGAAGCGCGCCAGGCCGGTGATCCGCTCGGCGCGCATCGGATTGCGCTTGTAGGCCATGGCCGACGAGCCCACCTGATCGCTCTCGAACGGCTCGAGGATCTCGCCTTCGTGCTGCAGCAGACGCACGTCGGTGGCGAGCTTGGCGGCCGACTGCGCCACACCCGACAACGCCGCGAGCACCTGGGCGTCGAGCTTGCGGGTGTAGGTCTGCCCCGTGACGGGGAACACCCGGGCGAAGCCCATCTTCAGGGCCACCCGGGCATCGAGCTCGCGCACCTTCTCGTCGTCGCCGTCGAACAGCTCGAGAAAGCTCGCCTGCGTCCCCGTGGTCCCCTTCACGCCGCGGAATTGCAGCGCGTCGAGCCGGTGCAGCAGCTCCTCGGCGTCGAGCAGAAACTCCTGCATCCACAGGGTGACGCGCTTGCCGACGGTGGTGAGCTGCGCCGGCTGGAAGTGGGTGTAGGCCAAGCAGGGCACGGCGCGCGCGCGACGCGCCAGCTTGGCGAGCGCCACCAGCACCGCCGCGAGGCGGCCCAGCAGCAGCTGCAGGCCCTCCCGTATCAGGATCAGGTCGGTGTTGTCGGTGACGTACGCGCTGGTCGCGCCGAGGTGGAGGAACGCCCGCGCGGCGGGCGCCTGCTCGCCGAGGTGATGGATGTGAGCCATGACGTCGTGCCGCACGCGCTTCTCGTGCTCGGCCGCGCGGTCCAGGTCGGCGTCGTCCAGGTGCGCGCGCAGCTCGATGAGCGCCCGCTCGGGGATGTCGAGCCCCAGCTCGCGCTCGACCTCCATCAAGGCGAGCCAGAGCCGTCGCCACAGCCCGATTCGGCGCCGCTCTCCCCACAGGGCCTGCATCGCCGGGGAGGCGTAGCGCTGGGAGAGGGGCGAGCTGTACGTCAAACCGGCGCCTTCGCGCGCGCCGCGAGCTTGTTCCAGTCCGCGAGGAACTGCTCCAGGCCGCGGTCGGTGAGCGGGTGGAGCAGCAGCTTTTTCAGGACGTCCGGGGGCAGCGTGGCCGCGTCCGCGCCGATCATGGCCGCTTCCACGACGTGGCGCGGATGACGAATCGAGGCCGCCAGAATCTGGGTCGCCATCTGGTAGTTGTCGAAGATGGCGCGCGCCTCGCGGATCACATCCATCCCCTCCTGACCCACGTCGTCGAGCCGGCCGATGAACGGGCTCACATAGGTCGCGCCCGCCTTGGCGGCGACGAGGCACTGGACGCTCGAGAAGCAGAGCGTGACGTTGGTCTTGATCCCTTCGCCGGCGAGCCGCCGCACCGCCACCATCCCCGCCTCGAGCATCGGGATCTTGACGACGATGTTGTCCGCGATCTTGGCCAGCTGCTTGCCCTCGCGCACCATCCCGTCGGTGTCGACCGCGACGACTTCGGCGGACACGGGACCCTCGACGAGCGAGCAGATCTCTTTCAGGACGTCCCGCGGGTCCAGGTCGCCGGCCTGTTTGGCGAGCAACGACGGGTTCGTCGTGATCCCGTCGATCAAGCCCGCCTGGGCCGCCCAGCTGATGTCCTTGAGACTCGCGGTATCGAGGAAGAACTTCATGGCTCAGGCCCCCCCCCGGCGTAGAGGTCAGCGGGATAACGCACCGCCTCGAGATAGAGTCCCTGCGGCGGTGCCGGCGGGCTCGCCCCCTGGTTATCAGGGGCCGCGAGCAAACGGGGAAGGTCGTCGAGCGGGCGCCGGCACAACGCGATGTCGACCATGGCGCCCACGAGAAAGCGCACCATGCGATGCAGGAACCGGTCGGCGTCGATCGTGAACGTCACCCCCGCTCCGTCAGTCCGCGGCGCCCACTCGGCGAGCGCCACGCGGCTGCGGTAGTGAGGTCGGGCCGAGCGCGCACCGGTCGCCGCGAGGCCGCGGAAATCGTGCTCCCCCACCAGCAGCTCCGCCGCACGCCCCAGCAGCGTGACCTCGAGCGGGCACCCCAGCGCCCACTCGTACGGCCGCCGAAACGGCGAGCGCGCCGCCTGGTCGGTGCCGATCACGTAGCGGTAGCGCCGGGCCAGCGCGCTGTTGCGCGCGTGGAATCCGGGCCGCATGGCGTGCAGCCGCTCCACCCAGATGTCGCGCGGCAGCAGGGCATTGAGCGCCCGCAGCAACCCGGCCGTGTCGGCCGCCCAGCGCTCGCCCGCGAGGAATCCGACTCCCTGACCCAACGCGTGCACGCCCGTGTCGGTTCGGCCGGCGCCGGTCGCCGGGGTGCGCCGGCCCATCAGCTTCTCCAGCACCGCCTCGAATTCCGCCTGTACCGTCCGGCCATCCGGCTGCCGCTGCCAGCCCGCGAACTGCGCCCCGTCGTACTGCGCCACGGCGAGGTAGGGCCGGCTCGTCACGGCCGAAAGATAGGGCGAAACGAAGGGCCAAACAAGCCACGCAACCCGTTGTGGCATTTGACAAAACGCGATTTTTCGGGGTAGCTTTGCAGGCCCGAAACCCCGAGCCCCCCGGTGCCCCCGTCGTCTCAGACCGCACCCTCGCCGCTGCACCGCGCGATCGCCGCCCTCGCCACCCGCCAGTCGCTGAGCGAGCAGCACGCGACCGACGTGTTCGGCGCGGTGATGCGGGGGGAGGCGACCCCCGTGCAGATCGCCGCCCTGCTCATCGGCCTGCGCGTGAAGGGCGAGACCGCCGAGGAGATTGCGGGCGCCGCGCGGGCGCTGCGCCAGGCCATGGTGCGGGTCGAGGCGCACGGCGCCCACCTCGTGGACACGTGCGGCACCGGAGGCGGGGCCGTGTCCACCTTCAACATCTCGACGGCCGCGGCGTTCGTCGCGGCGGGGGCCGGTGCGTCGGTCGCCAAGCATGGCAATCGCTCCTTTACATCGCAGTGCGGGTCGGCCGACGTCCTGGAAGCCCTGGGCGTGCGGATCGCCCTGGAAGCGGCGGACGCGGCGCGCGTATTGCGCGAGGCGTGCCTCACGTTCCTGTTCGCGCCCAACTTTCATCCCGCCATGAAGTACGCCGGTCCGGTGCGGCGCGAGCTCGCCGTCGGGTCCGTGATGAACCTGCTGGGCCCGCTCGCCAACCCCGCCGGGGTGCGGCGCCAGGTCGTGGGCGTGGCCGAGCCGGACCGCGCGCCCCTCGTCGCCGCCGCGCTGGCACGCCTGGGCACCGACCACGCACTAGTCGTGCACGGCCGCATCGGAATGGACGAGATCGCGCCGCACGGCATGAGCGACGTGTGGGAGGTGAAGGCGGGGGACGTCACGAAGTGGGAGCTCGATCCCGAGCGTTACGGCCTCGCGGTGGCCGACGTGGCACCGCTCGCCGGAGCGGCACCCGCGGCCAACGCGGCGCGGATCGAGGGCCTGCTGGGCGACGGCCGGCACGACGTCGCCGGTCTCGCCGCGCTACTCCTGAACGCGGGCGCCGCGATCTACGTCGCGGGCCTCGCCGACTCGTACGCCGACGGGGTCACACGGGCACGCGAGGTGGTGCGCGCGGGGAAGGGTCGCGAAGCGCTGGACCGCCTGCGCCGCGCGACTAGTGCCGTTCCAACTGAGCGCGGCTGACGGAGTGACCAGTGTCGCCCGGCACCAAGTTGGAACGGCACTAATACCTCCGGATGACGCCCACGACCACTCCCTGAACCGTGACGTCGCGCTCGTTGAGACGCAGCGGCGTCATGGCGGGATTCGCCGGCTCGAGCCGGATCCACCCTCCCGGCTCGCGATAGAAGCGCTTGACGGTGGCGCTCGAGCCCTGCACCAGTGCGACTACGGTCTGGCCGTTGTCGGCCTGGTTGCGCTCGTGCACCACGATGAAGTCGCCATCCTTGATGTGCTCGTCGATCATCGACTGACCCCGCACCTTCAGCACGTAGCTGCGGCCGCGGCGGGGTACCAGCTCATCGGGGACGGCGATGGTGTCGCTGCCGCTCACGGCCTCGATCGGCTCTCCGGCCGCGACCAGTCCGTACAGCGGCAGCTCGCTGGCGCCGGTCTGACCGCGCGGCGGTACGACTTCGATGCCGCGACTCTCGTTGTGAGCGCGGCGGATGTACCCCTTGCGCTCGAGGTTGGTGAGGTGCTCGTGCACCGTGGCGAGCGAGCGGAAGTTGAAACGCTGCGCGATCTCCTCGAAGCTCGGTGCGTACCCCTGGGCGGTGATCTGCCCGGAGATGAAGTCGAGAATCTCGCGCTGACGGCGGGTGAGCGGCACACTTTCTCCCGAACGGAAACCGAAGCCTAATCTACCCGAAAATCGACCGAACGCAAGCATGCCGGAAAGCCGTCTCGACGCCATTCTCTCCGCCACGCGGGAGCGCATCGCGGGCCTGCGCCCGCGGGCGCGTGAGCTCGAGCGCCGCGCCGCCGAGGCGCCCGAGCCGCGCCGCTTCGCGCCCGCGCTCGTGGGGCGCGTGGTCGGTGTGATCGCCGAGGTCAAGCGGCGCTCGCCCTCGGCGGGCGCAATCCGCGAGGACTTGGATCCGGCGACGCACGCGGGGGCGTACGAGCGGGGAGGAGCGGTGGCGATCTCGGTGCTGACCGACCAGCGGCACTTCGGCGGAACGCTCGACGACCTGTCTCACGTCGCGCGCTGCGTGCGCGTCCCGGTGCTCCGCAAGGACTTCATTCTCGACGAGCTGCAGCTGTACGAGGCGCGGGCGGCGGGGGCGAGCGCGGTGCTCTTGATCGTGCGGGCCCTCGCGCCGGAGCGACTGCGCGCGCTGGCGGCTGCCGCCCGCGGGCTCGGGGTGGGCGTGTTGGTGGAAGCTCACTCGGAAGCCGAGCTCGATCTCGCGCTCGGCGTCGAGCCGGCGGCGGTGGGCGTGAACAGCCGGGACCTGGGGACGTTCGCGATCGATCTCGGGCTCGGAGAGCGACTGCTGGCGCGCGTTCCCGCTGGCGTGCCGGCGATCGCCGAGAGCGGCATCGAGACCCGGGACGACGTGGAGCGCATGGCGTCCGCCGGCGCGGACCTGGTGCTGGTGGGAACGTCGGTCGCTCGGACCGCCGATCCGGAAGCGGCGGTGCGGGAGCTGACAGGCGTACGGAGACAGAGGAGGGGGCGGTGATACCAATGCGGAGTGCGGAGTGCGGAATGCGGAACACTGAAACGCGAAACGCGGAACGCGGAACGCGGAACAGATCGTGCCCGCGTCGAGCCGCGGAGGCTGCTCCGGGAATCGACCACGGATCTGCTGTTCCGCGTTCCGCATCCCGCGTTCCGCGTTCCGTTGGCTCGCGAACCGGAGGCTCGCATGGCATCTGACGCCGGCCCGCGCGCCCCCGGCCGCTTCGGCCCCTACGGCGGCCGCTACGTCCCCGAGACGCTCATGGCCGCGCTCGAGGAGCTGGAGCGCGTGTACGAGACGGCCCGGCAGGACCCGAGTTTCTGGGCCGAGCTCGAGGGGCTGCTCAAGGACTACGTCGGCCGCCCCACGCCGCTCACCGAGGTGCCGCGGCTCGCCGCCGCGGTGGGGCAGGGGGTGGTGATCGCGCTCAAGCGGGAAGACCTCAACCACACGGGCGCGCACAAGATCAACAACACGCTCGGGCAGGCGCTGCTCGCCCGGCGGATGCAGAAGCGGCGCATCATCGCGGAGACGGGTGCCGGCCAGCACGGCGTGGCGACCGCGACCGTGTGTGCGCGCTTCGGGCTCGACTGTGTCGTGTACATGGGCGAAGAGGACATGCGGCGCCAGCGGCTCAACGTGTACCGCATGGAGCTGATGGGCGCGCGCGTGGTGCCCGTGACGTCCGGCACCCGCACCCTGAAGGACGCGACCAACGAAGCGTTGCGCGACTGGGTCACCAACGTCACCACCACGCACTACATCATCGGCTCGGTGGTCGGGCCCGATCCGTTCCCACGCATCGTGCGCGACTTTCAGTCCGTGATCGGTCGCGAGGCGCGGGCCCAGGTGCTGGAGCGCTGGGGTCGCCTGCCGGGCACGGTGGTCGCGTGCGTGGGTGGCGGCTCGAACGCGATGGGCATCTTCACCGCCTTCCTGGACGACCGCGACGTGGCGCTCGTGGGCGTCGAGGCCGCCGGGGAGGGCGTCGACACCGCTCGTCACGCCGCGTCGCTCGGGCGCGGACGGCCCGGCGTGTTTCACGGCAGCCTCAGCTACCTGTTGCAGAACGCCGACGGCCAGGTGCAACCGGCGCACAGCGTGTCGGCGGGCCTCGATTACCCCGGTGTCGGACCCGAACACGCTTACCTGAAGGACAGCGGCCGCGTATTGTATGAGGCAGTGACGGATCGGCAGGCGCTGGAGGCATTCGCGGCGCTGTCGCGCCTCGAGGGCATCGTGCCGGCGCTCGAAAGCGCCCATGCCGTCGCGTGGGTGCTGGGTCGCCGGGGGAGGTTTCGTGCGGGCGACCTCGTCGTGCTGAACCTGAGCGGCCGGGGCGACAAGGACGTCGCCATGGTCGCGGAACTGACGGGAGCCACTCTCTGACGAACGCGCCCGTACCCGAGCTGGCGCTGCCGCCGCAGCAGGTCGAAGAGCTGATGCAGGTCCTGTCCAAGGGGATCAGGGCCACGCAGCTCTATCTGCCGAACAATCCCGTGTACCAGCGTGCGGTCGACAACATCCGCGCGGCGTTCCGCCAGATCTGGCAGGCGACGGACGACCTCGTGTTCGACATCGGGGAGACGGAGCTGCGCTGGGAGGACAACGTCGTCTACAGCCAGGACCAGCGCAACGAGAGCATTGCCTGGACGCTGTTCAAAGACGGCGTCCGCTCCCTCACCTTCCGGCCGGGGGTGGAAGAGACGGAGATCGTGCGGTTCCTGGGCGTGCTGCAGCAGGCGCGCAACCTCCAGGCCGACGCCCCGGACGACCTGCTCACGCTGTTGTGGGCGCAGGACTTCCAGTTCGTGGCGTACACCTTCCGCGAGCTCGCCACGGAGAACGCGGTACCGATCGAGAAGGGCGAGACGATCCCGTCGGCGCCGCCCACCCAGATCCAGCACCGCGTGCAGGAGGAAGCACCGCCCAAGCGCGAGGGGCTGGTGTCGATCGACGACTTCGATACCACGCTCTATTTCCTGGAAGACGGCGAGGTCGAATACCTCAAGAAGGATGTCGATCGCGAGTACTCGCAGGACCTGCGTCGCAACGTCCTGTCGATGCTGTTCGACTTGCTCGAGCTGCAGACATACGGGACCGTCCGCGCCGAGCTGATTTCGATCGTCGAGAACTTCATCCCCTATCTGCTGGGCGCAGGCGACTTCCGCTCCGTGGCCTACATTCTCCGCGAAACGCGGGCCATCCTGCAGCGCGCCCGCGAGATCATCCCCGAGCACCGCAAGACGCTCGAGGGGCTGCCCAGCCGCCTGTCACAGCGGGACGCCCTGTCACAGCTGCTGCAATCGCTCGACGAGGCGGCGATGCATCCCACCGAGGAGGACCTCGCCGAGCTGTTCCAGGAGCTCAGCTCGGAAGCGCTGCCGACGCTCATGGGCTGGATCGGCAAGCTCCACAACGAGCGGGTGAAGGATCTCGTGCAGGCGGCCGCCGCCCGGCTCGCGCAGGCGAATGCCGGCGAGGTGCTCAAGGCTCTGGGCAGCGAGGACAGCGCCACGCAGCTGGAGATGGTAAGGCTCGCCGGGCGCCTCAAGCTGCCCGGCGCGCCGGACGGGATGGAGCCGCTGCTCGCGTCGGGCGATCGCGCGCTCAAGCTGGCCGTGGTCGAGGCGCTCACCGCCATCGCCAGCCCCTCCGCGCTGCGACTGCTGGAGCGGGCGATCGACGACAGCGACCGCGACGTCCGCATCGCGGCCGTGCGCTTTCTCGCCTCGCGTGGCTACCGCAACGCGGCCGCGCGCGTCGAGACGATCGTGAGCGGCTCCAAGCTCCGCAACGCCGACCTCACTGAGAAGATGGCGTTCTTCGAGGCCTACGGCGCCCTGGTGGGCGCGAAAGGCATTCCCGCGCTCGACAAGCTGCTCGTGGCCAAGGGCCTGCTCGGCAAGCGGGAGGACCCCGAGACCCGGGCCTGCGCGGCGATGGCGCTCGGGAAGATCCGCACGCCCGAGGCGCGCGCCGTGCTCGAGCGCGCCGCCCAGGACAAGGAGCCGCTGGTGCGCAACGCCGTGACCCGGGCGCTGCGCGAGGTGGGCGCATGAGCGGCGGCGGCCAGCCTCCCCGCGGGTCCATCGCCGATACCGTCCAGACCACCGACGGCTTCCTGCGGCACGCCGGACGGGATTTCCTCGTCGTGCTGTACACCGCCTTCCGATCGCTCAAGCTCTATCCCGTCGAGAACGCGCAGGTGCAGAAGGCACTCGACGACCTCGCCCACAGCACCCAGCACCTGCTCGACGTCGAGAAGGAGCTCGAGCTGCGGCTCCAGGGCGAGTTCATCTTCGTCAATTCGACGCGCCTGCGCCTCGACCTCGACAACTACGCCTCGTTCTCGCACATCCTGGGCGTCTTGCGACAATGCGGCGTGGGAGCGGTGCGCATCGACGAAGGCGTGGAGCGCAAGCAGCTGCAGATCTTCGTGTCGATGCTCCTGTCCTATGCCGCCCGGGAGGCCACGCCCAACAAGGTGTTCGAGCTGGGCCAGAAGCTGTCGGACGGGGGCGTGACACACATCGGCGTCGAGCCGCCGCTCGAGACCGACGAGGAAGCGGAGGACGAGGAGCGCCAGAAGGAGGCAGCCAAGCGCACCTACGCCCGGTCAGTGGCGGTGACCAAGGAGGTCATCAACTCGATCCGCATGGGCCGAACCGCCAACGTGAAGAAGGTGAAGCGGGCGGTCCAGGCCATCGTCGATCAGGTGCTGAACAACGAAGCGTCGCTGATGGGGCTCACCACGCTGCGCGACTACGACGAGTACACGTTCACCCACTCGGTGAACGTCTGCATCTTCTCGGTCGCCCTGGGCCGCAAGCTCGGCTTGAGCAAGCTGCAGCTGTACGATCTCGGCATGGCGGCGCTGTTCCACGACGTCGGCAAGTCACGCGTCCCGCTCGAGGTGCTCAACAAGCAGGGCGGCCTCTCCGACGAGGAGTGGCGCATCATGCAGGCCCACCCCTGGCTCGGGGTGCTCACCCTGTTCGGCCTGCGCGGCTACGGCGAGATCCCCTACCGCGGCATGATCGTCGCCTACGAGCACCACATGAAGACCGACTTGACGGGCTACCCGAAGTCCCTGCGCGGGCGCGAGCTCTCCATTTACTCGAAGATCGTCGCGGTGGCCGACGGCTTCGACGCCGCCACGAGCCGCCGCGTCTACCAGACGGTGCCGATCCAGCCCGACCAGGTGCTCAAAGAAATGTGGGAGAACCCCCGGCGCGGCTACGATGCCGTGGTCGTCAAGGCGTTCATCAATCTGATCGGCATCTACCCCGTGGGCACGTGCGTCATCCTCGACACCTACGAGGTCGCGGTCGTCCACGGCGCGAACCCGGATGTCACACACGTGCACCGCCCCATGGTGCGGGTGGTGACGACCCCCGAGGGCGGGCTGGTGCACCCGGGGTTTCTGGTCGATCTCGCCCAGCGCGACGCGCAAAGCAACTATCCCCGCACCATCGTCAAGGTCACCGACCCGCTCAAGTACGGCATCAACGTCGCCGACTACTTTGTCTGAGCACCCGATCGCCGAACGCTGGCGGTCGCTGCGCGGCAACGCCGTCCGGCGCGCGGCCTTGATCCCCTACCTCACCGCGGGATTCCCGACACCGGCCCTGTCGCTCGAGGCGCTGCGGGTCGTGGCCGACGCGGGCGCGGATTTCGTCGAAGTCGGGATCCCGTTCTCGGATCCGCTCGCCGACGGTCCCACGATCCAGCGCTCGACGCAGGCCGCCCTCGACCAGGGAATGACGGCGGCGCGCGTGCTGGAACAGATCCACCGTGCGGCGCTCGCCGTTCCGGTGATCGTGATGACGTACCTGAACCCGGTCCTGGCGTTCGGCGTGGACCGCTTCGTGCGCGACGCGGCGGCCGCCGGGGTGTCGGGGCTGGTGCTCACCGATTTTCCCGCGGGTGCCGACCCCGAGATCGAAGCGCTGGTGGCGTCGAGCCCGCTCGTCTGGATCCGGTTGATCGCGCCTACCACGAGTCCGGAGCGATTGACCCGCGCCGTGCGCGGGGCGAGCGGCTTTCTCTACCTCATTTCGCGACTCGGCGTGACCGGGGCGCGCGACCAGGTGCCCGCGGACCTGGCGCAGCACGTCGCGCGGGTGCGCGCCGCGAGCCCGCTGCCCCTCGCCGTGGGTTTCGGGATCGGTACGCCCGCACAGGCGCGCGCGACCGCGGCGCTGGCGGACGGCGTCGTGGTCGGCAGCGCGATCGTCGAAGCCCTCGGCCAGGACGGGCTGGGCGCGGCGGAGCGCCTCGTGCGCGAGCTCGCCGCGGCAGTGCGCGCGCCGTGACCGCGAATCGCCTGGTCGTCGTCTACAGCCGCGCCCTCGCGATCGGCGGGCCGCTGCTCCTGGTCGCGATGCTGATCGCCGACCCGCGCTGGACCGGCCAGTTGCTCGAGATCGTCGTGATGACGGTCGCCGCGGTGCTGCTGCGCGGCGCGCAGGTGCCGTTGAGCAAGTACTCGTATCTCACGCAGACCGGCCTCGTGGCCCTCGCCGGGTGCCTGCTGGTGGGCGCCCCGGCGACGGCGCTGGCGGTCGCCGGCGGCGTGCTCGTGGCCGACTGGCTGTGGCAGAAGAAGATGTTCCGCGCGGCGCTCGTGAACCTGGGCCGCGAGGTCGTCGCCGTCGTGGGCGCGTACGGCATCTATGCCGGGGCCCTGCGGGTCTCCGACGTCACCGCCCCGGGACTGCACGTGGACCTCGTGCCCGCGCTGTTCTTCTACGCCCTCGCGTATTTCGTCATCAGCCGGCTGCTGTTCTACTTCGCCCTGATCATTCGCGGCAAGCTCGAGCAGGACGAGCGGCTGCTCATCTTGCGCTACGAGTGCATCGGCTACGGTGCCAGCCTGATCGCCGCGGGCATCGTCGTGGGCACGGTGGCGTATTGGCCGCCGCTCGCCTGGCCGTTCGTGGCCGCGGCGCTGGGCGCCCTGGGCCTGCTCTTCAAGCATACGCTCGAAGAGGCGATCGCCGCCGAGGAGCTCAATAAGATCCACGCCATGGAGGCGGTGATCACGAGCAACATCAGCCTCGCGGACTCGTTCGCGCGCATCGAGCGCTTGGCGCACCGGCTGGTGGACTGGGGCGACTTCCGGATCTACCGGCGACAGGAGGGCGGGGTCATGCTCGCGTATCGGGGGCAGATCGGCCGGCCCGAGCGGGGGCAACCGACGCCGGACACCGAAGCGCTGCGCGAGCACGTGACCCGGACCGGCGAGGCGGTCGTGATCGACGACGTGACGCGTGACAAGCGCATCGCCGACGCCCCGCTCGTGATCCAGAGCCTGGTGATGGTCCCTCTCAAATTCGGCGACCAGGTGATCGGGACGCTCGAGCTCGAGCACCACAAGCGCAAGGCCTACCGCGCCAAGGACGTGCTCTCGATCAACACGTTCGCCAATCAGCTCGCCACCGCGATTCACATCACCGAGCTGCGCCGGCCGCTGGTGGAGACGGTCGAGACCCTCACCCAGCAGCTCGCCACCCTGGCCCGCGCCGCGCTATCGATGCGCGAGGCCGCCGGGGCGGTGGCGCAGTCCACCAGCACGATCCGCCAGGGTGTGCTGGCCGAGGAAGGAGAGGTGTCGGGCGGGCTCGAGGCCACGGAGAGTCTGGCCCAGGTGTCGCGCCGGGTGTCCGAAGACGGCACCGAGGCCGCGCTGGCTTCGACGACGGCGAGCGAGGTCGCGAACAAGAACCGGGGGCAGATCCGCGACGCGATCGGGCGGCTGGTCGCGCTCAAAGCGTTCGTGGGCGAGGCCTCGAGTCAGGTGCAGCAGCTGGGACAGGTGAGCCGGCGGATCACCGGGTTCATCGCCTCGATCCGCGAGCTGGCCGATATGACGAACCTGCTCGCGCTCAACGCCACCATCGAGGCGGCGCGTGCCGGGAAGCACGGCAAGGGCTTCGCGGTCGTGGCCGACGAGGTGCGCCGGCTCGCGGAGCAGAGCGGCAACGCGGCGCTCGAGGCGGGCGAGCTGGTGCAGGACATTCACCGCCAGGTGGGCGAGGTGGTGGAGCAGATGCGGCGGGGCCAGGTGAACGTGAGCGGCGTGGAGGAGCTCTCGTCAGCGGCGCTCGAGGCGCTCGATGCGATCGTCGCGGCCACCGCGGAGGCGACGGGTCATGCACAGCGGATCGCCGGGGCCGCCCGCGAGCAGGACAAGGCCTTTGGGAGGTTGCGGGAGCGGATCCACGCCGTCGCGCACATCGCGGGGAAGAACCGCGCCGAAGCGGACGACGTGGCCACCCGCGCCGACGAGGCGGCGCGCGGCCTCACGGACCTGGAGCGCGCCACGCACGAGTTGGAAGACGTGGCGGCGATGCTGCGGGAGCTGACCCGCGGCTTTGCCAGCATCGCGTAGGCGGGCTACCATTCGGCAGTGGCGACGCATGAGCGGGTGTACGTGGCACTGGGCTCGAACCTCGGCGACCGGGCGGCGCACCTGGCATACGCGCGGGAGCGCCTGGGCATGCTGCCCGGCACCCGCGTCGTCGTGACATCTCGCGTCGAAGAGACGGCGCCGATCGGCCCGGTACGCCAAGGAGCCTTCCTGAACCAGATGGTCCTGCTCGAGACCACGCTCGAGCCGCGCGCGCTGCTGGGACACGTGCACGCGATCGAAGCGGAGCGCGGCCGCGAGCGCCAGGCGGGAGTGCGCTGGGGTCCCCGCACCCTGGACTTGGACATCGTGCGCTGGGGCGAGCGCAGGGTTTGCGAGCCGGACCTGACGATTCCGCATCCCGAGCTCCCGCACCGCGATTTCTGGCTGCGGGAGCTGGCGGAGCTCGACGCCGCCCGGGAGCCCGCCCGTGGCTGACGTGCCACCCGCCCCCCTGGCCCCCCCCACCCCCAAACCCGTCACGGTGCTCGACCTCGTGGCGATGAAGCAGCGTGGCGAGCGGATCGTCGTCCTCACGTGCTACGACGCGTTGTTCGCCCGGCTGCTCGACGCCGCCGGGGTGGACGTGCTGCTCGTGGGAGACTCGGTGAACCAGGTGCTCGCCGGGGAGGAGACGACCCTCTCGGCGACGCTCGAGCAGATGATCTACCACACCCGGATCGTGCGGCGTGGCGCCACGCGGGCGCTGGTGGTGTGCGACCTGCCGTTTCTCACCTATCAGATCTCGCCGGCCGATGCCATCCGCAACGCGGGCCGCGTGCTGCAGGAAACGGGGTGTCACGCCGTGAAGCTCGAAGGCGGGGCGCCGGTGGCCGCGACGGTGCGGGCGCTCGTGGACGTGGGCATTCCCGTCATGGGCCACCTGGGTCTCACGCCGCAATCGGTGCACGCGCTGGGGGGCTATCGGGTGCAGGGGCGCGACGAGCGGACCGCGGAGCGACTCAAGGCCGAGGCGAAGGCGCTCGAAGAGGCGGGCGCCTTCGCGATCGTGCTCGAGCTCATACCCGCACCGCTCGCGTCGCAGATCACCAAGGCGCTCACCATCCCCACGATCGGCATCGGCGCGGGACCCGCCTGCGACGGCCAGGTCCTCGCCCTTCCCGACATGCTCGGCCTGAACGAGCGGTTCAGCGCCAAGTTCGTGAAGCGCTACGCCGCGCTGGCGGAGGACGTGCGCGAGGCGGTGCGGCTGTACGCCGCCGAGGTCCGCGAGGGCCGGTATCCCGGTCCGGAGCATTCCTTTCCCAAGTGAATGACTGGACACGGCGAGACGTACTCGCGCTGCTGGGGGCTGCCGCGGTGACCCCATTCACCCGCTCCGCACGGCGCGCGCCGGCGCGCGACCCCGCCGGCCCCGGCTTCCGGATTCGCACCATCACGGCAGGGACCACACTGCACGGCCCCGCCACGCCCGAGGCACTGCAGCCCGCACTCACGTTTCTCAAGGCCGCCAAACGCGTGGCCGCCGACGCAGGGTATGAGGTACAAACGCTCCGTATCGCGACGCACCCCTTCTTGCAGGGCGTGGACAGCCGCGCGCGTGCGGACGCCCTGACGGCCTTGCAAGCGCTCGACCGCGCCGTGGTCGCCGAGGGCGTGCTCTTGAGCATCGGCCCGGTGCTCGCCCCTGACGGCGGTGATTCCGAGTTCGGCGCGTGGGCCGCTGAGCTCGTCACCACCACGCAGCACGTGAGCTTTTCGGTACAGGTCGCCTCCCCCGAGCGCAGCGCGTCACCGGCCGGGGTCACGGCGGCGGGGGAGGCGATGGTGGCCATCGCGCGCCACACCGCCGGCGGCATCGGCAACTTCCGGTTTGCGGCCGCCGCTAACGTTCCCGCGGGAACGCCGTTCTTCCCGGTGGCGTACCACCACGGATCGGACGCCGTGGCGGTTGGTCTCGAGTCACCGCCCTTGTTGTCCGCCGCGTTCGCCGGAGCGAACACCCTGGCGGAAGCCAAACAGCGCCTCGCGGCGTCGCTCGAGTCCCGGCTCGCACCCGTGGAGAAGCTCATCCGGACGGTGGCGCGGCGGGACGAGCGGGCCTACCTGGGCATCGATGTCTCGCCCGCGCCGGGCAAGGACGCGAGCATCGGGGGTGCCATCGAGGTGCTCACCGGCGTTCCGTTCGGCGCGGCATCCACCCTCGCCGGGTGCGCGGCGATCACCGACGTCCTCAAGAGCGTGCGGCTCAAGACGTGCGGCTATTCGGGGCTCATGCTCCCGGTCCTGGAAGATCCGGTGCTGGCGCAACGCGCCTCGGAAGGACGATTCAGCGTGCGCGACCTGCTCCTCTATTCCAGCGTCTGCGGCACCGGACTCGATGTCGTGCCGCTCCCCGGCGACGTGGCGGCGGATCAGCTCGCGGCGCTGATCGCCGATGTGGCGGCCCTTTCCACCAAGCTCCGCAAGCCGCTCTCCGCGCGGCTGTTCCCCGTTCCAGGCCGGCGGGTGGGGGAAGTCGCCCGGTTCAACGACCCATACCTGACCGACTGCACCGTGATGAAGCTCGAGTAGTCGCCGGTGCAACTGCTCGAAAGCTTGAGTCAGATGCGCGCCTGGTCGCGCGCCGAGCGCGCCCGCGGGCGGCGCATCGGGTTCGTCCCCACTATGGGATTCCTGCACGAAGGGCATCTGCGCCTGGTCGACCGCGCCCGCGAGCGCGCCGATGGCGTCGTCTTGAGCATGTTCGTGAATCCGCTCCAATTCGGCCCGGGAGAGGACTTCGCGACCTATCCCCGCGACGTCGAGCGCGACAAAGAGCTCGCTGCCGGGCGCCACGTCGATTGCCTGTTCCTCCCGGACGCCAAGGCGATGTATCCCGCCGATCCACTGGTGCGCGTCCATCCCGGTCCGATGGCCGACGGGCTCGAGGGCGCGGCCCGCCCCGGCCACTTCGCCGGCGTGCTGACCGTGGTGGCCAAGCTGTTCCACCTGGTGGAGCCCGACATCGCCGTGTTCGGCCGCAAGGACTTTCAGCAGGCGATGCTGGTGCGACGCATGGCCGACGACCTGAACTTCGGACTCGAGGTGGATATCGCGCCCACGGTGCGGGAGCTCGATGGGCTCGCCCTGTCGTCGCGCAACGCCTACCTCCAGGGCGACGAGCGCCGGGCCGCGCTCGCCCTGTCGCGCGCGCTGCGCGCCGTGGAGCAGGCGTGGCGGGGCGGGGAGGCCGATCCCGGCCCGCTCGCGCGCCGGGGCCTCGACGTGCTGCGGGCCCCGGGGGTGGCGCCCGAATACCTGGCGCTGGTGGATGAGCAGATGCGTCCCGTCGCCCGGGTCGACGCCCGCACCGTGGTATTGGTCGCCGCCAAGGTCGGCCGCACGCGCCTCATCGACAACGTGGTGCTGGGAGAGGGCGTGGCGAGTGACATTGCCGTTCGAGCGTAGCGCGATCCGTGGGCTAAAGCCCCGGCTCGGCGTAGAGTGCGTCCTTAAGGACGCACTTCGGGCCGAGCCCGCTCTTCAGAGCGCGGACACGGACGCGTGAGTCTACCCGCCTGGGCCGTGGTTACCCCGGAGCGCCGGGCCCACATCGAGCGCGTCGTGGGGCTGCTCGACAGCTGGGCGGCGGCGCGCCGCGCCCCCGACGCGGAGCGGGCGCGCTGGCTCAAGGCGGGCTGGCTGCACGACGCGCTACGCGACGCGCCCGCGGCCGACGAGCTGGCGCATGGACCGATGGCGGCCGAGCGGGCGGCGCGCGCGGGAGAGACCGATCGCGGCGTGCTCGATGCGGTGCGGTACCACTCCCTCGGCTACGCCGGCTGGGACGACGTCGGTAAGATGCTCTATCTGGCCGATTACCTGGAGCCGGGCCGCGCGTTCGACCGCGAGGTGCGGGCGTCCCTCGCGGCCCGGGTCGCGCAAGACCGCGACACGGTGCTCGAGCAGGTCGCCGCGCGTCGCGTCGCGCGCGTGATCGACGGCCGCTGGCCGCTGGTGCGCGAAACGGTGGATTTCTGGAACTCGCTCGTCGACTCCTGATGCTGGGCACGGCCGTCCTCGTCGCCTGCCGCGGCGACCGGGCGGGCGCGTCCGGCCTGCGGGTTCCGGGCGAGCAAGCAGGGCCGCACATCACGGTCGAAGTGTTGAACGCGAGCGGCAAGCCCGGACTCGCCAAGGTCGCCACCCGTCTGCTCCGGCACGCCGGCATCGACGTCGTGGCGTTCGGCAATGCGCCGGAGTCCGTGGGAACGCTCGACTCGACCCGCATCGCCGTGCGGCGCGGGACGAACGACGTCGGGGAGCGCGTGCGCAAGCCGCTGGGCGTGGGGCGCGTGAGCCTGCAGCCCGACACCACCCGGCTACTCGACGCGAGCGTGTTCCTCGGCGCGGACTTTGCGCCGCGCCTCGAGTTCCACCCGTAGCTGGCCGCACGCCGCGCTGATGTCGAGCCCGCGGCTGCGGCGTAGCACCGCCTCCACTCCTCGCCGCTTGAGACGTCGCTCGAACGCGAGCATCTGCGCACGCGGGCTGGGCGTGAGCTCCGGCGCCCCGCCGGGATGGAGCGGGAGCAGGTTCACGAGCGCGCCGAGCGGCCGGGCGAGCTGGGCCAGTCGATCGGCGTGCTCGAGAGCGTCGTTCTTGCCGCCGATGAGCACGTACTCGAGCGTCACACGCCGCCGGAACTGGCCCAGCGCCGCGACCACGTCGGCGAGCCGGTATTTCTTTTCGATCGGCATCAGCTCATGGCGCAGCTCCGGGGTGGGGGCGTGCAGCGAAACGGCCAGCCGGAATTGCTCGGGACGCCGCGCGAGCTGCGCGACCCCCGGCAGGATGCCCACCGTCGAGACCGTGATGTGTCGCGCCCCGATGCCGAGCCCCTCCGGATGATTGAGAATGGTGAGCGCGCGGTCGACCGCTTCCCAGTTGAGGAGCGGCTCTCCCATCCCCATGAACACCACGTTGGTGGGGGCCAGCAGCGGGTCGAGCAGGATCACCTCGCGCACCTGGGCCGCGATCTCGGCGGCGCTCAAGTTGCGGCGAAATCCCATCCGCCCGGTGGCGCAGAACACGCAGCCCAAGGCGCATCCTACTTGCGACGAGATGCACAGCGTGCGGCGTTTGCCTTCGGGGATCAGCACCGACTCGACCGCCTCGCCGTCGCCCAGGTCCCAGAGATACTTCTCGGTGCCGTCGGCGGAGCGCTGCCGCGCGGAGAGCGCCAGCCGGCGCAGCGGAAACGCGGCGGCGAGCGCGCCACGCAGCTCCGCAGGCAAGTCGGTAGCGTGATCCCAGGAGCCCACCGGGCGTTGCCACAGGCGGGGCACGATCTGGCTCGCGCGGTACGTCGGCTCGCCCCGCTGGGCGAGCCACTCCGCCACCATTTGGCGCGCGGCCTCGGGGGCGAGGCTCAGCAGGTCGAGCATGTAAGTGCCATCCCGGGAATGCGTTGCATATCAAGCCTAACTTAACTATCTTCAAGCGTTTAGGACACTTGAGCCAGAGTGCGCCTGTCCGACCTTCTGACGCCCGCCCGCATTCGGGTCCCCCTGCACGCCGCTGACAAGGCAGGGGTGCTCCGGGAGCTGGTGGATCTCGCGGCGGCCGGGAACGGCGGCCCGTCCGACGAGGTTTTGGGAGCCATCCTCGAGCGGGAGAAGCAGTTCCCGACCGGGATCGGGTACGGCGTGGCGGTGCCGCACGGCAAGACGCCGGTGCTCGGGGCACTGGTGATCGTGGCCGGCACGACGCCCGCTCCTATCCCGTACGAAACGATCGACGGACAGCCGGTGCGGCTGTTTTTCCTGCTCGCGGGCCCCGAGTCCGCGGCCGGGGCACATGTGAAGGCGCTGAGCCGCATCTCACGGCTGGTGCGGCGCGAGCCCGTGCGGGGGAAGCTGTTGAGTGCCCGCACGCCCGAAGAATTCTATCGCGTGCTGTGCGAGGCGGAGGTCCCATAGCCAGCGTCAGCGGCACATCCCGGCGCACGCTCCGGTGCGGCGAGTTGCGCGTGCAGCATGTCGGGCAGCGGGTGCGGTTGGGCGGGTGGGTGCACCGCCGGCGCGATCTCGGGGGCATCCTGTTCATCGATCTGCGCGACCGCGCGGGCCTCGTGCAGGTCGCGGTCGGCCCCGGGGCGCCGGACGACGTGCGGCGCGTGGCGGCCGGGCTCGCCAGTGAGACGGTGATCGAGGTCGAAGGCGATGTCACCGCGCGCCCGGCGAACATGAAGAACCCGGAGCTCGCCACCGGAGAGGTCGAAGTGCAGGCGGCGCGGCTCGCCGTGCTGGGAGCGGCGGTCACGCCGCCGATCCCGGTGGCGCGCGGCAAGGGCGAGGAGCTCCCGGCCGAAGAGCTGCGCCTCAAGTACCGGCACCTCGATCTCCGCCGGCCCGAAATGCAGGGCACCCTGATGCTGCGGCACCGGCTGCTGCAGCGGGCCCGCCGGACGCTCGCCGAGCTCGAGTTCCTCGAGATCGAGACGCCGATCCTCACCAAGCCCACGCCCGAAGGCGCGCGCGACTATCTGGTCCCGTCGCGCGTGCACCCCGGGGAGTTTTACGCGCTGCCGCAATCGCCGCAGATCTACAAGCAGCTGCTGATGGTCGCGGGCTTCGACCGCTACTTCCAGATCGCGCGCTGCTTTCGCGACGAAGACCTGCGCAACGATCGCCAGCCGGAGTTCACGCAGATCGACCTCGAGGCGTCGTTCGTCGGCGTCGACGACGTGATCGGCTACGTCGAGCAGGTGCTGGTGGCCCTGTGGACCGAGGCGGGACAGGCGGTGGCGCGCCCGTTCCCGCGGCTCACCTGGCGCGATGCGATGGAGCGCTACGGCACCGACAAGCCCGATCTCCGCTTCGGCTTCTCCATCGCCGACTGGACCGCGCAGCTCAAGCCGCTGGGCGTGCCCTTCTTCCAGCCGGCGCGCGACGACGGCGCCCGCATCCGCGGGCTCGCCGTCAAGGGCGGAGGCGCGCTCTCGCGCAAGGACGTGGACCAGCTCGCCGACGCCGCGAAGCAGCTGGGTGGCGCGGGACTCGCCTGGGTGAAGCGGCAGGGTGAGCAGATCACCGGCTCGGTGGGGAAGCATTTCACACCCGCGGTGCTCGGGACGCTCGGCGTGGGCGACGGTGACGCGGCGCTCATGACCGTCGGTCCCGATCGCGTCACCTCGCCGGTGCTCGATCGCGTGCGGCAGGAGGTCATCCGCCGGCTGGCGCCGGCGCCCCAGGCGGCTCACGCCTTCTGCTGGGTGGTGGACTTTCCCCTGTTCGAGCCCGATCCCGAGACGGGGAAGCCCGTGTTCGCACACCACCCCTTCACGGCCCCCCACCCGGACGACGTCGCCCGGCTCGACACCGATCCGCTCGCCTGTCGCGCGCTGCACTACGACGCCGTCTACAACGGCAACGAGCTGGGGTCGGGCTCGATCCGGATCACGGATGCCGCCGTGCAGCGCCGCGTGTTCGCCCATCTGGGGATGGCGCCGGCGGAGGCGGAGGCGCGGTTCGGCTTCCTGCTGAACGGCCTGCAGGCGGGAGCGCCGCCGCACGGTGGATTCGCGATCGGGTTCGATCGCGTGGTGATGGCGCTCGCCGGAGCGGAGAGCATGCGCGACGTGATCGCGTTCCCCAAGACGACCGCGGCCCGGGCCCTGTTCGAGGGCGCGCCCGCGCCCGCCAATCCGGCGGACCTGGCCGCGCTCCATATCGAGGTCAAGCGATGAGCGACGAGATCACCCATCGACTCTCCACGGAGGGCGTGGATCCGCTGGCGCTCGCCGGCGTGAACGACGGGAATCTGGTGGAACTGGCTCGCCGGCTGGGCGTGCGCGTGTCGTTGCGGGGCGACACCCTGATGCTGCAGGGCGCATTGCCGGCGGTGGAGCGGGCGACGCAAGTGGCACAGGCGCTGGTGGAGCTGGCGCGCATGGGCGAAACGCTGGAGGTCGCCGACGTCGATCGCATCGTGAGCGACGAGGCACAGGGCTCGCTCGGTCGTCCGGCGGAGGGAGGGGGGGAGTACAAGATCATCCTGCCCGGCCTGCGCCGGGTGATCCAGCCCAAGACGGCGGGGCAGCGCGAGTACCTCCAGGCGATCGTGCAGCACGACATCGTGATCGGGATCGGGCCCGCCGGAACGGGCAAGACGTACCTCGCGGTGGCCGCTGCGGTGGACGCCCTGGCCCGCAAGCGGGTGCGTCGGATCGTGCTGGCGCGCCCGGCCGTCGAGGCGGGGGAGAGTCTCGGGTTTCTGCCCGGCGACCTGCACGAGAAGGTCGACCCCTATCTCCGGCCGTTGTACGACGCGCTCGAGGACATGATGCCGCGCGACCGCGTCCAGAAGGCGATCGAGAACCGCACGATCGAGATCGCGCCGCTCGCCTACATGCGGGGCCGCACGCTGGCCGACGCGTTCGTCATCCTGGACGAGGCGCAGAACGCCACCGGCATGCAGATGAAGATGTTCCTCACCCGCCTCGGGGTGAATTCGCGGGCGGTAATCACGGGGGACAAGACGCAGATCGACCTCGCCAACCGCGAGGACTCGGGCCTGTTGCAGGTGGAGCGCATCCTCCCCGGGATCGAAGGGATCGGCTTCTGCTATCTCGGGGACACGGACGTGGTGCGACACCGCCTGGTGCGCGACATCATCCGCGCCTACGCGGAGGACGCGCAGGGCTGACATGCGGCTCCCTACACAAGAGCAGCTGCGCTATCACGGCGAGCGCTGGGTCTGGGTGGTCGGCCTGGCGCTGCTCGCGTCGCTCGCGTTCCCCTCGAGCGCCACCAACGTGGAGCCGCTCCCCGTCGGGACCCCTGCCGAGCGCGATGTGATCGCGCCGTTCACCTTCCCCGTGAACAAGTCCGACGAGGAGCTCGCGCGCGAGGCCGAGGAGCTGGCCGGCAGCGTGAAGCCGATCTATCAGTTTCAGGAGCGGGCGGTCGACAGCGTCAAGACCGCGATGCACGCCCTGTTCTCGACCCTCGAGTCGGCGGCGGACCAGGGCGGGGCGGGGGCGATTCAGCAGTCCGCCAAGGCCCAGGGACTGGCGCTCTCGCCGCCCGAAGCGGCGTACCTGACCAAGGGCGGCAAGCGCCGTGGACTGGAAAAGGCCTTGAGCGAGCTGTTCGACCGCACCTTGACGCTCGGCGTCACCGGCCCGGGCGTGCTCCAGAGCGAGCAGTCGTCCGAGCTGATCGTGCGGCGCCGCTCCGGTGAGCAGGCAATGGCGCGGGACCAGGTGCTGTCGTACGCCCAGTATCTGCAGCGGGCGCGCGCCATCCATCCGGACAAGGGGTCGAGCGTGGGCGACGAGCTGTACGTTCGCCTCGCCGGGCATTTCTTCCGCGCCACGCTCGAGCCCAACACGCTCGAGACCGAGCGGCGCCGCGACGAGCTGCGCCGCAGCGTCGACCCCAGCAAGTACATCGTACGCGGCGGGGATCGGATCGTGGGCGCGCACGAGGTCGTGACGAGCGAGGCGCACGAGAAGCTCGTCGCGCTCCACACCGACCTGGTGCGGCGCGGCGCGGCCACCAGCCGCTCGGCGGGCGGGGTGCTCGGCCCCATCCTGCGCGACTCGCTCATCCTCGCCATCTTCTGGGTCCTGCTGGTGTTCTACCGGCGCGAGACCTACCGCGAGCGGCGTCAGGTCGCGCTCATCGGCGGGTTGTTCGGCCTGGTGCTGCTGCAGGCGGCCGCCGTCGCGCACTTCTTTCCGCAGCACCCCGAGATCGTGATCCTCCCGTTCATGGCCATGATGCTCACCGTGCTCCTCAACGGGCGCGTCTCCATGATCGCCGCCATGATCCTGTCGATTGTCATCGGCCTGCAGCCCGTGTCCCACGACGTCCCGGCGCAGTTCTTCTGCGTCATCGGCGGCGTGACGGCGGCCCTGAGCGTGCGCGTGCTCCGCCGCCGCAGCAACTTCTACCTGCCGGTCCTGATCATCGCGCTCGGCTATCTCGCGGCCGCGCTCGCCCTCGGCCTCGCCAGTAGCTGGACCGTCGCCGAGATCGGTGTGCGCGGCCTGTGGGGCGCCGCGAACGCGCTCGTCTCCGCGGGCCTGACCTTCTTCCTGTTGCCAGTGGCGGAATCGATCACCGGCATCACCACCGACCTCACGCTGCTCGAGCTGTCCGATCCCAGCCGGCCGCTGCTGCGGCGTCTGTCGCTCGAAGCCCCGGGCACGTACGCCCACTCGGTCGCGATGGCCAACCTGGTGGAGGCCGCCTGCAACCGCATCGGGGCCGATGGGCTGCTCGGGCGGGTGGGGTGTTACTATCACGACATCGGGAAGATCAAGAACCCACAGTACTTCGTCGAGAACCAGACGCGCGGCAACAACCCGCACGACCGGCTCAAGGCTTACCAGTCGGCCCAGATCATCAAGGCCCACGTGACCGACGGCCTCGCGCTCGCGGCCGAGGCGCGGCTCCCCGACGCGGTGGCCGCGTTCATTCCGGAGCATCACGGGACTACGGAGATCACGTACTTCCTCGACCGCGCCAAGAAGAGCGGCGACGGCGGGTCGCTCCGGGCGATCGACTACGCGTATCCGGGGCCCAAGCCGCACTCGAGCGAAACGGCGATCACCATGCTCGCCGACTCGGTCGAGGCCGCCCTGCGGGTACTGGAGGACCTCACGCCGCAGAAGATCGAAGAGGTCATCGACCATATCGTGCGCACCAAGCTCAACGCCGGCCAGCTGGACGAGGCGCCGATGACGCTGCAGCAGATCGATCAGACGAAACGGGAATTCGTGCGCATCATCAGCGGGATGTATCACAACCGCATCGACTATCCGGAGTCCAGTGGCGGCATCACGGCGACCTGGCAGCCTAAGGCCTTGGCTTGAGCGCGCCGCGCGACGCGTGCTGGCGTGGGAAGGCGCCCGCGGCGCGCGGGTCGAGCTCACGCTGCTCGACGCGCCCGCCATGCGCCGGCTCAACCGGCGCGCCACGGGCCGGCGCGGGCTCACCGACGTCATAGCGTTCGCGCTCCCCCAGCCGGACGGGACCCTCGTGGGGGATGTGTACATCTGTCCCGACGCCGCCTGGTCGGGCAACGGGCAACGGGAAACGGGGAACGTGACTGAAGAGCTCGTCCGGCTCGCCGTGCACGGGACGCTGCACGTGCTGGGATACGACCACCCGGACGGAGCGGGACGCACGCGCTCCCCCATGTGGCGACGGCAGGAGCGCTACGTGCGCCGCCTGCTGGGCGGCACGCCGTGACGCTCGCCGGCACCGCCGTCGCGCTGGTGGGCGCCGCGGTAGCCGGGGCGGCCGCGCTCTGGTCCGGCCTGCTCGCGCTCGGCGAGGAAGCCGCCGTGGGCGAGGCGCTCCACACGCTCGGCGACGCGCCGCCAGTCGCCGCCGGCGGTCACGTGCCGCTGCATCGCGCCCTCCACGTGACGCGCCTCGCCCTGCTGGTGCTCGGCGCCGTCGCAGCGGGCGAGGCCGCCGACTGGTGGGACCGGCCCTGGGCCGCAGCGCTCGGTGCCTGGGGCGTGGCCGTGGGGTTTCTGTTCGTGCTGGGCGACGCCCTGCCGCGCAGCCTGGCCCGCCTCGCTCCCGAGCTCGCCGCCGCGGCCCTGCCGCTGGCGCGCCGCACGCTCGCGCCCTTCGGACCGCTGCTGTGGCTGCTGGCCTGGTTCGACCGGGGCCTGCACGCCCTGGTCCGGACGCCGCGGCCGCTCGAGCCCGACTTGGGCGTCGCCCAGCGCGACATGCTGCTCGGCGTGTTCACCCTCGCCGATACCCGCGTGGACGAGGTGATGACGCCCAGGCTCGACATGGTGGCGGTCGACGTCGCCGCGTCCACCGAGGACGTCATCGAATCGGTGCGCCAGAGCGAGCATTCCCGCATTCCCGTGTACGACGGCACGCCCGATAACATCGTCGGCGTCGTGTTCGCGAAAGACCTCGTGCCCATGGCCATGGGCCTCGCGGAAGGGGACGCGGCACCCCGCGCGCGCTGGCAAGATCTCATCCGGCCGGCGGCGTTCGTACCGGAGACCAAGACGCTCGACAGCCAGCTGCGCGACTTCCAGCGCGCGCCCGCGCACCTGGCGATCGTGGTGGACGAGTTCGGCGGCACCTCGGGACTCATCACACTGGAGGACATCCTCGAGGAAATCGTCGGCGAGATTCACGACGAGCACGACGTGGGGGAGCCCGCCTCCATCCGGCAGGACGGAGACCGCTACTGGGTGGACGGGCGCGTCACGCTGGACGACCTGTCGCAAGCGCTCGGCCGCCCGTTCGAGCATCCCGAGGTCTCCACCGTGGGAGGCCTGGTGTACTTCGTCCTGGGACGGGTGCCTCGCGCCGGCGACGAGCTCACCCTCGACGGATACAAGGTCGTGGTCGAGCGGGTCGACAGACGCCGCGTCACCCGCGTCGTGGTTCAGAGGCAGCGGTGACGCTCCCCGTGCTGGTGCTCTTCGCCGGGCTGCTGCTCGCGGCCATGTCGGCGGCGGTGGGAGTGGCCGCCGCGGCGGTGAGCCAGCTGGAGCTGACGCGCTGGGTGTCGTACAAGCTGCGCGGGGCGAGCGGCGCGGCCGGCGCGGTCGAGAACCCGGGGCGCGTGCTGGCGACCGCGAATGCGCTCACGACCATCGGCACGATCTGCGCCGCGGCGGCGATCCCTGCGCTGCTGGCGCGCACGACGCCCACTGTGCTCGGGATCGTCACCGTGGCCCTGGGCGTCCCGCTGCTCGTGACTGCCGCCTACCTGGTGCCGCGCGTGGTGGGTCGCCGCTGGGCCGAGCCGATCGTGGCGCACGCGGTTCCCCGGCTGCAGCAGCTCGGCACGCTGCTCGCGCCGTTCGTCGCGTGGCGCGATCCGTCGAAGCGCACCGCGCTCGCCGCCGTGCTCTCCAACGCCGACACGGAGGCGCTCGCTTCCGCCGACGAGATGGCGGTCGTGTCCGGCGTGCTCGCGTTCGCGGACCGCCCCGTCAAGGAGCTGATGACGCCGCGCACAGCGATCGTCGCGATCCCCGAGGGGCTGCTCGCCGCGGAGGCCGCCCACGTGTGCATGCAGTCGGGCTACAGTCGCTACCCGGTGTACCGCGCGTCGCTCGACGAGGTGGTGGGCGTGGCGCACGCGTTCGACCTGCTGCGGATCGCGGCCGATGCACCCGTGCCAGTCCGTCCCACGCTGGTCGTGCCCGGCACGACTCGTGCGGCGGATCTCATGCTGGAAATGCAGCGCGGCCGGGGGCACCTCGCCGTGGTGCTCGACGAATTCGGCGGCACGGCGGGGCTCGTGACGTTCGAAGACCTGCTGCGGGACCTGGTGTCGGAGATCTTCGAGCCGGGGGCGCCGCTCGCCACCAGCGAGCCCCCGGCCCGCATCGTCGAGGTCGAGGGCAACGCCCCGGCGAGCCGGCTCGAGGACGGTTTGGGCATCGCGCTCGAGCCGCGGGGCGCGCAAACGGTGGGCGGCCTGCTGCTCCAGGCGTTGGGACGCATTCCCCGGGCGGGGGAGCGGTTCACGCTGCAGGGACTGGAATTCGACATCCTCGCGGCCACCCCCACGCGGGTGGAGCGCGTGGCGGTGCGGCCGGGGCCGGTGCGGGCCGTGCCGCTCGATCGCACGGAGGAGCGGACGTGAAGGCGAACCACGCGTCTGATTACCTTGCATGAGCGTGGAGCGCATCCTCGAGGCACTCGACCGGCACGAGCCCGCGGCGTTGGCGCGCGCGATCACGCTCGTCGAAAACCAGCGCGACGGCTTCGAGCGGGTGCTGAGCCATGCCCACGCGCGGCTCGTGCGCGGCACCGCGCGGCGCATCGGCATCACCGGGCCTCCCGGCGCCGGCAAGAGCACGCTCACGGAGCGGCTGATTCAGCATTACCGGGGACAGGGGCTCTCGGTCGGCGTCGTGGCGGTCGACCCCACGAGCCCGTTCACGGGCGGTGCGCTGCTGGGAGACCGCATCCGGATGGAGTCCGCGAGCCTCGACCCGCACGTCTTCATCCGCTCGATGGCCACCCGGGGCGCGCACGGCGGCCTGGCCACCACGACCGAAGAAGTCGCCGATCTGCTCGAGGCGTTTGGGTTCGCGCGCATCCTGGTGGAAACGGTGGGCGTCGGCCAGACCGAGCTCGACATCGCCCGCAGCGCGGAAACGACGGTGCTCGTGCTCGTCCCGGAGTCGGGAGACGGCATCCAGACGCTCAAAGCGGGCGTGATGGAAATCGCGGACGTGTACGTCGTCAACAAGAGCGACCGTCCCGGCGCGGACACACTGCGCCAGGAGGTCGAAGTGATGCTGGGGATCCGCCGCGGGAACGCGTTTCGGCACGTCGCTCCCCACCACACCGCCCAGCCCCGGGCGGGGAAGGACGGGGCAGGACGGGGGAAGGCGGTGGAGGCTGGCGCCGATGCGCCGTGGGAGCCGCCGGTGCTCGCGACCGTCGCGTCGCGCGGCGACGGCATCGCCGAGCTCGCGGCTGCTCTGGATCGCCACTACGCCTATCTTGAGGCGAGCGGCCGGCTCGCCGAGCGGCGCCGCCGGCGGCTGGCGGCGCGCACGCGCGCCGTGCTGGAGCGCGCGGTGCAGCGCTGGCTGCTGGAGGCCACCCGGGCCGAAGAGCTGCTCGCCCAGCGGCTCGACGAGGTGGTGGAGGGCCGCCGCAGCCCGTACGACGTCGCGGCGGAAATCCTGGATCAAGTGAAGGCAGGAGCGGCCCGATGAGCGGCAGCAGCCGGAAACCGATCTACACGGCGGCCGACCTGAGCGGCTTCGATCCCCGCGAGCGGCTGGGATCCCCCGGGGAGTTTCCGTTCACCCGCGGCATCCACCCGACCATGTACCGGGGCAAGCTGTGGACCATGCGGCAGTTCGCCGGCTTCGGGAGCGCCGAGGACACGAACCGCCGCTACCACTTCCTGCTCGAGCACGGGCAGACCGGTCTGTCGGTGGCGTTCGACTTCCCGACCCTGATGGGCTACGACTCCGATCACCCGCGCGCCGAGGGCGAGGTCGGGCGCTGCGGGGTGGCAATCTCGTCGCTCGCCGACATGGAGGACTTGTTCCGCGGCATTCCGCTCGACCAGGTGTCGACGTCGATGACGATCAACGGTCCGGCGGCGATCCTGTTCTGCTTCTACGTCGCGGCGGCCGAGCGACAGGGTGTCTCGAGCGACCAGCTGCGGGGCACCGTGCAGAACGACATCCTCAAGGAGTACATGGCGCAGCATGCCTGGGTGTATCCGGTGGAGCCGGCCCTCAAGATCATCGTGGACATGTTCGCGTGGTGCGCCGAGCACGCGCCCCTGTGGAACACGATCTCCATCTCGGGCTATCACATCCGCGAGGCCGGGGCGTCCGCGGCGCAGGAGCTCGCGTTCACGCTCGCCAACGGCTTCACGTACGTGGAGCGCGGAATCGCGCGGGGGCTGGACGTCGATGCGTTCGCGCCGCGCCTCTCGTTCTTCTGGGACATCCACAACGATTTCTTCGAAGAGATCGCCAAGCTGCGCGCGGCGCGGCGCATCTGGGCGCGGCACTTGCGGGAGCGCTTCCGGGCCAAGAACCCCCGCTCGTGGATGATGCGGTTCCACTCGCAGACCGCCGGGGTGACGCTCACGGCCCAGCAGCCGATGAACAACGTCGTGCGTGTCGCCTACCAGGCGCTGGCGGCGGTGCTGGGCGGGACGCAGTCGCTGCACACCAATTCGCTCGACGAGACCCTCGCGCTCCCCACGGAGGAGGCGGTGCGGCTGGCCCTGCGCACGCAGCAGATCATCGCCCACGAGACCGGTGTGGCGGACGTGACCGACCCGCTGGGCGGCTCGTACTATCTCGAGTCGCTCACCGAGCAGCTCGAGCGCGAAGCCGAGGCGTTGTTCGCCGAGATCCACTCGGTCGGCGGCGTCGTGCGGGGCATCGAATGCGGCTGGTTCCAGCGTCAGATCGCCCGCTCGGCAGCGGAGTTCCAACGCGACGTCGAAGCGGGCCGCCGCGTGATCGTCGGCATGAACGACTACGTGAGCGAGGACGACCACCCGGTCGAGATCCTCAAGGTCTCCACCGACGCCGAGGACCTGCAGCGCCGGCGCCTGGCGCGGCTCCGCACCGAGCGCGACGAGACGCGGGTGGGCGAGCGGCTCGAAGCGCTGCGCCAGGCGGCGCTCGCGGAGCGCAACGTGATCGGACCGATGCTGGACTGCGCCCGCGCCTACTGCACTCTGTACGAGATCCGGCACGCCCTGGAGCGGGTGTACGGCGCCTACCGCGAGCCGGTGTTCTTCTAGACGATGACCGCGCTGCCCGTGTCCGCCAGCGAGAGCGCCGTGCGCGCGGCCGTGGGACGGCTTTCGGCGATCCAGCCCGGGGCCTACCAGGTCGTCTCCTGCTACCTGAAGCTCGAGCCGCGCGACAAGGCGGGCGCCAAGTACCTGATCAAGATCAAGAACCGCATCAAGCAGGTCGCGGCCGACCTCGAGCGCCGCCCGCTGGACCACGCGCAGCGCGAGAGCGTCGCGGGGGATCTGGACGGCCTGCGGCGCTACTTCGAGGAGCCGAGCCGCCTCCCGGCCGCGCGCGGCGTCGCGCTGTTCGTGAGCGGGGCACTCGACCTGTTCGAGGTCCTGCCGCTGCCCCACGTGCACCGCTCCCGGCTGGCGGTCGCCCCCGTCGCGCTGGTGCGGGAGCTGGTCGCCCTGGAAGAAGAGTTCGGCACGATCCTGGTGGTCGCGTGCGATCGCACCAGCGCGCGGTTCTTCGCGGTCACGGCCTACGACGTCGCCGAGCTGCCCAGTCTCACGGCGCTGGCCACGCGCTCCGGGAAGTTTCATGGCGAGCGCCAGGCGAAGAAGGGCAGCGTGCTCGCGGGCGGCTTCGGCGAGCACAATTATCACATGCGCATCCGGGAGGAGAAGCAGCGACACTACGCCGGGGTGGCGGACCGCATCTTCCAGATCCAAGCCCAGCGCCCGCTCGCCGGGCTCGTGGCCGCGGGCATCGGCGTGGACGCGGCGGCGCTGTTGCCGCACCTCCATACCTACCTCCACGACCTCGTGCTCGGCGTCGTGCGCCTGAACCCCAAGCGCGTGGCCGCCGCCGAGGTGCGGGAGGCGGCTCTGGCGCTGCGCGAGGAGCGCGAGCGCGCCTGGGAGCGCGCGCACGCGGAGGCGGTGCGGGAAGGCGTCGGCAGCGGTTGGGCCGTGAACGGCATCGACGCCACGCTCAAGGCCCTCGAGCGCGGCCAGGTGCGCACGCTGGTCGCGGACGGCCGCGACGACGACCTGCGCATCGACGATGCCATCGAGGAAGCGCTCGCGCAGCGCGTCCAGGTGGACGTGATCTACGACGAGCGGGCACGGCGCGTCGTGGACGGGCTCGCCGGCCTGTTGCGGTTTCGCCGCTGATGGCGGGCCCGAGGCGCCCGATCCGGGTACTGGTGGCGAAGCCCGGATTGGACGGGCACGACCGCGGCGCGAAGGTCGTGGCCGCCGCGCTGCGCGACGCGGGCATGGAAGTCATTTACACCGGATTGCACCAGACCCCCGAAATGATCGTGCAGGCGGCGGTGCAGGAAGACGTGGACGTGGTGGGCCTGTCGATCCTCTCGGGCGCGCATCTCACGCTGTTCCCGCGGGTGAAGCAGCTGCTGGTCGAGGCCGGGCGCGACGACGTCCTGGTCACCGGGGGCGGGATCATTCCTCCGGAGGACATGGAGACGCTGCGGCGCCAGGGCATCGGCAGACTGTTCGGTCCCGGCACGCCCACGTCCGACCTGGTGAAGTACATCGACGAGTGGGCGGCGGAACATGTCTCAGCCTGACGCGCGCCCTTGAGCAGGCTCAAGAGCCTCACCGCCCAGTACCGGGAGCTGCAGCAGCGGCTCGAGCAGGGTGGCGGACCCGACAAGGTGCGCCGCCAGCACGACCAGGGGAAGCTCACGGCGCGCGAGCGCGTCGCGGCGCTGCTCGACCAGGGCGCCGAGTGGTTCGAGGTCGGACTGCTCGTCGCGTGCGATCAGTACGACGGCCAGGCGCCGGCGGCCGGCGTGGTCACGGGACTGGGACGGATCTCGGGGCGGCCCGTGGTCGTCGTCGCCAACGACGCGACCGTGAAAGCGGGATCGTGGTGGCCCGAGACCATCCGCAAGATCCTCCGCGCCCAGGAGATCGCGATGCGCCAGCGCGTCCCGATCGTGTACCTGGTGGATTCCGCCGGCGTGAATCTGCCCTACCAGGATGGCGTGTTCCCCGGCCAGTACGGGGCGGCGCGCATCTTCTATTACAACTCGATCATGCGCCATTACCTGCGAGTGCCGCAGATCGCCGCCGTGATGGGTCCGTGTATCGCGGGCGGAGCGTACCTGCCCGCCCTGTCGGATGTGATCTTCATGGTCGACGGCACGTCGTTCATGGGACTGGGGGGACCAAACCTGGTGAAGGGCGCGACCGGGCAGGTGGTGGACGCGGAGTCGCTCGGTGGCGCCCGCACGCATACCAGCGTCAGCGCCGTGGCACACTATCGCACGCGCGACGACAAGGACTGCCTCGAGCGCATCCGCGAATACGTGTCGCGGCTCCCTCGGCCCGCGCGGCCACCGGCGCCCCGCGGCAAGCCGAAGCGCAGCCCCAAGGACCTGTATGACCTGCTCCCGTCCGATCACCGTATGAGCTACGAAGTGCGTGCCGTGCTCGAGTGCCTGCTGGACGACGGGGCGTTGGACGAGTTCCAGGCCGACGTGGCCCCGGAGATGATCTGCGGGCACGGGACGATCGCGGGGCGCCCGATGGCGCTCATCGCCAACTCCCGCGGCGTGATCAAAGGGAAGGCGGGGAAACCCCCGAAGATCGGCGGTATCATCTACACCGAGAGCGCGGAGAAGGTGGCGTACTTCATCGCGAACGCGGACCGCGAGCGGATACCGCTGCTCTTCGTCCAGGACGTGTCGGGCTTCATGGTCGGGACCGAAGCCGAGCACTCGGGGATCATCCGCGCCGGGGCTCGCTTCGTGGAGGCGATGGCGACCGCCACCGTGCCCAAGCTCGTCCTGACGGTGAACCACGCCTCCGGAGCGGGCTACTACGCCATGGCGGGGCAGGGCTTCGACCCCGATTTCATCGTCTCGTGGCCGACCGGCCGGATGGGCGTCATGGAGGGTGAGTCCGCGGTCCAGGCCGTTTTCGGAAACGGCGTGGCCAACGCCGAGAACGCGCCGGCCGTGGAGGCGATGCGCGCGGACTACGAGCGCCAGCTGGACGCGCGGTTCGCGGGCGCACGAGGCTTCGTCGATGCCATCGTCGCCCCGGAAGACACGCGCGACGTCCTCGCCTTCCTGCTCGAGGCGACCACAGAATTCTCTGGCCCCCACCTCGGGACCTTTGTCCTGCCGAGCGCCTCATGACACGCAATCGCTGCGGCATCGCCCTGGCCGTCCTGCTCGCCGCCTGCGGCGGCACGACCCGCCCCACCACAACCGCCGTCCCGGCCGAGCGGCCTCCCGTCGGAGCCGCCGCCCCGCCGGCGGCGGCCGACGCGACCGCGGTGCCCGCTCGCGAGCCCGCGCTGCCACCCTCCATCGCGTTCATGACCGGGCTCATGCCGCTCAAGGACACGGGCGTCGACCAGTTCCGCCTCCAGCATCCCACGTACGACGGGCGTGGCGTGCTGATCGCGATCCTCGACACGGGCGTCGACCCGGGGGTGGACGGCCTGATCACCACCAGCACGGGAGCGCCCAAGATCGTCGAGCTGCGCGACTTCTCGGGCGAGGGTCGCGTCGCGCTCGCCCCCGTCAGCCCGGCCGCCGACGGCACGGTCGCCGTGGGCGGGCATACGCTTGCAGGCGCCCACCGCATCGGGCGCCTGACCACCGCCACGACGTGGTACGCCGGGATGCTGCGGGAATTGCCCCTCGGCAAGCCGCCCGCCGGCGACCTGAACGGCAACGGCGTCAACACCGACACGTTTCCCGTCATCGTGGTCAAGGCGAGCGACGGCTGGGTGGCGTTCCTCGACTCGAACCTGAACGGCTCGTTTGAAGACGAGATGCCGCTGCACGACTATCGGGACGGGCATGAGACCATCGCCCTCGGGTCCAAGCCGATCACCCTCGCCGCCAACTTCAGCGAAGCCGACGGCGTCCCGCTGCTCGACCTGTTCTTCGACAACGGCGGGCACGGCACGCACGTGGCGGGTATCGCCACGGGTCACAGTTTGTTCAACGTATCCGGGTTCGACGGCGTCGCACCGGGCGCGCAGCTCGTCGGCTTGAAGATCGCGAACGCCGCACGGGGCGGGATCTCAGTCACGGGCAGCATGCAGCGCGCCATGGCGTACGCGGCCCGCTACGCCGAGCAGCGTAACATGCCGCTGGTGCTGAACCTGAGCTTCGGCGTCGGGAACGAGCGCGAGGGGCACGCGGTGATCGACTCGATCGTGAACGCCTTTCTCGTGGCCCATCCCGCGGCGGTCTTCACCATCAGCGCAGGCAACGACGGCCCGGGCCTGTCCACCCTCGGGTTCCCCGGCTCGGCGGACCTCGCGCTGTCGGTGGGCGCCTCGTACCCCGGCGCCTTCGCGCGCCCGGTGCAGCCGGGGACCGCTCCGGCGCCCGACGTGATGGGGTGGTGGAGCTCGCGCGGCGGCGAGCTGGCGAAGCCGGACCTGGTGGCGCCGGGTGTGGCGTTCTCGACGGTCCCGCACTGGAATACGGGCGACGAGATCAAGGGCGGAACCAGCATGGCCGCGCCGCACGCGGCCGGCCTCGCCGCGTGCCTCCTCTCGGCCATGGCGCAGGAAGGGCGCAAGGTGAGCGCGGCGGACATCGCACAGGCGCTGCGGGCGTCCGCGGTCCCGTTCCGCGGCGAAACCCCGATCGACGACGGCGCCGGTCAGCCGCGACTCGACGCGGCGTACCGCTGGCTGCTGGGCGGACACCAGGGCTCGGAGTACGTCGTGCGCGTGCCCGCCGGCGTCTCGGCCGCGTTTCACCGGGACGGTCTCGGCGACCCGGGTGATACGCTCCAGTCGTTCCAGGTGCGCCACGTCGGGGGCTTGCGTGCCGCGCAGTTCCTCCTGAAGAGCAGCGTCCCTTGGCTCACGGTGCCTGCCACGGTCGTGGCGGGGGCGCGGGAAACGGAGATCCCGGTCGTCTACCAGCGGTCGGCCCTTGCCGCGCCCGGCGTCTACGTCGGCACGGTGAGCGCCTGGAATCCGAGCGACACGCTCGCCGGTGCGCTCTTCACCCTGCCCAACACGGTCGTGGTGCCGTATGACCTGGTCGCGAAGCCCCTGTTCGACGAGCGTCGCGTCATCGGCCCGGCGCGAGTGCAGCGCTATTTCCTGAAAGCCCCGGCGGCGGGCGCGACGCTTTCCGCCGCCGTGACGCTGCCCGATTCCGCCGCGCAAACCGCCACCGCCTACCTGTTCGAGCCCAATGGCGCCCCGTTCCGCGGCACCGGCCACGACTCCGTGGTCTCGCTCGGGGGCACGCTGCCCGGTACGGCCCGCTTCGTCGTGGACGCGGAAGACCTCGTTCCGGGCGTGTACGAGCTCGACGTCGTGGCGCCCCCGCTCTCGGGGGTCACGGCGACCGTGCGCGGCACGCTTGCCCCCTGGGCGATCGCCCCCGCCGCAGCAGGGATCGAAGCGTCGACGGCGGCGCCCGAAGCCGCGGCGGGGCACGCGACCGCGACGCTCATCGGCGCCGAGCGCTCGGTCGCCGTGACCGGTCGCGGCGTGCCGGCCGAGAGCGTGACGGTACGCGTCCCCGACTGGGCGGACCAGGCGACGGTGGACGTGGCGATGCCGCCCGAGCAGTGGGACGACTTCACCGACTTCGGCGTTACCGACTTCGACTCGACCGGGCAACAGGTCGGCCAGGGGGCGCTCAACTACGCGTTCGGCCGGCACGCCGTGGACGCCCGGGCCGTGGCGCCGCTCCGGGGCCGGACGCTCACCGTGGAGCTGTTCCCCGCGTTCGCGCGCTACAACGGTGCCCACCCGTGGCGCGCGACGGTGCGCGTACGGTTCCTGCTCGCGCACCCGCGCGCCGTGGGCGGGAGCACCGATGTGCACGTGGTCGTGGGGGGACGCGCGCTCGTTCCACTCGCGCGACCGCCGGAGCTCACTCTTCCCGAGGGATTCACGCCGCTCATCGAGGTGCGCATCCACCCGACCGACGGCATCGGCGTGGACGCGGTCCGGCGGCTGCCGCTCCCATGACGGCGGCGCGGGGCCCGAGCCCCGTCCGGATCGCCGCCGGCCAGGGATTCTGGGGCGACTGGCTCGAGGCGCCGTACCGCCAGGTGACGGGCGGGCCCATCGATTACCTCATGATGGACTACCTGGCCGAAGTGACCATGTCCATCCTGCAGAAGCAGAAGTCGCGCGACCCGTCGCTCGGGTACGCCAAGGACTTCGTGCCGTTGATGGAGCGCATCCTCCCGATCGTCGTCGAGCGGGGCATCAAGGTCACGGCCAACGCGGGCGGCGTGAACCCGCGCGCCTGCGCCCAGGCGGTCGCGGAGGTCGCGCGCCGCCTGAAGCTCGCCGGCAGGCTGCGCATCGGCGTCGTGACGGGAGACGACCTGCTGGCTCGGCTGGACGGTCTCCTGGCCCGCGGGCACGAGCTCAAGAACCTCGATACGGGCCGGCCGCTGTCCGACGTGCGCGATCGCGTGCTCGCGGCGAATGCCTACCTCGGCGCCCGGCCGCTGGTGGATGCGCTGCGGCGCGGTGCGGACGTCGTCATCACCGGCCGCGTGACCGATACCGGGCTGACGCTGGCGCCGATGATCCACGCGTTCGACTGGCGGCCCGACGCCTGGGATTTGCTCGCCGCCGGCACCGTGGCGGGTCACACGATCGAGTGCGGCGCCCAGTGCAGCGGCGGCAACTGCCTGGTGGACTGGGAGAAGATCCCCGATCTCGCCAACGTGGGATACCCGATCGTCGACGCGCGTCCCGACGGCACGTTCGAGATCACAAAGCATCCCGGGACGGGCGGGCGCATCAGCGTCGCCGGCGTGACCGAGCAGCTGGTGTACGAGATGGGCGACCCGGCCGCATACATCACCCCCGACTGCATCGCGGACTTCACCACCATCCGGCTCGAGCAGGCGGGGAAGGACAGGGTTCGGGTGTCAGGGGTCAGGGGCAAGCCCGCGACCGACAAGCTCAAGGTGTCGGTTGCGTATTTCTACGGCTACAAGGCCGTGGGAACGCTCGTGTACTCCTGGCCCGACGCTGTTGCGAAGGCACGCGCTGCGGACCGCGTGCTGCGGCAACGCCTCGAGAACCTGGAACTCAGCTTCGAGGCGATCCACACCGAGCTCGTGGGAGCCGACGCGACGCACGGCCGCTTGGCGCTCGAGGAGCTGGCGGTCGAGGACCTCCCGGAGGTGCAGCTGCGCATCGGTGTGCGATCGCGCGACAAGCCCGCGGTGGAGCGTTTCACCCGCGAAATCGCGCCGCTCATCCTGAACGGTCCCCCCAGCGTCACGGGATTCGCGGGAGGGCGCCCCAAGCCGGAGGAGATCGTGGCCTACTGGCCCGCGCTGCTCGACAAGAGCATGGTGGAGCCATGCGTGGAGCTGGTCGAGGTATGACGCGGTCGCGCAAGCGCCGCGTGCGCCTCGTGGAGCTGGCGCATGCCCGGTCCGGAGACAAGGGCGACACGGCCAACGTCGGGCTCATCGCTTTCAAGCCGCAGTACTACCCGATCCTCGTGAAGCAGGTGACCGCGGCGCGCGTCGCCCGCCACTTCACGGGCATGATCACGGGCCCGGTCGAGCGGTTCGAGCTGCCGAATCTGCACGCGTTGAATTTCCTGCTGCACGGCGCGCTGGACGGCGGCGGCACCATCTCGCTCAAGACCGACGCCCAGGGCAAGGTGTTTTCGACGGCGCTGCTGCGCCTCGAGGTCGAGGTGCCGCGATGACGGATCGCGTGCTCGTGACCGTCGACGCCGGGATTCTCACGGCCACGCTCAACCGGCCGGACAAGAAGAACGCGATCGACACGCCCATGATCGACGGGCTGCTCGCGATGCTGGAGCGCGCCGACCTGGACGCCGCCGTGCGTGTCGTGGCGGTGCGCGGAGCCGGCGGCGACTTCTGCGCCGGCATGGATCTCCACGAGCTGCTCGCCTCCGCGGACAAGAGCGTCGACGAGAACCGGCGCGCCGCGCTCCGGTTCGCCGAGATCTTTCTGAGCATGCGACGTCTTCCCAAGCCGATCGTCGCGGTAGTGCGGGGCCGGGCGCTGGCAGGCGGGTGCGGGCTCGCCACGGCCTGCGACCTGGTCCTGGCGGCGGAAACCGCGCAGTTCGGGTATCCGGAGGTGCAGCGGGGCTTCGTACCGGCGATCGTCATGACGCTGCTGAAACGCACGGCCGGAGAGAAAGTCGCCTTCGATCTCGCCGCGACGGGACGCGTCCTCGGCGCCACCGAGGCGGCCGGCCTGGGACTGGTGTCGCGCGTCTACGAGGATTCGGACTTCGACGATCAGGCGGGTGAGGTGCTGCGCGCGCTCGCCGCCGCCAGCCCGTCCGCGCTGGCCTTGACCAAGCAGCAATTCTACCAGCTCGACGGGATGCGGTTCGAAGACGGCATCCGCCTGGGCGCGGACGTGAACGCGGTCAGTCGCACCACTCCGGACTTCCGGACAGCGCTACAGGCGTTTCTCAAGCAATGACCAGAACCTTCGTTCTCAAAGCATGGTTCGGCGGCGCCGGCCTCGGCGCGGGCCTTCTGGGGATGGCGACCGCGCAACGCTGGCTCGTGTGGATCGCCCTCGGTCTCGCAGGCGTCGCGTTCTTGGTGCGGTTCGTCGAACGCGCCCAGAGGGCACCGTAGTCCCGTGAGCGGCGACACCCTGCGGGCGCCAGGCGCGATCCTCGTCGTCTCCTGCTACGAGCTCGGTCACCAGCCGCTCGGTCTGGCGTGGCCCCTGGCGTTCCTCGAACGTGCCGGATACGCCCCGCGCGCGCTCGATCTCGCGCTCGAGCCGCTGGACGAGGCGGCCGTCCGCCGGGCGCGCCTCGTCGCCGTCATGGCTCCCATGCACACGGCGCTGCGGCTTGGGGTGGTCGCGGCGCAGCGCATCCGACGCCTCAACCCGGACTGCCGAATCGTGTTCTGCGGCCTGTACGCGTTGCTGTGCGCCGGGTTCCTGCTCGATGGCGTCGCCGACGGCGTGATGGGGGCGGAATTCGAAGGCGAGCTGGTGGCGCTGGCGCAGCGTCTCGAGGCCGGCCGGGAACCCGAGCGCCGCGTCGCCGTCCTGCAACGTCTCGCGTTTCCGCTCCCCAATCGCGCGTCGCTTCCGCCCCTGACCAGATACGTGCGGCTCGCGCGCGGGGACCGCTTCGTCCCGGCGGGATACGTCGAGGCGAGTCGTGGCTGCTTGCACACGTGCCTGCATTGCCCCATCCCGCCGGTCTACGGCGGCCGCTTCTTCGCGGTACCGCGCAGCGTGGTGCTGGAGGACATCCGTCGCCTGGTCGCGGCCGGGGCAGGCCACGTCACCTTCGGCGACCCCGATTTCCTCAACGGACCGGGGCACGCGCTCAAGCTGGTGCGCGAGCTGCACGTCGAGTTTCCCGACTTGAGTTACGACTTCACCGCGAAGATCGAGCACGTGCTGCGTCATCGTGAGCTGTTCGCCGAGTTCGCGGCCACCGGCTGCGCCTTCGTGGTCTCAGCGGTAGAGACGCTGTCCGACGTGGTGCTCGCCCATCTCGAGAAGGGGCACACCAAGGCCGACGTCGCGGAGGCGATCGCCATCCTGCTCCACGCCGGCATCGCGCCGCGACCGACGTTCGTGCCGTTCACGCCCTGGAGCACGCTCGACGACTATGTCGAGCTGCTGGACTTCCTCGAGGCGCACGATCTGGTGGATCACGTCGACCCCGTGCAGCTCACCATCCGGCTGCTCGTGCCTCCGGGGTCGCTGTTACTGACGCGGCCCGCGCTCCGCGCCGCATTCGGCGAGCTCGACGCGGCCGGCCTGAGCCATCGCTGGACCCATCCCGATCCGCGCATGGACGAGCTGCAGCGGGGGGCGAGCGCCCTCGTAGCCCGAGCCGCGGACGTCGGCGAGGATCCCGTCGACACGTTGCAGCGCATCCGGGTGCTCGCGAGCCGCGCCGCGGGGAAAACTGCGCCCCCCGCGCCGTTCCGGCGGCCGCCGCCGGAGCGCCCCATCGCGCCCCGGCTCACCGAGCCGTGGTTCTGCTGAGCGGAGCCCACCGAGGGCCAGGTAGGCCCTGTGGAGCGGGAAGCAGGCGGCTGGGCCTGAGGGCGCTGTCAGCTTGCTGACAGGTTAGCCGGGTAGGTTTTCCGTCGGCGACATGTCACTTCGAGCGTCTCTTTTCCTGTTGGCCGGCGCGCCTTCGCTCTTCGCGCAGCAGCCCGTCACTCGCGCGCAGGCCGTGGCGGCGGCGCTCGCGCGTGGCACCCGGGCGGCCTTCGGTCGTGCCGACAGCGCCGCGGCCGCCGGCGCGCTGCACGGAGCCCGCCTCTATCCCAATCCCCTGCTGTCGGCGACCTATACCAAAGATGTCCCTCACTACCACGTGATCGCGGACCTGCCCTTGGACCTGCCCTGGATTCGCGCCGCCCGGATCGGGGCTGCCGCGTCGGCGCGCGACGCGGTGCGCTACGACGTCGCCTTCGAGCGCGCCGCCATCGTCTTCGACGTCGATACGGCCTACACCCGGGCGCTCGCGGCGCGGGCGCACGCGCAGCTCTCGCGCCGTAACGCCGTCGCCGCGGACAGCCTCCACCAGATGGCGCAGCTCCGACGGGAAGTCGGCGACGTGAGCGAACTGGACGTGAACCTTGCGGCGGTGAACGCGGGGCAGCTCGAGAACGCCGCCGCCGACGATTCGCTCGCCGCTATCGAAGCGCTGGTCGCCCTCGAGCTCGCGATGGGACTGCCGGGGGACGCGGTGACCATCGCGCTCGTCGATTCGCTCGCGCCCCCGTCCGGCACGGTGCCTGCTGCGCCCGAGGTCCCGCTGCCGGTTGCCGCGGCGGCCGCGAGCGTCCGCGCCTCGGAGCAGGCGTTGGCGCTCGCGCACCGCAGCGTGTTCGCCACCCCCTCGCTGCAGTTCGGCGTGGAGCAAGGTGATCCGACCGCACCGGGTGGCTCGCTGCCTACGGTCGGGCTGTCGCTGCCCTTCCCGCTGTTCAATTGGAACGGCGGCGAGGTCGCGCAAGCGGCCGCCGTGCGCGACCGGGCGCGGGCGACTCTGGATCTGGTGCAGCGGGAGACGGGAGCGGAGCTGGCCCGCGCGCGGCGCAGCTTCACCGTGGCGCTGGCGCGCGTCGAGCGCAGCCGCCGGCTGCTCGCGAGCGCCGACCGCGTCGTCGCCATGTCGCTGCAAGCATACGCCGAAGGCGCCATCCCGCTCGCGGCGGTGCTCGAAGCGCAGCGCAACGGGCGCGAGGCGCTGGGTCGCTACATCGACGACGTCGCTGCCGCCGACAACGCCGCCGCGGCCCTGCGATTCGTCACGGCCGCTGGTGGCGAGTCATGAAGCGCGTCTCGGTGGTGCCGCTCGCGCTCGCGGCCTTGGGCCTTGCCTGCCGCGGCCGCGCCTCGGCCGACGAGTCCGACTCCGCGGCCGCCAGCGTTGCCGCGCAAACCGCCCCCGCGACGGCACAGCCGTTCGCGCGCGTCGTGCGCGCCATCGGCACGGTCACGCCGCGGCCGGGACACTTCGCCGAGCTCGCCGCACCCGGCCCGACGCGCGTCGCCCGCATTTTCGTCGCCGCCGACCAGCGGGTCAGCGAGGGCGATTCGCTCGTCGAGTTCGAGCGTGCGCCCTTCGACGCCGCCGCCCAGAGCGCCGGCACGGCGCTCGAGGCCGCGCAGCGCAGCTATGCTCGCGCCGTGCGACTCGTGCAGGCGGGGATCCTGCCGCAAAAGGATGCCGACCAGGCCGCCTCCGAGCTGGCGCAGGCGCAAGTGACCGCGATCACCGCGCGCCGCAACCAGCAGCTCGCCACGCTGCGCGCCCCCCTGGCGGGGGTGGTCACCCGCATGACCGCCGTGCTCGGCGCCTCCGTCGACGCCAGCCAGCCGCTCGTCCAGATCGCGGATCCCGCGGCGCTCGACATCGTCTGCAACGTGTCGCCCACCGAGGCTGCCCGGCTGCAGTCGGGAGACTCCGTGGCGCTGAGCACCGGCGACACAGCGCCTGGCGACTCGCTCGCATCGGGTGTCGTGACCGGTGTCGCCGCGGCAGTCGATTCGGTCTCGCGCGCCGTCGCGGTCCGCATCCACGTGCGGCGTCCCGGGCGGGCCCTGCGGATCGGTGAATCGGTGTTCGCGCGGATTGTCACGGCGATCGCACCTCGCGCCGTCACGATCCCAGTCGCTGCGCTCGTGCCCGCGCCCGACGGGGAGGGGTTTCAGGTGTTCGTCGTCGATTCGGGATCCGTGGCCCACGCCCGGTCCGTCACGGTCGGCGGGCGCAGCGAATCCACGGTCGAGATCCTGTCGGGGCTCCAGGCGGGCGAGATCGTCGTGACGAGCGGGGCGTACGGCGTCGCCGACGGCGCGCGGATCGTGCGGAGTCCGGCTCCCCCCCCGGCTCGATGACGCTGTTCGACGTCCTCAGTCGCCAGCGGCGCCTCGTGTACCTGCTGGTGACGCTCCTGGGGGTCGCGGGCCTGTGGGCCGCGTCGATCCTCCCCTCGGCCATTTATCCCGAGCTCGACTTTTCCCGCGTCACGATCGTCGCGACCGGCACGTCGCTCGGCGCGCGGCAGCAGCTCTTCAGTGTCACCCGGCCCATCGAAGAAGCGACCAGCATCGTCCCAGGCGTCGCCCGCGTTAGGTCCCGGTCCATCCGGGGCGGCACCGAGATCAGCGTGGACTTCGCGCCCGCGACCGAGATGGTCAACGCCCTGCAGGAAGTGCGGGCGCGCGTCGACCAGATCGTGCCCGACCTCCCCGCCGGCGTGAACATCCAGGTCGAGCGCATGACGCCCTCGCTGTTCCCGATTCTGTCCTACAACGTGCAGGGCGGCGACCCGGCGACCTTGTACGACATCGCGCGTTATCAGATCAAGCCGATGCTGTCGCGCGTCCCGGGCGTCGGGCGGGTGGACGTGCTCGGGAGCGACGTCCGGGAGATCGAGGTCGTGGCCGATCCGGTGCGCCTGGCGCAGCAGCGGATGACGTTCGACGAGCTCGCGGCGGCGATCCGCGACGCGACCAGCGTGGCCGCCGTGGGGCGTGTCCCAGGCAATTACAAGCAGTATCTCGTCGTCACGGCCACCGAGGCGCATGCGGCCGACGACATCGCCGGCATCGTCGTGGGGCACGGGCTGCGCGTGCGCGATCTCGCGACAGTGACGCCGGGCACCGAAGACCGCGTGAGCATCATCGCGGGTGACGGGGAGCCCGTGGCAGAGCTCAACATCACCCGCCAGGTGGGCGGCAACGCGCTCGCGATCGCCGACAGTGTCGCCGGTGTGGTCCGCGGGCTGGCGGGCACGCTCCCTCCCGGGGTGCGGCTCAAGCCCGTGTACGACCAGGCGTCTCTGGTGCGCGACGCCGTGAAGGCGGTGCGCGACGCGATGCTGATCGGCGCCGCCCTCGCCATCGTCGTGCTGCTCCTGTTCCTGCGCCGCGGACGGATCACCGCGGTGAGCGCGTCGTCCATCCCGCTCACCCTCGTCATTACGATCTTTGTGATGTCGCTCCTGGGGCAGACGTTCAACCTGATGACCCTGGGCGCGATGGCGATCGCCATCGGGCTCGTGATCGACGACGCCGTGGTGATCACCGAGAACATCGTCCGTCACCTCGACCTGAAGGCCGACCGGACCGCGGCCATCCGCGACGCGGTCCAGGAGCTGCTCTGGCCGGTGACGACCTCGACGCTCACGACCGTCGTTGTCTTTTTGCCGCTGGGCTTACTCCAGGGCGTCGTTGGTCAGTTCTTTCACGCGCTTTCGATCACGCTCACGATCGCCGTGCTGGTGTCGCTCGTCCTGGCGTGCTCTATCATCCCGCTCTTGAGCGAGCGGTACCTCACGGCGCGCGACGCGGAGCACGCGGCGGCAGCGCCCGGCGCCGCGCCGACCGCGCTGGAGCGTCTGGGCCGCGCGATCGACGACCTCGCGGGGCGCTACAGCCGCGCGCTCGGAGCGGTGCTCGATCATCCGCGGCGCATGGTCGGCGTCGCCCTGGCGCTCGCCGTCGCGGGGTACGGCACCTACCGCCTCGCCGAGAGCGGATTTCTTCCGGAAATGGATGAAGGCGCCTTCGTGCTCGACTACTGGGCGCCCGGGGGCACGGCCCTCGCGGAAACCGATCGCCAGCTCCGCGTGATCGATGGTATCCTGGCGCGCATCCCGGAGGTGGACGGGACCAGCCGGCGGACCGGCGCCGAGCTCGGCCTGTTCGCGACGCTGCAGAATCGGGGGGACTATGTCGTGCGGCTCAAGCCGGAGAGCCGCCGTCACCGGTCGAGCTTCGAGGTCATCGACGAGGTGCGGCGGCGGACCAGCGCCGCGCTGCCCCGGATGCGCATCGAGTTCGTCCAGATCCTGTCGGACGTCGTGAACGACCTCGCCGGCAGCGCGCGTCCAGTCGAGATCAAGCTGTTCGGCCCGGACCTCACCGCTCTCGAAGCCTATGGGACCCGGCTCGACTCCGCGCTGGCGAATACCGCGGGCCTCGAAGATCTGTTCAGCGGCGTGAGCGAGCCGACCGCCGAGATGGCGATGAGCATCGATGCCGCGGAGGCGAACAAGGTCGGGCTGACGCCCGCGGGCGTGAGCCACGCGCTGAGCGGCGCTCTGCTGGGCGTCGACGCCGGCCAGATTTACCTGGATGACCGCAGCGTCGGGGTCCGCGTCCGCGCCCCCGATTCGGTGCGCTTCGACCCGCTGCGGCTGGGGGCGATCACCGTCCTCTCGCCCGACGGTCGCGCGCCCGTCCCCGTCGCGTCGGTCGCGCACTTCACGCCGCTGGACACCCGCGCCGAGCTGCTGCGGGAGAACCAGCAGCAGATGATCCTGATGACCGCCGATCTCGGCGAGCGTGGGCTCGGGAGCGTCATGAAAGACGTGAAGGCCGTGCTGGCCAAGAACCCGCCGCCGCCCGGCATCCGGCTGGAGCTGGGTGGCCAGTATGCGAGCCAGCAAACGGCGTTCCGGGCCCTGTTGCTGGTGCTCGGCCTCGCGGCGGCGAGCGTGGTCGGCGTCATGCTCGTGCAGTTCGAGTCGTTCGTCGAACCGCTCGTGGTGCTGCTCGCGGCGCCGCTCTCGTTCGTCGGCGCGATGACGCTGCTCCTCGTCACCGGCACGCCGCTCAACGTCTCTTCGTTCATGGGTCTGATCCTGCTCGTCGGCCTGATCGTCAAGAACGGCATCATCCTGCTCGACTTCACCCGGCTGCGAATGCGCGAGGAGGGGGTCTCACTCGAGGTGGCGATCCGGGAGGCGGCGCGGGTGCGGCTCCGCCCCATCCTGATGACGACGTTATGCACGCTGTTCGGGCTGTTGCCGCTCGCGCTCGGGATCGGCGCGGGGAGCGAGATGCAGCGGCCCCTCGCCCTCGCCGTGATCGGTGGGTTGGCGCTCTCGACGCCCATCACCCTGTTCGCCGTGCCGACCCTGCTGGTCGCCGTGCGTGGCAGGAGCTTCACGCTCCCGCGGCCAGCGGGAAGCTGATCGAGACACGCGTACCGGTCCCCGGCTGCGATGCGACGTCGATGCGCGCGCCGTGCAGCGACGCGATCCATTGCGCGATGGCGAGCCCCAGGCCGGCGCCTCCCCCTGCGACGTCCTGGCGCACCTGGTCGCCCCGGTAGAACCGCTCGAAGACGTGAGGGAGGTGCTCGGGCCGTATGCCGATGCCGGTGTCGCTGACGACCACCGCGGCCCGGCCGTTCTGGGCCGACACGTCCAGCCGCACCCGGCCCCCCGCGGGGGTGAATTTGAGGGCGTTGTCGAGCACGATCAGGAGCAGCCGTCGCACGAGCGCGGGGTCGCCGATGATCTTCGCTTCCTCGAAGCTGCCGACCTCCACGAACACGCGTCGCTGCTCCGCGTAGGCCCGTGTCGCATCGACCGCTGCGGCGATCGCGTCGTCCAGGTAGAGCGTCTCGCGCACCACCGGCCATTCGCCGGCGTCGGCCCGCGCGAGGGTGAGCAGGCCCCCCGCGATCTCACCCAGGCGCGCGGCCTCGCGCTCGATCGCCTGAAGCGTCGCCGCGTCGCGCGCGGGCTCGCGCTCCTGACTCCCAGCTACCTCCGCTCGCGTGCGGAGCAGCGTGATCGGAGTCCGCAGCTCATGGGCCGCGTCGGCCATGAAGCGGCGCATCTGCTCCATCGAGCGCTCGACCGGCGCCGCGGACTTGCGCACCAGGATGGAGCCGCCCCCTGCGACAAGGACCAGCGCCGCCAGCGCCGCGGCGGCGAACGCTTCGATCAGGGACGTGTACTCGTTCTCGAGCTCCATCCGGTCCGCCACCACCGCGGCGACGTACGCCTTGCCGGTGGTTCCGGCGAATCGCTCCACGTAGACGCGCAGCTCGCGACCGTCCGGCCCGTCGAGGTTGCGGTAGGGATGCTTGCCCTCGGCCGCCTCGCGAATCGCATCGCGGATCCCGTCGGGAAGCGCCCCTGGCTTGATCGGGTGGACGTCTTGATCGAGCAGGTAGAGCGAGCGGTCGGGGATGTGGAGCTCGTCGACCGCATCGACGACGGCACCGTGCGCGCCGGCCTGCTCCGTCTCGCGGATCCGCGCCGCCTGCTCGAGCGCCGCCGCCGCCGCGCGCAGCGAGACGTCCAGGTGCCGAGCCATCTGCCGCCGCACCGTGAAGAACAGCCCCACGCCCAGCACCAGGAGCACGAGTCCCAACACGCCGGCGTACCAGGCCGTGAGCTGGAGCCGAAGCCGCGCGAGCTGCTCCATCAGCGCCCGCTCACGACCCGAACCGGTAGCCGGCGCCGCGCAGCGTCGTGATCAGCTTGGGCTCGAACCCGTCGTCGATCTTGCGCCGCAGGCGGCGGACGAGCACCTCGAGGACGTTGGTGAAGGGGTCGTGGTTATCGTCCCACACGTGCGCCGTGATCGTGGCGCGATCGAGCACCTGTCCCGCGTGGGTGACGAACAGCTCCAGCAGCGCGAACTCCTTGGCGGAGAGTGTCACGGGGCGGCCGCCCCGACGTACCTGGCGGGCTGCGATGTCGACCTCCAAATCCGCGACGCGGTGCACCGCCGGCGTGAGCACGGGCCGGCGGCGTGCCAGGGCCTTGACGCGAGCCACGAGCTCCCGAAAGGCGAAGGGCTTCGTGAGGTAATCGTCCGCCCCGAATTCGAGACCGCGCACCCGGTCGTCCACGGCATCGAGCGCCGTCAGCATCAGCACCGGCGTGGTCACGCCCTGGCGGCGCAGCTCGCCGCACAACGCGAACCCGGTGCCGTCGGGAAGGCGCACGTCGAGAATGATCACGTCGAAGCTGGTGCCCGCGGCCTGCTCGCGGCCGGCGGCGAACGTCGCGGCGACCGTCGGGTCGATGCGCTGCGCGCGCAGCCCGTCGCGCAGCAGCGCGGCGAGCTCGGGATCGTCCTCGACGATTAACACGCGCACGGAAGTAAGGATTGCGACTGACGACGGGCTCGCGCCAGAGGGGCAGGGTTGGACGATAGGGCAGGCGGGTCAGGCGGGCGTCAAACCCGTCAGAGGAGGATTTGCCGATACCGCAGGGCCTATGCGGGCCGCTCCACCACACGACCGGGTCGAGCCTCACACGTTACTCGATGCCTACTTTCCTCATGAGCGCCCTAAAGCGCGGGTCCTGGCGCAGGGAATCGAAGTTGGGTGCCGGCATGTCGGTCGTGAGCCATTCCGAGCGCTCCTCGTAGGCCGCTTGCAGCCAGCGCAGCGCTTGCTCGTTGTCCCCCAGCCCCATGTGGACAAGTGCGATGGCGAAGGCCGTGTTGCCGGGCGGGCGGCGCTCGAGCGCCGTGAGGATCTGCTGCGCCTCGGCGCGCTCGCCAGCGCGCCCGGCTACGTACCCCAAGAGCCCCGCGATAGTGGGTGCGTCGCCGGCGAGCGCCGCCATCTTTCGAGCCGCCGCCAGCGCTTCGGCGTACCTCCCCTTCGCGGCGAGCGCCAGGGCGAGGATCATGTGCCCCCAGGCGAAGCCAGGATCGAGGTCGAGCGACTTCCGTTGCACAGCGATCGCTTCATCGTATCGTCGAGCGGCATAGAGGGCCCAGGGGAGCGCTGTGGCGACCTGCGCATTCAGCGGATCGAGCTCGTGGGCGCGCCGGGCCTCGGCGAGCGCCTCGTCTAATCGCCCGTGCGACGCCAGGCAGTGCGAGTAGAAAAAGTGGGCACTGGCAAGGCTGGGATTCAGCTCAATGGCCCGCCGCAACTCGCGCTCCGCCGCCGGCGCGTCCCAGTCATAAAAGCACAACTGATCGCCGAACGACGCGTGGGCCTCGGCGAGCGTGGGCTCGAGCGCGAGCGCCTTGAGGGCCGCAGCTCTCGCTTTCGGCATGCCTTGGCGCGGGAGGAGATACGTCGACCACGTGAGGCTCTCATACGCGTCGGCGATGCCGGCGTACGCGAGCGCATAATTCGAATCATGCGCCAGGGTCTGTTGGAAGTACGCCAGCGCCTGTTGGACGGGTGCGAAGCCGCCCTCGTTGTAGAAGTAGCGTCCCTTGAGATACAGCTCGTACGCCTCGACGTCGCGCGTCGGGCGGCGCGAGAGCGTCAGGCTGTCCCCGCTCACCAGGTGCACCTGTAGGGCCCTCATGATCGCGCGGGAGATCTCGTCCTCCACGGCGAAGACGTCTCCCATCTCACGGTCGTAGGTCTCCGACCAGAGGTTGTATCCGTTCCGGGCATCGGTCAGCTGCGCCGTCACGCGCAGCCGGTTTGCGGCCCGGCGCACGCTCCCGCCGAGCACGGTCGCCACCTGCAACGCTTGACCGATCTGTCGCACGTCCTCGTTCTTCCCCTTGAATACGAACGACGACGGCCGGGCCACGACCTGGAGCTGCGGCAGCTTCGAGAGCGCGTCGATGAGCTCTTCGCTGATGCCGTCGCTCAGGTACTCCTCTTGTGGGGCGCCACTCACGTTCACGAACGGCAGCACGGCAATCGATTGGCCGGTACGGCCCGCCAAGGCCGGTGTGCCGTGCAGCCGGGACAGCACGAAGAGCCCGGCCGCCGCTGCGAGCAGGGTCGCCGCGAGCCCGGCCCCGACTGCGAGGCGGGACGTTCGGCGTCCCGTACCGCGCACGCGCTGCGGGGGCGCTGCGAGAGCCTCCGCGAACTCGGCGGCGGTGGCGAAGCGGTCAGCTGGTGTCTTGGCGAGCGCCCGGACGATCGCCTGATCGACCGCGGGCGGGACCGGGCGCATCACGCTGACGTGCGGCGCAGGCGCCGCCACGTGCTGGCGCGCCACGCTCTCGGCGCTCGGTCCAGTGAACGGTGGTTCCCCCGCTAGCATCTCGTAGAGCACGCAGGCGAGGCTGTACAGGTCGCTGCGACCATCCACCCGCTCGCTCCCCATCGCCTGCTCAGGACTCATGTAGCCTGGCGTACCGATTGCTATCCCGGTTTCCGTCAGTTTGCTGCCGGCCGCTTGCGTGATCGCCCGCGCGATCCCGAAGTCCGCCACCACCGCCTCACCCCCCGATAGCAGGATGTTCTCCGGCTTGATGTCGCGATGCACCACGTCGTGGCCGTGGGCGTAGCTCAACGCGCTCGCCACCTCGCGGGCGATGCGCAGGGCATCCTCGAGCGGGAACTGCCCCTCCCGCTCCAATCGCTCGCGCAGCGTCTCGCCCTCGACATAGGGCATTACGTAGTACAAGGAGCCCTCGGCAGCGCCGGAGTCGTGCAGCGGCAGGATGTGGGGGTGGGTGAGCCGGGCCGCGACTTCGATCTCGCGCAGGAAGCGCTCGGGACCGAGCGCCGCGGCGATCTCGGGGCGCAGCACCTTGATCGCGACCAGGCGGCCGTGCTTGAGATCCCGGGCCAGATGGACGCTGGCCATCCCGCCGCGCCCCAGCTCGCGCTCCAGCGCGTAGCGGTCCGCCAAGGCCGCGCGCAAGCGCTCTAATGGAGCGCCCGTCACACGACGCTCACACGCTTGACCACCGCTCCGTGTGGCGCACTGGCACCTCGAATTGCGCCGCCACGAAGTCGCGGGCCCTTGCTGACAGCTACAAGATCATGGGCTCGGTCGGGGCGGGCTATTGGGGGCTCGAATCTGGCAGTCCGATTTTCCTTAGGAGTGCCCGAAAGCGCGAGTCGCCGCGCATCGCATCAAAGGGCCGCATGTACGGAAGGCCGAGCAGGGTGGCAGACCTGTCCGCGTACGCCGTGTCGAGCCACGCCAACGCTCGGTCACGCTCGCCCAAAAACGCGTAGGGCGCGGCGATTACGACCGCATCAGAATACCCACGCGTCCGCTTGGCGATCAGCTGTTGGATCGCGCTATGCGCTTCCCTCAGACGACCAAGTTTTCCAAGAACACCGGGGGGAATCCTTCCGCCTAGTCGAAACTCCGCCAGCGCTTCGCTGTCCCTGCCTACCCCGAACAGGGCGAAGCCCAGGATCATGTGCGCGCTCGCATCGTGCGGGTCGAGATCGAGAATA
>WNGL01000256.1_pt1 | contig 61899 bp, 85 predicted proteins | sample 5400591 | NCBI WGS metagenome assembly WNGL01 (sample SAMN13153377, study PRJNA577476) | soil metagenome | isolation source: 80 cm soil or saprolite under Garry oak tree replicate 1 | place: USA:California | collected 2016-06-15 | reverse complement strand
TGCGTAGCTAGCCCGGACAGCCAGCCCGGCACCTTGCCCACAGCCGCCGGCACCTCACCGACAAAGCTGCCCGATTCATCCCGATATTCATGGGGATCGTGAACGCCGCCTACATCGGAATTTTCCGTGTCGGGCAACAACTGCCGCGAGGACATCGCTGCTGTCCAGGCCGGGCTGCCAGTCGCGGTAGGCGCCGGCGAACCGGCCGCGCGCGCCGGCGATCGCGTCCGCGACCGTGTCCGGCAGCCGGGATCCGGCCGCGGTGGCGGGGTCGACGGCGATGATGATGCCGGCCAGCAGGTCATGCAGCGCGTCGCCGTCCTGGCCGGCGGGGCCGGGCCGACGGCCCGGGGTGGCGCCGCTGTGCTCACCGGGCACCGCCTCCCCGGCCGGGGTGCCGAGCGCGGCCAGCGCGGTGAAGGCGTCGCGGAGCCCGGGTGTCCAGTCCGCTTCGAAGGGCTGGGCGGCGTCGCGCAGGGCGAGGGCGGCGGTGACCGCCTCGCCAGGCGGCTGGTCGCCTGCTAGCTGGTCGTACAGGCCCGCGAACGCGGCCCGGGTGTCCTCGATCGCGTCGGCCAGCCCGGCGGGCAGCCGGGATCCGGCTGCGGCCGCCGGGTCGGTGGCGATGGACAGGTCTTCCAGGACTTCGAACACCGCGTCGGGGTCCTCGCCGGGTCCTGCCCTGTCCGCCGCGTCCGCCGCGTCTGCGGCCGCGCGGGCAGCGCGGTGCTGCGGGCAGTTCCAGTCGCATGCCTGGGCTGGGCGGCCGGCGTCGCGGTCGTAGCGGACGTCGCAGCCGGCCGGGCCGGCCGCGGTGGTGCAGCCGCAGTCCGGGCAGGCCACGGTGCCGCGGGCGGCCGCGGCCTGCCGGGCTTCACCGGCGCGGGCCTGCTCCCACTCGCCGGGCTGGTACCCGGCGCGGGCGGCGAGCCGCTCGAGGTGGGCGGCCTGCCGGGGACCCCAGGTGTCCCGCCGGTACCGCGCGGCCACCTCGTCGGCGGCCAGGGCGTAGGCGTGGGCGTACCGCTGCAGCCCGGCGTGGTCTCCGGCGGCGGCCAGCTCGTCCCGCCACCGGTAGTGGTCGGCGCCGGGCGGGGCGACGCCGGCGTCGCGCAGCCAGCGGCACGCCAGCCGCAGGCTCTCGCTGTGCCCGCTGCCGTCGAGCATGGTGGCGGCCAGCAGCCGGGCCAGCTCGCCGGGGGCGGGCAGCTGCCCGGCGGCGATCGCCGTGCACGCGGCGTCCCTGGCCTTGGCGGCCTTGCGGGACTCCCGCTCGTCGGCGGCCTCCCGGGCCCGCCGCAGCGAGCGGGCATTCTCCCTGGTGTCCGGGTGCCCGGCCGGGTTGACGCACACGTATTCCGGGGTCCCGCCCCAGCCGATCACCGCGGCCAGGCAGCCCGCTTCCCGGTGGGGTCCCTCGTCGCCGTCCCACACCCGCGGCCAGCCCTGCCGGTCTCGCTGCGCGCTGGTGACGACGTCGATCCCGGCGGCGGCCAGCTCCGCCCGGGCCTGTTTTTCCGCCAGTGCCCGCTGAACGTCCTGCCGGGCCAGCCGCACCGCGGAAGCCGCAGGCAGCCGCCCGGCGGTGATCTCGCCGACGGCGTGGTCGATGACCGCGTCGGTGACCTCGCGGTCCCCGGCGCCGGCGAGCTTGTGCAGCTCCAGCGCGTCCGCCACCGACAGCGCGCCGCCGGCCAGGGCGTCCCGGGCGCCTTCGGGGAGCTGCAGCAGGGCCATCCGCTTGGAGACGTGGGCCTGGCTGCAGCCGGTCTCGGCGGCGATCCGCCGCTGCCGCCAGCCGCGGCGGGCCAGCTCGGCCATCGCCCCGGCCTCGGCCAGCGGGTCCAGCCCCTGCCGGTGGGTGTTCTCCGCGATCATCGCGGCGATCGCCGCCGCGCCGGCCAGGTCGTCGCGGATCATGACCGGCACCTGCTCCAGGCCCGCGGCCCGGGCGGCGGCCGCGCGCCGGTGGCCCATCACGATCACGTGGCTGTACCCCGGCGCCGGCCGCTCCAGGTCGCCGTCGGCCTCGGCCGCCGCGGTGAAGGCCTCCGCGGTCAGCACCACCAGCGGTTCGAACACGCCGTGCGCCATGATCGACGCGGTCATCTCGGTCAGGTCACCCAGGTCCCGCCGCGGATTACGCGGGTGGGCGGCCAGCTGCGCCAGCGGCACCACGGCCGGGACGCCGGTGATTCCGGCGGAATCACCGGCCCGCGGGACGGTGGCCGCGGCGGTCATGCCAGCTCCACGGCGACGCCGGGGCCGAACACGGCCTCGGCGGCGGCCTGCCAGTGAGCGCACCAGTCAGTCATCCCGGGGGTCTCCACCCGGTACCGGAACGATGCGCCGGTGCCGGTGTCGGTGATGAGCCCGGCCGGGCGCCCGTCCGCGGTGGTGACGATGAAGCGGGAGACGCCGGGGTCGTCAGGGTCGAAGCTGATGGTGCCGGCGCAGGTGCCCGCGCGCTTGACCGTGATGTAGGCTGCATGGCCACGCTCGCCGTTTGCCGTGGCCATCACCCCCACCGCCGTACGATCTCGACGATCAGGTCGCGCGGTACTCCGGGTCCGCTGCGGACCTCTCCGGCGTCCGGGTCGATCAGCGTCACCTGGCCCGAAAGACAGTGATCGACGCTAGCGCGGCCATCTGGGAGCAGTTCTATGAAGTAGGTGCCGCCTAGCGCGCTGAAACCAGTCGCGCTGTCCGCCCACGGGTCAGCGATGTCGTCGGCCATCAGTGCGCGTCCTTGATCTCGTCGGGGAACAGGTAGATGTCCGGACCGCCGCCGACCGGGGTGAATGCGTGCTTCCCCCAGTCGCCATAGCCGTGGTAGACGAACTCGCCGTCTCCGGTTTCGACGCCGTAGCCGATGTCCCGGCATTTGTAGGCGATCCAGTAGCAGCAGCCGGGTTCCAGGGTGGTTGGGGGGTTCGTCATCGCAGGCGCTCCTCACCAGGGACTTATCGTGAACAGGTCAACCGGGCCGCTGGGGTGGCAGGCTTCTGGGAGCTTGCCTGCGGCGTATCCGGTAATCAGGTCGAAGTTCGTCCGGGCTGACTGCGGATACCAGCGCAGCGCGCTGTCCAGCAGCGCGTTCGCGGCCTCCTCGGTGCCGCCGCCCTTGACTAGCTCGGCTATGGCCTCATCTCGCGTCAGGTACATGGCCGGTCACCTCTCGCTCAGGCAGATCTGGACCGTTTCGCCGCCGGCCTCGATGAACCAGACGCTGCCGGTGACCGCGGACGGTTCGCGGCCCAGCAGCTCCGCCGGCAGCATGCTCGGCTCGACCTCGTACCCTTCGCGGACGGCGGCGACGGCGGGATGATCGGCGTCGACGTCCACGGCGAAGATGACGTGGCGCACGATCCGGACGGTCTCAGGCATGTCATGGGCTCCTTTTCACGGGCGGGAGCTGGCGCTCCCGGTGCGCGGCAAGTCAGCTGAATTGCAGGTTGTCGAGGGCAGCCAGGTCCTTGCGCTCGCAGATCTCACGGAGTTCTGGTTCGGTCATGCCTCGCTTCCGCGCACCTTCCCAGACCAGGCGCGGCGAGAAGGCGCCGGCCATGCGCTGCATCGTGTACTCGCAGAACAGGGCCAGTAGCTGGGGTTCGGTGATATCGGCAGGCTTGGCATGCCGGGCAGCGGTCAGCACCTGTGCGTATTCGGTGCCGGCATCACACCCGGCCTGGTCCTGGCGGGCGGTGAACGCCGGGTCAGCCGGCATCGGCGGCCTCCAGGTCCCGGCCATCAGAACTCCCCCTCGGTCCAGGCGACCAGGTAATCCCGCGGCCGGTCGGCGACCCGCTCGGTCTGGTAGCCAGCGGCCTTCAGGGGCTGGGCGACTGTCTCGCACTGGCCGGCTGTCGGGCTGTCGGGCCAGAAGTAGACCGCGACCCGCGGCTCCGGCATGGGAAGGTCGGCGGCGTAGACGCCGGCGCTCCGCCAGCCTGGGCCAAACTCACCCTCCGTGGAGATGAAGAACCCGGCGGCAATGAGGTGCTCGGTGACGGCGGCGGCCGTGCACTCAGGCAGGGTGTGCGGCATCAGAACTCCGTTTCCGCGTGGCCGGTGAGGCGGTCACTTTCGAGCGCCCTCTTCCAGGGCGGGACCGGCTCGGTGGCGCTGGCCACGATGCGGTGCTCCAGGTGGCAGGCGTGGCGCTCGCCGGACGTGGCGTAGTCTGCGATGGCCTGCGCCTTGCGTTCAGCCTGCTCAGGCGTGAAGGGGCCTGCGGTGTACTCGTCGCAGACGACCCAGTTATCGCGGGTGGCGGCCATCACCGGCCACCTCCCGCTGGGGTGACGTAGTAGGCGGGCTCAGTCCAGTTGCCGCCCTGGCCGTCGCTGAGTTCCTCCTCGAACCGGTACAGCCCCACCGGGTAGCCGAGGACCTCGTTCCGCAGCCACCCGGCGAGCTCGTCCGGGTAGGCGTCGCCGGGCCCGCCGCACCCGTACACCGGGCCCGAGGCGGGGTCATGGTCGCCCCTGCGGTAGTCGGCGAGGGTCCACAGTTCCCAGAAGCCGCCAGGGTGGTCGTCAGGCTCCATGAAGTCGGGCGGGTAGTGGGCGAGGACGTGAGTCGTCCCCTCGGGGGCGTTGCCGCGACCGCCGCGACGGAGGTTGCGGGCGAACGTGCGCAGTGACATCACCGGTCGCCTTCCATCGGGGTGATAACCGGCGAGGCGCCGCACTGGCATGCAAAGGGGCCAGGGACGCGGCTGCCGAGATCGATCTGCTCCTTGCAGGGGCCGCACACCTGCGCCCGGCCGCCTATGTGGCTGCACCCGGGCAGGAACCACCACTGAGTGGGGCCGCACTCGATGCCCACGGCGGAACCCCTCAGGCACCCGTACCGCGCGGGCTGCCCGGGCTTCTTGAAAAGCATGCCTGCTCTCCTTGGCGCTAGCTGGCCTCGCCTCGCAGCAAGGCGAAGGTTTCGTCCATGTCTTCAGGCGTACGAGCACGTCAGGCCGCGATGGTGATCAGGACGCCGGGGAGTTCCCGGTGGGTCGCGGACCGCTCGCCGCCGCATTCGCCGGGCTCGTCGGTGACCCAGTACGTGTAGACCTGGCCGTCGGCGGCCTCCTGGGTCACGGGATCGTCAACGATGAGCGGCCAGTGCCCGCAGCACACCGTCGCGGGGTCGCAGCTGTACGGGGCTGCGACGAAAGTCATGTCACGCTGGAGGTCCCGCGCCGGGATCTGGCGCACGGGGAACGGCGGCTCGGCGTTCTCCGCGTACTCGCAGCGCATGTGGTTCTTGCGGAACAGGCTCATTGGCTTTCCTTTAGTGATCCGGTCGTTTCCTCAGGGCCTTCGGGCCGGACCAGGACGTCGCGCGCCTTGGAGCCCTCCGGGGGACCCGCGATGTTCCGGCTTTCCAGCAGGTCCATCAGCCGCCCGGCCTTGGCGAAGGCGGCGGTTACCCGCCTGGCGGCCCTGATGGCGTCAGATGCGGACGCGGCCAGCTGGCTGCCGGCGGCGGCCGGGCCGAACACCGGCCCGAGCAGGACCGAGACCAGCGCCTGCCAGACCGGCAAGCCGGCGTGCTTGTGCAGCAGCCACGTCGCCGCGATGGTCACGATGGCCGGCGGGAAATACCCGAGAACTTCAGCGGAGGTCACTGGCGGCCTCTGCATGGGTTCAGGTACCGGGCCGGCCCGGGCGTGACGAGGGCCTGGCCGGAACTGGCAGCGGTGACGGCGCCCAGCGGGCCGGCGCGGCTGGCGGTGACCTGGCCGCCGCAGCGGCGGCAGGTGCCGGTGCAGGTACTGGCCGTCTCACCGCCTTCGAAGGCCCACTGCATCTCGTGGCCGAGCGCGGCCAGGTCCCGTCCCGTGGCTTGTGACCACCCGGTCAGCGTGCCGGGATACGGGCTGTCCCCTGCGCGGATGCGGGTGCTGCCGCGCGTCCTGCCTCGCCCGGACGCTGCCATGGGGGCCGGGCTGCTCGCGCGGCTCACCGCCGCCGTCCCTGCCTGCGCGGCTCCGGCCGCGGCGCGGGGAAGCGGAGGATGTCCGGCTGGCCCATTGCCGTGATCAGCGCCCAGAAGACCCAGCTGTGCCCGGCCGGGGCCGGCGGCGGCCAGCGCCAGGAAAACAGCACGGCAACGGCGGCCGCGGCGCAGGCCGGGACGGCCAGGGACGGCAGCCGCCGGCGGAGGCGGGCCGGTACCCGGCCGGTGACAGCCGCGATGATCCGCGCCGGGCGGCCAGCGCCCCGGGCGTTTCCCCGGGAGGCCGGCCAGAACGCAGGCAGCGACGTCAGCGGCGCCCGGATCCGCCAGTAGACCTCGTCGAGTACCGCGCGGGCGGCGCGCCCTCCGGCGGCCCGCACGGCTGCCGTGACCCGCGCCCGGGCGGCCCGCAACACAGGAGACAGCCGGCCGCCGGGGCCCGGCTCGTACTCGCCGGCGGCGATCCCGGCGATGGCCAGCCGCCCGGCGATATCCGCGGTGAGGCCGTCGGCCACCGCAGGCGGCGGGACCATGCCGACGCGGCCGTAGGCTTCAGCCAGGACCGTGAAGATGCTGCCGGCGGCCAGGCCGCCGGAGGCGTACCAGGCGGACAGGCAGGCGGCGGCGCGCACCGCCGCCGCCTGCGGCAGCCTCCACCGGCCAGCGGCCGCGGAGCCGGCCGCCGACAGGACGGCGTGCCGGATCCGGGCGTCGGCTGCGGACCACTGGCGGCTGATCCGCAGGTGGTCCGGGCATGCCCCGGCGTACTGCCTGGCCACCCCGGGAGCCTCGATTGCCCATCCCGCCTCCCGGGCACCACCGCGGCGGTTCAGCAGCAGCCGTCCAGGATCAGCGGGATCAGGCCGCCAGGATTCCAGGGCGGGATACCCGGCGGCAGCCATGGCCTCGCTGAGGAAGCCGTAGCAGCCCGCCGCCTCTCCCCCGCCCGGCCTGCCGGGCCGGGCCGGCCGCAGCTGGTACCTGGCCGCGAGCCTGCCGGTCAGGTCGCGGAGCATGTCATCAGGCGGCCGGTCGTCGTAGACGGTGACGCCCGCGGCGCGGAGCAGCCCGGCGATCCCGGCGGTGATCGACGCGGTCGCGGCGATGCTGCAGCTGGCACCCGAAGTGCCCGGCGCGGTGACGGCCGCGGCGATCTGGCCTTGTGTCACCTGCCGGGCGGCGGCGTAGTGCCCGGCGATCCGTGCGCCCGCCCGCCAGGCCTCATCTAGGGCCAGGGGCAAGGCGTCGTCCAGGAAGAAGCTGACGACGGTATCGATAATCAGCAGGTCCATGCCGGACCAGGCGCGGCTGAGGTCCGCGGCGCAGACTGCGTCGATGAGCTCGTGGGCGACGCCGGGTGCCTGGATGCGCCAGTCCCGGGCGCCCGGCGGTCCCGGCCGGCGCCCGGCGGCCGGCACGGTGAAGATCAGGTCCGGGCAGCCGGCACGGAGATTCCAGTCACAGGCGGCCGGGAACCCGGCCGCGTCCATGGCCGCGGCCATGCTGGGGAAATCACGTGAGGTGATGGGCCCGGGATGGCTGGTGAGCGCGGCTAGATGCGCCCTGCTCTCCGCGGCCTGGTGCCGCGCCATCAGGATTCCCTCATCCTGGCGGCTGGGGCGCCCCTGCGCCTGCGGCGTCCCAGATGGGGTGCCGGGGACGGCCCGGGTGACAGGGCGTCCTGGCGGCCGGTGCCGGCCGGGCGCGGTTTGCTGCTCTCGCCCGCGGGGATCAGCAGGCCCCCGTCGTCGAACGCGATGATGCCGCCGCAGAACAGATTCCAGCCCTGCTCGGGGTGGCGGGCTATGACGCGGGCCGCCATACGGTCCGGAGCGGAAGGTGCGGGGCAGGGCGGCATGTGCGGGCAGTCCCGGGACGTTGCGGACACGGGAGGTCACTCTCTTTCTCGGAACAGGGGGATCGGATGAGGCCTCCGGGGTGATTGGCGTCAGGCTGGAGGCCCGTGGTGGTACGGGGCGGGCGCGTAGTTCTCTGTGAGCCGGCGCCCGCCCCGGGCTCATCGCGGCGGGCAGGCTTGCGGCCTGCCCGGCAGTCAGGGGACGGTGGCGGGCTGGGTGTCGTAGGGAATGCCGTCCCATTCGAGCGGGTCCCGGTAGAAGCCGGGCACGATCGTGTCGAGGGCGGCGTAGTCGCACCGGGCCAGCAGCTCGGCCACGCGCTGCGCGGCGGCTGCGGCTTCGTCCTCGGTCCGGTACCCGGCGGGAAGATCGGCGTGGCCGGAGTCGGACCAGGTCTCGGTGCCGACCGGGTCGCCCGGGTTCTCGCCGCGGATCCATTCGAAGGTGTACTGGACCCAGAACTCGCCGGGCCGCTGGTCGTCCCAGGCGGGGTAGAGATAAAGGATGACGGCGCTGGAAGGCTGGTCGTCGCGCCGGTACTCCACGGTGTGCGCGGCGCCGGCGGTAACGCCAGGCGCCTCCCAGTCGTGGTCGGTCCGGATGCCCGCAGGCACCCAGGACAGCTGTATGGGTGGGGGGGTCATTAGTTGTCCTTTCGCTTGTGCTGCTTGGTTCTTCGGGGGCTGGCTAGCTGGAGCTGATCCACGTGCACATTGAGGCGGCCCTGGCCGTGATGGCCCTGTGCAGGTCTCCCCCGGTAGATGGCTGGACGCCGGGGCGCAGGCTGTCGCAGACCATCACCAGGGTGATCCGCCGCAGGTGGGCCGCGTCGTCGTCTTTCTCGGCTGCCAGCCAATGCTGGAGATGGGCGGCTAGCTGCCCGGTCGGCGTTTGCTCATAGCGGCTCTGGCCGCCGATGCCGACCGGGATCAGCCGGGCGGCGCAGATGGCTGCGGCGGCCCGGTCGGCGATATGCCGGCTGACTGGCTGGCCCAGGCCAGAGATACCGGGGATGAGCCACCACCATTCTGTTTCTGTCGTCATCGGTGCTCCTTTGTCAGGCTGGCGTCCGGTCGGCTGTCGGTATTTGCGCTCGGGTTCTGCTGGCCGTTCACTGGATGCCCGTCATCCCCCGCGGAGCAGGATGATCGTCGCTTCCATGTCCGTGGCCGGGACCAGCACGTCGCGGGCCTTGGAGCCCTCGCTCGGCCCGACGATGTTCCGGCTCTCCAGCAGGTCCATCAGCCGCCCGGCCTTGGCGAAGCCGACTCGCAGCTTGCGCTGCAGCATCGAGACCGAGCCGAACTGGGTGGAGATGATCAGCTCGGCGGCCTGGATGAGCAGGTCGAGGTCGTCACCGATGTCGCCGGGGTCGGCGCTGCCGCCCGGCTGACGGCCGGCGGGTGCTGCGCGGCGGGCTGCGACGTCGTCCTGGTAGTCGGGTTCGGCCTGGCTCTTGCAGTGCGTGACGATGTCGCGGATCTCCTTCTCCGACACGAACGCGTTCTGCAGCCGGACCGGCTTGGACGCGCCCATCGGCAGGAACAGCGCGTCGCCCTGCCCGACCAGCTTCTCCGCGCCCGGCTGGTCCAGGATGACCCGGGAGTCGGCCAGCGAGGAGGTGGCGAACGCCAGCCGGGACGGCACGTTGGCCTTGATCAGCCCGGTCACCACGTCCACGCTCGGGCGCTGGGTGGCCAGCACCAGGTGGATGCCGGCCGCCCGGGCCAGCTGGGTGATCCGCACCACTGCGTCTTCCACGTCGCGCGGGGCCACCATCATCAGGTCCGCCAGCTCGTCCACGATCACCAGCAGGTACGGGTACGGCAGGTACTCCCGGTCGCTGCCCGGCGGAGCGGCCAGCGTCCCGGCCCGGACCGCGGCGTTGTAGTCGTCCACGTGCCGGAACCCGGACGCGGCCAGGTCGTCGTAGCGGCGCTCCATCTCCCCCACCACCCAGTCCAGCGCCTCGCCGGCCTTCTTCGGGCTGGTGATGATGGGCGTGATCAGGTGCGGGATGCCGTCGTAGATGGTCAGCTCGACCCGCTTGGGGTCGATCAGGATCATCCGCACCTCATCCGGCGTGGACCGGGTCAGGATGGACGTGATCAGGCTGCCCAGGCAGATGCTCTTTCCCGACCCGGTTGCCCCGGCGATCAGCACGTGCGGCATCTTGGCCAGGTTGGTCACCAGCACCCGGCCCTCGACGTCCTTGCCCAGGCCGACCACCATCGGGTGACGGTCGTTCACCGCTTCGGGGGACCTGAGAATGTCGCCGAGGCTGACGACTTCCTTGTCAGTGTTCGGGATCTCGACCCCGATCGCCGACTTGCCCGGGATCGGGGAGATAATCCGCACGTCCGCGTTCTTGACCGCGTAGGAGATGTTCTTGGACAGGGAGGTGACCCGCTCCACCTTGACCGCCGGGCCCAGCTCGATCTCGTACCTGGTCACCGTCGGCCCCCGGGTGAACCCGGTCACCTGCGCGTCCACACTGAACTGCTCGAGGACCTCGGTCAGCGCGGCCACCACGATGTCGTTGGCCCGGGTCCGCTGCTTGGGCGCCGATCCCGGCTGCAGCAGCGATCGTGGCGGGAGCAGGTAGCTGCCGGCCGGCGGCGCGGCCCGCGGCGGCACCGTGATCGTCGGGACCGGGGCTGGCGGGTCGGTCCAGGCGGGCCGCGCCGGCTGGCCGGGCGGGTTGTTCTGAGTGTCCCCGGCGGCTGGATCTGGCGGGATGTGCTCGCCTGGATGCTCCTGCGCGGGCATGTCCTCATGCGCCGCGGGTGCGGGCGGCGGGCAGAGTTCGGCCGGCGGGGCCGGCGCGGGGCCGAGGCTGTCCCGGATGATGAGTCGTACCGCGGCGGCGGTGACCACGATCGCCCACACGGCCGCGAAGAGCGGGCCGCCGAACCACGAGAAGGGCGCGTCGGTCAGCCACCCGGCGAAGCCGGCGGCGCTCATCACGGCGCGGCCCGGGCCGGCTGGTGCCAGCGGGCCCGCGAGCACCTCGGCGAAGCCCAGGCAGCCGGCGCAGGCGGCGCCGAGCCTGACGTACAGGATCCTGCGGGCCGGCTGGCCGCGGTGCCGGAAGGTCCGCACGGCCAGCCCGGCGGCGATCACCGGGAAGAACACGGACATGGTGCCGGCCAGGTACCGGGTGATGGCGGTGAGGAGCGCCAGGACCGGGACGTGCGGTGCCCACCAGGTGATCACGGCCAGGGCGGCGGCTGCGGCCAGGGCGGCCGGGCCGGTCCTGGCGCGGGGCTGGCCAGGTGCCTTGCTCATTGGTTCGGGCCTTCCGTGTCGGGTTTCCTGGTGTCCGGGGGCCCGGGGCGGGTGCCCCCGGGCGCGGGTTACGCTGCGCTGTACTTCTCGCCCTGCCGGGTGACCTTGCCGTTGGAGGCGAGCGCGTCGAGGGCGGACCCGACGGCACCGAGAGACAGGCCGGTGACCTCCATCAGGGCCACGATGTCCGCGCCGGGCCGGGCGGCGACCGCGGCGAGGACCGCCTCGGCGTCCTCCCGGTACGGCAGCCCGCCGATACCGGGCCCGGCCACGGCGGCGGCCAGGCTGGGGACTGCCGAAAGAGGCGCGGCGGCAGGGGACGGCACCGGCTCGGCGGGCTGCCCGTACCCCGCCCGGCCCCGCCATTCGGTCAGGACCTGCCGGGGGGCGATGTCCCACGCGTCCAGGACCGCCTGCGTGCCCGGGTCGTACAGGATCGGGGTGTCGGCGATGATCCCGGCGATGTGCCGGATGTCCAGCCCGGTCATCCCCGGCTTGAGCGTCTCGGGCATGAACTTGACGTCCATCCGGTCGCGGGGGCGGCCGTCGATGCCGTTGATGTAGGCGGCGGCGACCGCGTCGGGGGGGAGCAGGCGGGGGTCGCCGGTGACGCCGGCCATGGTGGAGGACACCTTGTCGGTGCGGTGCGCGATGCTGTTGATGTACGAGATCAGCTCGCGGATCTCCTTGATGCCGAGGAACTCGATGTCCAGCGACCCGGTGCCGAAGACCGGTTCGATCCCGCGCTTGCGCCAGGTGAAGATGCCGTTCGCGATGACCCGCAGGCCGGCCAGGACCAGGTCCTTATCCGGGTGCTGGACCAGCCACGGCCACTCGTCGAAGACCGCGAAGATCAGCGGGTACCCGACCGCGGGATCGAACCAGCCCTTGCCCAGGTTGTGCCGCGGCGCCCCGGTGACCGGGTCGGTGTCCCACCATTCCTCGGAGCTGGCCTGCTCGCCGCGGACCCGGCTGACCTCTTCCAGGCACTCGGCCATCTCGACGGCGCCTTCGGGGCCCCAGCCCGTCACGTCGGCCCGGCCCCGCCACAGCCCCAGCCCCTGGGCCTGCATGTCGGCCATCCACACGGCCATGATGCGCTGCGGGTCGCACTGGCCGCAGTCGCCGCGCGGCCCGCATATCGAGCACAGCTTCGCCTGGCCCGCCTCGGCGCCCAGGATGTGCAAGGTGGTGGTTTTCCCAGAGCCGGGGATGCCGGTGACCAGGCCCATCTTCGCACCTGACCGGTGTTCGTGGACGTGGTAGTGCCCGACGCTCTGGTCGCCGAACAGGCCCAGGTCGAAGGTGCCCCGCCGCGGGTCATAGGTGGATTTCCCGTCCCACCGGTTCCAGGTGGGGTTCTGCTTCTCGGCGGCGGTGATCACTGCGGGGGTCTGGATGAGGACCTGGCAGCGCAGCTCGGACCGGTTGCCCGGCACGTAGCCGACCTCGACGTCATCGGCGGTGACGCCGATGCCCAGGCCGGCGGAGTACATCTTGGCGATCAGGACCCGCATGCTCTCGACGTCGGACATGGAATGGCGGGAGTCCGGCAGGAACACGACCTCGAACATGAACCCGCGTGGGAGGTCCTGGAAGTTCTCCGCGATCGCCCCGTCCAGCAGCCCGCCGGGCTGGCAGAACCGGTCGGTGAACATGACCTGCCGCGGGTCGACCGGGGCGGGGGCGTCGATCGCGCGGGGTTCCGGCGGCGGGGGCAGCTGGACGGCCAGCTGCTTCCGGGGCTTGCGGGCCTTGGTCACCTCGTGGACGTAGATGCCGGCCAGCGTGCTCCCCCCGGCCAGCGCCGCCCACTGCACCAGGTCGAGCCAGCCGCTCGGGGTCACGGCCGAGGCGAGCATCGACCAGGCGGTCGCCGCGGTGATCTGCCGGCGGATGACCGTCTTCCACCGGCCGGACCGCCCGGCCTTGTGGTTCCTGACCTCGGTGACGACTTCTGCGGTGATGCCGCCGCCCGCGACGGCCAGGACGGCGGTCAGCGGGTCGGCGCCGAAGACGTGGCCGGCGGCGATCTGGTGCATCACCCAGGACGCGCCGTCCACGCCGGGTACCCAGAACGCGAATGGCTTGACCCGGTACCCGTTGCGGTCCCACGCCCCGCGGAACCAGATCCTGAACCGCCCCGGCTCCTTCGGCTGCTCCGGGTCCCTGCCGCCCTCAGGGCCGCCTGAGCCGGGCTCCCCGGGCCCGGCATCTGCCGGGCCCGGGTCCGGGGCATCCGGCCAAGGCGGGGTGTCCTGGCCGGCCGAGGTGGCCGGGTAAGGCCAGGAAGGGTCGTTGCCGCGGTCGTGATGGCCGTGGTCGTGCATGTGTCCGCCGTGGCCGTGCAGCCCGCCGCAGCTCACCGGTACCCGCCTCCCCAGGCCGGCCGGGCCCCGTCACGCAGGTACTGCTTGCTGCGCGGCGCGATACCGGGCCCGGCCATGCGCAGGGCCTCGCCGATGGCGGCGGCGGCCGGCTGTTCCGCGGCGACGACCAGCTTCCCGGTGCCGTGCGCATCCCGGGCGGCGATCTCCCACATCCGCAGGGCCCTCGCCCGCTGCCGGGCTGCCCCGGCGGCCGCCTGGTGATCCCGGGCCGCGGCGGCCGCGGCGGCCGCCTCGCCCTGGGCGGTCTCGGCTTCCGCCCGGAAGAACTCCGCGTCTTCCGGCCGGGTGCACGCCGCCGCGGCCGCCGCCGCGACGGCGGCCCGCTCCCGGGCCGCGGCCGCCGCCGCGGCGGCGGCCGCGGCCAGCTGGGCCTGCGCGTCGGCTTCGGCGTCGGCCTGGGCGGCACGGCGGCTCGCCTCTCCGGCCTGCCCGGACAGCGCCTGCAAGATCAGCTCGCAGGACATCTGCCAGGGCCGGAAGACGTCGCTGGCCGCATACTGGACATCCAGGGAAGCGCCGTCAGCGCCGTGCTGCCGGGCCAGCATGTCCGCCTGGCGGGTGCAGTCCTGCCAGGCGATCAGCCCGGTGACCTGACGGCGGGATGCATTGACGCAGGTGACGTCATCGAGCATCGCCCGGAACACGGTCATCATGTCCACGTGCGGCTTGCCTCCCTTCCTTGGCCATGCCCCTGCCTGGACCGCCGCGGTCAGTTCTGGTGGTATTCCTTGTCGCGGGCCGCCGCGTCGCCGGCGGCTGCGACGCCGCCGCCCATCACGACTGCCTTGGGCTGCCAGTCACCGAGGATGCGGGCACCCCGGGCGGCCAGCTCCGCGATCAGGGTCTGGCACCTGTTGCTGAACTCCACCTGGTCCGGGCCGGCGCCGACGGACACCAGGTCCCCGTGCATGTGCCTCAGGGCTCCGCCGAGCATCGTGCCCATCCCGGTGTGGATGAGGTCCCACATCGACTCGCGCCATTCCCGGTTGCTGTAGCTGCTGATGCCGTTGCCTGCCATGTGCTGGTCCTTATCTCCTGGTGCTGCGAGGGCGGGTAGGGGCGGCCGTCAGATGTCGCGGTAGAAGCGCGGGTCGGCTCCTTGATCGACGCCGCCGATCTGCAGGTATGCCTCGATGAGGCGCCGGATCTTCTTGTCGAGGCCGCCGAATCCGGTGACGATGAAGAGCATCGCGGCGGTGACTTCTGCCGACCAGGCATTGATGTCGCGGATCTGGTCAGCCGAGGCGTTGACGGATTTCAGGTCTCCCGTCATCGCGTCCAGCATCAGCCGCATATAGGCGAGCGCCCGGGCGACGGCCTCGACGTTGCGGGCGTAGCCGCCGTGGGTGGTGCTGTCCTTTACCGCGACGTCCGCGCCGCCGCGCGTCGCCGGGGCCGCGCTGGTCCCCGCGGTGATGCCCACCCGGGGTCGTGCGTTGATCTGGCCTGGTACTGCCATGGGGGATGCTCCTCCTGGGGATGCGAGTGCCGGGGTCGCCCCGGCGGGGACAAGCTCGGGTATCCGCTCGTGCTGCTCGACGGCGGGTTCCGCTGGTTCGGGATCCTCGGCGGGCCTGGCGGCGCGGCCGGTCAGTTCTGGCGTTTCCGGGGGGCTCACCGCCGTACCGGAAGCGGGCACGGCGGGCGCGGCCGGCACGGGGGCGGCGGACCCGGGTTCCGGGCGGCGGGGAGCGAGGATCTCGCGGCAGGTGTAGCAGAGCAGCCAGAGCTCCTCCACGCCGTCGGGCCCGAGGACAGGAGATGGCTGAAGGGCCGGCGTGATCTTGCCGCACGAGTCGCACGACCCGACCCGGCCGGCCGGCCGTGTCCGCGCCGTCCGCTCCCGCGCCGCCGGCCGGGGCAAGAGTTCCCGGGCGGGAACATGCCTTGTGCCCCGGGCGCGGTTCCGGAGCCGGGCAGGCATTCCCAGGCCCCCGCGAATGCCCGGGACTCCGCGGGCCGCAGCCCTGCCGACGCGCCCGGCCTGCCGGGCACCGGCCACCGCTCCCCTGCCTGCGGCCGCCAGGATCCGGCGGCCGGGCCCGCTGCGAGCAGGAACCGCCGATCCCGGCGCCGAACCGGGCCGGGGCCCGCGCATCCCGGCCCGCACCGAGCCGATCCCGGCGCCGGCAGCCCTGGCTGCCCGCCGGGTGCCCGCCACGCCCCGGGCTCCGGTGGCCCGGACCTCACGTGCCCGCCTGCGCGCCGTCCGCATCGCTGATGCGGCGCGGCGGCGTTCCGCGGCGGCCTGGGCACGGCCGTGCTCCAGGCCGCCACGGGTGCCGGCGGAGATCTCGCTCCCCCACATCGTCACGATGACGAAGGCGAGGAAGAAGACCACCGAGACGATCAGGTGGGCGCCGTGCACGGGTCAGCCCTTCGGCTTGACGTTCGAGGCGGTCTGGGTCGTCGGCTTCACGTCGTGAGTGGCACCCACGACGGTGTCGACCACCGAGTGGCCGACCGCCGTGAACAGCACGAAGGCGGTGAGGATCCCCAGCGCGGGAGTGCGGATGTGGTGATCCTTGTTGCCCATGAACTGCAGGACGAAGATCAGGCCCAGGATGCCCACGACCGGGATCCACAGCGGGATGGGCCCGAGCCCGTAGGACGCCAGCGTCGCGATCTTCTGAGAGAGCGCGCCGACACCGAGGCCGACACCGACCGCGCCCACGGCGGCGCAGAACGTCACCCACTTCGAATGCCGCTTGTCGTCGCGGAACATGTGCCACCAGATGATGATCGCGGCGACGATGAAGAGAAGACCGATCACCAGGAATCCGATAGCTGCTGTTTTGCTCATATCCTTTCCTCGTTTCCTTTACGGGGTTTAGTGACGCAACGTATATATGGCAAAAGCCACGAGTGCGACAGCCAGAACCAGCCAGAAACGCGACTGGCGCGCGCCGATCCGGCTGAGGCTGTTGCCGAGTTCTACAAGCGGGCCGCCGATCAGCAATGCGTACACGCGGTACTCCCATATGGCCACGGCCCGCAGCCACCCGGTCATGTATTCCTTCACCCAGGCATTCGACAGGACGTACTTCACGAACGGGACGAACGCGTCGGGCTGCGTGTTAAACCAGGCGTTCCACACCCAGTGACCGAAACTCCGGTGCCGTTTATGGTTTTGCGCCGAGCGCCTAGCCCACGCCAGCACGGCCAGCCACGCGGACTCCGCGGCGCTGATCCGCTCCGGCGCCCCGGCCGACGGGCCGGCCGCCTGGTTCTGGGGGCCGGTTCCGGAACCACGCCGGCGGTTCCAGCGCCGCCGCCCGGAACCGCCAGAACCGGTTCCGGCCTCAGCGCCGCTGGTTCCGGGCTCTGGTTCTGGCTTCAGGCCGGGAACCACGTCATCCGGGCCGGGCCCGGGCTCCGGTTCCGTGACGTCCTCGCCGGCGAGGTCCGGGTCCATGCCGGGCAGCGTGAATCCCGGCGTTGCCTTGAGGCTCACTGCCGCTCTCCTTCCGCCGTGTCTTTCGCCCAGGGGTTCAGCAAGCAGGCCACCTCGTCGGCTGTCAGCCCGGATCGCTTCTCGATGAGTGCCCGGCTCATCCGGGACGCGTAGAGCCCGACATTCAGGGCCATCTCCCAGCACGCGGAATCAGCTCTGCCGGGCCGCAGCTCCCTGGTGCTCTGCTGCTCCGACAGCAGCCAGTCCCAGGCCCTGCTCAAGGCGTCCCTGCCGGTGGGGGCATCACGGATCTGCGCCGCCCAGTGCTCGGCACGGTTCTTGGACCGAGGAGGAAAATGACGCCGCACTTGACAAGTACCTCCGATCGGGGTATCACGCGCGCACTCGCGCGCACTCGTACACGTACGCGCGTAGGGTCCCCGTCCCCGGCCCGGCACCGGGCGGATCCACCGGCGGGGGAGCGCCTCCCGGCAAGGCCGCCAGGGCCGTCCCGAGACTTTTACGGGGGCGGCGTGCGCCGCTGGCAGGCCGGTCATGCGGCTTCCCTGCCCGCGACGGCCTGGCGGACCGAGCAGGCATCGGACTTGCTGATCCCGAGCGCCTTGCCGAGCTCGGCATTGTTCATCCGCTTGCCGGTCCTGAGCGCGAACTCCGCCAGGATGGCCAGGGCTCGCTGCTGCTGCGCCCCGGTGTCTTCCAGTGGCCGCGGCCGGGCTGCGATCTCGGCGACGACAGCGGCCCGGTCCTCCCCTGCGCTCCCCCGCTCCCCCGCATCCGCTGCCATCGCGGCAGCGGTCTTCGCGACCGCGGTCCCTGCGGCAGCAGTCCTGGAGGAAGCAGCCGGGCTGACCGGAGCCGCCGCAGCGTCCTTGGCGCCGGCTCCGGCGGCCGGTTCCGAGATAGCTGTCCTGGTTCCAGGTTCCCGGGCCGGTTCCGGGCAGCTGGTTCCGGCCGCTGGTTCCAGAACCGGTTCGCGGCGCTCCGGGACGGGCTGGTTCTGGGCCTGGTCCCCGGTTCCGGCTCCCTGCGCGCGGAGCCACCGGCTGTGCTCGGCCCGGACGGCGTAAATCGCAATCAGGCCCCACAGGCACAGCATCGACGCGGAGTCCGTGACAAACGAGAAACCGAGACCGCCGAAAAAGGTGTAGCCAGGTTCGAGAGTCTTAGTAGTCCCGATCGCCGAGACTGCCATCGCACCGCCGCATACGACAAACACGGCTATTTTCAGTACCAGGTCTTTAAACGCGCTCGCGACATGAGCCAGGACCGCCGCCAGGGCCGGCGGAGTAAACCCCGCTATGCCGGCCAGAGCATTAGTCAGCCAGCTGGTGTCGTGATGGATATTGAAAGTTACTGACGTTCCCGCGGCGAGGACGATCCCGATCCAGCAGAAGACCAGGACCGAGGTCTCCGGCACCTTCGGGGCAGGACCCGGCCCCGCCGGCGCGGTGCCGGGCTTTGTTGCCATGATCGTGTCACTCCTTAATGTCTGCGGTGGGGAAGGTCAGCAGCCGGGCGTAGCCCAGTGCGACCAGTCGGTGCCGTCATTTGTTGCTTTCACGGTTATCTGGGCGTTCGTCAGCGGGTTGTCCAGCTGGGCGGCCGAGTAGCCCGCGCCTACACCCAGGGTGTCGAGCTGCCAGAGGCCGTAGTTGGTGCCGCCGTCGGGGTTCGGGCTGCTGTTGTCTGGGATGCCGCTGGACTCCTGCATGCCGTGGCAGGCGGCATTCCGCGCGGTGGAGGGGGAACCGCCGGCCTGCTCCCACAGGGCCTCGAGCGAGGCCTGGTCATAGGCGCCTGCATGGTGGCCGGCAGCAGGCGTCCCGGCCGCGGGTGCGCCGGGCGCGGCGACAGCGGGCGCAGGCGCGCCGGCCGAGGCCACCGACGCGGCGAGCAGCAGCACGCTGAGCGTGTTCTTGCTCACGCGCATCAGGCTGCCCTCGCGGCCGCGGGTCCGTGCATGGCTGGTTCTCCTTGGTCAGGGCCTGGCGAAACCAAATGCGCCGGGACGCATTTCGGTGATGCGGATCGGGTAGCCGGTGGCGTAGGCCTCGAGGATCTGGCCGTCGCCGATGTACATGGCCACGTGGCCCGGCGGCGCCTCCCCCGATTCGAGAGCGCCCACGTAGAAGACCAGGTCGCCGGGCTGCAGATCGCCCTCGCCTTCATGAGGGAGATCCGCCCACTGCTGCTGCGAGGTCCGGCCGATGTTGACCCCGGCCTGCTGCCAGGCCATGAACGTCAGCCCGGAGCAGTCGTAAGCACCAGGGCCAGTACCGCCCCACAGGTAGGGCTTCCCGAGCTGCTTCCGCGCATAGGCGATGGCCACAGAGGCGGCCGGGGACGCGCTGGCGTTGACGTGGTGTCCTGTGGCGGGCGCAGCGGCTACCGCAGGTGCGCTGGCCACAGCGGGCACAGCCGACGCGCCGGCCGCGATCGAGGCACCGAGCAGGATGACTGCGAGCGTGTTCTTGCCGATTCTCATGTCCGCCCGCCTCCGCGATTGCCTTGAGGGCAGACGAACCATGTACAACGGCCGGACCGAACCCCTGCCGGATGATCAGCGTCTCCGCAGCCGCACTCGGCAACCGAGCACGTCCCCCATGCGACCGACACCGCTCGGACGATCTGCAGCCCACGGCCGCTCTCCGCGTCATGGCTGGCATCGCGGGGGCGGGGCACCGCTCCGGCCGCCGCGCCCTGATCGTGAACATGAACCCTCACGCCATCCGCTCCGCAGGCGACGATCACCGTGACCGTGCCGCCTCCCTGGCCAGAGCGCGAATGGAGCACCGCGTTGGCGAAAAGCTCAGACACGCCCAGCTCAGCCAGGTCCGCCGCGTCCGGCCCGGCCATCCCGGCAGCGGCCGCCCGTACCCAGCGGCGCGCTCCGGCCGTCTGCACGGCAGTACCAGGGAACGTATGCGCCGATGTCAGCGGCGCGACCACCGCAGGCGCCTGCCGGGTCACCATGCTGGCTGCCCCCTTAGCTGCAGCCGGGCACCCGCAGTCAGCCGGGTCGGCATGAACTGATGATCATCTGTGCACGGCCGGCACCAGTACGCCCGGCCGTCAGGGTTCCCCGGGACGGCCTCGAAGTCCGCCAGGTCGTGCACCTGGCCGCACCGGGTGCAGGGCTTGCTGTGCGCGCCGTCCCGCGCCACGGTCTGCGCGATGCGGATCGCGCGGTAGGCCGACAGGCCGTCGACGTTGAGCCGGCGCCGGATGATCGCGTCGTGGACGTTGTCGGCCTGGGTGCCGGCCAGGAAGCAGTCCGGCGTGCAGCACGGCGGGGTGTCACACTGGTGGCGGATCACCAGCTGGCCGGGGTCCTTGCCGGTGGCCAGCTTGAACGAGACGCGGTGCGCGAGCAGGCGGATGCGCTTCCCGCCCCGCCAGATGGGGAACCGGCCGTACCCGTCGTTGTTGGTCTCCCCGCCCCACAGCATCCCGTGCCCGGCGGCGAGCATGCAGTCGTAGAACCGGGTCACCTCAGCCGGCGTCAGGTCGGGGATCGGCTGGTACCGGCCGGGGATCACGCGGCGGGCCGGCTTCACGACGCCGCCCGGCCCGGCAGCCGTGCCGCCCGCCCGGCCACCCGGCCGGGGGTGCGGGAGGGGCCGCCCAGCAGTCCGGCCAGGCTGTAACCGGTCCACCCGTCGTACTCGTCGCCCGCCGCGTCCGTCATGCCGTGCGCGCGGGCGACGGATACCACGAAGCGCAGCGGCAGCGTCGTGATGTCAGCAGCCCAGTGGACGCCGTGCCCGTACCCGAGCGCCCGCAGGGCATCGCGTACATGGCGCGCACGGCGCGCGGTCGCTTCCTGTGCCGCCGTCCGGCCGACCCCCGCCTCCAGGACCGCCGGCGGCACCGTGTCCTCCAGCGGCAGCGCGAGCAGGCTAGCCTTGTCGTGCACGAGGGACTCCTCTCGGTGCAGGGCCCGGTGGCGTCTTGGTTGGTAGCCCGGTGCCACCGGGGCTGTCTTGGTTGTCCTTTGTCAGGTCACAGGGGGCAGCAGCACGATCAGGTACACCCGCCCCGGCTCGCTGCGGGCAAGAAACCCCGGCCGTCGGCGGCGGGCACGGACGGTGACGCCGATGTGCCCTTCCGCTGCGGGCCATCAAGTGGGACGCTCGGGCTAGCGGACGGGAAACGGAACGGAGGCCGCCATTGGCGCTCGAGATGTACCGGTGCGTGCTGCTGCGAGCACCGAGAGCCGGGGACAAGTTCCGCAGGGTCGACCAGTTCACGGCCCAACTCGACCTCGACCCGGGCATGGGTCACACGATCCGCGCCGCCCTCCTCGACCAGGCCCGGCAGCACGGCGGGCAGGACGCGGACATCAGCCAGTACCGGCTGAACGTCTTCGACTCGAAGAACCGGCCCGCCCTGGAGGATTTCGCCGCACCCCCGGAAACCGCCGCAGGCAGCCCCGCGGGTCCGCTCGCGGACTGCACCGACGACCAGCTCATCAGCGAGCTGGCGCGGCGGCTGAGACGGCGCTGACATCGTGATCACCAGGGCTGGCCGTCTCTGGCTATGCGGGAAACGGCCAGGTCACCGCGGCCGGCGTTGCGGTGCTCACCCGTGAACGAATCCGCCCAGGACCCGTCGGTGAAGATCAGCCGGCCTGGCCGGCCGGGCTCGTGGCCCGCGTTGGTGGCGTCGTAGTCCAGGGATTTCCCGGTCCAGAACACCGAGAACAACTGGCCGTAGCATGAGTTCGGCACATGCACCTCGTCGTACTCCCTGCCATCAGCAGGGTTCCGCTGCTTAAACTTGGGGGTTTTCCGCGGGAAGACGCGCATCGTGATCACCCGCTCATCGGGGTGAGGACCGGCGCGGCGCCGCAGGGGCATCCCCAGAGGCCGGGGACGCGGTTGCCGAGGTCGATCTGCTGCTTGCAGGGGTCGCATACTGCCGGGCGGCCGCTGCCTACGTGGTCGCATCCGGGCAGGAACCACCACTGGACGGGCTCCTCGTCATCCGCGGGGACGTCCAGGATGTGACACCGGAGACACCCCAGCACCTGCTCGGCTGGCTGCCGCCTGAAAAACCGCATGATCTCTCCTCGTATCCGGGTGGTTACAGCTGCGTGCAGCCGTGGGTGCCCAGGCGGCCCGCGCCCGGGCCGGTGACGGGCATCTCAGGCATCCGCCCCGTGAGCCCGCCGTCATTGCCCAGCCGGACCAGGCCGCGGCCGTGCACGCGGACCGGCACCGCCTCCGGGTCAGCCCCGGCAGGCAGCAGCAGGCCCGCATCACGCGCCCACGCGGGGCGGGCATGGATCCGCCGGTGGCACCCGGCGCAGACGCAGACAAGGTTCGCGGACGCGTGAACCGCGGGATTCCGGCTCCCGCCCGCGTGCACGGGCCTGCGGTGGTGCAGGTGCACCAGGCCGCCGCGGCCGCACACCACGCACCGGCCCCCGTCCCGCTCCCGCACCGCCTCGCGGGTCAGCCGGTGCGGACGGCCCGGCTCGCTGACCGGGCGCGACCGCAGCGGCGTCCGGCGGGACAGCGGCGTGTACCGGGGGATCACCGGGCACCACCGGTGAGCATCGCGGCGTAACGGGCGAAGGCCCCGCCTGGGTCCCGCTCGTTCAGCATGAGCCGCCCTCCAGCAGGTGAAACAGGCAGCACGAGCCGGACAGGTACTCCGGGCGGGAGACTGTCATCATCCCAGCCGCCCGAGACCTCCCGCACCGCGACGACCTCCGGCTCCTCAAGCGGGCCAGCATCACCCGCGCAGAACCGACGGCGGAAACCGGCGAGGAGATGTTCCGCCTTCACTTCAGGCCACCGCCCCGGCAGGCTCGGCGCTCTCGGCAGGGTGGGTGACGGTCTTGAGGTACTCGGCGACGGCATCCTCTAGCTCGGTGAGCAGGGCCCGGACGTCCGACTCGAGGTAGCGGCGGTGGCCGCCCACCGTCCTCTTGGCGCGGATAAGCCCCAGCGAGTGCCAGCGACGCAAGCTTCGGGTGGAGACGCCGAACCGTGCTGCGGCCTCCTTTGGTGGGATGAGCCGGTCGCTCTCGTCGCGCTCAGGAGTACTGAGTGTGTCCACGGTCTCCGTCCGGTTAGCCGGGATTGGTGCACTGGCCGTTTTGACCATACGCAGTCAAGCATGAGTTACGTAGCTAGGTCAAGCCATATGCTTGACCTAGGGTTCACTAGTTGACTCGGAACCTCTACGCTGTGCGTATGGCGCGTGAGGAACCACCGAAGTACCAGCAGATAGCCGATGACTTGCGTGCCAGCATCGAGAGGGGCGACTGCACGCCGGGATCACGTCTGCCGTCAAAGGCCGAACTGATGAAGCAGTACGGTGTCGCGCTCAACACCGTGGACAACGCCATCGGCGTCCTGCGGAAACTGGGCCTGGCCGAGACCAGGCAGGGCCTCGGGACGTTTGTCTGCGATCCGCTGCCCGCGGAGCGGCCACCGTCGGAGTTCGAAGCGGTGATGAGCCGTATCGACGCGCTGGCCGAAGATGTCAGGCTGCTGCGAGAGGAAGTGGCATCGCTGAAGCGGGCGAAGACGGCGGAGTAAGCATGGCGACCTGCTGCGCGAGGTCGCGGATCTCGGCCGCCAGCTCGTCAAGCCGGGCGTTGACCTGCGCTCGCTGTTCGGCCGTCATGGGTTCCATCGCCGCTCCTGCCGGGCTGGTGCGGATCCTCGCATCGCTCACGCTACGCATAGCAAACATCGCGGGGCGGTCGGCGATAGGCAGGGCATAACGAGCCGTTATATGGTCACCGCATGGATGTCAGGAGTCTGGGTGATGCTTTCAAGGTGGTGATGGACCACAACGGATGGTCCGGTGCCCGCCTGGCCCGTGAACTGGGTGCCTCTCAGCCGTGGGTGAGCATGGTGCTCAACGGGCGGCGTGATCCGGGCATGCGCCGGTCCGCCGAACTACTGGCGCGGACCGGGTGGGAGTTCCAGCTAGTGCCCTCGGGAGGTGATCCGGTGAGACGGCGAGCGTTCCTCCTAGCCGCCGCCAGCGTCGCGTTCGTCCCGTCGCCAGCGGCAACTCCATACTCCGACCCCGCCTATCTCGACGGGCTCACTGCCCGGCTCATCCACAACGAAGCGCAGATGGGCGGTGCGCCGCTCGCCCGCGAGGCCCTGCGCCACATCGCGCGCACTGTTCCTGCCGCGCAGGCCGGCGGCGTGCCCCTGCGCGCCGCCGCTTCCCGGTTGTGCCAGCAGGCCGCCCTGGTCCTGCATGACGTGCGCCGCCTCGGCCAGGCCGAAGAGGTCGCAGCGACAGCGCTCGCCTTCGCGCGTGCCGCGGGCGACGTGACCGCCCAGGCAACGGCCTACGACACGCTCAGCCTCATTACCGCCCACCTCCCCGACGGGAGGGGAGCCGAGTACGCCCGGCGCGGCCTCGCGCTGCCGGGCGCCAGCGACAGCGACCGGGCAGCACTCGCCGCGCGCCTCGGCCGGTCGCTCGCCCTCCTACCCGGGCATGCACGCGAGGCCCGCACCAGCCTGGAGCACGCGCTGCAGCTAGCAGATCAATCCGGGCCGTCGGCCGAGATCGCCGGGAACACCGGGATCGGCTTCACCGACCTGGGCATGCCCGGCAGGGCGGAGCATTATCTCACTACCGCCGTCAGCCTCACAGCATCCTCCCCGTTCCTGCACTCCCTGTACGTAGCCAGGCAGGCGAAAGCCGCCATACGGGCACGCCGGCCCGAGCAGGCCGCGGAGAAAATGACGGCGCTGGCCGCCGTCGCGCCCCTGGTGGAATCGCCACGACTCGCCATTCACCTCCGCCACATATACGACGGAACCCGGAAGTGGGCCGCCATCGAAGATGTCCGCGACGCAAGAGACGCGCTAAGAGAGACAATGACATGAACGTGCCCAGCTTCGAAGAAGTAGCGTCAGGCGGCGGCCACAAGGACGCGACCATGCACATCGGCGGCCACGGTGAACCCTGGGCCGACATCAAGGTCCTGGCGATCACCGCTGGCGGCCGGACCTACGTATGCGTCCGCCGCGGCGGGACAGAGACCGTGACACCTGCGAGCAGCGTCAGGGAAGGCCTGGAGATATTCGCCTCCGAGCTCCAGGCCGCGATCAAGGAACTGCCAGCCTGAGCTAGCCGACGCGCCATCCGCCCGGAATGTCATAGGCGGTGCGCAGAGACATCACGCTGAAGCGGCCCGCGGCCAGCCTCCGCGAGGGGGGCCCTGACTAGGGATTGTCCCGGTTGAGAGGGGAATGGGATGGCCAGGGACTGGGCCGCAGTCGCGCAGGCGATGAAGTCGCGGCTCGCCGAACTCGGCATGACCCGTGAGCTGCTATTCAACGCGGCTCAGCGCCGCCGCAGCGACCAGACCCTCGCAGCAGCCTCCGCAGCACTCGGCTGGCCGCCAGGTTATCTACGTGCCGTTTCTGAGGGACGCGATCCCGGTGCCGCTGACGCAGGTAATCCCGTACTGACCGAGCTGGCCGCCCTGAAGGAGAGGCTGGGCTCGATCGAGCAAGGCTTGCGGCTCTCGATGAGAGGACCGACCGCATCGAGCGGCGCATGGCAGAACTCGACGAGGTGCAGGAGACAGTCGGCCTCTTGCAGGCCCAGTTGATCGACCTCTACCACAGAACTGGGCACATGTATCCCTTAGGTCAGGCGCGAGGTCGTTGACGCGCAGGCCGAGAATGTCAGGCCGCCGCGAGCGGGAGTGGCATCGCTGAGGCGGGCGAAGACGGCGGAGTAAGCACGGCGACCTGCTGCGCGAGGTCGCGGATCTCGGCCGCCAGCTCATCAAGCCGGGCGCTGACCTGCGCTCGCTGTTCGGCCGTCATGGGTTCCATCGCCGCTCCTGCCGGGCTGGTGCGGATCCTCGCATCGCTCACGCTACGCACAGCAGCAGGACCGCTCGAGCGCATCGCACTGCGCCCGCACTGCACTCCAGGACCTGCCCCGCTGTTCGGCGTTGCGGCGCTCATGATAACCACGGTGCATCATGCGGAGCGCGATCTGATGTGACGGTTTGTCACGCGCAGATTCAGTAAACCGGGCTGCCCAGCGCCTGCCAGGCGTCACCGATGATGGTCTCCAGCCCTGATCGTGTGGGCCGCCAGCCCAGATCGTTCTTGATGCGCGAACTGTCGGCCCTGAGTTCTCGCGGTTCGCGGGCTGGCGGGCCCCAGCTGACGGCAACCGGCTGGCCGGTGACCCGTTCGGTGGCTTGGATCACCTCGCGTACGCTCGTGCCGGTTCCGCTGCCGACGTTGTAGATGCGGTGCTCGCCGGGGCGGGCCGCGTCGAGCGCTGCCGCATAGGCATGTGCGAGGTCGCAGACGTGGGTGAACTCCCGGATCGCCGAGCCGTCTCCGTTGACGTCCAGGCGGCCGGCTTGCCCGGCGGCGACCAGGAGTGCCCGGGGGATGATTCGTGAGGTGTCGGGATCTCCGTGCCCGCCTGAGGCACCAGCGACGTTGAAGGTTCGCAACGTCACCGCGCCGATGGCCCCGAGCGCGGCTTGATAGCCGATCGCGGTCTCGGCGGCGAGTTTGGAGGCGCCGTAGGGATTGCCCGGCACTGTTATCTGCGCTTCGGTAATAGGTTGTCTTTCCGGTGTTCCGTAGACCGCGCAGGTGGACGCGAATACCAGCCGCAGCTTGCGGCTGCTCCTACAAGCTTCCCTGTCCAGAGCATCCAGCAGGTTGAGCGTACCGGTGACATTGACCCTGAAATACCGGGCAGGCTGTTCGAACGACTCGCGCACTAGGGTCAGCGCCGCTAGGTGACACACCGCGTCGACACCTTCCACTGCGTGCTCGAGGGAGGCGAGGTCCAGGATGTCGCCGGTTAGCAGCGGGCAGGAGCCGGGCTGGGACCTGCGCGCGAAGCCGACCACGGAATGTCCTGCCGCCTGGAGTTCCTGGACGACGGCCCGTCCGACGAACCCGGTCGCGCCAGTGACGAGAACCCGCACGTCTTTCTCGCCTTCGCTTAGCCGCGCGACCCGAGAAGCAGGTCCTGGTGCTTCCACGCCAGTTCCAGGCATGCGAGGGCTGCCGGGGCCAGCGGCTCGGCTGCCAGTAGCCGGTAGACGGTGTCGCGCCGCCATGGCACCCCGACTGAGCCGTCACCGCTGAAGACGACGTCGCCTTCGCTATTCCATGCAACGACATTGGCGAAGATCTGGTCGAAAACGGCGGCGTCGATGACAAGGACGGTCAGTATCTCACCCGCGAGCGTCAGCGGGTCGAGCCCGGTGCCCAGGTACCACACGCGGAGATTGCCGGCGGACCGCGCCGCGTTGAGGCTGGCGAACGGCTCCATGCTGTCATAGTCGACCGGTTCGCCGCTGCTGCCGTCGTGCTCAGGGTTCCCGAGGAACTCCTCTGACAATTCACGGAGGATGTTATGCCAGATGTCGAAGTCTGCGCTGATGTTCCATGGGGCGATCCCCGAAGGCTGGAATACCCCGGCAGGCATGATGTGCGTCATCCCGCCGGCGATAGCCACATTGTCGGGATTGCGCCGGTGCAGCAACAGCGATGAGGTGCCGGCATGGGCATCGTGCCGTATCGTCAGCGTGTCGACGCTCGGAAGTACAACCCGCCGCGTTAGGTCGAAGGGGTTGCCGATCAGGGTGCGGAAAGGCAGCTCCGACCGCCTGATCCGGGCGGCGTCACCATCGTGACGCAACCACGCAGCCGCGACCTCGTGCGCTACAGCCTCGCACACGTCAACCATGTCGAAGTAGGTCGTGTAACCGTATGTCTGGTGGCTGCCGTCACAGCCGAAGTCGAGCAAGCGATACGAAGCCCGGTTCTCAAACAAGGACGGCGGATCGAGATCCCGGATCGCGTGACAATATCTCGGGTAACGCCCGCCATGAGGCATCAACGGACGACAAGGCTCAGTCTCAGTTTCCTGGCCGGTGAGGAAAGGGAGAGGCTGATTATCCGTCCACGCCAACCTAAGCGCTCCCAGGTCAACCGGCTGGACAGGGATCCATTCAGGCGACGTGATCAGCGGCGTACCAGCAATTCGCTCCACTCTGGAGTACAGCGAGGAGGCCACCCTAGTGAGCTCGGGCCGCCGGTGATTGAGGACCTTGCGCACGTCACGCCAGGCCTCCGCATCATCCCGGACCTCGCGCGAAACGATGTGACCGGGACTCGTTACATCCGCAGTTTCCCCCGGGTCGGGAAACAGGCCGAATCGTTCAGGAGGAACCCCGATGGCATGCGCAACTTGGCGGAGCCGACCCACATCACGGATTTGCCGCCTCCCCGACAAGACCTTCGAGACGTATGTGCGGTCGACTCCCAAACGGTCGGCGAGTTGTGCCTGCGTCAGCCCGTGCTGCTGCAGGAACGCCGCCAGTACGGCGGCCACATCCGAGCCATCCCGAGGCCTGGGCGGCTGTGCCGGCCCAGGGGGACGGCTTCGCCTGCCATCGCCAGAGAGCACGGAACCGGCCAACCCTTCCTCCTCAACACACCCGCTTTCACGGTACTCAGTGCAAGCACTCTAAACCACCGTGCGTGGCCGCCATCGCCGACCTGAAACGCGCCGGGCGCGAGCGCCTGGACAGGCTGGACAGTTAGGCGGCTGCAAGAGGAAGTGGCTTCGCTGAGGCCGACGAAGATGGCGGAGTGAGCAACGCGATCTGCCGTGCGAGCTCGCGGATCTCGGCCGCCAGCTCGTCAAGACGGGCGCTGACCTGCGCCCGCTGGTCAGCGGTCATGGGTTCCAACCTTCCGACTGCGGCGGCATGGTCAGGAAACGCCTGCGAACCAGATCGCGCATCACAGCAGCACGCTCCTGTGGCAGGGTGGGTGCGGTTTTGCGCTGGTCTCCTTCTACCCGCACCTGATGACCGCTGCTATCTCAGTGCCGTTTCTCATCAGCGTCACCATGTCCGCCGTGTCGCCGGACAGCCTGTACTCCCCGGCGGTCCTGGCAATGCGAGTGCTTCCCACGGGATCAGCCGTCCTTCCGGATGCGGCGGTGGCACCCGGTGCAGCGGGCTCCGGCCCGGAGGTACTGGGCATCTCGGGCTCCTGGAAGTTGCGGGACATCACGCCGCCACCTCGGCTGGAACGTCGGCGGGCGACCTCGGCACCCACGGGGGCACGTACAGCAGGACGCGGGTCACGCTGCGAGGCGGGGACCAGTAGCGGCGGTTCAGGACCGTCTTCAGGGTGCGGAGCATCTCAGGTCACCCGCCTCAAGCAGCAGGGCGCGTACCTTCGTGTCAGCCGCAGCGAGGACCCCGGCGTACACGGCGGCGAGGTCGGCGCCGGGCACGGGCGCATACAGGCGGCCGGGCATCGCGACCGCCGCCCCGTTCCCGCACAGCACGCCGAGCGCGGAGCGGATCCAGGTCTCGCCGGCGCCAGATGCCTTGGCGAGGCTGGCCGGGGTGATGCCGCCGGGAGGTGCTGACCGCAGGGCGGCGAAGAAGGCTGCCCGGCTGCCGGTCATCGGGTCCTGGCGTGGCCCGCCGCCGCTCCACGGCGCCGCGCCGCTCACGCTGACATCCGTCGCCCTCGGAGCCATCACGCCACCGCCTCATCTAGCTCGGCGGTACGGGCACGCTTCCACGCCACGGCGAACTCGTCGACGTCCACGGAGCGGCCTGCGCAGATCGCAGCATGCAGGGCGGCAACAAACGGCCGGTGAAGGTCGATCTTCCGGCCGACCCTGCGGCCGGGGAACACCTCTGCGTGATAACGCCGGTACACCGTGACTGGGCTGACCTTCAGCAGCGCCGCCGTCTCCTTGACCGAGATGAGCGGCGACTCCTGGTCGCTCTCGTGTTTCCCAGTGCTGCTCTGCACGCTCCGAAGTTAACCATGAATCTTGAGAACAATCAAGAACGTTCTTAATCATCTACACTGGTCTTGCCAGGTTCCGCGTGCCCCGCCGCAGGCTGGACGCGGCGGGGCACCTTGGAGAACAATTGAGAACGGAACCTGGCACACGAAAGGAGTCCAGCCAAGTGGAAGAGTTCATCGAGTTTCTGTGGAAGGACGATGTCTCGAACGTCGGTGACTGCCCATCTCTCAGCAGGGGTCGGCTCGACGGCCGCGACGGTTACTTCGTCGTTGGCAAGAAGACCAGCCAGGATCTGCGCGCGCAGATCCCCCAGGTCGGCGATGACGAGATCGCCGTATTCGTCCCGGCCAACGTCATCGACAGGACTAGGGACCTGTAACCGTGGGCAAGCCCATCAGCCAGGACGAGTTCAACGACCTGCTGCGTACGTTCAGCCGGTCGGCGTTCCGCCTGGAGACCCGCGATGCCTATGCTCTCGGCTACGAGCGGGACGACTTCCAGCGATTCCTTGACGGCCGACCAACGCCGCCGTCGCTGGTCGGCTGGTGGCAGCCGTGGCTGGAGCAGATCGCATGCTTCACCCGCGAGGGCAAGACCATTGCCCGAGTCCGCGTGCTGGCCGAGCCTCCCACCGACTATCAGCGATGGGAGATCTGGGCCGCGCTGTGGCATGCGCAGGCGGGCGAGGACATCCGGTACATGCCGCGCAGCACGGCTAAGCGGATAGGCCTGCCGCTCGATCACGACTGGTGGCTGCTCGACGATGAGCGGCTGATCGTCATGCGGTATACCGACGCCAACGAGATCGCCGACAAGGAACTCATCACCGATCCGGGCACCGTCGCCCCTTATCGCACATGGCGGGACCTGGCAGTCCGTAACGCCACCCTGGCGGGAGAAATCGCCGCCGCCTGACTGAAGGACCGCCTTGCAGCCGACGAGAGAATGGCTCAACCGGCCCGGCGGCCTGGCCGAGCGCTTGCAGCGCATACGGAAGGCCGCCGGGCTTACTGGTGACCAGCTAGCCGCCCGCCTCGGATGGACGCGGGCCAAGGTACCGAAGATCGAGAACGGGCGCCAGATGCCCACCGAGGCAGACATCAGGGCGTGGGCGGAAAGGTGCGGCCAGCCAGAAGCGATTCCCGACTTGCTCGGGATGCTCGCCGACGCGGAGACCGTCTATCGTCAGTGGCGGCTCGGCGCAGGCGGGCACGAGGCGTTGCAGGGGCAGTTCGACGCGCTCGTCCGCAACGCATCGACGATCCGCAACTTCCAGATCATGCTTATCCCCGGCCTGCTCCAGACGCCGGGATACGCCCGATACCGCGCACTGGAGGCAGTGCGGCTGCACGGCGCGGACCCGGACGGCGTAGAGGCGGTCGTGGCGGCCAGGATGCGGCGGCAGGAAGTGCTCTACGACACTGCTAAGAAGTTCACGTTCATCATCACCGAAGCCGCGCTCCGATACTTGCTCTGCCCGCGGCCGGTGATGCTCACTCAGCTCGACAGGCTCGCGACAGCGTCGGATTTCGGAAACGTATGGCTGGGTATCATCCCGCCCGGCGTGGAGTTGGCCGTCGCGCCGATGGTCGGCTACCTGATGGCCGACGACACCACTATCGTCGAGACCTTCACGTCGGCGATCACGGTGTCGGCTACGGAGGCGCCGAAGTATGCCCAGATCACCGAAGCGCTGATGACCGAGGCAGTCACCGGTGATGAGGTGCGGCGGCTCATCGGAGCAGCAGCCGCAGACCTGCGGGAAGAGGACCGCTGATGCGGCACGGCGCCAGCCGGTCGAGTCCGACGCTGAAACTCGTTCCGCTTAGCGTCATGACCATGAAGCTCGCCAGCCACGCCGCAGCCATCGTTGCTGTAGCCGGGATCACTAGCGCCACCTATCAGGCCATCGCAGAGGGACGCGACCGCCGCCGCCTTCCGCCGGCCGGGCGCCTGGTGGACATCGGCGGCCGAAGCCTGCACCTGATGACGGCCGGGGAGGGATCGCCGACTGTCATCATCATCCCGGCGCTCGCGGACAACGTGCTCCAGTGGCTCCCGGTCCTCGAAGGCGTGGCCGCGGAGACGCAGGCGGCCGTGTACGACCGGGCCGGGGTCGGCTTCAGCGACCCGCCGCCGCACTGGAGGCGCACGCCGGGCCTGATGGCCGCGGATCTGCACGCGCTGCTGCACGCGGCCGAGGTCCCGCCGCCCTACGTCCTGGCCGGCCACTCCATCGGCGGGATCGTAGCCCGCCAGTTTTACGTCCAGCACCCGGACGAGGTTGCCGGGATCTTGCTTATCGATTCGAGTCACGAAGGCCAGGCGAGGCGGTTCGACGCAGCGGACTGGCGGAAAGGGACCGCCGGCTACATCAGGGTGATAGCCAGGCGGCAGGCCCGCATCCTCGGCGCGCGCCGGCTGGCTGACTCCCTCGGCCTGATGCCCGGCATAGAAGACGACGTGGCGCGCGAGGCCCCTCCAGAGCATGCGGATGCTGCCCGCGCGATCATCCTGTCGACGCGGCAGAGGCGCACCATGGTCCGCGAGATGCTCATGATGGTGCGGCTGCGGGGGGCGCCGCCTGGCCTCGGCTCCGTCCCGCTCACCGTGCTCACCAGGGCAAGCACGCCGGGAGCGGACTGGCTCGCATGGGCGCAGATGCAGGATGAGCTGGCCGCGCTATCTTCGGACAGCGTGCACATCAAGGCAGAACAGGGCGGCCATTACCTCCAGCGGGACGATCCGGAGCTCGCCATCAAGGCGATCCGGGATCTTGTCAGGCGCTGCCGGAACGCAGAGCGGAGACCTGTCGGCGGAGGCTTACCCGGAGGTGACACTTCGGTCGTCCTATCCGGTTCGCCGCGAATCCCAGACATGTAGTTCGGAAAGGTCACAAGCACGGGAGGGGCGTCACCAACCTGAAAACCTGTGCGACGCGCCTATTGACCGGCATCAGGAACCGAATCTAGCGTCGAAGAGACGGAAGGGAACATACCAATGAAAATCCAGGCCAGCCAGTTGCTCACCAAGACCGAAGGGTTCCCGCCCGAGGACGACAGCGAGATAGCGCCCCTGATCGAGGCCGTCAGGCGGATGCCGCAGTGGCGGCAGGAGAACGTCATCATCACGGTCCTGCGCGCCGCTCTCGGATACGAGCGCACCGGGAACGAGGAGATGCTCCGCAAGCTAGCCTCCGGCGCTCTTGTCACCTTCCGGTCACGGAGGGACGCTGAGGATCAGAAGGCACTCGACGCGCCGCCTAAGCCCGCCGGTCCCATCGAGGAAGCATCGGACCTGGAGGACGTCTTCGCGCGGCTCGGCCTCCGCTGACAGAAGGGCCGGTGATGAGGCGGCGACTCGACCGCGACGGGGAGGTGGTCCTGGCCACCTGGCTTGATCACTACCAGCCGGACAAGGAGACACGCCACCTCATCGCCGAGGCGCTTGACGCTTACGGCGCCAGCGAGGACCAGATCCGGTTCTACGCCGAACCAGACTTCTCTAACCCGGGAGAGGTCATCATCACGCCGGAGGAGGGTCTCGGCGTCCACGTCCGCCCGCTGGACGGGCAGCAGTTCACCCTCGCCCGCATCATCGACGAGAGGGCCCGGCCGGGGGGCTGAAGGACCCGGACCGCCCCCGGGGGGTTGCTCGCGGTGCGGCAGTGTCACGAGACCGAATCGTTTCCGCCCGCACGTGCGCCGCCGCCGCCAGGACCACGTCAACTCTCCAGGAGCACGCGGCACCGTGCTAGAAGCTGAGGGCCTGGTCTGGTCGGTCCCGCGCCGGGTCACGATCGTGCGGCACGGCATGACGCGCTCGACCGCGACGGCGAGATGGTCCTGGCCCGGATGGCTCGACCGCTACCAGCCGGACAAGGAGACCCGCCACCTCATCACCGAGGCGCTCGACGAGTACGGCAGCAACGAGAGCCAGCTCCGCTTCCACGCTGATACGGACTTCTCCAACCCCGGCGTCACTGCGTGTTACCGTCACGGTCATGAAGCCCGCCAGCCGTGCCGCCGCCGTCGTTACTGCGGCCGGGATCGCAAGCGCCGCCTACCAGAAGATCTCCGAGGCCCGCGACCGCCGCCGCTTCCCCGCGCCCGGCCGCCTGGTCGACATCGGCGGCCGGAGGCTTCACCTGGTGACCGCAGGGGAGGGATCGTCGACGGTGATCATCATCCCGGCGCTCGCGGACAACGTCCTCCAGTGGCTGCCCATCGTCGAAGGCGTCGCCGCAGAAACGCAGGCCTTCGTGTACGACCGGGCCGGAGTCGGGTGGAGCGATCCGCCGCCGCGCCCGGAACGGACCCTGGGCCTGATGGCGGCCGACCTGGCCGTCCTGCTGCGCGCGGCCGGGGTGCCGCCGCCCTACATCCTGGCCGGCCACTCAATCGGCGGGATCGTCGCCCGCCGCTTCTACATGCAGGATCCCGGTGCAGTGGCGGGAATCTTGCTGATCGACTCAAGCCACGAGAACCAGGCGCGGCGGTTCGACGCGGCAAGCTGGCGGAAGGGGACCGGCGCCTACCTCGGGGTAACGGCGAGACGGCAGGCCCGCATCCTTGGCGCTCGCCGTCTCGCCGTCGCGCTCGGCTTGATGCCGGGACTGAAGGCCAGCCTCGCCAGCGACGTATCGGCGGAGCATTCGGACGCGGCCCGCGCGCTGCTGCTGTCAACACGGTTCCGGCGCACCGTGGTCCGCGAGATGCTGATGATGATCCGGCTGCGGGGCGAGCCGCCCCGGCTCGGCTCGGTTCCGCTGACCGTCCTGACCGCGCTCAGCAGGCTTGACGCCAGCCGCATGCCGGCCTGGCGGGAGATGCAGGACGAACTGGCCGCGCTATCCGCGGACAGCGTGCACGTCACGACGCGGGACGCAGGGCATTATGTGCACCTTGACGACCCGGACCTGGTTATCCGGGCGATTCTCGACCTCGTGAAGCGCGTGAACGCAGGGGAGACTGAAGCATGAACGAAGGCCCGACCCTGATCGCCGGCGCATGGCGAAGCGAGTACACCTACCCGTCCACCGGACGCGGCGGCACGTTCACCAGCCAGCACGACGTCGACCTCCGCTGGGAAGGGAGCCGGCTGGCCGTCCGGTCCCTGCCCTCGTCGCCGTCTCTGCTCACGATGGAGCTCGCCATCGAGGGCCAGGTAGTCACTGGCACTTGGCGCGAGGCGACCGACCCGGACGGCTATTACCGAGGGCGGGAATTTCACGGGGCCGTCCAGTTCCTGCTCGATCCGGGCGGGCGACAGATGGCGGGCAAGTGGGTGGGCTACGGCACCGATGAGGTCAATACCGGCGACTGGTCGCTGACGCTGACCGGGAATGCAGAAACGCCCTGACCTCTTCCATAGCCCTAGCCGTCATCACCAGCTCATCGGGCGTCCTGCATCGGCCGTCGCGCGGACGGGAACCCACCCTGGACGTTCCCAGGCGGCAAGATCCGCCCCGGCGAGACACCGGAGGCCGCAGCCGTCCGCGAAGCCCTGGAAGAGACCGCGGTCGTGGTCGTGGAGGACCTGGACGTGTCCGGGCGCTGAGGATCAGCCCGGCAGGAACGTACGGGCCAAAGCCGGCCTGAACCGGGAAATCCTGGTCCGCAACTGGTATCAGCTCAGGCAGCTCGGCGAGGAGTTTTCTTGACCTCGCCGGGGTTTTCCTGGGCGGCGTCGCTGATGGTTCGGCGTGGCCAGCTCTGGCGCGACCCTGCAGCGGATAGGCGAGCCGAGTGTTCGGCATGTTCGTCAGCGCGGACGGGCTCTGCGCGAAGGGGATGACGCGGGGGGCCGCCGCGGCCGCGTCAGTTCTACCGCCGAGCGCATGCCGGAGCCCCGAAGTGGCCTGGTGATACTCTCAAGCCATGTCCCAACCCATCGAAGATGACTGGGTCCTTGACGAGGCCGAGGCCCTGCTGGACATGGATGGGCGGCGGGAGCGCCTGGAGCGGGTGGTTGCCGACCTGCAGAGCGGCAGGGTACAGCCTGTCGACCACGTGACCGCGCGCGAGCGGATCGAGAGGCACATCCGAGACCGCCGCACCCGGTGACGTGGGCCGCCAGCCTCGCGGGCTCTTGTGGGAGCCAAGAGCGCTGGACGCGCTCGGGCAACTTGCTGAATACATGCCCGCCGCGGCACGCGACGCCCTCGAGGCGATGGAGCGGATGGCGTCGACAGGGTTCAACTACGGCCGGCTTACTCGCAAAGGGGTCCTGTGGTACCTCCCCACCCCGAAGCTCGGCCTGTTCTACACCGACGATGGCCGCATGCTGATCGTCGTCGACGTCGTCGACGCCCGCCGGCTTCGCCAGTTGCCCTAATGGGGGCCGCCCGTGCGGGCGAAGATGGACGGTCGGTAAGTGGGTCGGCTTCGGCCTCAGCACCGGGGCCCGTGGACCTGGAACTCGTATCGAGCGACGTCGGCAAGGACGCTCAGGAGCGGTACAGCATGCACCCGGAACCGGCTGACGCGTGATCGAGGTCGGCGACGCTTCTACGCCGATACCGGGATGAGCTTGCTCAGGGAAACCGGATAGTTGTCTGCCACGTCTAGAACGAGGGCCAGGGCGCTGACGTCGTAATATTCGCGCCCGCGAACTGGCTGGGTACCGGCGAGCCGTAGTGCTGCCTTCACAGCCTGCTCAATATCAGGTGCGGTCGTGCCAGGCAGTCCAGTCAGTACCCGGATAACTTCCCGATAGCCCTGGCCGCGATGGACAGCTAGCCGCGGCCGGACGTCGCCCGAGGTGATACCGAATTTGATGTGCCCGGCGCCCCGGTCGGCCACCACATAGAAGGCGTCCCAGGTCTTCCCGGCGCAGACGCGGCAGATGCCCTGACCGGAGTGCACGTTACTAGGGATCGGCGTGCACTCGTGACCCTCGGCGCAGTGCACCCGGTGCGGCTTCCCATCACCAAGCCACGAAGGCTCGACGACGGTGCCGCCCAGCTGTGCTATCCGCTCGCAGAACCGCAGCTCAGCTGCTAGCGGGTCTTGTCCGGCACAAGTACGGCACAGTCCGCCACGCTGAACGGTAGCCGGATAGGGCGTGCATTCGTGCCCTGCAGAGCAGATGACCCGGTGCGGCTTCCCGTAACCAAGCCACTCCGGCTCGACCACGATGCCGCCGAGCTCGGCGATGCGTGCCCGGAACTGGGCCCAAGCCTGGCTCGAATCCCGCCCCACGCAGGCGAGGCAAAACCCGCCGCCAGTCAGAACGGTAGCTGGCGTTGCCGTGCACTCATGGCCGTGCAGGCAGATGACGTGATGCGGAGAGTAATAACCGACATACGAAGACTCGATGATGGTGCCGCCAAGCTCTGCGATGCGGCTTTGGAACCGCAGCCACGTCCGCTCAGTCTTCTTATCGACAGTTTTCGCACGTCCGCACGTAACGCAAAGGCCCAGCCGTTGATCTAGAACACAATCAGGCCGAGGCGTGCACTCGTGACCCAGAGAACAGATTGCCCGATGCGGGACCTTGTAGCCGAGGTATGCAGGTTCGATGAGCGTGCCCCCGAGCTCGGTGACACGCTCGCAAAACGCGATCCATGTCCGCTGGCGCCTTTGACTGGCGAGGGCATCACGTGCACACGCGCGGCATGGGTTGCGCCCCCTACGGACATCGGGCGGCCGCGGAAAGCACTCGTGTCCAGCCTCGCACCGTACGTGGTGTGGATGACGAGTGTTCTTGTACGGCTCCAGAAGCGTTGCCCCTAGCTCGGCCAGGCGAGTGCGGAACGCGGCCTCACCTGCCCGCATCCGGGCTGCGTTGGCTGCCGACAACTTGCCAGTCACGAGCTGATCGTAACTCTGCTTAAACCACGCGACCCGCGGTACTGATCGGCGTCTTGCCTGCGCGATTTGTGCGACCCTGGCGGCATGAAACTCAATGCCACCGCCCTGAGCGGCGCATTGCCGGGCACCGTCCGGCAGACGGATTCTTATGTAGTAGCGATCATGAATCAGAAAGGGGGCGTCGCGAAGACGATGGTCGCGCTCGGGCTAGCGGCCCATTGCGCGGCGGCTAACGGCCGGGTTCTCGTCGTCGACGTCGACCCGCAGGCCAACGCGCACGACCTCACGCAGCTGATGGACGACCCCGGTTACGACGTCGTCCACGAGCTGGATCCGGCCGAGCTCACCCGGATCCGCCAGCTGCGGGACTACGACACGATTTTGGTTGACTGCCCGGGCTCGCTAGAGGGCCGTGACGTCCTTGACCAGGTACTCGCGCGCAGCACCTACGTAGTGATCCCCTATCCGCATGAGCCTGAGGCCGTGCTGCCGACGCTCCGCACCGCGGAGAAGGTGCAGGCCGCGGGAATCCCCTACGGAGCCGTGGTGACGAAGGCGGACCCGCGGCTCGGCGCTGACTTCATCCTCGACGCGTGGGCGACTCTGGACACCGCGGGCATCCGGCATTTCCGCAGCGTCATCCGCGAGTACCGGGCGTGGCCCAACAGCCTCCGGGCGGGCGTCCCTATCACCCGGTGGAACGAGCGGTACGCGCCGAAGGTTCGCGAGGACATCGCTAGCCTCCAAACCGAGCTCCTTCTCGACATCGGCCGCCGGATCCCGGCAGGGAGCGCGTGATGCCCGCCGCGCGACGCCGCAGCATGGCGGAACTTCTCGCCCAGCAGCGCGAGCTCGAGGAACCACCCGTCGAACCCAGTGCCCCCGATCCGGTCCCGGCCGCCGTGCCCGTGGTGATCGTCGCGAGTTCCATCCCGGAGCCGCACTCTGCCGCCGGGGACGGCCAGCTCAGCCCGGCGGAGGAAGCCGACCTCGCCACGTGCGAGGCGGCACTCGACAACCTGCGCGTCGCGTTCTGGGCCGCTGGCAAAGCCTTGCAGGCAGTCAGGGATGGGCGGCTCTACCGGGGCACGCACGACACGTTCGAGGCCTACTGCGAGGAGCGCTGGGAGATATCCCGCGCGCAGGCCTACAGGCTGATATCGGCGTGGCCGCTCGCCGAGCGTTTGTCTCCAATTGGAGACAAGATCACCGAGAGCCAGGTCCGCGAGCTGCTGCCCGTGGCCGGCAACCACGGCCCGGACGCCGCTGCGGTCGTCTACCAGACGGTGGCAGACTCCGACCGGGTCACGGCCGTGCTCCTGCATGAGGTCGTCGGCATCCTGCCTGCGGACCACTTCGATCCCGCCGAGGCGGTGCGGCAGATCAAGGCCTACCTCAGCGGCGACCGGACGGCGCCGCTCCCCCCTGCGGCCGACCCTGTGAGGCTGTTCTCCGTCCAGGCTGACAAGACAATCAGCAAACTGGAACAGGTCGCGGCCGCCGACGTGCTTGAGGCGGCGCGCGCCGCAGACCCCGAACTTGTCAGCCGCATGGCTGCCCGCATGAGGGCGGTGGCCGACCAGCTCGAGCGCGGCCCGTCTGCCTGACCAGGCCGTTGCGCGTGACCAACCGGAAGACCCGCACCATCCATCCCGGGTGCGGGTCTTCTGCTTTGCGGGCCTTCCTGGTCAGCGGCCTTCAGGGCCATCGGCCGCCGCCCGTCTCATCTTCAAGGGCTCTCTCAGTGTCATCGAGCATGTCTCGGACATCTCGAACTAGGCGCTGTACGTCAGGCGCCGACGAGTCCGCGATCCCGGCATGGATCGAGGAAGAAGGCGGCGGGCAGCTGCAGCCAGGATGCCGCCGTTCTCAGGCGGGCTGCGATAGGCGCGAAGCGGCCATCAGATGTCTTGCGGCTGTATCGGTAACACGGCGCTGTACCTTGGTCATCAGGAACGTCTCACATACGCGGAGGTATCCGTGGTCACGAGCAAGAAGGACGCGAGCAAGGCCTCGAAGCAGCTCGCCAGCCCGAAGTCGACGCCCGCTGAAAAGAGCGTGGCTGGTAGCGATCTCGCTCAGGCGAAGGGCAAAAGCACGGGCGGCACTAGCGGCAAGATCACCAAGAAGAAGTAGGCCGGGAGCGGCACTGTTACATAAGCCCTTCCACCGGGCGGGTCGCCGCGCCCAGCCGGGCGGCCGCACCGGGTGCGCGGCGCGCCGGTCGCCGACCTGCGGTGCCGTGTCCCTCCCTGATTCTGGCGGAATCAACTTCCCGTCGCGCTGCCGGCCGTCGGCGCGCAGCTGGTCGATCTCGGTGCGGAGCCGGGCGGTCTCGGTGCGGGACGACTGCGCCATGTCCGGCATTGTCTCGCGGATCAGCGTCTTGACCCTAAGAACCCGCACAACTGTCATCCGACTACGCGGACGTATGATTTACTACGTACATGAATGAGTTTGCACGCGCTGGTGAGCGGGAACTTCAGCAGGCCGCCCTTGACAGGCTCAAGCTGATCGCCGAAATCACCCGTTACCAGGCTGACGCGATCCGCTTCGCCGTCGAGGTTGGCATCCCCAAGCAGCGGATTCACGAGCTGACCGGGCGATCTCGCTCGGCCATCAACCAGGCCCTGGCACGCGAGGCACAGCGGCCACGGCCACCGTGCGATTACTGCCTGCACGAGCACTTCCAGGCCGCCCGCCGGGGCGAGGAAGTCCCGGCGCTGCGGGACGCCAGCGGCTATCTCCTCTACCGCGTCGGGGACAGGCCGGAGATCGTGGCGCAGCGGCTGTGCGCAGAGCACCTAGAGGGGGACTGGGCGAGCAGACTGCCATCGTCGGCGCGCCGGGTTATGACGCCGCACATGCCCGACACGCCCGGCCACATCGTGTACTCGCTCGGCGGCCTGCGCGACGACAGCAAGATGTTCCGCAGCTACTTCGGCTCCGGCGATTTCCCCGAATGGCCAGAGATCCGCGCGCTGCTGGACCCGGTACCGCAATGACCCGGGCCCGCCAGCTTGACCGGTCCGACGTCGGCGACCGCGCCGGCTCCGGCATGCTTGCCTGGTGACCGGCCTTGAGCTGTCGCTGATCACCGGCGGGTTCATCATCGCGGCCGTGCTGGTGGCCTTCGGCGGCAGCTACCTGCTCGAGCAGGCGCGCAGTCGGCGGGACGCCCGGCAGTTGACCACGGCAAGGCCGTCACCGGTATCAGGAACGGCGCTGGACGCACCGCCAGCATGGCAGACCTCAGACGTTACCGATTCGTGATCTCAATTCGTGATCTCAATCAGTCCTCGTGATCACATGCCGTTAACTAATGGTCCTTGCGATCATGTGCCGTTAACTAGCGACTCACCAAGCGTAGACGTAAGGGCAGGCTGCTGGCTTCTTCGGACTGCAAGACGGATCGTCAGCCATACAGCTTTCGTGTGCGGCAGTGTCTGGCTCCCCACCTGCGGATTGTCAACGAGTTCTCGCTTCGTGGAAAAATCTGCTGCTGCAGGGTTCCGATCTGGGGTTAGACCCAGGGTTAGACCCACATATACGCCTGCAGACGGGGAACGCTCATGGCTGACGGTCTACCGGGTCAACGGCTTCGCAGTAACCAGGGAATGCAGGCGGCCCCCTGCGCCAACAGGAGGCCGCCGACGACGCGAAGCACCCGTCTGACGAGAGGCCCGCACCATGGTCGTACCCGCTCCTAAACATTCATGCATGCCCGGCCAGCCAGATACCCGGGCGCCGGGCGGGAGCAGCAGTAGCAGCGCGGTTGCTGCCTTTGTCACGCGTCGCGAGCTGCCTGCTCATTGCTTCTTCCGGATACGGCACCGTGTTCGGGACGTGCCTGACTGCCAGGCTCGGTGATGCCACCCGGCCTGGGACCCGCGATGGTGCGGGTCGCCGCGGTGGTCCCGGTGGTGCTGCTCGTGCTGTTCACCGGCTTGCTCTGGCTGCTCGGGCTCATGTGCGGCCGCGAACGGCGCCGCTACGTCACGGACCTCAGCCGGCAAGCCATGGAAGCGATCGGCGAATTGCTACACGGACCGCCTACTAGACGTCGCTAAAGGGAGCTGGCCGCAATTCGCAGGTGCCGTGACCGCATCCTCGTCGCCCAGCTCACAGGCACCGCCGGGCATCACGCCAGGTGGCGCGAGCTGACCAGGGACGAGGAAGCCGCGGCGGTGGCCGGACTCCGCGAGCTCGCGGACGGGCGCGGCGACCTGCTGGCCGAGGTGGCTGGTGACCTCCGTCCTGGTCGCACGGGACCAACGCCCGCGGAACCGCCCCGCAGGAGTGCTAGCGTCGAAGTTGCTCAAGGGAAAGGGAACCCGGAGGGAAACCAGCGGGGGAACGGAACCGGACAGTGACGGCCGAAGGGAAGGAACCGGAGGGCAGACGACGGGAAACCGGAGGAAAGCCTGAAGGGGAGACCGGAGGACGTGAGGTGAGGCCCCAGACCGCCCGGTGAGAGCCCGGGGATTTGGGGCCGCACGCATGTACGGGTCAGGCAGGCGGACGGACCCGCGCGCAGCACCGCGGCGGGCGGGGAGTACCGTCTTCGCGTCTCGAGCCGGCACTTCGGGGTTCCCGTGGGTCACCTCGCAGGCAGTCGTCCCGGCCGCCTCCGGCCGATCCTGCACAGTTGATGCCGCGTCCGGACTTTGTTTCGCTCCTGTTTCGTCCCCCGTGAGCCTCCCGTCTGGGCAGCCCGCGAGCCGTTACCTTGGTCCCGTGGAGCTGTATGTGCAGCGTGAAAAGCGGCCCAGGGAAGCGTTCGCCGCACGGTGCGGCGAGTTCCTGGGATGACAGCAATGCCCGACGCCACCGGTCCCCGCCCGGTCACCATCCGCCCGCAGGACCCGCCGCGGCACGCCGCGCAGGTCGTCCGCCGCGTGCTGCTCCGCCGGAACATCGTCATCGACGCGGAGACCGCGCAACTCGTCGCCGCCGCCGTCCAGGCCGCGCTCCAAGCCGGTACGCCCCTCCCGGCCGCCGCGCCGAGGCCCGCGTGTTCCCGCCGCCGACTGCGAGCCGCTGTTCTGACATGGCATCGGCCACCGGGCTCGTTCGGAGCGGGTGACACATTCGTTGCTTACCCCGTGCGCCCAGCTCGTCAGAGGTAATGACGCATTATCCCTGATAGGCCAGTGGCCGTCCTGGGAGAACAGCCCCCGCGGCGGCCCCCGACTCCCGCTCATTGTCATCTCTGATAGCGGACGTTCCCGGAAGCTGCGGGACCTCCGTGACCTATCGGATCTTTGCCTACCTAGCTGACATCCACTTCTTCAGCTCGGCCAGGCCAGCCTTGACATCGTAGGGCTCTTCGGTTTCAGCCAGGCGCCGCTCGAGCGCCTGGTAAACCGTGGAAAGGGAGACCGGCCGGGGTGCCTCCGAAATGACAGCGACCGGCCGGGGTGCCTCCGAAATGACAGCGAGTGCCCGGGGTGCCTCCGAACCGACAGGCCGCACAGGCGGCAGCCACCTCGGGCGGCGAAGCGCGACCATGTGGTCAGGGCTCGCCGGGGCCGGGATATGAATCCAGCCGCGGCGCTGCCGCTCGGCCACGCGCACCCGGACGAGCGGCTCGTAGCGGCCTCCGTCGATGTAACGGTGACGGACTACCCCGGCAAAGATCTCCTCCGAGACCACCAGGACGAGCGGCGCCGTTGGCGTCTCCCTCAGCGCCCTTTTCACCCTCGGCGCATTCAGCAGCCGGAACGCGACGTCGAGATCCTCGCCGTAAAAGCCCCGGCCGTCATCGTCAACCTCGCCGGCGTGGACGACCACCCGCAGCCGGAGCCGCAAGGCCGGCTGCGCGACCGTGGTGTTGTGCTCGTCAAGCAGCGCGGCCAGCGCCGGTATCAGCAAGCTGAGCAGGATCGTCTTGGGCACGCCGTCGTGCGGCTTGATCATGATCAGCACGCCGTCGCCGCGGTCGGCCATCGGCTCCAGGTGTCCCGGGCCTATCCCGGTCGCGTACAGTGCCTGGTCCAGCAGGTGGTAGAGGATGCGCCGGAGCTCGCCTCGCTCCGGGTTGGTGCGCTTGGTGGACCCCTCGATGTCGACCACGACGATCGAGCGGTGCACGGGCCCGGCATGGGGCACGGCGTTTGAAGAAGGCACCACCGTGAGCAGGACACTCATGATGTCACCGCCCTTCCTGTGGCAGTCCGCCGCCACCGGGCTCATCGTCTTCAAAGGGCAGGATTGGCCCGACCTCCTTACCCAGTTCGTCGCGCGCCGCTTTCAGATGCCCCCTTACGGTGGACTCCGCTATACCGAGCATCCTGGCGACCTCCCCGGACGGCAATCCATATAGCAGGCGCAAGCACGCCACGCGGTGGCGGACCGGCGGCATTTCCTTCATCACCTTAAGAGCCCTGTCCAGGGCCATCGAGCACTGCACGTGGTGAGCAGGATCCTGGGCTGGCTGCGGTTTATCCAAGATCAAGTCCGTGAGGGGGGATTCCCGCCCGTTTGCCCGCCAGGCGTCGGCTGCCTTGTTGCGCAGGACCGTATAAAGCCACGCCATCTGTTCTCCGGAATCCATGCCGCTGACCGTTTTCCAGCCTATGATCGCGGCCTGGAAGACTTGCTGCTGCAGGTCATCTGCCTGCGTGCGTTTGCCCTGCGCCAGGAGCAGGGCACGAGGGTAGAGCCTCGGCGCGGCCGCCCTGTAGAGCTTCTCCACGGCTGCGGACTGGGCTGCAGAGAGTGGCTGTGGCTCGCCTGAACCGGATTCAGGACTTCGGTTCACCACGGGCTCCAGGTGGCGACTGCAGCACACCGTCCCCCATCCAGACGCGGGTCGAATTACCCGTATCTTTATCGTCCCGCAGTATCACCGCCTGCGGGGGGGCGTCACGCATCAGCGCGATGAGAGTTGCGCGCCGCTGCCGCTCAGCGAGCAGCCGGAAGATTCCCGTCACGACGACAGCGCCAAGCGCGATGATTCCCGCGTGCCACGACACCATGCCCGGCAGCGCAGCCGGTACCCATGCTGCCCGGCCCATGCCTGCTGTCCGGATGCTCACGTGTATATATCTGACGGAACTAGCAATGCGTTTGGCCGCCGACCGCTGACGGCACCGTCCGCACCCAGCCCAGCAGCTCGCCTGTCACCGGCTTCCTCCACCGTACGACCGGTATGCCTTCGGGCACCACACGCTGGCATGGCTCCCGCGTCGGCGCCCCCCTTTCTGGCACGCGCCAGGGATACCGGCCCGCCCCCTGTTAGCCGGATCGCGGGAGGCCGAGCCTCGCCCTCGGTCACCGCCGCAGCCGCAGCCGCAGCCGCCTGCTCGCCGGTCGCCGGCTCTCGGCGGGGTGCAGCACCTTGCGGCACTTGGCGGTGAAGCCGTCGACCTGCTGCTGCACCGTGAGCTGGTCGTCGCGCCCGTAGCGCAGCTGGCTCTGGACCAGTTCCTCGCGGTCCCGTCCGCTGACGACAGAGGCGACCCAGTCGCGGAGCCGGCCGGCCAGGGCTTCGATGGCAGCGGCGGCGTACTCTGCGCTGTCCGCGACCGCGTCCGGGCCTTCGACGGCAACGGCGCCGACGGCGCGCGCAGCGCTGTCGCGCTGCCCGTCGCCAGTCGGCGGCGCCCCGCCGGACTGTTCTTTTGCCGGCCTGGTCAGCTGACCGGCATGATGGCGGGCGTGGATAGCTCCTACCGGCAGCGCAGCGACCAGGAAGTCGAGCGGGACGTCATCGCGCTCATGGCCGCCGCCTTCAGTACCGAGCCGGGACAGGTCATGCCGGACACGGGGAGGCCCCCGTGGACTGACGCCGACACGTTCTTCGCGTTCGCCATGCTGATGGACATGTTCCTCGAGTTCGCCCGGGCCGCTGACCAGGCCGGCGTCAGCTTTCCTGATTTCCTTCAGCACAGGGGACTGCATGCCGCCGCACGGGACGGCGGGGAACCATCGCGTGCACAGGGCGCCGGTCCGGGCATCACCTTCGCCGACGACGACGGGAACATCATCGCCTGGTTCCGCATCACTCCCGGCGGCCAGCTCGACGCAGGAGGCGACACCGCCATGTGGACCCCGGCGGCCCGGTCATTCATCGCCGAACTGCGCAGGCAGGCCGTGCAAAGCTGAGTAGCCGGTGAAGTCGTGGGGGAGTGCGATCTGCATCCAGCGGAGCAGTTCGTTGAGGGTGACGGGCGGGTCGAGGTCGGCGAGCAGGGTTGTGGTCGCGGAGCCCGGCCATCACGTCCGCCAGGAAGATCATGGCCTGGCCCGGGTCGTCGGCCACATCCAGGCGAACACGGTGCCGAACGGGTCGCCGGGGTGGGCGAACCGCGGCTGCTTCGAGGTATTCCCGCAGCAGCCGGCGGGTTATCAGCTCGGCCGAGCGGGCCGCGAAGCCCGCCTTCAGCTGCTGGTACACGGGGCGGGGGAGGGGTAACGGGTGGCCGACGCGGCTGCGGCGATCGAGGCCGACGTCCTCAGCGCAGGCAAAGTTTCCATATGGAACCTTTAACGCCGACGCCGGGCCCGGCCAGCCTGCACAGGCAGCACCGTAGCGCTGGCCTATGACAATCAGCTCGGCTACGAGGTGCAGGCCCGGCGTCTCCGGTGATCATGAGCGGTCGCGCCTTGCGGGTAAACAGCCCGCGCATCCGTCGTGTCACCCGTCTCGCCGGGCAGCGGCAGCCACGCGGGCAAAGCGTCCTGTCCTGGCGGCGCAACTTGCCGACGGATTGGCGCCGTTCCGTAACCTCGGAAGCGGAACGCCGCCAGCCCCTGTCGCCGGCCCGGCCGACTACCGGTCCTCGCGGATCTCGAATGTGTGGGCGCCGGGATGCCTGGACAGGAGCAGGCATGTCTCGTTCTCGCCGAGCTCGTCGGCGGGCCCTTTGGCTGTGCAGCACTCGCTGACCGAGACATCAGTCCAGTCGCGCTGCCATTGCAGCCACCTCTGGCGGTCGGGCGCGTAGGCCTGGCCCTGGGCCTGGTGCAGTCCGGTGTGCCCGGCCTGCAGCTCGCAGTGCAGCTCACCGGTGATCTGATGGGCGGCGGCGGGCAGGTCGCTGAGGACGGCGATCTCGTCCGGGCTTACGAGTGACCGGGCGGGGCAGCGCCGGGGTTCGTCCATGGCTCAGGACTGTAGTACGCCGTCCGCTGGGTGAATTAGCTATCCGCGCGTTCCGGCTGTTTGCGGGGCCGGGGACGCCAGGCACCCCGCCGCTACCGCGTTCATCGCCCGCTCGATCGCGCCCACCTGGAAACTCAGCCGGCTGGTGTCCTGGATGCCCCCGGACGCTGGCCACCACCCTGACCGCAGCACCCCACCCGTCAAGGGATGCTCCGGAATTGTCACGTACGCTCTTAAGTTCGCACGCACGTACGTACGTGAGTACCAAGCTCGCAAACACTCGGATCACCGTGCAGCCCCAAGCCGGGCGTGCGCATGCCGGGGCCTGGGCGCGGCCGGGCGCTAGCATGGGGGGCGTGAGTGCGCAGCCGATTGACCCTCCGGAGGACCTGCTGGACCCGGAGCGGATCCTGCGCGAGCTTCCCGAGGATGAGCGCGGGTTCTTCCTGTCGCAGTACCGCGAGGCCGCAGAGGCGGCCCGCGAGCCTGCCGGGTGGAAGCAGCTGCGGCGTGTCCTGCGCCTGTGGCGGTACCACGCCGAGGCCATGAAGGAGCCCGGGTATCACGAGGCGCGCGAGGCGGCACGGAACGGCACCGGCGGCGGGATGCTGCTGGAGGACTACCTCCGGACGCGCCGCGGCGCGTGACGTACCGTCCGTGGCTGGAGGGCGCTGCGCTCCGCCAGATGGCCGGCCTGCCCCTCGAAGCGCTGGAGACGCTGGTGCGGGTGCTTTCGCGGATCTGCGATGACCCCTACGAGCGGCTGTTCAGCGCGGCTCTGAGAGACGACCGCCGCGAGCGGATAGCGGAACTGGGCGACTGGGGGTTCATCGAGTTCTCGGTCGATGATGATGCGGGCCTGATACACGTGTATCACCTGGTGTGGTCCGGGTGATGGTGCTGGCGGGCCGACGCTGTCCGGTCCGGTGCCGTCCGGGGTGCTTGCACAGGCTAGCAGGGCGTGCGCACGCTAAGCGGGGGCCACGGCGTGGAGTTCCGCCTGCCCGCATCTCCCGCGTCAGGTCAGGCATGCGCTGAGCGCCGCCCGCCGCCCGCCGGGCCGGACCGGCCGCCTGTTCCGCGGGATAGGGCACGACGTTGGGGCCACCACCGCCATTCCAGCGTGCCGGGGGCGCCGCACTGCGGGCAGGTCCCGCGCCGGCCGGGAACGTGCGCCGCACTTCCCCGGCGGGCTGGCAGTCCAGGCAGACGCCGACCCCGAGCCAGGTCTCGCCGTCGTCGTCGCGCCGGACCAGGACCCGCATTGATCGGCTGCTTTCTACCTCGCCGGGATAGGAGGGCGCGGCCGGAAAGGATGGGGCTCAGCCGCTGGCCCAGGCCCTGAACCGGGGCGCTGCGGTCACGATCACCTTGGGCAGGGATTCCTCGTGGGGGCCGGCGTCGCGCAGGCGCGGCTGGAGGGTGACGGTGAAGCCCGCCGCGTACAGCACGCTGGCGACCGCCCGCTCCATGACGGTGTGCAGTTCTTCGTCGAGCATCGCCTGCGGGTGCTGCGGGTGGCTGCCGCCGATCTGCGCAGCCTCTTCGTACAGCGGGTCCGCGGTGGACCACGACACCGTCACCTGGTCGTCCAGGGTCCAGATCGTGTAGCCGCCCAGCCCTTTGTCTTTGCCAGTGCAGTCCCGCAGCCCCGCCAGCGTGAGCACTTGCCTGACGAGGTGGGCGAGGGCTTCCAGCTCACCTGGTGGCATGCGCCCCATTATGCGCCGTCGCCAGCGGCCGGGGTGTGCGCCGAAGAGGCGCCCCCGCTTTTTGCTTTCCGGTCCTACGCGGCGCGGTAGGCGTCGACGGGGGCGGCGAGCTGCAGGAGGACCTGGCGGGCCGCCTCCGCGTCGCCGCGGGCGCGGTGGCCGCCGCCGAGACGGAGCCAGCGGCCGATCCGGAGCCAGGCTGACTGTGCTTCCATGAGGCAGTCCCACCGGCTGTAGGCGGGGAGCTGGATGGCGGGCAGGCCGGCATGGGCGTGGGTCGCGCGGATCCGGGAGTAATCGAAGGTTGCGTGATAGGCCAGGATGCGGCGGCCGGCGACGGCGGCGAGGAAGTCCGGGACGACGTCGGCCCACCGGGGCGCGCCCGCCAGTTCTTCGTCGCTGATGCCGTGGACGGCCCGCGCGCCGTCCTCGATGGGGACACCGCCGGGGTTGACCAGGGTATCGAGGAGGACCTGGCCGGTGGCGGCGTCGATGACGGCGATCTCGACCACGATGCCGTCGAGGTCGCTGGTCTCCGTGTCGACTACGCATGCCTTCCCGGGTTCGAGGTCCGCGCGGGCCTGGCGGATGACATCGCCTACGGCGGTCGACAAGACGATGCTGGCGGCGTGCTTGGACGCGCCGTGGTGGGCGCTGAGCGCCCGGGCGACCTCGGCCTTGGTCGGGTGGCCGTCGGCGCGCTGTTCCCAGTCGATCTCCCACTGGTCGCCGGCGTTCCAGAAGTGGGGCCAGACTTCGACCGACCAACCGGCGGCGAGCTGGCAGCAGAACGCGCGGACGACGTCGGCGCGGGCGGCCGGGAGGCGGGTGTGCTCGCGCAGCGGCGAGACCTCGCCGGCTTTCACTGACCTGACGGCTTCCCAGTCGACTCCCGGGGTTAGCAGCGCGTCCTCCAGGGCGCCGACCGGGTACAGCGGGACCTCGACTGTCTTGCGGCGGCCGACCTCGCGGGTGACGTGCCGGGCGGGGGAGGCCCAGCCGGCCGCGACGACGTAGTCGAAGTCGCGGCGGCGGATCTCCATGTGCTGGGCGGCCTGGTCGGGGCCGAGCAGCTGCTCGCGCCGCACCCGTTCGGTGAGTTCCTCATCGCCGGCTAGGCGGGCGATGTCGGTGCGGGCCCACCGGCGGAACCTGCCTTGCCTGATGCCCTGCTCTGCGGCGACGCGCTCGAGGTCGCGGGGGTCCCAGGCCAGCCAGCGGGCGGCGTCCTCGGTGGTGACCGAGTCCGCCAGCCACGCCTGCCGTTCCGCGACCACACCCGCGACGATCGCGGTGCCGTTCTCGGTGGTGCCGAGGCGGCGGACGGCGCCGGTGTCGTACAGCGCCCACTTCTTAAACCAGTCCACCTCCGCGACGTGCCCCTGCTCCACGAGCCTCAGCAGGTCGGCCCCGGTGACGTCCAGGCCGGTCAGCTCGGCCAGCAGCTCGGCGCACCGGCGCGCTCCCAGCGGCTGCGGGGGGATCTCATCGCACAGCGCGGCGGCGCGGGCCGCGAGTCCTTCGGCCGCCGCGCGGCTCCAGAATTCGCCGTGGTCGGGGCCGGGGATGACATCGTGGTCGCGGCCGCGCCGCCAGTCCCCCCAGCCGAGCCCTAGCCGGGTCATCATCTCGTCCTCGGTGAGCAGCGCCCGGTCGTCCAGCGCGGCGGCCAGCTCTTCCCGGCGGCCGGCCAGGGCGTCGACCGTGGCGGCCTTCCACCGGGGCGTCTTGAGGTCGTAGGGCGGCAGCACGCCCAGGACGACGGCCTTGCCGACCTGGACGTCGGTCCAGCCGAGGACGTCGGCGAGCTGCCGGTGATCGTGGGCGGTGGTCCTGCGCGCGGGGGAGGCCTGACTGCCGGGCAGCACTGCGGTGGTCATGAGCGTGCCGTGTCCCTTCCTGATTCCGGCGGAATCACTACTTCCCGTCGCGCTGGCGGCCGTCGGTGCGGCCTTCGGCGCGGAGCTGGTCGATCTCGCCGCGGAGCCGGCTGATCTCGGCGCGGGCTTCGTCGGCGGCGCGGTCGGCGCGCCCGGCGCGGGTACGCAGTTCGTCGCGGGCCGCCGGGAGGCCCGGGCCGGATGCTCCCGTGAGGGTGCACTAAGGCCAGCCTGACCAGGCGGCATCCCGGGGGGACGGCCTCGGTTCCGCCGAACGCGTCGATGAGCGCGGCGCGTGCCTCGGCGGGGCCGGGGAACCGGGCGACTTTGCTGTCGGGCGCCGGTGACCACGCTTCCGGGCGGTTGCGGCCGGGCGCCGCGGCCCGGCCGGGCCCGCGCCAGTACGCCCATGCCTGGCCGGCTGCGGGCGGCTGCGGGCGGCGGATCACCCACACGGCCGGCAGCGGCGCGGGCTGGCTGCGCTCGGCGAGCGTGTCGCGGGCCGCGGCGAGGATCGCGCGGCGGCACGACCCGGCCCGGCCGCTGTGCCGGCGCCCGTCGGCGGGGAAGGCCCCGGCCGGGTGCCAGTCCTGGCAGCGGTAGCAGTACAGCAGGCCCTGGCTGAGCCGTTCCTGGTACTCGTCCACTGCGACCCCTGCGCGGGCAGCCTCGATCTTCAGCGTGTGCTGGCCGGTCACCGCGGTACTCCCCGCGGGCGGTTCCGGCAGGCTGTCCCGTGCCTCATCTGCGCTCCAGGGCCGCGCCCGGTGGTTGCCGTCCTGGCCCGCGCGCCGCGCGATGGCGCGGGACGATCCGCGGGCCAGGTGCCGCGCGAAGGGCCTGGCGGGCCTCTTCCCGCAGCACCAGGAGATGGTAGCGCGAATTGTAGACCTCTATAGTCCACATGAGGGCACTATAGGGGTAGCTATGCGTTCATGCAGGTCAGGGGTCCCCTATCGTGAACCTCCATGACCGGGCAGGACAGCGGGCCGCGATTCGATCCCAAGGGGCCCGGGCTCGTCTACATGCTCATCGCCGGCGACCTCGCGGCGAAGATCGCCGCGGGGACGTACCCGGCCGGCGGGCGGCTTCCTTCCGAGGCCGAGCTGGCCGAGGAGTACGGCGCCGCCAAGATGACCGTGCGTCGGGCTATCAGGGAGCTGCGCGAGCGGGGCCTGGCCGAGACCGTCTACGGCAAGGGCACCTACGTCCTGGCGCCGGACCGCAGGCCCGGGCACTGACCGGACCTTTGCGTCGCGGGGAATGTCAGGTCCAGGTGTCGCGCATCTTGGGTTCCTCTCCGGGTCCTGGTGGCAGGCCAGTGATGGCGCGTCGTCCCCTGCGCTCCAGGCAGTGCACGGCCCGGCTGTCCGCTCTGTCCTCCCGGTTCGGCACGCTATGTAATCATATCATACCGGAAAGTCACCGGCTTGCCGGTGTTCCCCGGGCCGCCCGCACGAGCCCGGGCGTGCGGGCTGCGGCGTGACCGGGGCGCCGCGCGGCCGCGTGCCGGCCGCCGGCGGGCGACATGCGGCGCCAGCTGAGTGTCAGCGCGAAGGCGGCCGCCGCCCCGATGGCGCCGGCCACGGCGATGACCGTCGCCGGGGTTATCAGCTCCGCGGCGGCGCCGGCGGCCACGAAGCCCACGCCCTGGCCGACGACGACGCCCATGCTGGCGATGCCGAACGCCTGGGCCCGCCGCTCATTGGGCACCCGGACCACGAAGGCGGTGTTGGCGGCGATCTGGTAGGCGCCGGCTGCGGCCGAGGCCGAGAAGATCACCAGCGAGACGGCAAGATCCGGGTGCAGCGCGGTCAGGATCAGGGTGGCGCAGGTTGCCGTGGCCAGCGGCCCCATCAGGGCCAGCCGGGTGCGGGGGCGGGCGAGCCGGCTGAACAACGGCGTGCCGATCGCGGTGGCCAGGGAGCCGGACGCCAGCACCAGCCCGGCCGCGACCGGGCCTCCGCCGAGCCGGGCCGCGTAGGGGGCGGCGAGGCCCTGCGGGATGGTGTAGAAGACGACCAGCAAGCCGAAGCCGGTCAGGGTGCGCAGTGCCGGGTCGCCGAACACCAGGCGCAGCCCGGCGGCCGCCCGGGCCAGCGGCGAGGCCTCGCCGCCCCCGGGCCGGGCCGCGGCGGGCCTGGCCCGGGTGCCCAGCCCGATGAGCAGGGCGGAGGCGGCGAACGTCGCGGCGTCGATGACCAGTGAGGGCCGCACGCCGAGGCAGGCGACCGCCACGCCGCCGGCGGCCGCGCCGGCCACCTCGGCGGTCAGGTACGTGGTCTGGATCACCGCGGTGCCCAGCGCGTACCGCTCGCCGGGCAGGATGTCCGGGGTGATCGATGCCCTGGCCGACTCGGACGGCGGCGCGAACATGGTGGCCGCGAACAGCAGCGCCACCAGCGCGCCGAGCGGTACGCCGGGCACCGTCATCGCCGTGACCAGGACCGCGCGGGCCACGTCGCAGCAGATCATCACCGAGCGCCGGGGCCGCCGGTCGGCCAGGTCGGACAGGAACAGGCCGCCGATCACCCAGGGCAGGTACCCGGTGGCGTACGCCACGGCGGCCAGCAGCGGGGACCTGGTCCGGTCATAGACCAGCAGGGCGAGCGCGACCAGGGCGAGCCGGTCACCCGCCGCCGAGAGCACCACCGATGACCACAGTGCCCGGAACTCGCGCACCGCGAACACGTCGCCGAACCCGGCGCGCGGCCGGGCAGCGTCCTTCACCGCGCCCGCCGTCATCGTCTGGTCCCCTCTCCCTTCGGGGTGAGGGGGGCGAGGCCGCGGGTCCGGGACGGCGGCGCCGGGGGGAGACGCCGCCCGCATCGTCCGCGCCCCGCCTCCCTCTGGCTCCGGTCAGCGACGGGGAAATCGCTCCGGGTCAAACCCATTTACTCCCCGTCAGCCGGCCTGCGGCAATAGCGACTAATGCCTACTTTGCCTTCTATAGAGGTCTATAGATGCCTAGTTACGCGGGCGATGGCGCGAATAGTCACGAGGCCTCGGAACAGGCCAGGCGCGCCGGACCCGGGATACCCGGTTTTGCCGGCTCTGCCGGTTACTCTCAGAATCGGGTCAATTACCGATCTGAGGTGATCTCCGATGATTCTGGGCAATGTGCTCATCTCCCCGGACACCCGGGCCAACCTCGGCCCCGCGGGCGTGGCCGAGCTGACGGCCAGCTTGTGGCCGGTGGACTGCCAGACCTGCGGGCAGCCGCTCGGCGCGCAGCCGCCGGCGCTGGCCGTCGACGACGTGACCGCGTTCGCCTGGGCCTCCCTGCACCACAAGCGGTGCCGGGCCCCGGGATGGAACAGCGGCCCGGTCATCACCCAGACCGGCGCCGGGGTGTCCCACCGGTCCCGGCTGGTGATGATGCCGGTCCAGGGCCGCGGGACGAAACCGGGCGAGGCACTGCCGATGATGGTCGTCAACCCCGGCATGGAAAGCGTGACGCTGCGCCGGGACCGCGGCCGGTGGCGGCCCGGCTTTCATTCCGTCTTCGCCGCCGCCGGGATGGTCCCGCCCGGCCGCAATCTCCGCATCCGCCGGCCGGTCCCCGGGGCCGCCGCCGCGCTCACGCCGGCCACCGCCCGGATCACCATGCGGGACCTGCCCGGCGACGTGTACGAGTCCGACCTCGGCGCGCAGGACGACGGCGGGGACCCGTTCCGCCGCGAGATCACCGGCCAGGGCGGCATCCTGCTGGCCGTCACCCACGTCGTCGACCCGGCCGCCACCGACGGCCTGGCCCGCCAGATCACCAGCGCGATGCGCGAGGACCGCATGCTGTGCGGCTGGGTCGCGCTGCGTGCCTGAGCCGGAAGGCTGAGAGGAGACCAGCATGAGCGAGGACGCGCCCGCCAGGGTCTGGCTGTACCAGGGCGGCGACTGGGAGCTCGCCGACGACCCGATCCCCTGGAGCGCCGCGAGCGACGACGTCCGGGCCAAGTACGCCGAGGCCGGGTACACCCAGGTGCCCGGGCCGCCGGCCGAGTCGTTCCTGGTCCTCGGGCTGCACAGCGAGCAGGCCGCGAACGCCGCGCAGCTCACCCTGTTCACCCGCGGCGAGCCGCCGCAGTGCCTGATCGACATCGAGGGGACCGGGGGAGGCACCCGCACGGTGTACGCGGCCAGGTTCCCCGACGGCCTGGACCTCATGGCCCGCTGGGCACCGATCACCCAGGCCGCCGCGCTCACCGCGATCGCCAGGGATCTCCTCCAGCCCGCCACCGACCACCGCGGCCGCACGATCACGGCCGGCGGCCTGGTGGAAGCGGTGGTGCGGCGGGCGCGAGACGTCAACTGACCCGAGCCGAAACCGCCCCGGCCGCGCAGCGAACTGCGCGAGGCGCATTCCGCACGGCAGGAGGCGGCTTCCGGGTCGTTCCGTTCCAGGAGTCTTCCGTTCCGCGGCGGCGCGGAACGGTCCCCGCCGCCTAGCGGCTTCCTGCGTCCTTTACTGCCCGCTCCAGTTGCTGTGCCAGATCGACTGCTTCGGCGTGGGCGCTCTGGGCACTGGCGAGCGAGTCCTGAAGGTCATGGATGCTGCCGCGAGCGTGATCCAGTTCATTAGCCGACAATGCCACGCGGGGGGGCCTGAACGCCCGTGACCCGGCCGGGGGACCGGCAGGCCGGTCGGCGCACCTGCAGCAGTGCGCCCGAGCGGATGCCCGGCGCCGTATCTTGGCAGTCCGGCGCATATTTTCCGTACAGGTCAGCGACACTGGGAACATGGCTGACCACCGTCCGGGCCCGGGTCGTGACCGGATCCTCGTCGCGCAGCTCACCGGCACCGCCGGGCATCATGCCAGGTGGCGCGAGCTGACCGGGGAGGAGGAAGCCGCGGCGGTGGCCGAGCTGCGCGAGCTCGCGAACGGGCGCGGCGATCTGCTGGCCGAGGTGGCCGGAATCCTCGAGGGCGCATCCGAGGGCGAGCTCAACGAGCCGATCGCACGGCAGTCCGCCCGGCTGTGCCGCAAGGCCGGGGCCGACCCGGAGGCCATCCCGGCCTGGATCGAGGAAGGCCGCCGCCGGAAGGCGAACGCGAGCCGGCCGCCGTTCTCCGATCCGCACTACCGGCGCCCGGGCCGCCAGACGGGGCCCAGCGGGCCGCCCCCGAGCAGCGCGACCGGGCCGCCGTCAGGCCGCTTAAGCGGGATGGTGCAGTGGCTGCAGATCACCCAGCCTGCCTCGCCGTCGTTCTTGGACGGAAGGTGCTCTCCCCGCCGGGCGCACTCGGCCTCGAGGCGGTCGGTCTTCTCGTTGAAGTCGATGGCGATCTTGAGCATCTCGTCAGCGACGACAAGGTAGCCGCCGTCGCGCCTCTCCCACATGCCGGCCGCTTCCAGTTCCAGGACCGTGGTCGTGGTCTCGGCCGCGATGGCGTTGAGGTAGTCGTCGCTCACGAAGCCGGGCCGGCCGTCCTGGATGCTGTTGACAATCCCGAAGGTGTGCAGCTGGACGGCCGCCCGGCTCAGCGCGGGCATGCCCTCGAACTGGAGGAAGGTGGTGTGGTCGTCGCCCAGGGCGTCCGCGTCTGCCATCAGGCCATCATGCCAATCCGGCGGGGACTCCCGTCAGGGATTGCCTGCCCGGTCCGCGCCTGGTGCAGGCCCTTCACTCATCTTCCCGGGGAAGGCGCTGATCCTCGAAGAAGTCCAGCCTCTTCGAGCCGAACAGGTCATCACCGGTGCTGAAGACCTGGCGGCCGTACAGCGCCTGCTGGCAGATCCGAGAGCTGTCGCCGGCACCGAGCTCCAGCTTGCGCCGCTCGGCGGCGGGCTCGGTAAACCACTGCCTCACCCGGAGCAGGCGGACTCCGTCCGCTCCGGGCAGATCCTCCCCGAAGACCAGTGCGCGAATCCCTTCCAGCACAGACTCGTGCGAGAGCGTCTTCTGCTGGCCGCTCGGGTCGGTGAAGGTGACAGACCACGACCAGCGCTGGCCGTCGCCGAGCTCGATCTTCTCCGGGTTGAACGTTCCGTCGAACCCGGTCAGGTACTCGGCGTCCGGGCCGACCACGATGTCCTGCCGGGTCACGTTCCCGAGCCACGGAGAGGCAGCGAGGAAGTTCTCGGCGACGTGCCGGGTCTCCTCATCGCCGATCAGGTAACTGTCCGGGCCGGATGCCGTCTCGATGGAGCGGCGGGCGACGTTGTAGCGCTCGCCGGTCCGGGCCATCCGCCGGCGGACATCGTTCTTCTTCGCCTTGTTCTCCGTCATTGCCTGTCCCTTATCCGGGCTGCGGTCCCACGCACCACCGCCCGCGACGTCGGCATGACGAGACGCTTGCTGGTGGAAGAACAGGTGCGCGAGTCGGCGACCCTTAGCCATCCTCACCGGCGTGGCGTGGGCACAGCCGATTCGGCGCGGGCAGGCGCAAAACTGCCCGCCAGCCATGATAGTCGCGCTGCGGAGTCTCAGCACTGGAACGGGCTCGCGGACACGACCCGGTTTCCCTGTCCGTGCCCGCAGCGGGACTCCGCGTAACCTTGTCATGTGCTGCTGACCTACCTCGACGAAAGCTACACCAGGGAGCACTATCTGATCGCGGGACTCCTGGTGCCAGACGGTAAAGCCAGGAGCCTTGCGATGGCCCTGGACAAGGTCGTAACCAAAGCGGCATGGGATTTCGGCGTCAGCGATGAAGCCGAGCTTCACGCGCACGACATCTTCGCCGGCAAGCGTGACTGGCAGAAGCTCGCACCGATGATCCGTGCCAGGATCGGTGTCTACGACAAAGCGCTGCAGGCCATTGCAGAGCATGACGTCACCGTCATCATCCGCAGCGTGGACGTCCGCAGACTCGCCCGGCGGTATCCGGGAGGGCATGATCACCCGCACTCCATCGTCCTGACCCACCTCATCGAGCGAGTCGACGAGTACGTCGCGTCCAGAGGCGAGAACACCATCTTGATTGCCGACGAGGTGGCCGCTCAGGACAGCTACCGCCGTGACCTCTGGCACTACCAGCGCAGGGAGACGTGGGGGTACAGGGCCCGCAAGATCGAACGTGTCCTCGACACGATTCATTTTGCGCCGAGTTCGTCGAGCAGGCTGGTCCAGGCGGCCGACCTCATCGCCTTCCTGGCCCGCCGTATCGAAACCCACACTGAGACCGACGAGCGCGCGAGGAAAGCCAACGAGGGACTGTGGGCCCGCATCCGGCCCAGCATCCACCACAACCATTGCTGGTATCCCTGACCGCAAGAAGCACGAAGGCCCGCCGTATAGGCGGGCCCAAGGCTGACCGGAGTTGCCTCCTGTACACGATTTTAGGCTATGAGCTGCATAAAACCAAGCTCCTAGCCAGGGCCGAGAAAGAAAAGCTGATCGGCCGGGCGGCTTCGAGCGCAGCTTCTGCTGGACTTCTGCCAGTTGGCGACCCAGTGCACATTGAGCACACGCACGGCGGCACATCTAGGTGTCGCTGACGTGTGCGGCGGGCTGGCGGGTGTAGCAGCGGGGGCAGGTGACGGCGGCGAGGTCGCGGGGGACCTTCCATGCGTAGCGGCACAGGAAGGTCCGGAGGCAGTGGGTGAGGGTGTCGCTGGGGAGCTGCTCGCCGACCTCGAGCGGGCCGGCGCTGGATGTGGTCTAGCTGGTGCCGCATCGCGGCGGCGAGCTGGCCTGTGGTGCCGGCCGCCGTTCTCCGACCCGCACTACCGGCGCCCGGGCCGCCAGACGGGCATGTGAGCGGGGGTGCCCGCCCGCGCTATCAGCATCTTTGCCGGCTCGGAAGGTGAATGCCGGGTGGCGCGCCGGCTGACGGCCCGGCCGGGTCGGGCTAGGCCGCTATCGTGATGTCGTGTGGTCTCCACCTGGCCCGGACGGGCCGGCTAGCGAGCTTTACCGGCTGATGCCGCCCCAGCATCTCAGCAGCGGCAGGCCGGACGACGGCGATCCGATCATGGTGATCTCGCCGGACTTGGGGCGGTGGCGGGAGCTGGCAGCGAGGGCCAGGCCAGCCTCACGCCGGGCGGCAGGATGGGCCTTGGGGCTGTTCACAGCCGCGGCGGCCGTGGTCATCGGGTCCCTGGTCTACGCCTGGCTAACCGGCCACTAGGCGGAACGGCCAGACGCCCGGTTCCGCACCCCGTACCCTTCGTCCCGTGCCAGCCTCTACAGGGAGATACGGTGACGACTCCAGCTGACCCTCGTGCGGACCAGCTAGTGAAGCGGCTGCAGGATTTCAGGCGCCTGCGCGAGTTCCTTGATCTCTACAGCAAGGACGGCTCGCTCCGCATCGCCGAGATACCTGAGCCGGATCGGGCCGAGGCCGAGGAAATCCTCGAGCGCGTCGGGGACCTAGACGGCAACAGGCAAGCGGCACGGCAAAAGCTGCTGGCTGACCTAGCGCTCGTCGAGACGTACCTCGACAGCTTCGCTGCCAAGCTCGAGCACGCCGAAGAGGCCAGCCGCCTGCGGCGTGAGTACAGGGAACTCCGCGCCAGAATCACCGGCCTGCCCGTCGACCCTGATGAAGGCCAGCCGTGACCGAGCCGCCCCGCGACGAACCCGAAGTCCGTCCCGAAGTCGTCCAGGCGGTATTCAGCGCCCTGGTCGACATGGACCCCGACAAGCTCGCACCGCTCGAGGTGAGCGGGACCAGAGTCACCCCGGCCGAGCGCAAGCAGGCTGAGGAGCTGTACGCCGCCAGCCTGCGCGCGAGCCGTGATCAGCGGGAACGCTGGCTCAAGGCCATGCAGGTGCTGACCGGCGACCGCAAGCTGACTGAGGGCACCGGCTGGCCGGACCTGTTCGACGACCTCACCGCCGAACGGCTCGAGCAGCTCCGCGAACTCTACGACGCGATGCCAGACCCTGCCCGGGCCGAGTACGACCGCAGATACGGACGGCCCGAGAACATCTGAGCCGGCTCCCGCCGCTCTGGTCATGCGACTAGATGGCTCGGCGCCGCCCGTCAGCTCGGCGCCGTCGCGATCCTGGCCGGCGAGATCGGCCTCGACGACAACCAGCCCGGCCCGGCCACGGACGCCGCGATCAGCGCCGGGAAAGTCGCCTACGGCCTGACCCCCGTCGCCCGCGCCGCAGGCGACGACGAGCGGCACCAGGAAAGAGCATCGGAGGAGAGGACAACTGAAAGCCCCAGCCCGGGTTAGCGTGCGCACGCCAGCCAGAGAGCAAGGCTGCCGTTCCACCAGTTACCGGACAATCCCGACCGCGCTGGCCGTGACCCAGGCCGACCCGGGGCTGACCGACCTGCGGCTGCTGCTGCAGATCAACCAGGCCGTCACCTTCGCCAACCTCGACCGGTACGACGAGGCGCTGACCGCGGCCGGGCAGGCCAGGCAGCTGGCCGGCCAGGTCGGCACGGCGATACGGCGCATGCAGGCGCACAGTGCCCTGGGCCAACTGCTGTTCGAGACGGGACGGTGGGACGACGCGCTGGCCGAGGTGACGGCCATGGACGAGAATCTCAAGGATCCCAGGGCCGCCTGCTGCGACCTCGGCATCGCCGCCGTGATCTGCTTCCACCGCGGCGAGACCGCCGAGGCCCGGCGCCACCTGACCGCGGCCATCACGCATGCCGAGCCCATCAGCCACCGGCTCATCGGGCCGCTGGCTCTGGCCCGCAGCCTGGACCGCGAGCAGCAGGACGCGCTGCACGAGGCCCTGGCTGCGCTGACCGACGGGCTCGGCGGCAACACCGAAGAGTTCGAGGAGATCGAGGACCTGCTGGCCGACGCCGTCCGCCTCGCCGTGCGCACCGGTGACCTGGACACCGCGCAGGCCCTCACGGGACACGCCACCACGCTCGCCGCCGACTCGGAGGTCCCACACCGGCAGGCGAACGCGCTGTACTGCCGCGCCCTGCTCGACCATGATCCCGCCCGGCTGTTGACGGCCGCGGAGCGCTACGCCGACGCCTCCCGGCCACTGCTGCGGGCCAAGGCCCTGGAAGCGGCGGCCTGGCACTTCGTCGACGCCAGCGACCGCGACCGGGCCCGGGCCGTGTTCACCGAGGCCGTCGAGGTCTACACCGACCTGGGCGCGGCCGCGGACGTCGTCCGGCTGCAGGCCGAGTTCCGCGCGCACGGCATCCGCCACGGGCCATACGCCAAGCACCGGCGGGCGCGGAGCGGCTGGGAGAGCCTCACGGCCACCGAGATCAAGATCGCCGCGTTCGTCGAGGAAGGACTGTCCAACCCGGAGATCGCCTCCAGGATGCTGCTATCCCGGCGGACTATCGCGACCCACGTCTCCCACATCCTGAAGAAGCTCGACGTCAACTCCAGGATCGACATCGCCAGGGAGTCCGCCCTGCGCACCATGGGGCCGAGGTAATCGCGCCGAGTGAACTGCGAGAGCAGGATAAATCGGGGGAGGTGAACATGCCGAGTCGCACGGCATGATGACGGACGTGGATAACCCCTACCGCCAGCGCACCGGCCGGGAAATCGAGCAGGATGTCGTCGCTCTCCTGGCCGGCGCATTCGGCACTGAGCCGGGACAGGACATGCCGACCACGGGAAGGCCGCCGTGGTCGGATGCCGACATGTCCGCCGCGTTCGTCTTCATGACCAGCATATTCATCGACTTCGCGCGGGCCGCCGATCGGGCTGGCGTCAGCTTCCCCGACTTCCTCCAGCACATGGCGCTGGAGACCGCCGCCCGGGACGACAGGGAACCATCACCCGCGAAGTCGGTGCGGCCGGGCATCACCTTCGCCGATGACGACGGGAACATCATCGCCTGGTTCCGAATTACCGCTGACGGCCGCCTCGATGCGGGAGGCGACACCGCCAGGTGGACCCCGGTGGCGCAGTCATTCATCGCCGAGCTGCGCAGGCAGGCTGCACAAGCCTGACCTAGCGTGGAGCTGGCGCGGCGTGCATGCCCCCCGAAGTTGCTGTGCGGGGGCATGCTCTACGCCGGCGGGCTGCACTCCATCTCGGGGCCGCCGGACTCGGGCAAGACCACCATCGCGATGTACTGGATGCTCCGCCACGTCCGCGCCGGCCACCAGGTCATGCTGCAGGGGTTTCGGGCTCTTCTGCTGCCACCTGAGCATCTGTCACGTTGGCGCCGCCGGTGCCGAGCAGGCGAGCACCCGCCGGAAGTACGGCGGGATCCTGCGCCGGCTCGTGGCCGAGTTCGGCGGCGGCACCGGGCCGGGTGAGATCGGCGCCGAGGCGTTCGCCGTCTGGTTCGCCGGCCAGTGGGCGGACCGGGCGCCGACTGGCAGCGGCAGGGCTTTGGCTCGCCGCCGACTTCACCCGGATGCTCGAGCGCCGCAAGCCGTGGCCGGACCGGTCCCGCGCGCTGTCCCGCGGCGACGTCGAGCAGCTGCTCGGCCGGGAAGACCTGCGTCTCCGCGAGCGCACCATGTGGCGCATGCTCTACGAGACCGCGGCCCGCTCGGCCGAGGTGCTCGCTCTCGACGTCGAGGACCTGGACCTGCCCAACCGCCGGGCCAGGGTCCGCCGCAAGGGCGGCGCGGTCGACGTGATCGTGTGGCAGACCGGCACCGCCCGGCTCCTGCCGCGGCTGCTCAGGGGCCGCACATCCGGCCCGGTGTTCGTCACCGAGCGGAAGGCGCGGGTGCAGCTCCCGGCCGCCGACCTGGACGAGGACGGCCGCGCCCGGCTGTCCTACCAGCAGGCCGAGGCGCTATTCGCGAAGGCC
>WNGL01001884.1_pt1 | contig 61927 bp, 60 predicted proteins | sample 5400591 | NCBI WGS metagenome assembly WNGL01 (sample SAMN13153377, study PRJNA577476) | soil metagenome | isolation source: 80 cm soil or saprolite under Garry oak tree replicate 1 | place: USA:California | collected 2016-06-15 | reverse complement strand
CTGCCTCGCGCCAAAATGAGCCCTCTCCTTTGCCGCTCACACTATAGGGAGGTCACGGCAAATTTGTTCTCAGTGGGCACGAGCCGAGTTTGAATTTTGAGTCATGCGCAAGTAGTCGAAGACAAGACGAGTATTGAAGGCCAGTTTGCGCATCATTTCGGCGATAGACTGAGCGGGTTTTTGAAGGGACTTGAGGATGCCAATAGCAAAGCGCCGGAGGCGAGTGATGTTTTCGGGCCCGAATCCCGTTCGGATTTGGCTGCGATCCTCATGGTAATTCCAGTCGATGATGTAGTGAACGCTTTCGATGCCCCAATGCCCGCGGTTGACGGCCAGTACGCGTTTGGGCGAAGCCTCCTCGGGTGTGCGGCTGGTAATACCCAATGCGGTTTCAAGACGGGTCTCGCCGGTTTTCTTGTCAATCGATTCCCTCTCGATGCAAAAGACCTGAGCGGTGAAGGGAAAGTCCAGGTAGTGGTTCAATGCAGTGCTGCACCAGATGCGGCGGGTTTCGATGCGGCCATGCTCGATAGAGGCGGCTTCGACGAAATCCGGCGCGGCGCGAGTTTCGAACAGCAGAGCGATATCGCGTTCCAACTCCGGCTGGTTGCCCTTGACCGTGAAATGATAGTGCGCCCGCTGCTCGATGACATAGTTGGCTATCGCGCGTTGGGTCAGCAGGGCATCGCCGGTGATGTCCTTGCCTTCGCTGACGCAGGTTTGAAGCAACGGAATCGCCATGCCGATTTCGTTGGTGCGCTTTTGCTCATCACTGCCTTCTACTGGCAGCGTTCCCACTTTTTTTGGGCATAGCATTGTTTAGACTCGTGCCCAACCACACTCATAATGTGGGTCTGATGCCCGTCATCGTCGAGGGCATTCTTCATCGTCTTCCCATCCATCGCCAGCGCGTCGTCCTCGGCGCCCCAGGCCTGATTCCATGTATTGAGCGCCAAGTCCAGCGCCCCCGGTTCAATCCGTATCATGCAGTCGCGAATCACAAATTCGCTGGGAACGACATAGCGTCCGTTCTCACGCCGGCAGCCAAACCGTTGGCGGGCTTTCTGCCCCAGGGACTGGGCCCAATCGGAGATGCCTTTGTAGCCGCGCATGCCACACAGGGTCCCCGCATCTGTTCGGCATTGAGCATGATTCTGGGACCTCCTGTGAGTTGAAAAAGATCCCGCTTGGCGCAGTTCAGTTGTTCGCGCGCATCGCGGCACAGCGACCGCACAAAGACGCGCTTGGAGCAATCGGCTTGCGCGCTGTAGCCGGCACGGGTGCGGCGATAGCCTTGGGTCAGTCCCAGCTCGATCCAGTTGGCGGCACGGTAGACGCCGCCATAGAAACGTCGTGGATCGACAAACGTCTCCAGCAGAAGCAGGGGATGACCGAACCGCCTCCGCCAATCGCTCACCACGCGGCGTTCGGTCAGTGACAACACGCGCGAACCAACATTCGGCAAATGCCAGCCGGGAAGGATTAAGAAGCGGCTGTTGTTGGCGATCAGTTTCAGCCGGCCATACTGCGTGCGGAAGTCCCAGCCGATCCAGCGATCACGGACGCCGCATTTCAGTGCCGACGCCGATAGGCTCAGTTGCGCCACCCACTGCTCTCGCCAAATCGCAACATACCAAAGCCTCTCGCCAATCTTTCCCAACGCCCCAAGGTAGTGATGACGCGCCATCTGCTGCTGGTACTGCGTCTCCTCGCTTCGTTCGATCGGCCGGACCTGGATGTCTGCTAACGTTTCCTTGCTGAACTCCGCCAATTCCATCCAGCGACTTATACAGGAAAGTTTTGGCCCTGTCCACAGTCCTGAACGAAGCTATTGAATTCACATGAATTCCCTAGGAGGGCAAATCCGCCCTGATACCTAAGGACCGATAGTGGCTTCCTCTACTCGGAAACCGGGTGGTCGTATATCCAGTGTCACATAAGGCGTTTTATGTTTACTCGGGGCGAGAGCTGCCCAGGTCTGCCGCAGCTTTTCCGGAGGCGGGTGAAAATAAGCGCGGTGGGAGGGCGTGATGCAGCAGGAGGGGGATACACCTATCCTGAGCTTCAATTGGCCATGGTCATTCGAAGGCGAAGGGAAGTTGCTGGAAGACGGCCGCCGCCACCGGAGGCGGGCGTGACGGAATTCCGAGGTGATCCAGAATCCGACCCGTGATTTCCGGGGCGCGGATGGTTGCCAAGATGCGAAGCCGGCCTCCGCAATGAATACAAGCCAAGACGTCTGCGGCGAACACACGTTTCATCAGTTCAGACCACGCATAGTTACGGGCATGCCGTTGGGCGGCATCCGCGGGTTTCTGCCTCTCGTCGCAATGCGCAACATCCGCGCCGCTCGAGGTTGCGGTGGTTTCGTCCGTGCCCGGGGAGTCCGGCGGCGCTTCTGTTGTGGCGTTGTGGGGTACGATCGATGGTCTCCACTTTGCCGCCGGAGCCAGCAGCCCGTGAAACCTAACGAGGTGCGCGCGTGGAGTGGGTACTAACGCTGCGAGCTTCTCCAGAAACTCGAGCGGTTCAAAAATCGCGTGAGTCGTCCCATTGCGCCAGGCCGTCTTAAACCAGTATCGGAGCCTCCCATCCGGCAATGCCTCCAATCGGTCCATGGACAGAGGCGGGCGCGCCGCATATCGAAACAGCCGCTCGAAGCTCCACTCATAATGCATCTCCGTCGTCTGGTATCTCGGCATCTTGTGATCGCGACTTAGTCGTTTTACGCTTGTTGATTTGCTCCGCGGCGTCTGCATCTATCGTCAGCCACCAAACGCTTTGATGGTCTTCGAAATCCTCGCGCACGGCTTGCACTATGCCGCGCTCGACCCATCGCAAGATCTGCCGGTGCGAAACGCCGAAGCGCTTGATGGCGCCGCGCATCGAATAGCGCCCATCAGGATGACGGTCGGGCAGCCGGCCACGACGCCGTAGAACAACGGTGGAGCGGGCGATCTTATGTTCCAGACGCACATGCTTCACAGAGCTTGCTGTCCATGGACGCCCCGAGCCGGACTTCACTCCCTCAGCATTGAGCCTCTCGGCGATGATTCGATCCACGAATCGCAGTGCCGCGAGTTCGCCAATACGTTTAATCGCCACGATCGGAGTGCGATTGTGATCTGCGGGGCCCGGACGCTCGGCAGTCAACTCGTCGACGGCTCCGCTTTTCCACTGAACACGGATCTGAGTGAGACGCTGCGCTATGTCGATAGGACGAATGGCGATGGTTTCAATGACGAGACGCAGCATCGCTTTGCGATCCGCTGGCGTTGTGGTTGGAGCGCGCCAGACTGACGGAAGATCGCGGGCTAATACGCGAATTCGACCTCGATCATCGTCGGTCAATTGCACGCGGTGTTCGCGTTTTGCGTTCTCCAAGCGTCGGCGGATCTCCGCCAGTTCTTCGAGGCGCGCTTCCCAGTCATTCTCGAGCGTGCGCGCGACGACCCGGTTCTTCCAGCGAAGCGGCCTGTGCGTCGACTTCGCGTTCCACTGCAAGAGAAAGTTCAAGTTCGGTAGGTACAATCATCCGCAACAAAAGATCCTCGACGGCTGCATCAATGGGCTGACCGCTCACCATCCAACACACGCGCCCACCGCGATCCAGCTCGCCCGAGCATTTGTACGTCCAGAGATTCCCAGTTTTGCCGGGATAGATCGTTCGCATGCGGCGGCCACAACGGCCGCAGAGCAAAATGCCGCTCAACAAGGCCTGGCCTTCGCGAGGGGCTCCGCGTGAAGGCCGGCGAGCGGCGTTATCCGCCAGCTTCTCGAGATTACTCAAGTACGTCTCCCACGTAATGTAACCCTCATGAGATCCTTCAATCAGCGCAATCCACTCATGCTGCGCTTGCGACTGACGAGCCGTTCGGATTTCACCATCGACGAGAATCTTTTTCTCGCAGCGTCGCCCGTAAGCATACGCCCCTGCATAAATCGGACTCTTCAGAAGTTCTTTAAGCCGGCTGATGTTCAGCGGCTTCCACGTCAGTGCGCTCGTGCCATCAGCGAAACTGCGTCGCGTCGGCACTCGAAACCCTTCCCGGTGCGCGTTGGGCCTTTCGACGTGCCGCTCCATTGAGCCGCAGACGCAGCCAGTGCAACTCCGCTTCCGACATCGTTCCCTTGAAGTCCAACAGCAATTTGTCGTCGGCCTCGCGCGGATCGTAGATCGCATGCTCGTCGCAGACCACGACCTGTGCCACGGCGCACAACGCGAGCAGACGTTGCCAGTCCTGTGATGAGCGGGCCAGCCGTGAAACTTCCAGTGTGAAGATCGCTCCAGCCTTGCCATGGGCAACGGCTTCGGCAAGACGCCGGAATCCATTCCGGTCATCGGCTCTGGCCCCACTGCGGCCAAGATCCTCGTCAATCACATCGACAGCCTCTTCCGGCCAGCCCAGCGCGTGAGCGCGTTCAACCAAAGCGTATTGCCGCGCCGTCGACTCGGTGTTCGTAAAGACCTGCGTCGCTGTCGACTGACGGACGTAGACATAAGCCCGCCGCTTCAGATGCAGCGCTTGTATCTTGTCTCTCACCTTGATTCTCCCAAGTCGCCTTCATTGCTTCTTGAACCAAAACTCGATGCACCAGCTTGGCCCACCACGCCAGCAGCCGCTGCGGTTCGCACCGCAGGCGCAAATCCCTGCAACTGTGCTCCTCAGGCTCGCAGGCGTCTGGTTGCATCTTTCATCAGTGGATAGAGCAGAACAGCCTTCTTCGATAGATTGGCCTTGAATTGGCGATCCAGTTTGCCGCGGCCCTTCGTATAACCAACCAGCAGCCAGTTCGCCGCGCGATAACAGGTTCCCGCATATCGCTCCGAATCGACGAACGTTTCCAGTAGCAAAGGCTCGTATGCGTACAGCCGCTGCCAATCGGCGGCGATTCGTCTCGCCGCCAAGGCCAATAGCCGTGACGCTAAATTGCGCACATGGACCCAGGGAAAAATGACGAAACGCGTGTTGTTCACGACGTAATGAAGATTCCGCTCGCGTTCGTTCCCGTTCCAACCAATCCAACGGTCTCTGGCTTCTACTCGCCAGGCTGCACCTGCGAAGCAAAGGCACGCGATCCGCTCTTCGCCAACCGTCACGAAGTATTTGATGTGCGGACCGAGCGGCACACCGTACCCCAGGTAGTGGTAGCGCTCGACGTACTCGTTCCACAATCTTTCCTGTTCCACATTCCCTGTTCCGCTGACGATCCGGAATGAACCCGCTTCGATCTCGCGCAGACCAAACGCTGATAATGGCCGCGGCGCGGACCTGTCCGTGATCTCCAAAGCACGCCTCCTTACGGATTCGCGCCGCGGCCGCGGAAGACAGATAAATCCGGTCTCGTGCAGCCGCTGAAGTACATCGCGGCAGGAACGGTCCTTCAACCGTCCGTTGGCTTGAACCCACCCCAGCTCTTTGCAGACACGCTTCGATAGCGCGAAACGATGCTCTTCTGGTGAGGTCTCGACGAGCATCTTGATTTTTGAAAGTTCCTCGGGCGTGAAGATGCGACCGCGGATCCGGATGCCGTTGTGTTTTGGCATCACCGTTGACGCTTCCTGGCCGTCCCAGGTGTAATGCTCCATCACCCTCCCAATCGTGATGCGCATCGGAATTGGTCTTCCATCCAACCGGACTGCGCTTCAACGGCAACACTACCAAATTCCAAACAGTGGCACCAGAGGGTAGGTCAAAAAAGTTGCAGAAAATCGCGATCATCGTTCGATCCCGTGTTTCCCATCGAGCCTGCTGGAAACCCATCGGCTGAGGTCGATCGCTGCCTGCGGCGAAATACGGATCGTCCTCCCATCACACAGTGCGCCCGAAGCCGCAGGCACTAACGATGTCCAGGAAATCGGAATGATCCGCCGATCTCCATCTTCACGTTCCACCCAAACCGCTCTATCACCGAAGCTCTGCAGCACCGCTACGTTTTCGCCATACCACGGATGCACCGCAAGCGTTATCGTCGTTGAGCGCCATCCTGTCTGCTCCCACTGGGTTGTAGTCTGGTTGGAGGTCTTCCAAACGCGAACGATCTTCCGCATGAATAGCAACATTACCGTGCAGGCTGAAACCCGCGACGGCGGCGCAGCGCGGACTGGCAGAGCTGTCGATGCCTTCGGGATCGACACAATCACCGCCAACCGCCACCCGTCGGCCAGCCTCCGGCCCCGTGGCGATGCGTCCGGAGACGGAAGCGGCATAGACCTCCGACAGCCACGGCTGATCGCGCGCCAACCGATCGGACTCCCCCTCGTCCGGGGGCAGCGTGCCGGCGCCGCGGCGGGTCAGCAGGGCGGGAATGCGCTTGGCTAGCAGTTGGGCCAACTCCCGCACTTCACCGTTCTCCGGAGGCCGTAAGGCAAAGAACTCCGGCTTTCCGTCGAGGCCCGGCGCGTAAACCCCGTCCATTGCGATGACATGGAAATGGAGGTGGAGATTGGCGGCCGACCCAAATCTCTGCACGAACGTGACGGCGCCGCACTGGGTTTGGTCGATGCCGTAATCCCGAGCCATGCGGCGGTACAGACCGAAGAGAGCCCGGATGAAGACGCCCAATACCGCGGTCACCATCTCCGCGTCATAGGCCAAACGGTAGCGCAGGGCGAAGGGCAGCGAAAGAACCCACTGGCGTGCCGGAACATGGGGAAAGACGCGATCCACCAAGTGGGCTGCGGTATCGGCCATACGCCGTCCGCAACAGGACGGACACACGCTTCGGCCTTTGCAGGACAGCGGCAGGAGCCGCTCCTTTCCGCACGATTCACACTTGAGCCGCAAGAAACCACAGGCCAACACCCCACAAGACAAGTATGCCCGCATCTCGCGCTCGATAAATTGCGGAACCTCGCGGCCGCGTTCTTGCTGGCGAGCGAGAAAGGTTTCCAGATGGGCCGCGATTGTCCGATACAGCAGCGATTCTTCCGGATTCCGTGGGCGGTACTCATTTTTGTCATTGGATCCCGATCGAACACAGGAATGATCCGCAGCCGGCATGGCCGGCGAGACGCAACTCACACACCGCCGGCCGGTCCACGGATGAGCTGAGGATTCTGACGCTTGCCCTCAGCCACATTTAGGATTCCGCTAAAACCGCGACAATCCGTCCGCGTTTGTCGCGACAATCTGGACTTCTTGCAGCGCGTCGCGCAGCCAACGGCCAAGGCCGTCCGAATCACAGGAAACGCAGTGGTACACTTACCCGGCATGAAAACGAAACAAGTCAAGATGGACCCGGAATTGGCTCGCGCAATGAAAAATCAACTAAGAGCTTTCAAGAAAAAGTTCGGCCGCGAGCCTGGCCCGAACGACCCCGTGTTCTTCGATCCGGATGTAGATACGCCTCAGCCTATACCCATCGAAAAGCTTCGCGCGACGGTCATAGAGGCTGCAAAGAAGGCCGGCTTGGACCCAGACCGAGTTCTGCGAACATTTGGCTTCGACGAGTAAGGAAGGCACGACACACGCTGGATGCGCATTTCCTCAAATACGATCGTTTTCAGCAGCAGATCTTGCCTCGCAATCCCACACTCGCGTCTGACGCGTTGCATTTTAAATTGCAGTGTGTCGTTTTCATACCGATAGTGGTTTACTTATCGCCAGCGCCGAGGGGCCAACGTCAATGCCGGACGTTGCGGTGGACGAATCCGAGCATCAGTAAATAGATCACAGAATTAACAATAAAGATCGAGCGGATACTGAAACCGGCAATGGCGCCGGAAATGATGGGACCGGCCGCGCCGCCGAACGTGCTTGTGCCGGAAAGCAGAGCAAAGCCGGTGCCGCGATGCTCCCCCGGAATGACGTGATGCGCAGCGCTCAGCGCAAGAGTTAGCGTGCCCCCGGCCAAAAGCGCCAGAAGGACGCGCAAAATCGAGAACTGTTCGGTCGAATGGACGAAGACCATTGGAAGCAGGACCAATATACTGAGGACAAGGCGCCCCGTGATCAATCGTCTCAGCGAAACGCGTGAGGCCAGCTTGCCGGAAAGCCACGCGGAGAATGCTTCGCCGAATGCCGCAACCGAGATCAGCGCTCCCGCCACCATTTCGAGTCCCGCGCGCGGTGTTCCCAGCTCCTCTAAAAAGAGCGGAATGATGGGGCCAAATGTCCGGTCCGCCATGTTCACGAAAAAGAGAATCATCAGCGCCGTGAAATATTCCGGCCGCTTCCAGAATGCGGACGCGGAGGGTGCGGGGGACACTTTTTCGGGCGGCTTCGTTCGATCTGCATCCCTGTACAAGGAAAGGATGCTCAGCAAAGATCCGAAATTCATGATGCCCGTCACGATGAACGTATTTCGGACACCTATTGATGTCGCCAGGAATCCTCCGAAAAAGGGACCTATTGCCGCGCTGAGAATTTGCACCGACTGAAGGGATCCAATGATCGATGGGACTTTTTCTTTAGGCGCAAGCTGCGTGACGAGCGCTACGGCGGTGTTGTTGAATCCCCCCAGCAGCCCGAGCACAATGCGCAGCACGAACAACTGCCACACATTCTGAGCCAGGGCCATCAGCGCCCAGAAAACGCTGTTTGCCGCGGTTGCCCGGGTGGCAAGAAGCCGCATGCCTTTTCGGTCCCCAAGCTGTCCCCATAGCGGTCCAATAAGAGACGCCATCATAGGGCTCGAACCTAGAATCAATCCGCTCCAGAGTGCGATGCCTCCTGTTGTTTGCACTCCCAGTTCGCGCACGTAGATCGGCAGGAAGGACATGACGAGCGTGTATCCGAAATTCAGGAATGCACTGGAGATCGTAACGGCGATCTGATTCTTACGCCACTGCGGCAATGCCATCGGTCACTTTCTTCTAAGTCCCGCTGTGGGTAACGTCGACTCCACGGAAACGTCCCGTGGAGTCAACATGATCCAGAGCGGGAGTTAAAGACCCGCAGCAGGCCGAGGATCGATTTGGCGTCCTGAATGCGTCCGTTCTCGATCAGTTGGAGGGCTTCGGCGCGCGACACGATATGGACTTCAATGACTTCGTCTTCGTCCGGATGGCTTTGCGTCTTGGCCAGGCCGGCCGCTTCGTAAAGATGCATGAACTCTGTCGTGAACCCAGGTGTGGTCCAGAATCGAGCGCGCTCGGTCATCGTGGCGGCGCGATATCCGGTTTCTTCTTCCAGTTCGCGGAACGCACACGCTAGTGGATCCTCACCGTCGTGAAGGGTGCCGGCAGGAATCTCCAGCAACTCCTGTCCGGTTGCGTGGCGGTACTGCCGAATGAGAACCACCTCTTCGGGCGAGGGCCGGGCAACAATACATACCGCTCCGGGATGAACGACGATCTCGCGTGAACACTCATAGCCCGCCGGCTCGATGACCCGGTCTTCCCGGACCTGGATATGGCTGCCTTTGTATGCGATGCGGCGGCTCAGCAGTTTGGCTTCGCTCATACGTGCTGCGCTTCCAGAATTGGCCTTAAGGCGCGGACGAACTTGTCGATTTGTTTCTCGGTGATGATGAACGGCGGCAGCAGGCGCAAGACGGTTTCGTGCGTGCAGTTGAGAATGAATCCTTGCGCGAGAAGTTGCTTCACGATTTCTTTGCCGGAGATTTTCAGCTCTACCGCGAGCATCAAACCTTCTCCACGGACATCCTTCACCACCGGCAAGTCCTTCAATTCTTCCAGACGTTGTTTGAAGTAGGCACCTGTCGTTCTAGCGCGCTCCAGCAGATTTTCGTCCTCGAGGATATGGAAGTACTCGAGACTGGCCCGGCATGCCAGCGGACCGCCGCCGAATGTTGTGCCGTGTTGACCGGGTTGGATCGCCGCTGCAACTTTCTCGTTGAGAATCACCGCTCCAAGCGGGATGCCCAAGCCGAGTGGTTTCGCGAGCGCGATCATGTCCGGCGCCATGTCTTTATTGCCCAGCGGAGCGAAGCTATGGAATGCAAACCACCGGCCAGTGCGGCCAAGTCCGCACTGGATCTCATCCATAATCAGGACGGCCCCGCGCTGCTTCGTGAGCTCACGAGCTGCCCGATAGAACTGTTCCGAGATGGGTCGGATACCCCCTTCACCTTGAATCGTTTCGATCAAGACAGCGCAGACATCATCGGTCAGCTTCCTCTCGAGATCCCCAACGTCATCGAAATTCACGAAATCGAAGCCGGGGACCAGCGGCTCAAATTGTTCGCGATACTGTTTCTGCCCCGTCGCCGATAGAGCACCGAAGGTGCGGCCATGGAATGACTGATCGAGCGAGAGCACGCGGAATTTCGGACGAGCGTAGGCGCGCGCGAACTTCAGACAACCCTCGATCGATTCCGTTCCACTGTTCGTGAAAAAGGCGCGATCCAGTCCCGAAATCTTGCACAGCTTCTCTGCTAGCCGGCCCTGATATTCGTGGTAGATCAAGTTGGAGACGTGGATCGGTTTTTTGATCTGTTTCCGAAGTACCTGTTTGATGCGAGGGTGATTGTAACCCAGCGCGTTGACGGCAATTCCGGCCAGTAGATCCAGGTAGCGTTTGTTGGATTTATCAATCAAATATGCGCCGGTTCCGCGGTCGGCGAGAAGCTCGTACCGGCTGTAAGTCCCCAGCAGATACTTTTTCTCCAGTTCTTTGACGTGCGCCAGTTGCATTTTTTAAGTCTGCCATCCATGGCAGTGCTCAAACCGTCCATGGGAGCGCTTTACTTGATCGAAAGCTTAGCATAAGATGCAGGTTGGTTTTTCGGCCCTGAAACTATCAACCGGAGTGGTGTCACATGAAAAAAAATGTCTATTGGCTGCTGCCACTCGTTGTGTTGTCGATCGCGTTTGCCGGCTATGCGCAATTGCAGGCTCCGGGCGCGGACAACACACCGAAGCTAGGCGAAAAGCCGCCTGATTTCGAGCTGCCGAAGGGTTTGGGTGCCCAGGCCGGCACGCTCGGAATGAAGGATTTCACCGGGAAGAAGAAGGTACTCTTGACGTTCTTCCCCGCCGCATTCACCGCGGCTTGAACGCGGGAATTTACCGAGTTCGGTAATAACCAACCAAAATTTGAAGAGATGGGTATCGAAATCGTCGCCATATCCAGAGACCTGGCGCCGGCACAACAGAAATTCAAGGAAACAGTCAACGCCAAGAATACCTTCTTGACGGATCCGGAGGCGAAAGTCATCGGCGCCTACGGCGCCCTGAACGCCAACAAGATCGCAAACCGTTATTACTTCCTGATCGACGAGAGTGGAAAACTGATTTGGAAGAACGTCACGGGCCAGCTCATTCCGGTGGAGAAGCTGGTGGAAGATCTTGGACAGGTGGTAAAGAAAGCAGGGAATTGAAACGGCGGTAATTGAGGGACGCACCCCTAATTTCTTGGGTTTGAGAAATTAGGGGTGCGTCCCTCAATTACCTTCCCCCATGAAAATCCTCACGCCTGAGCAGCTCCGCGAAGTCGATCGCCTTTCCACCGAAAAATACGGGATTCCGAGTCTCATTCTGATGGAGAACGCCGGGATGCGTGTGGCCGAAGTTCTTGAAGATCGATTTGAAGATCTTGACCAGCTCACCGTGGCGGTTCTCTGCGGCAAGGGAAACAACGGCGGTGACGGCGGATACCCGCCCACAATCGTCCTGAATGAACACGATTGGAATGAAGAAAAGCTGGAACTGCTCGACGCCGATATCGTGGTCGACGCGCTTCTTGGAACCGGGGTGAGAAAGCCAGTCGAGGGTCTGTACCGCGCCGTTATCGAGAGCATTGCGGAGGATTTTCCGAGTGCTACAGTTGTTGCCGTGGATGTTCCCTCTCCCGGAGTGCAGGCCGATATCACTGTGACGTTTTCCGCGTTGAAACCCTCGCTGGTTCTATATCCCGATTGTGAGGATGCGGGTGACGTGATCCTCGCCCACATTGGAAATCCGCCCGAGCTTCTCGAGGCGGAGGCTTACAACCTCCATTTGATTGAGCCGCACGAGTTGCCGGTTCGGGTTCCAGATACGAATAAAGGTACGTATGGCAAAGTTCTTGTCATCGGTGGTTCACGGGGCAAGACGGGAGCTGCAGCAATGGCCGGACAAGCCGCATTGCGTGCGGGCGCGGGCCTGGTGACTGTCGCTACGGCTCAGAGCGTGCTTCCCATTATTGCCGTATCGATGTCTGAACTAATGACAGTGCCCCTTGCCGAAACCTCCGAAGGGACGATTGCAAATCAGTCGGTCTCGGCATTGCTGAAGGACAAAACCGTCGTGGCGATTGGCCCGGGGTTGACGACGGTTCCGGAGACCAGTGCCTTCGTGCGGCGTGTCGGTTCGGAGTGCCGCACGCAGATGGTCATCGATGCAGATGGTTTGAATGCTCTGGCTGGTTTTGAAGGCGATCTCGGCGGGGCTGTGCTCACGCCCCATCCCGGCGAGATGGCGCGCCTCGTCGGAAAAAGTGTCGAGTATGTCGTGTCGGATCGCGTGGAAGTCTCGAAGCAATTCGCGAAAGCGCGGAATGCATACGTTGTGCTCAAGGGATATCGGACGGTCGTTGCGGCGCCTGACGGATCCGTTTACATCAACCCAACCGGCAATCCTGGTATGGCGACTGGGGGCACGGGTGACATCCTGACTGGAATGATTGCCGGTATTCTCGCTCAGGAACACCTGGGATCCTTCATCGAAAGGCTTTGCCTCGCCGTTTACCTCCATGGTTTGGCCGGCGACTTCGCTGCTGAGGAAATCGGCGAAGAGAGCCTGGTCGCCACCGACCTGCTGCGATTCCTCCCGAAAGCATGGGAAAATCTGAGAGATGATTTCCCAGTCCGAACAACAAACCTACGCCGTCGCTAAAGAACTCGCTCATAAGACAAAAATTCCCGCGCACATTCTCCTTTATGGTGATCTAGGTGCTGGGAAAACGGTATTCGCGAAAGGGCTGGCGGATGGATTTGGTGTTACCGACGTCGACGACGTATCCAGCCCGACATTTACGTTGATCAACCAATACGTCGGGCGGGTCAGGATTTATCATATCGATCTCTATAGAATTGAAACCGGAGCTTTGGGTGGATTAGGACTGGAAGAGATTTTCGAAGATCACAATGCTGCGGTGATTGTCGAGTGGGCGGACCGCCTGGGCCGGTTCGAGACACCAGGTGCGGTTCGGGCGTTTCTCAGTTATGTGGATGACCATACTCGTAAAATAGACATATGCTTTTAGCAGCATTCATCCTACTTTCCCAGGTGACACAAATCGTGGAACCGTACACCTTTCGAGAAGATCAGGGACAGACCACGAAGGTCGTCCTCAAGAACGGGCTGACCGTACTCGTTCGTGAGCAGCAAGCCATACCCCTTGTTAGCGTTAATACGTACGTGAAAGCGGGATATTTCGACGAAGACGACCGGATCTCCGGCATTTCGCACGTGATCGAGCACATGTTCTTCAAGGGCACCCAAAAGCGTCCTGTGGGCGAAATCGCTCGCGAAACCCATGGTTTGGGTGGATATCTGAACGCACATACGTTCTACGACCGCACGGTCTATGACACCGAAGTCCAAGCGGAGAACATGAAGAAGGCACTCGAGATTCAGGCCGATGCGCTGTGGAACTCCGTGTATGACGCGACAGAACTGAAACGCGAAATCGAAGTCGTCTTGCAGGAGAACAACAGAAAGCTGGATAATCCCGGCGCCGTTACCTCGGAAAAACTCTATGCCGCTGCCTTCCAGCAGCATCGGATGCGGCGCTGGCGCATCGGTACACCTGAAGGTTTGCGGGCCCTCACACGAGACGACATCATTCGATATGTCCAGAAGTACTATCGGCCATCCAACATTATTCTCTCGATTGCCGGCCGGCTCGACATCGAAGAAACCATCGCTGAAGTCGTGAAGCTTTACGGCAACATTCCCGACGATGGAAAGCCTATCGAGCGAGACAACGGACCCGCCGAGCCGGAGCAAACTGCTGTGCGATATAGCTGGCAGCTCGGTCCGATTGAGCAGAATCACGTAGCGCTCGGCTTTCACACCCCGGGCTTTTTGACCGATGACGCCCGCGGGCTCGAAGTCCTCGCTGCGATTCTGGGCGAAGGACGCGCCTCGATTCTGAACCAATATGTTCGTGACGAGAAAGGCCTGATCACAAGTGGTTCGGCCAACCTGCAGGCTTTCCAGAATCTTGGGTTCTTTGAAATCGATTTTGAGACAGCGAAGCCGCTGGAGGCACAGATTGGTGTTCTGGCCGAAGTAGAAGGCATCAAAAAATTCGGAGTGACGAACGAGCAGCTCGCACGCGCCAAAGCGCTGATCGCTCAAAGCCGTTATCACGAAATCGAAACGGTCAGCGGTATGGCGGAGGATCTTGCATATCACGAAGCCCTAGGGGACTGGAAGAGATCCCTGTCCTACTTGAGAGCGATCCAAAAAGTGTCTGCTGATGATGTGATTCGAGTTGCCAAGAAGTATTTGGTGTTCGAGAATCTTTCTGCCTTTGAGTATCTTCCGGAATCGGTCACGCGCACATTGACTGAAAGTGATTACCTGCAGGCCGTGCTCGATAAAGTAGCAGTTGCGATCGAGCAGCGCGCTATTCAGGAACTGCCGGTCGCCGCAGAGATCCCGTCAGCGGACGATTCGCTCACTCACGATCTTGTGAAGGCGGTGGAGAAGCGTTCGATTTTACGCGGCCCGGATGTTTACATCATCGAAGACCATCGGCTGCCATTGGTGTCATTCGGATTGTTCTATCCTGGAGGCCGCTTATACGAGTCCCCAAAAAACGCAGGTATCACGGAATTGATGCTTCGCACGGCATTACGAGGGACTCAACGATTCAACTCTGAAGATATTGCAAGGCGGCTCGAGAACGCGGGTGCTCGAATCCAGGTTGTCAACCAGCCCGATTTCTTCGGGTACCTTGTCGATGGTCTCAGCGGTAAGTTGGGCCAAGCGCTGGAAATTTTGATGGACATCCTGCAGCAGCCGGTATTTCAAGAAGACGATCTCGAGAAGGAAAAAGTGCTGCAACTGGCCCGGATCAAGAACCTTCGAGAGAACAACTACGCCTATCCCGTGAGTGTTTTTATGCAGACTCTCTTTGCAGAGCATGCATATGCCCGCCCAGCCGTCGGTACGGAAGCTGCCGTGCAATCCATTACAAAAGAAGACCTTCAGACGTGGTTCAAAACCAATCAACGTCCCCTGGTTCCGACAATCGTGGTTGTGGGCGATACCCAGGGTACAGGACTCGTTGCTCCGCTGGCGGACATGCTGACAAACGAAGATCTGCATGAACGAGAAATTGGTTCCTTGCCTCCGCCCAACCTCAAGGCCGAGACCAAAGAAACTGTAGAAAACACTTCGAGGCAACAGACGGCTCTGGTGTATGGATATCCAGGCATTTCACGTTCGGGCAATGATCGCTATGGACTCGTCGTGCTGCAGAATATCGTATCTGGCCTTGGCGGCCGATTCTTTGATGCCATTCGCGAGAAACAGGGACTTGCTTACACCGTTCGGACTGAGACCACGTTCTTCTCGAAGGCGGGCGCGGTCTATACATACGTAGCTTTCTCTCCGGAGAATGAAACGCAGGTCAAAGAATCCTTGGAGAAGGAGATCAATCGGCTCCTCAAAGACGGCGTCACCGCCGATGAAGTGCGGAAAGCGATCGCGTATTCCATCGGCGAACATGAGATCGGATTACAAACACGCTCCGCTACAGTTCTCGAATATGCAAGATCGATTTACACTGGCGAAGGCGTACAGGGTCTCGCAAATTACGCCCGGTTCATTCGCGGGGTTACGCCGGAGCAAGTCAAGAACACAGCAGAAGCTTACTTCAAACCTCAACTGTTGCGTGTGGCGATTGTACGGGGAGCGAAGAAGTAGATTTTGGGAGTTTGCACAACGAAACGGGAAGCGGTCCACAAAAAGCACAAAGTGGAGCCGAAAAAGCACAAAGAGAAAAGTCTTTCCTCACTTTCTTGTGCCTTTTTGTGATCCTCATTGTCCCTTTTTGTGGTTCGTTCCCCTTTCGTGGTCAAGGCAGATTTTGAGAGTTTTCGTGCCGTTCCAAGAACACGAACCGACGAGGTTGCTTATCGCCTGGAGTAATGAAGGCGATGAGAAGGCTTTGGATAAGTTGATTCCATTGGTCCAAGCCGAATTGCACCGTTTGGCCCAGCGGTACCTTTCCAAGGAGCGGCCGGACCACGTGCTGCAGTCGACGGCCCTGGTGCACGAAGTTTATATCCGTCTCATCGATTGGAAAGAGGTCCGATGGCAAAATCGTGCCCATTTCTTTGGTGTCTGCGCCCAACTGATGCGCCGCATCCTTGTGGATTTCGCAAGGCAGCGCCCAAAAGTCGAGGGACGCGACGTCCATCACGTCACGCTGGGGAACGCGCTAGCAGTATCCGAAGGCAAGGGCACGGACCTGGTGGCCATCGACGACGCCTTGAAAGCTCTGGAGGCGCTCGACCCGCGCAAAAGCCGCATCGTCGAACTGAGATTTTTCGGTGGTTTAACGGTAGAAGAAACCGCGGAGGTACTGAAAGTTTCTCCGGTCACGGTGTTGCGGGAGTGGGAGAAGGCCAAGGCCTGGCTTTACATGGAGCTCAGCCGGTCTTCTTAGTCTATCGGCTTTCCCCGTGACCGTTTCGAGCCGCCTTCGCCTGGTTTGCAAATGCGCGCGCATCATCGGCTCGCCCCATTTTTCGGAGTAACTTCGCGTAGTTGTCCAGGGTGACTGCAACTTTGGGATGTTTGGGCCCGAAAACTTTCTCAAAAACCGAAAGCGCCCTTTGGTAGTAGGCCTCCGCCTTGTCATATTGTCTGGCGGTCTTGTAAAACACCGCCAGGTTGTTGAGCGTCATTCCAACCTCAGGATGGCCGGGGCTGAGAACCTGCTCTTTGATCGAGAGTGCCTGAAGATAATAGTCTTCGGCTTCTGCCACCCGGCCCGTCGCCAAACAGACGCTTGCAAGGTTGTTGACGATCACCGCCACTTCGCTGTGCGCGTGCCCGTGTGCGCGCACGAGAATCTCGAGGCTTCGCCGATAGAGCTGTTCGGCTTCGTCGAATTTTCGCTGACCCTCCAAAAGCGCGCCCAATGCCGCCAGATCGGCCGCGACGAGCGGGTGATTGGGCCCAAGCGCCTTTTCCCGAATTTCCACCGACTTCCGCGCAAACGGCTCCCCCCGGGCGTAGTTTCCCGACGCATGCTCCAATCCGCCGAGATTGTGGTACAGGACTGCAACGTCACAATCTTCCGGACCGAGAACCGGTTCCATGATCGCAAGGCTTCGCTCGTATACGCGCCTGGCCTCGGCAAACCGCGCAAGACACTTGTAGATCACTCCCAGGTTGTTCAGAACCATCGCCACCTTTAAGTGATCGGGTCCAAACGCCTGCTCGGCGCCGGCAAGTGCATGGAGGTAATACGCCTCAGCCTTCTCGTACATTCCCTTTGAATAGAAAGCTTCCGCACGGCGGATGGCCTGAACCACCTGCTCAGGCCAGCTAGCTGCGTCTCGGGGGGAGGTTGTTTCTTTCAAACGTGCAGCGGGTTTACTCATTTTCAAAGTCTGCGCCGAGGTTTCATTGGAATTGGCCGCCAACATCTGAAGCCACGAATGGCGGCAATTCCTCGATTTCCAGGTCCAAATTAACTGCCAATAGGGTTTTCCGATTTGGGATTCGCTTCTTTTTCTCGTTTCATAACCCCTCCGGCTTTTGTGTCCTCTATCTACTAAGGCGAAAATTTTTCGAAAAAACTATCATCGTGATAAAAATTTCTTCGCCATGACGCCGGAGACATACCAGAAAATCGATGGGATCCTGGAGGAAGCACTCGGGCGTGAATCTTCGGCGCGAGAGGCTTTCATTGCGAAGGCGTGTGGCGCAGATCAGGACCTCCTGGAGCATGTTCAGGCGCTGCTGGCGGCGCATGGGCAGGCTGGCGCGTTTCTTTCGGATACCGCTCTTGAAACGGCGGCGCGGACGATGGTGCTGGAATCCTCCGCGTTTAAGATCGGCGATCGATTGGGCCACTATCAGATTCGATCATTGCTGGGGGCAGGAGCGATGGCGGAAGTCTATGCCGCCATCGATACGCGCTTGGACCGTGAGGTGGCCATCAAGGTGCTTCAGACGCAGTTTTCTCGTCATAAGGAAGCATTGGCGCGCTTCCAGCGTGAAGCCAGGGCCGTCGCGGCCCTGTCGCACCCGAACATCGTGACGCTTTTCGAGGTGGGCCAGGAGGGTGGTGTTTCCTTCGTGGTGACCGAGCTGCTTCGAGGCGAGACCTTGCGGAGCCGGCTCAGCCACGGCAGTCTGACCTGGCGCTACGCCGCTCGCATTGCGATGCAAGCCGCTTCCGGACTGGATGCCGCCCACACCAGCGGCATCATCCATCGCGATCTCAAACCCGAGAACATTTTTCTGACAACTGATGACCGGGTGAAAATTATAGATTTTGGTCTGGCTCGTATCAAGCCCGAGTTGCAGGCGGGAAGGAGCCCTCGCACTTTGGGTTGGGCCACCGAGGCGGGCCGGGTGATGGGCACAGCGAGCTACATGTCCCCGGAACAGGTCCTCGGCCAGCGTGCTGAGGCGGCAAGCGACATTTTCACGCTGGGATGGGTCTTTGCGCGACTCGTGCCCTGACATTCCCCCTGAACTCGAAGCCACCATCCGCCGTTGCCTTGCGAAAGCTCCGGGCGAGCGATATGGGTCAGCTCGGGATCTACAAACCAGCCTTGCGGCAATTCTAGACAAACCTTCACTCTGGGACCGGCTGGAGGCTTGGTGGCGGAGATAGGGACAAATCCAGCCTCTCCCTCTGGGGAGGCTGTCTCAAAACGACCTTGGGTTGCTCTAAATGACAAATGAACATTGAACAGTGAACAATGGCAATTTTTGCCAGAAATGTTCATTGTTCACTGTTCAATGTTCATTTAGTCATTTGGGAACCGCGCCCTCTCCCAGAGGGAGAGGGTTTACTGCCTTCTAATTGTGATCTTTCCTAGAGACGTTCGCAGTGTGATCTTATTTCCGCCGCCGTTGAGCAGCGACTGCGAGTGCGTGGGGCTGTAGAAACGATTGTTCGGAATCAATCCCTGAACAGGGCGTCCCGGCGCGATTCCACTCATGGGGAAATCGGAAATAATCTGCTGCGCTAGGAAGGCCGGTCTTTGTACGGTGGCATCGATCATCGCTTTGAGACGTGGGGGCACGTAAACGGTGACGTCGCCAATACCGGCTTGAAGATCCATATGCAGATCGCCGTCGATATTTTCTGGAACGAGATGGACCACGATATTCCCAGCTCCCGTCGATGCCTCGACCCAGGCGGCCGCGCTATCCAGCCGGATATCGCCGGATTCGGTGTGACCCTGGAAAGGACCCCGCACATGGCGGCTGGTGATGGATCCGCCGGCCGTCTTGGCGTTAATTCGGGCGGCGTCTCCGATCGAGATATCGCCCGCGTTGGTCATGGCTTGAACATCGCCGGCTTTGATAATGAAAATGGCTCGGCCGCCCTCTGCAGTGACGGAGCCGGAAATACTGCCGGCGCGGATTTGACCGGCCGTCGTGTGAAATTCGGCATTTCCTCCGACATCACCGACCTCGAGGGTTCCGCCCTGGCTGCGTATTTCGGCGTCGCCGCCCACATTTCCGGCTTTAACAAAGCCGCCTTGAGTGATGATGGCGGCCTTGCCTTTGATCTGGCCGGCGGTGATGTGACCTCCGGTGGTGCGGAGAATGGCATTTCCATCGACATCGCCAACGTTGATATTGCCGGCAGTCGCAACAAGATCCAGATTGACGTTTCTAGGCGCCACGATCCGCCAGAGGATGGTTCCGCGAACCTGTGCGGGTTCCGGCACATTGCTTGTGAGTTCGATATCTTTACCGCAGTTCTCCTGGACTTGAATGAAGCTGTTGTCGACCTGGACATCAACGGCAGCCTCGCGGCTGCTGGTATCGACTTGCACATCTCCGATAGGAGCTCTTACAAAGAGAACCGCCCCGTCGGAAACGGGACATTTTGCCAGAAGGGGGGAAGCCGTGAATGTGTTGATAAGAAGAAGCGAGCCGCCAATAACGCCGATTACACGCATCATTTCGCCGTGCCTACGAACTCCAACCCCTTTGAGCGAATATACGGGTTATCGTCCTTCTTCGTTACTGCTTCAAGGCTTTTTGCCAACTCGACGTCTCTCGAGTTGCGTGCCATCAGGGCATCAATCGCCTTGACGCGGATTCCTGCGTCAGTATCGTTTTCAAGCGTGTGCATGAATGCTGCCCGGACGTGCTGCTCGTCGGCAAACCTCTGCAGGCCCTCCATTGCACGCATCCTCACGCCGGCATCGTGGTCGTAGATGAGCGCGTTAATCAATGCCTCTTCGATCGATTCATCGGTCGGTTTCTGAGCCAACATCTCGACGGCCTTGAGTCTCGATCCCGGATTATTCGCATCGCGAAGAGCGCTGAACAACAGGCTGCGGACCGTATCGTCCTCCATCTTTCCCTGGAAGCGCAGCGGTTGGGAAATTTCGCCGGCCAGTTCGACTTGTCCGGTCACCGGATCAGCACTCACGACTTGAAGATTGGAGATGGTGCCATTCCGCGGAATGACGGAGATCTGATCTTGACCTGAATTCCCAGCAACCTGTGGAATCACCTGACGCTGATTGCTGACATAAACGCCGAGCGCCAACCCCATCGCAATAAGAGCCACCGACTCGAGCAGACGCATCGGCGTGAACACCACTGAGAATGCCGGTAGGCGCCACCGAGACCGGTTTCTCTCGATGCGGTCCAGTTCGTCGGCAAGACCTTTTCGCGACTCGACCAACAAATCCGATGGAATATCGGACCAGCGCGCTGCATCTTCGGCCAAAACCGAATGCATGGCTTTTTCGGACTCGTACGCGTCATGACAATTCGGGCAACTTTGAAGATGCGTTTCCAGTTCGACCCGGCTGGATTCCGGCAGTTCGTCATACAGGAGTAACGTGATTTGATGTTGGTAGTCTCTGCAGCTCATACGTGTGTTAAATACGCTCTAAGTTTTTGAGTAGCTCGAAACAGATAATTCTTGGCAGTTTCCTCGGTGCTTCCCATAATCTCACCGATCATTTTCAGCCTAAGCCCCTGATAGTGCCTTAATTCAAATACAAGACGCTCCTTTTCGGAAAGAGTTTTTAGCGCTTCTTGTATTTTTTCTCCGACTTCCTTCCCGTACAGGCGGCGCTCGGGATTGCTGTAGTAGGTCGTAGCGGCCAAGGTCTCTTTAAGCGCCGGCCGATCCGGATGCATTTCCGCATCGGACTCGTAGGAAATCTCTTCCTTCAGGGTTTGACGCTTTCGAAGATGATCCAGGCTGACGTTGGTCGCGATCCGGTAAACCCAGGTGTAAAAACTGGACTCGAATCGGAAACGGCTGAGCGATCGATAAGCTTTGAGAAACGTCTCTTGGAAAACTTCTCGCGCCTCCTCGCGATTCCCCAGCATGTGGAACGCTAATCGCAGGATGTCCCGGTCATGCCTTCGGACGAGTTGCTCAAATGCTTCACGATCACCATTTTGTGCCTGCTCGATAAGCAGCTTTTCGTCGTCGGACTCGTGAACTCGTTGTGCGGTCCTTTTCAATATAGCTTCCATAGTTACGAGCAGTTTAGACGCCCGTAATTTCGAAAGGTTGCGGCAAGCTAATTATTATCGTCGCCCAAGAGAATTGTAATCCGGTCTCCGGGATGTATGACAGAGAGGTCTTCGGATTCGTTCCAGGAAAGTATAGCATTTACCGAGGTGTGATAGGTCGTGGCAATCTGATACAGCGTCTCTCCCTCACGCACCTGGTGGATGACTTTTTTGGCGGCCGCCGGGTCCGCCGAGGCTGCCTGGACTGGCTGCGGAGCGACAATCAGCCGCTTGCCGACCACCAGCCGGGTGGACGTGAGATGATTCCATGATTTCAATTTTTCAACAGTCGTATTGAATTGCGTGGCAATTTTCAACAGAGTATCGCCGGGCCGGACTGTATAGGACGTCACCCGCGCGTTGGCTCGAGCGCTTGTTCCAGTGCTTCTGTTCGACGGGGCTGGAGGCTGGTTTCTGGACATGAGCTGCGACGGTGTTGCCCCGCTCATCGGAATGATGAGCGACCGCCCGGCCTTAAGAACGGGAGTTTTGCCGAGGTTGTTCGCCTGCACCAGTTGTGCAACTGTAGTTCCGTATTTCTTGGCGATCACACCCAGCGTGTCGCCTTTTCTGATGATGTGTTCCCGGAAGAGAACCCGCTTGCTTTCCGGCAGCGAAGCAACTTGTTCGTTGAATTTGTCCGCGTAGCCTTTGGGAAGGACGAGGTTGAAGTCGAGGTCGTCCGGGGGCGTCGTCCAGCGCAGGACATGCGTGTTCAGTTCCCGCAGCTCTTCCACTGACACATTGATAGCTTCAGCAATGACTCGAAGATCCGTAGCCTTATCGACCCGCACTCGTTCGGTTTCCAGTGGGGCAGCCGGCGTGATCTCGAATCCATACTTTTCGGGATTCTTGCCGATGATGGCGAGCGCCAGGATGGTGGGAACGTAATTAATAGTCTCCCTTGGCAGCGCCTTCTTCTCTGCCAAAGTCCAGAAGTTGTCGGCGCCTGTTTTTTCCAGCGCGCGATGCACACGCACCGGCCCGCTGTTATACGCCGCCATTGCGAGATACCAATCGCCAAATTCCTGATACAGGTCTTTCAAGTGCCGTGCGGCGGCCCGAGTCGATTTTTCCGGATCCGAACGTTCGTCGATCCACCATGTCTGGCGCAGACCGTATTCTTTTCCGCGCGATGAAATGAACTGCCACATCCCCTTGGCCTGGGCGCGAGACACCGCTCGCGGTTGGAAAGCACTTTCCGCCTGGCATAAATACATCAAGTCCAGGGGAACACCTTCTTCCTTCAGGACTTTTTCCATCATCGGCTGGTATCGGCCGGCCCGCTGCAGACCTACTTCGATGGCCCCCCGGCCGCGTCCGTTCTGGTAGTAGTCGAGAAATCCGAGGACCCGATCGTTGATCTCAATCGGCAGATCATGACTGGTCTCTTTGACGTCCTCTTCGACCTCCTTCTTGAGCTTCGGATCGATCAAGGCAGGGAAGGTTTCGACGTGTGCGAGGTCATCAATGGCGGCGCGCTCTTCCTTTTGGTCCGTGAAGCCGTCGCCTTGCCGCAGCGCTGCCAGTTCCATGGCATTGACGCGTGCGACCAAATCCGTTAATTCACGTTGAAGCCTTGCATCCTTTGGAAACGCTTGAGCGGCGTCCAGAATGAGGTCCACGGCTCGGTCGAATTCTTCCTTGGCTCCCCTCAGGAACCCCTGCTTGTAAAGATTTTCACCCCGCTCGAAGTGCAGTCGCGCTTCAAGGATCTTTAAGTCGATGGGATCGTTCACACTGATTTGAGGTAGTTCGGCAGGGATGGCAGCCACCAAAGGTTCAACGTGTTGCTCGATATGAGATAAAGGGGGCGGCGGCGTAGCAGGTGCTACTCTTACCACCTGCCTCGGGACAGCCTTGGTACAAGCCGCCACAACAAGCAACATCAAGATGAGAATCCGATTCGAACGAACCAGAAAAAACACCTCCATAACACTAAAAAAGCCACTAATCCGCAGATTTTTAAGGTCCTTGTGAATAGTGGCTTCTAAAAGCGTAGCCAGCTTACACGAGGAGCACGCTTCAGTCAAATGGCACTAAAGCACAGGAGCCGGGACTTCACAAGTAAATAAAACAAAACTTCCTGTTGTTCCACGATTCACTCAATAGCACTAAAGATCCGGAGCCGGGGTACGCCAGATTTCGGTTCCTGACCGGGAAAAACTACGGTAATCGCACCGAGTTGGTCGGTTCGGAGCGCCGGCAAGGCCGAAACATGCGGATGCCCGAATGGATTGTTGGCTCCTACTGAAATCACGCGCACCCTAGCGTTAGGCCGGACATGGACGCCTTTACTCCCATGATGTGGAACCTTCAGCACGTCCACCGCTTCCGGTACTGGAATACTTCTTTCGATATCCCCAGTCAGCAGGGCCGTTCCCCGACCGGAATCTAAGAGCAGAACCACGGAATCATTGTTCTGGTCGTTCCTTCGCGCGGTCCAATTCGCGGGTGGATGTAACACGGTGAAAGAGCCGATGGTTTGCCCCGCCGTCACCCATCGAATGGGGATCTGCTTCTCCTGAATGCGCTCGATCAATTCGCCGTATCTCGGAATCATTGGATTACGCCCCAGCCAAAATTCGCCGATCCGGAAGTTCTCGATCACGCTGAAGAGACCATCCATATGATCGTGATGCGCGTGTGTCAGAACGACGGCATCCAGTTGCCGAATGCCACGCGAGAACAGATACGGCGAGACGACGCTCTCGCCTATTGAGAACGTGCTTTCGTCGCGCAAGTCGAGGAAGCGTCCGGAAGCCACGCCTCCCCCATCGATCAACATGCGATAGCCGGAGGGGAACTCGATCAACGTAGAATCGCCTTGTCCCACATCGAGAAACGTTAAAGTTACGGACCCCGGAGGCCTCGGCGAAAAATCTTTGAAAGCTATCAACGCGTGCAACGCGAGAATGGCTGCGGAGCTGCCAAAGCACAGAACCGTCAATCGGTTCCGCATGGCCAGGAACAGGCATGCGGCCGATATGCCGTAAACGATCCATAACCATACCGGCGGCGACGGAACCCGGAATGTCGCTCCTGGGATTCGCAATGCCAGATCGAGAATCGTCAGCATTAAATGGAGTAGCGCGGCAACAATCCAGCCGGCCAGTGCTGATGCGGGTCCTGAAAGGAAAATTAGCGACAGCGATAACGGAGTGACCAGCGCCGCGATAATTCCCGCGGGAACATTTATCAGCGGCGAGAGGGGCGACAGCCGATGAAAGGATTCGACCATGAAGACAACAAAGATCACGTCGACCGAGAAGGAAATCACTAGCGATTCGGCGAGGACGAGTATCACCTTCCATGGCAGCGTGACAATCCAGGTCGGAAGTCCATAGCGTTCGCACCATATCCGCCGCGACACACGCCAATCGGATGCCCGCACGGACAGCTCGCTGTCCTTCGAAGAATCGCCGAAATCCTTCAACGCCTCCCGGAGCCATCCGAAAGCCCATTCGCTGGCCGGCATTCCCATCCACACGACAGCGAACACAGCCGCAAATGTCATTTGAAAACTCGAATCTTCGAGCGCGTTCGGGTCGGCCAATAAGATGATGAATGCGGTTCCCGCAATAGTGTTCGCTCGAGAGTAGCCGCGATCGAGCAGGCGGCCCAAAACCAGGAACGACACCATCAGTGTCGCCCGGTACACGGGCGCCTGCCCTTCGACGATCGCTGCGTAAGCCAGAGCGCATGAAAGGACGATCAGAAGCCGTGTCCGGCGTTTCCATGGAATCCATCGAACAACCCAAAACGCGGCCCCGGCAACAACTGCAAGATTGAAGCCGGAAACGACCACCAGGTGGTAAAGGCCGCCCGCCTGAAATTGCCGTTCGACTTTAGCTGTCAGGCCGTACTTGTGTCCAAGAACCATTCCGCTGACCAAACCCTTGATAGGCTGTTTGTCAGGGCTCGCGTCAAATGGTGCTTCAACTTTGGCCTGAATCCATTTTTGGATTCGATCACGCCCGTGCCACCCTCGGTCCAGAACCGTGATGAGGCGGGGATTCCGGATCGTGCCGGTCCAATAGATGCCTTGTCGCTCCAGGTGGCGGCGGTAATCAAACACCCCGGGATCTCGATAGACCACCGGCCGGTGTAGCTTGACCACGATCTCGACACGATCACCGGACCCAAGATCCAACTTGTCGAACAATTCGCGTTGGTCCGAATCGTTCAAAAACTCCGTAAGACGTGCCCGTCCGCGGTACAGCAGCCTGTCTACGGTTTGCAATTCCAAATCCAAATAGGTTCCGATCCCGCGCCACTCGGGCGCCTTCGTGAGTTTCCCAACGACACGAACGGCCGTATCTTCAGGAATCGGAGGAACTGCCGGCAGCATCGACGCATCCGCCGCTCCAATCAGCGCGACAAGCAACCACAAAGTCCACCCTCTCCCTCTGGGAGAGGGTGCGAAGCGCGAGCCCAATAGGGCGAAGCCTTGAGAGAAGGTGAGGGTCACAAGAGCGGCGGGAATTGCCGCCCACACGAACCTCTCGTCTAGATACGGGGACAGAAGAATGCCAATCAGAAGGGGGATTAAAAGCAGCCCCATTGAACGCCTCGTTTGGGAGCTGCAAAGGGCGTTTCTATCTTACTGCAAAGGACGAAACGATCTCGATATGAAACGTGTTGGGAAACTGATCAACCAAGGTGACTTGCTTCAACTCGTACTGCTTGGACACAAATCTTGCCGCCTCTCGCGCAAATGTCGCCGGGTTGCAGGAGACATAGACGATGCGCTCGGGTTTCAGCCCAACGATCTGATCGGCCGTTTCGGTACCGCATCCGCTCCGGGGTGGGTCTAACACGACCACATTGGGGTGCAGACTGCCGCCGCGTAAAGCGGCACTGACAGGCCCCTCCACGAACCGTAATGGCCACGTTTGGTTTGATCGCGCATTCTCCCGCGCCAGCCGAACCGCAAAGCGGCTGGATTCGACAGCGATCACTTCCTTCGCAGCACGCGCGAGGGGTATCGAAAAGAATCCCACGCCGGCGTAGAGTTCCAGAACATTTCCGGGCGAGGGACCAGCCTGTTCCAGTACCTTACGGTTCATTGCCGGCAATAGAAATCGATTCGCCTGAAAAAACGTGTCGGCAGTAATTCGGTAACGATTTTCTCCAACATGAATCGTAGCGCGGCCCGATCGCTGGATAGTGCCATCAGCAAACACAAAGCTTCGAGCGACCTCAGGCGCGCTGATCGCATGTACTTCCCGCGCAGGACCGGGATCCACTGATCCGATGAATTGATTCAACTCCGGAACAAGCGATGGGCATTCCCGAATCGGCACGATTACATTTGTGTTTTCCCTTAGAAAGCCGAGACGGCCGTTCGTCACGTGAAACGTCGCGCGCAGCCGATAATTTCTATCCGGCGCAGTCAGCCTTTCAATTGCGCCTTCCCACTCAAAGTGTCCAGCGCGACGCAGGGTTTCACGGATGATGGCTTCCTTGTACTCGACCTGCCGGTCGTATCGAATGTGTTGCCAGTGGCAACATCCGGCCGTTGCATAATTGGGGCAGTCCGGCTCTTGGCGGTCAGGCGAGGGCTCGAGAATTTTGATAATCCGTGCAGTGGCGTAGTCTTTCTTCTTCTGGACGATCTCCACTTCGAGGACGTCTCCCGGCGCGCTCCTCGGAACGAAAACGACACCCTGATCGGTACGCGCGAAACCGGATCCTCCGTATACCAGTTTCTCGATTGTGAGACGCATGATGTTGCAGAAAAGCATTCCCCTCCTCGCAGAGCTCTGCGAGGAGGGGAATGCTTTCCGTTACTTTCAAATCAGATAAAACAAGCTAAGGCGCGGCACCTGAAATCGCTCGAGCAGTTTTCTTCGCCACATCTGTTGCTCGAGCATAGAGAGTTGGGGTGCCGTCATGGTCGAACGGAATGGGTTCAATTCTCGATCGACGGCCTGCTTCAGGTCGATCATCGTCTTGTCGTCTGCCGTGACCTTCAGTTTCGCGATCAATTTTTCTTCCAGTGCCGCCAAGGCTTGTTCGGCGGCTCGCAAATCCCTACAACCGATGGCGCGCATTGATTCAGCAATGGCTGAATCGACGGGTGCGACCTCGTTTGCCAGTTTTTCGATATACTCCGCAACCTCTTGGTCCTGAAAGTCTGGCAGTTTGGGAGCTTCGACCAGCAGGTCCTTTTGTTCATCGCGGACTTGCTCGACTGACTTGACACAATAAGCTAACGAGCCGATATCGCGCTTTCGATTTGGATTTGAGAAGGCTCGTTCAATGCCTTTGAGAACGACATCTAGCGGGATCCCTTGTTCGAGCCAATTTTCCATGAGAACCCAATCCAGACAAGAGACGAGAGTGAATGAGCGACGCTTCGTTTGAAAGAAGCGCTCAATTTCGGTGAAGTAATTGAAGTAATCTAGTTCTGGATCCATCCGCCGCCGACAACCACATCGCCCCAATAAAACACCGCGGCTTGGCCGGGCGTGATGGCGCGCTGCGGTTCGTCGAATTCAACAGTGACCAGCCGTTCCTTGCGAAACACCGTTGCCGGCTTCGGCTCGAATCGGTTCCGGATTTGAACGTCGCATCGAATGGGAACGGTTAACATCTCGATGGCGATCCAGTTGTGATCGCGCACGGTGAACCGCCGGCGCTGCGGATCATCTCCAATAACGATGCAATTCAGCTCAGGATCGATCCGGACGACGTATTGCGGGCGGCCCGCCGCGATCAGGCCCTTGCGCTGGCCGACTGTGTATCTGTGAATTCCGGCGTGTGTTCCGACCACTTCACCGCTCTCGGCGACAATCGGGCCGGGCAATCGGGTCTCGGTTCCGGCATATTCTTCGACAAAATCGGCATACGACCGGCCTTCGACGAAACAGATTTCCTGCGACTCGGCCTTTTCCGATGTCGCCAGTCCATAACGCCGGGCAATTTCGCGCACTTCGGGCTTCGTCATTTCGCCCAGCGGAAACAATGTCTTTGAAAGCTGTTCTTGAGTCAGTCCGAACAAAAAATACGACTGGTCCTTGTTTCGGTCCTTGCCACGGAGCAACAGCCATCGGCCGAGCGCTTCGTCGTACTTGACGCGGGCGTAGTGTCCTGTCGCGACCCGGTCGGCACCGATTCCGGCGGCCTTTTCGACGAGATGGTGAAACTTCACATAGTTGTTACACAGGATGCACGGGCTCGGTGTTTCGCCTCGCAGATACGTCTGGACGAAAGGCGCAACGACGGTGTTCTCGAAGTCTTTTTCGAGGTTGAGAACGTAGTAAGGAATGCCGAGCTGCGTGGCCACACGGCGGGCGTCCCACAGATCATCCAACGAACAGCATCGGCCATTGTTGCGCCAAAGCTGCATCGACAGACCCATGATCTGCTCTTCGCGTTCCTTCAATAAAACAGCGGCTGTTGATGAGTCAACGCCGCCGCTCATGGCAACAGCAATCATTGAACTAAAAACCCTGGAGAACTTGTTTGATGGCGTCCGACGCAAGCACGCTGCAATGGATTTTAGACGCAGGCAAACCGCCAAGCGCTTTCGCGATCTGATCTTTCGTGATAAGCCTTGCCTCGGTAACATTCATTCCAACCAGCATCTCCGTCGCATAGGAACTCGTTGCAATGGCAGCGCTGCATCCCTGAGCTTTGAATTTCGCGTCCCGGATGCGGCCATCACTGACTTTCACCCACAGTTTCATGACGTCCCCGCATACGGGGTTCGATACTTCGGCGACGGCATCGGCATCGGGGATTTCGCCCACGCACCGCGGATTCTGAAAATAATCGAGCAGCTTTTCCGAATAAGCCATTCGTGAGATCAGACCTTCTTGTAATATGGCGACAGTTCGCGCAATCGGTCGACGATTCCCGGTAACACCTCGATAACGTAGTCTATGTCTTCCAAGGCCGTCATCGTGCTGAGGCTGAAGCGCAGGCTTCCGTGTGCTTCGTCCGGCGTTTTCCCGATCGCGGTGAGCACGTGCGACGGTTCGAGCGATCCGGATGAACAGGCAGAGCCGGTCGATACGGCGACTCCCTTCAGGTCGAGAGAAATAACCAGGCTTTCGCCTTCCGCATAATCGACCATGATGTTGGACGTGTTCGGGAGTCGCGGCGCATTTCCGCCGTTGACGTGGATCAACTCGATGTGCGATTGCAAGCCGGCTTCGAGCCGATCCCGCAGCTGGCCCACTCGCGGCATGTCTTGCATCAACCCTTCGCGCGCCAGGCGAGCCGCTTCGCCAAAACCCACAATGCCCGCTACATTTTCGGTGCCCGACCGGCGGTTTCGTTCATGGCCTCCTCCGGTCATGGTTGGCTTCAGCGCCGTACCTTTCTTCACGAACAATGCCCCGACGCCCTTCGGCCCGTGGATCTTATGTGCAGACATCGAGTACAAGTCGATGCCAAGCGATTTGACGTTAACCGGAATCTTGCCTGTCGACTGTACACCGTCGGAATGGAAATAGACGTCTGCTTCAGCGGCAATCTTGCCGATTTCGTCAATCGGTTGGATCGTTCCAATCTCATTATTGGCGTGCATGATCGAGATCAGGATCGTATCCTTCCGGATTGCTTTTCGAACATCTGCGGGATTCAGCAAACCGTTGTGCGATACCGGCAGCCACGTAATTTCGTATCCCTGTTTTTCGAGGTCCTTGCAGGTATGCAGAACCGCATGATGCTCGATTTGCGACGTAATGATGTGCCGGCCTCCGGACTTTTGCGATTCCGCGATACCCCGGATGGCGAGGTTATCGGCCTCGGTTCCGCCGCTTAAGAAAACAATCTCGGCCGTTTCCGCGTTGATTAATTTCGCCACGTGCTGGCGCGCGTCATCGATCAAGGACTTGGCGTGCTGTCCAAACCAGTGGATCGACGACGCATTTCCGAAATGTTCCGTAAACACCGGCATCATGGCAGCCACGACTTCTGGCCGCAGGGGAGTCGTTGCGTTACTATCTAAATAGACGCGTCGCATTGTTTCTGGGCGTGGGGGTACCGGCCGGCGTAAGCGGCGTACCGTAGCGATCCGGACGGTGGCCCGACGCTAAAGAAATGATTATAACGCTGACAACAGACTTTGGGAGTGCCGATCCGTTCGTTGGGATCATGAAGGGCGTCATATTAGGCATCGCGCCAAACGCGCAATTGGTCGACATTACACATGACATCCGCGCCTACGACGTCCTCGAGCCTGCATTCATCATCGATAGTGCCTACCGCTATTTTCCCGACGCAACCGTTCATCTCGTCGTGGTTGATCCCGGTGTTGGGTCGGCGCGGCGTCCTATTGCCGCTCGAGCCAACGGGCACATCTTTGTGGCGCCGGACAACGGCGTTTTGTCGTGTGTCCTTCAAAGCGATCCAACCGCTTCAGCCCCTTCGGTTCATTGGATCAATAATCGCAGTCTTTTCCTGAATTCGATCAGCCAAACGTTTCACGGCCGCGATATTTTCGCCCCCATCGCGGCGCATCTCGCGCGCGGCACTCCCATCGAATCGGTAGGGCCTCGCATCGTCGATTTCGTCAAGAAAGCTTTGCCGACGCCGCGCCCCCAAGGAGACAGGCTGGTCGGTACGGTGTTACGCGTCGACAAATTCGGGAATATTGTGACGAACCTGCGGCGGAACCATCTGAGCCGGGGGTTTTCGATTCGTCTTCGAGGCCTCTCCATCACGCGTTTGTGTTCGAGCTTTTCCGAAGCGGAGCCCGGCGAGTTCTTTGCGATTGAGGGGAGCACGGGTTACATCGAGCTGGCATTGAACCAGGGATCCGCGGCGGACCGGCTGAATGTCGCGCTCGGCTCCGAAATCGAGCTAGAAGTTGCGGGCAAAAAACCGACGAGGACGAGAATGAACGCGGGATTAGAAGACGTTATAGCGGGTGAATCCGGTATCTGTTACATCGATGGTGAGAAGGGTGTACTTGCTTATCGCGGATACAACATCCACGAACTTGCCACGAATTCGACCTTTGAAGAAACCTGCCACTTGTTATGGTTCGGACGTCTGCCGAAACAAGCCGAGCTGAACGACACGACGAAGAAGCTCACTTCTGCTCGCGCCATCCCGCAGCAAATCGCCGATTTCATGAGAACGCTTCCGAAAAAGGCGCTTCCCATGGAAGTGTTGCGGACGACGGTGTCGATGCTCTCGATGTTTGACCCCGAAACCGAGGACATGTCGCCTGAAGCGAATCTCCGGAAGGCGATTCGCTTGACTGCTCAGACCGCGACGCTCGTGACCGCTTTCGATCGCATCCGGAACGGCAAAGATCCGGTTGCACCGCGCGCAGATCTCAGCCACGCCGCCAATTTCGCTTACATGCTCAACGGCACGCTGCCGAATGAGACGATGACGAAGGCCCTGGACATCGCGTTGATCCTTCATGCTGATCATGAGCTGAATGCTTCGACTTTTGGCGGCCGCGTGACTGCGGCGACTCTTTCCGATATTTACTCGGCGGTCACATCCGCGGTCGGCGCTTTGAAAGGTCCGCTGCACGGCGGTGCGAACGAAGCCGTCATGCGAATGCTAAAGGAGATCGGCGAGCCTGCGAGAGTGGATGCGTACGTCCACGACCTCTTCACGCAAAAGAAAAAGATTTCGGGATTCGGACATCGCGTTTATCACACCGAAGATCCGCGTGCGACGCACCTCCGGCTCATGTCGAAGGAATTATGCGACCGCGCCGGGCAGTCCAAGTGGTACGAGATGTCGGCGCGAATCGAAGAGATCATGAAGTCAGAGAAGAAGCTCAACGCGAATGTCGACTTCTATTCCGCCACTACATACCACGTCATCGGCATGCCGATCGATTTGTTCACTCCATTCTTCGCCGTGAGCCGCATGTCGGGCTGGACCGCACACATCCTGGAGCAATATTCCAATAACCGCCTGATTCGGCCCCGCGCCGAATATATCGGGCCTGCGCCGGACTTGAAGTGGTTGCCCGTGAACCAGCGATAAGACGAGAACCGGCACTCACCTCAGAATCCTTCAAACGAAGGATAACGGCCCAGGACGATCACCGCGCGTTTTGCGTGCCGCTCAGCGTTACGGCCCAGCCCTCAGAGATTCCTGAGTCAACGGAAGGTAGCGGCCCAGAACGATGATCACCAACCACAGGATTAACGAACTTGCTGCAATAAATTTCGCAACTGCAGGCGGATCTTCCCCGGGTCCTAACGTCGCCCAACTGCGGAAAGCGGAGGTGCAATTGAACAACACCAGAGTCGCTCCCGCTACTACTACGCCCGCCATCTTCAGATGAAAAAGCGGATTCCAGGCATAAAAGAAGGGCATGCCGACGAAAAAGAGAATGCCCGTGATGATATTGATGACTAAACCGGCGATACCCCAGGGTAGCAACCGGTGCAGGGGAGCTACAGGCAAGTCTTTCACAAAACCCAACAGACGGAGGTTCAGCCCCCCAATTGCCGCCACGATCAGGATCAAGCCAAGGAAGTGGAGGGTCTCGAGAACCGGCCAGACCCAGCGTGAAGACGCCGTGACGAAGTGAGAAACCGACGGAACGATCTTGGAGCCGATTGCGCCGACGGCCGAGGCCGCGTCCTCGGCGGACAAAATTTCGGGATGGCGGATTGCTCCACCCGTATTTCCGGTGGCTGTCATCATCCCCGCCGTCACGATAGAAAGAATGAGCACGAGTGTGAAATTCCATCGCGCCACCGGGACTGGTGCCGGACGTGACATCCGGCTAAACTGCCACAATCCGATCAGCGCGAGTCCGCCCGTAAGCTCCATGAATACCAAAGAGAGCAATGCGGCGCCCTGGTGCGTGTTAACCAACTCCTTCGGTAGCTGAGTGGATGATTCCCTGAGGACCTCGTTCGCAACATCTCCGCTGAAGTATGTCGGGATCGTCAGAAGCGCAATGAGCGTGAAAAATGCAAGACTGGTCTGCTTCAAATCGTCGCTGTTTGCAAGAAAGGCAACCAGGAAAAGGAATAGCCCGACGAAAGCGCCGATGATCGGCCAGTGGTTCAATAAGAGATGGATGTGTGCCAAATTCATTTTGATTAATCCTACGCTGTGAGGACGGTGTACGTATAGGCCAGCAGACGGCCCGCAGTAACGGCTCCAACCCAGAAGATAAGCGCCCACACTGCAAAGACCCGGCCCTTCGCCATCATTGCAGCTTCACTCAAGTTGGCGTCGGCGAAAACACGATTCCGGAGCATTTGCATCGACGTGAGGGCCAGTCCGATTAGCGTCAGCTTTACGTAAAAAAGCGGATTCGTTAGAGATTTCGTCGGATACCCGATCAATAGAAGGAGGCCGGATGCCACTTGTATCCAAAACCCAACCCATATAAAGCGGTAAAACCTCTTAAGCGGGGCTATAGGCAGGTCCGGTGCGAGACCAAGAATTCGCAACCCGATCAACACACTCGCGCCAACCAGCAGGCCCATGCCAATAGCGTGCACCGAAAGGATGAACCAGAATGAGAAAACCGAATCGGATTCGCGAATCCAGGTACTCAGTCCGGTTGCTTCGATTGCTTGAAAAATTGAGAGGAACACCAGGTTTCAACCCCTTACCGAAGTTTGGGTGATTCTAGGTCAACATTCAGCCGCGCCACAATAGGAGAAAAATTTGGAGAAAAATTCGAAGCGGTTCTCGTGTGAAACGCGGGCCCACTTGAGCCACACGCTCCCCTTACGGATGGACACGCATGGAACTATGGACGAATCAAGAAGAAACTCAAAATGAGAATTGAGAATATTGATTAGTGACTAATGACTATGCGCCTTGGAAAATTTGCGATTTACCGAGGTAATTAATCATTACTCATCAATCAATCCTCAATTCTCATTTGGGTGCCGTGCACTATGGTTTCACATTCTGACCCCCGGTCGGCAGCTCGTACGGAGCGCCGGTACCTGTCGAGCCGAGAAACAACGTGCGTCCGTCGGCGAGGGTGATATCCCTGCCGTTGGCCCTGTGTGACCCGTCCTTCGACTGGTATCCGTCCACAACGACCTTCGTTCCGGGCAGCAAGGAATTCTTTGTAAAGCCGCGCCGGAACAACACGTTCGGGGTACCCGCCTCGAAAGCCCAATTTTCGACCTTGCCGTCGGGCTTTTTCACATCGACGTAGACCCACACGTGGGGATTGGTCCACTGCATCTTCGTGACCGTGCCTTCGAACTTGACGGGTTTATTGGAGTCAAATTCGGCTGCAAACGCGTGGTGCGCCGAGAGCGGTAGAGCTCGGCCAAGCAGGAACAAGCCGACCACCGCGCTCACAAGTGCCAGTTTCGTTCGCATTGGATGAACCTCCTTCACTTTCTATACCATTCAAAAAAGCGGTCGCCTGGTGGAACCTTGCGCGTGATATCGATAATCATCGTCTCCCCTTCCCATCGCTTCACCAGTTGCTTCTTGCGAACATGTCCATAAAGGAACTCTTCGGCGAACTCGATGCAGGGGTACTCGATGAGCTGAACATTGGGTTCCAGACGGCGATAAAGCGGCATCGCGATTCGCCATGGCCGCGTAAAAGTTTCCGGATCTTCAATCGTCACCTCGTAACGAATGGCGTCACGATGGATAGGCGTGAAGCGTTCGACAAGGTGGAGAGAAGCGCTGTGAAAATTCCCGGCCCTGTCGAACCAATTCTTGCCGTTGAAGCCCGTTACGTCAACCACTAACGTATCGCCCTCCCAGTGGCCGACCGAATGACCCATGTATGTATCGTCTGGCGGTCCCTCGACTTTGTCCAGATGGATCGTCCGAGCCGCGTTCGCAAACGTGAATGCCATCTGGATTTTGTTGGTGCTTTGAACGATTTGAAACGGATACGGCATATACATGGCTCGTGGAATGCCGGGCAGATAACACTTCAACTCCGGATCGCGATCGATCCAGTTTGCAGCGTTCTCCTTCTTTATCGCCGCCGCTTCGGGTTTATAAGGAATTTCACCGTCTCCTTCGATGGCGCCGAGCGATCCGGGCACACCCGCTGCAGCACCCAGCGCGAGGACAGGGGCTGCCGGCACGCGTGCGAATTCATAGGTCGGATAGACACCCGGCTGCGTCACTGCTCCCGCGCGTGCTTCGTGAGCCTGCAGGTCCCAATGCGCTTCATTGATGGCCTGCCAGATGCCGCTGAAGTTGGGCTTGCCGTCGGACGTGCGTGCGGACCCTAATGCGGGTACGGCCCTGGAGCGTGTTACGGCTATCCCAATTCCAGCCCCCACAGCAGCCGAGAGGATGACAATCACAATCGTCGAACCATTAATCCGGTTGCTCATGGTCAATCTCCCCGAGCAGTCGATTTCTCATCCGAGACTCCTCATACCGAGTTGTCAATTAATGAGATGTCGTCATGATAATCCACGCCGGATTAATGTCAAGCTGACGAGTGATCGGTGATTTCTTGTGAGTTGCTGGAAGTTTTTTCCTACGACAGAAATTCATGCCTTTCTGCTGAAGCAGCATTGGCATGCTTGCGGCGGAAATCAGATACCGCAGACGGAAATCGAGTACCACAGCCGGCATTTCAAGTGCCACCTCAGTTCAAAAGCAAACCGATTTGTCCCCTCATCAAAACGCTGTTCAGACTCAACTTCGGCAGTGGTGAGATACCAGCGAATAACAAAAGCGGATCCTAACGTGCATGGACTTTCGTCAAGATCCGAAAATTGCATGCCCTGGATATTTGGCCTATCCTTCACCTTTCTCCATGATTGCGACTGAACCAACGACCGAGGCTCGACCGTGCTCAATTTACGTGCCGCCTTTGCGCGGTTTCAGCATAGCATCCGTCTTCATTTTCGGTCTCGTCCTGTTCGGACTTCTCGACCGCGTTCGAGCAAACCCAAGACTGTTCTGGTCGTTTATGGGCGCTGTGGCTGTGCTGCTGGCATGGAGCGCTGTGCTGTTCGGGTCGGCATGGTGTCGTCGTCGAAGGCTCACGTTAGAGTTCGTTCCGCGGCCGCAGCACTATCTGCAGGCCTGCCTGCAGACGGCGATCTTTGCATACTGGGGCTGGTACTGGCGGCAGGTATACGACTCGTACTACCTGGTGATCGCGCAATTGGTATTCGCGTACGCCTTCGACCTGCTACTGTCCTGGTCGAGGCGGGACCATTACAGACTCAGTTTCCTTCCATTTCCGATCGTCTTCAGTACAAATCTCTTCCTTTGGTTCAAACCGGAGTGGTTTTATTTCCAGTTCATGATGCTGGCGCTCGGCTTTGCGGCAAAAGAGCTACTCCGGTGGAACAAGCACGGACGGGAGACCCACATCTTCAATCCCTCGTCGTTTTCTCTGATGGTGTTTTCGTTGGGCCTCATCTTGACGGGGAAAACGGACATCACGTGGGGAAAGGAAATTGCCATCACCCAGTTCTACCCGCCGCACATGTACCTATTTATATTTCTCATTGGGCTGCCGGCGCAGTACCTCTTCGGCGTTACGACAATGACGATGCCGGCGGTCATGACCACGTATTTATTCGGCCTCGCATACTATCGTGCAACCGGCGTCTATTTCTTCTTCGATTCGTATATCCCCATATCGGTCTTTTTTGGAATGCACCTCTTGTTCACCGATCCGTCCACCGCGCCTCGGACCGAGTTGGGACGCATGATCTTCGGCTCACTCTACGGCCTCGGGAATGTGGCCCTCTATTACGTGCTGCACAGCGCCGGGGTGCCGGAGTTCTACGACAAGCTGTTGCCTGTTCCGATATTGAACGTCATGATCCAGTTGATCGACCGGGCTGCTGGATCGGAGCTGCTTCGGCGGTTCGACCCATCTGGATTCGGCCGATCGCTCGTGGGACGCCGGCGCAACCTGGCGTACATCGCCCTCTGGACGATCGTGTTTGCAATGACGAGCGCCGCCCAGGGTGTTGGTGACAAGCACCCCGGACAGTCTGTGCCCTTCTGGCAGCGGGCCTGTGCGGAAGATCGGCTACATGCGTGCGCGTACTTAAAGGTCCTGCACTCGAACTTTTGCCGGCAAGGGTCAGGGTGGGCGTGCAACGAACTGGGGACCCTCGAATCCGAACGGGAACTGGATCGAACAGCCGCCGTGGCGTCGTTCGAGCGTGGTTGTGATCTCGGGTTCGTGCCGGCTTGCGGAAACATTGAGCGGATAATCAACGGCAGTCCTGCTACAGAGACCGCCTCACCGGCTCTCCAGGACTATCCCATCATCTTACGGGGTAGCAAGGCTCCTATAGCACAACTAACACCGTCCGCCTTATACGCGCTTGCTTGCAGTCAAGGCTGGCCGAACACGTGCGGCCAGAACCCACAAAGGTAATTCAGGGACGCACCCCGAATTCTGAAGTGCAAGAATTCGGGGTGCGTCCCTAGTGCCTTTTTGTGCCCGATTCTTTTTTTTGACAGTTCAGCCGTGTAGGCGTATAAGAAAATCGATTGATTAGGAAACAGGAGGTAGTGAGATGAGGAGACCCTTTCTCCAACTCATTGGTGTGTGTGTCGTCGTATTAGCCGTGATCTTGCTCCTCAAATTCACCGTCACCAACCAGGCGTCGAGCCCTGCGGCTAGCGCTGATACGCCCGCCACGAAATCTTCCGGGCTGAAGACTCCCTGGGGCGAACCCGACCTGCAGGGAATCTGGACGGACGAGTATCAGACACCGTTGCAACGGCCCGCGACGTATGCCGGGAAAGAATTTTTTACGGATGAAGAGAGGGCTGCTCTCGATGCGAAACGGGCAGCGATCGAACTTCGGCCTCGTGCGGATAGGGGTACCGAACGTGACGTCGCCGGTGCATACAACCAAGTGTACATGTCCATCAAGCGTACCGGCCGCCGCACGTCTCTAGTCGTGGATCCTCCGGAGGGGAAAATTCCTCCGATGACGCCGGAGATCCAGAAGCAGATGGCCGCAGAACGCGAGTTCCGGCTTGCTCTTCTGCAGGCCACGACCACTTGCAAGAACCGAGAGCCAGGCTGTCGAGGAGGAAAGTATGGGCCGCCGTCGCCGCGGCGAGAGGAAGCTCCTCCGCGTTACAGCACCGGCAACATCAATCGAGTCGATAATCCAGAGGACCGCAGCATGTCGGAGCGTTGCATGGCCGCGGTGCTGCCCGATTTCGGTGGCTTCCGTCGTATCGTTCAGTCTCCAGCATCTGTGTCGATTTTCTATGATGTGGGACAGGGCCAAGGATGGCAGCGCGTTATTCCCGTCGGCGGCAGCTCGCATCTTCCGAGTAACATCCGCCAGCGCTTTGGCGATTCTCGGGGCCGATGGGAGGGCGAGACGCTGGTGGTCGATGTCACCAATTTCAGTCCCAAGTCTGACTTCATGGGGTCTCGCGAAAACCGGCATTTGGTCGAACGCTGGACGCGCACCGGTCCAAACACGCTCGAGTACGTCGTCACAATAGAAGACCCGTCCACGTGGACGAAACCGTGGACCGTCAAGCAGGAATATTCCATGCAGAGCAATGAAGCGAACCGCATTTACTACGAGCCGCGGTGCCATGAAGGAAATTTCGGTATGCCCGCGCTGCTCTCCGGCGGGCGCGTCAAGGACAAGGCTTTCGCCCAGGGACGAGGGCCTGATCCCGCAACGCTAGACAATGTGAAAGGGATGGACGCTCCCGAGGAGAATACCGATCCGTTGGGGGCGCAAGCGCAGGCGCAGTAGCGCTCTTTACCACAGAACCCTAACAAGCTTTACGCTTCGGATCCTCAAAGCGGGTTGGGCTTGGCGCCCAACCCTTGCCCATCCGGCAGCATCTTCGGCACCTGGAGCTACTTCCTTACGGCTTTGTTTTTCATGACTCCTCCAATAGCGGTGAAAGCTCGCACCCAGTGGTGCTAAAGAACCGGCTGGTTAACAGTCAGGAAGACGGTTGAGTCATCGCGGCTCCGGCGAACAAATGTTTTTCATCGAGGTCAATCAGTCGCCCGGCATTTAACGGACGATGTGAAATAACAATCGTCGTTCGAGACCCGCGGCGCCGATCGATGAGTGCCTGGACCGCCAGTTCAGATTGCGAATCGAGATGGCTGGTGGGTTCATCCAGCACGAGAATGGAAGGATTCAACAGAATCGCCCGGGCGATCGCAATCCGCTGGCGCTCGCCTCCGGACAATGCCAGTCCACGCTCCCCCACGAGCGTGTCGTAGGAATAGGGAAGCCGGGACACAAATTCACTCACGCACGCTAATTGAGCGGCGGCACGAATTTCGGCGGCTGTTGCACTCGGGCGGCCCAGCCGGATGTTGTCCGCAATTGTTCCATTCAACAGAACGATCTCCTGAGGCACGAAGACAATTTCGCGACGGAGGCATTCGAACGTGTAGTCCTGGACGTCGACACCATCGATGAGAATTCGTCCCGACGCCGGTTCCAAAAAGCGCGCAAGCAGATTAACCAACGTCGTTTTACCGCAGCCGCTCTCGCCCACGATCGCTACGCATTCGCCGGGACCGATCCGAAGACTGAAATTTTCAAAAACGGGCGAGCGTGAGCCATATCGAAACGTGACATTCTGAAATTCAAGGGACCCTTTCAAGGGCTGATCCAGCGCATTTGCGCCCTGCCTAGATAATTCCGGATTCAACTCTAGAATTTCGCCGAGCCGGCTTGCAGCGATGATTGCATCCTGAATCGATTGATTCGCGTTTGCGAGCCGTTCAATCGGAACGAGAATCATCCCCAGCATTGTGTAAAACGCCATCAGTTGGCCCACACTTAAAGCGCCTGCCAGTACGCTATGGCCGCCAAACCAGAGAAGGCTGAGCGTTGCCAGGCCCACCATCAACGAAGAAAGCGTCGTTGAATGTAGTGCAAGCTGCTGCGATCGGAACGATGCTTCTTGCATTTCGGTGAAGCGAGCCTCCGCCCGCAGTTGAATGCGGGGTTCGGCGCGAAAAGCTTTGATCGTCTGAATCGATCCAATCGTCTCCACAATCTGAGCCTCGAGCTCTGCGGCTCTTTCCATTGCCGTGCGCTGGTGCCGTTTCATCGGTTTGTTCAGCAGCCACAGGATCCCGGCCAGCGCCGGAACAAGCAGGAGTGACCGCAGGGTAAGTCTCCAGTCAAGCCAGGTCATGATAGCGGCCGTAGTAACAACGAGAAATGAATCGACGATGACCGATAATGTTGTGGCGCCGATGGCCACGCGAATCTTAATAGCATCGTTGAGTCGCGAAAGAATTTCTCCTGTCCTACGTGAATAGAAAAAAGTAAGCGGCAGTCCCAGCAAATGGCGGTGATAGTTCAGCACCGTCTCGGCATCGATCCTCTGGCTGAGGTGGGCAAGTAGGTAGGATCTCAGTTCCAGGAAAGAGGCGCGCGCCAGCGTCACCACGAGCATTCCTAGTCCGAGCCAATTCAAGGTAGGTGTTCGCCCGAGGACGAATACAACATCCACAAGCGCCTGGATGAAAAACGACGAGGTAAGGCTGAGGATCGTTATCAGGACTGCCGCAGTTAGCGCACCCAGGAAGAGGCGATAGTGTGGCAGGAGAAGGGAAAACAATCGATCGAGGGGAGACTTTGATCTAACCAAGTCGCCGAGGCGAGGTGTCGGCGTCAATAGTAGAAGCACTCCCGTCCAATTCTTGTGAAATTCTTCCGGCGTCAGATGGCGAAGTCCCGAAGCGGGATCAGCGATGATGACGCGTTTCGGCGATGCCTCGTAGAGCACGACAAAGTGATTCCGGTTGGCTTCACGCCAATGCGCAACGGCCGGCAGCGGGATCTGTTCGACGGCCTCGCGTGATGCGCGTACCGCGCGAGCTTCCAAGCCGAGGTGTTCGGCAGCAGAACTGAGGCCTGCAAGATTTGTGCCCCGCCGATCAGTCCCTGCCGCCTCGCGGATCCGCGCAATCGATACGCGTTTCTTGTAGTATGCCGCCACCATCGCCAGCACGGCGGGTCCGCAGTCCGAAGCGTCGTGTTGGTGGATGGCCGGATATCGCATAACGTGGCGTCATCTTGCACGTGCTGGTCCGGCCGGAAAGAAAGAATTTACAGGCAGAAGAATTCCTGTTTGTCGCAATTAACGCGACTTTTTTTTCGCGAGCGCACGCACAATTTGAGCGAGGAACCGGCGCGAGCGGACTAAGTCCATCTTCACGGCGGATATCGATCTATTCTGCTTTTCGGCGATCTGCGGAATCGAATGATCGTGCAGATAAAAGAGATCGATGACGGCGCGTTTGGATTCGGTCAGAGAATCCAGCGCGCGTTCGAGTAATTCCATTTGCCTGCGGCAATCCAGATCGAATTCAAATGCCGGAACCTGGGCGACGAAACGCTGATCGATTTTGTCTAAGTCTTCCGATAATCGCCGCCGGCGCCAATAATCGCGGACTGTGTCACGAACGATTTTCATCAATAGCGCCCGCGGGTGTCTGACGTGATCGAGGCGTTCGAACGCTTCCAGCGCATGAAGCGCAATATCTTGTTCCAAATCCGGATCGTAAATGGGAGTGCCGGTGTGCTTCGTGACGGCGCGAACCAGGATACGGATTTCCACAGGATCTAAATTCATGTGACCGTCCTCCTCGATCTGCGGCTATACCTAACATGATTGGCAAAAGCGAACAGATGCAGAGCTTGAAAGAGAAAGTCAAAGCTGCAGCCCGCGTTTCCGGGGCAGTTCTGATTACCGGTGAGTCCGGCTCCGGAAAGGAACTGGTGGCCAGAGCTATCCATGAGCATGGCGAGAGATGCCGCGGCAAGTTCGTTGCTGTTGATTGCGGCGCGCTTCCGGATGACTTGATTGAGAGCGAATTATTCGGGCACAGGCGCGGCGCTTTCACGACTGCGGTAGCCGATAAGCCCGGGTTGTTTGAAGAAGCAAACGGGGGCACTCTGTTCCTCGATGAAGTCGCGAACACGTCGCGGCGTTTTCAAGCCAAACTACTTCGAGTACTGCAGGACAAACAGGTCAGGCGTCTTGGCGACATAACTATGCGCAAACTCGACGTGCGCATCATTTCGGCCACGAACTGCGAATTGGCGGCCATGGTCCGGCGAGGCGAATTTCGAGAAGACCTGTACTACCGGCTCAATGTCTTTCCAATTCATGTTCCGCCGCTACGGCGGCGCGTGGAAGATATACCGCTCCTGGTCGATCACCTGTTGCATTCAAGAAAAAGGATCTCTGACAACGCCATCGCTAAGCTGATGGGATATAGCTTTCCAGGAAATATCCGTGAGTTGGAGAACATCGTGGAAGCTGCCGTCTGTATGGTTTCGGGCTCGATTATTCATGCCGACGACATCCTCTTGCCGAGCGAGGCTCCAACTTCACAACCGGACGAGGACATCGTCATCGGTAATTTTTGGGAATCGGTTGCGCGGCCATTCGCCGAGCGGTTGATCACTCGGACCCAGATGGAACGTCTCGTTCGCCAAGGTCTCCAAAGGACACGAGGAAGTTATCGCAAGATGCTTCCGCTGTTCCGAATTCCGGATACCGATTACAAACGTTTCATGGATTTTTTGCGTCGGCATCATTGCATCGTCGATTTCAGGGAGTACCGGAAGTAACGGGGAAATTCGGGTTCAGACGGGTGAATTCCCTATTTTGGCACTCCCAAAATAGGGAATTCACCCGTCTGAACCCGAATTTACGCGCCGCCCCAGTCCTTAAACAGCTTCACGACGACGTCGCCTACCAGCAAATGCTGGGTCCGAGAAACGAACTGACGGTAGGAGCGGCTGGAATGGTAATTCAGACACTCGTCACGAGTTTTCCAGATGGTGAGCGAAACTGCCATTCGCCCGCCCTCTTCCACCATCAGCCGAGCCGATTGAAATCCCGGCTCATCTTTCAGCTTGGGCAAGACGTCGGATGTGTAAATGCCCGCAAACTCCTGCACCTGCTCCTCACTGATGGCTTCGCCGATGACCATCCGCGCGTACATACGAACTATTTCTTGCTGTTCTTAGCGCGCCTGGCGATGAGCGAGTCCTTGAATTTGTCGTACTGCTCCGGTGTCAGAAGCTGACGAGTCACGAGATCACGTTTGCTGCGATACGGCCGGCCGTCAATGATCTTTTTGGCGACCGGCCCGGCGATCCCGACCGCAATGATCTCCGATTCGGCAGCGGAGTTGATATCCACTGCCTTCGGCGCGTTGATCGGCTTGATCGGTGTTCTCGGCATCTCTTTTATTTGTGCGCCAAGCGTAACCGTGCAAACCAAAGCGAGCACCACGATTCCAACGATGTTTCGACGTAGCATGTTTCTCCTTTCGAATTGAAAAATCCCCGGCGGCCAACGCTCTTGCGGCCCTTTGCCCGGGATGACCCCTACGCAAGAGCGCCCCCTAGCCGCCGGTGATTTGTGATCGGCACGCGATGGGCGTCGGAGGAGCCGGCCCAACGCCCTCCCCCGATGCCCCACTTGCCCACCGCGTGCCCTGGCACAACGGCCGCCCCTGGAAACGCAAGTAATGCTCCAGAGTCAAGTGCTTGAGAAGTCTTCGGTCCCGACAAAAGAGTCGCGATTTAAGCGAACAAGTTAGGCGCGAAATTCGCGGATAATCCGAACAATTCCATTTGCCGACTTTGCGTCGTATACTGTCGGCCAGAAATCGTCGTGGACAAGCGTTGAGGGAGGCCGATTATGCGTCCTATTGGAGTTCCACTTTGTTGCCTGCTTTTGTTCTCTGTTGCCGCCTTCGGTCAGGGTGACCGCGCAACGACCGGAGCAACCGTAACGTTTTACAAAGATGTTCTCCCGATCTTGCAGACGAAATGTCAAAGCTGCCACCGGCCCGGCGAGGTCGCGCCGATGTCCTTCCTCAGTTACCAGACCACACGTCCGTGGGCCAAAGCCATGAAAGCCGCCGTCATTGAACGAAAAATGCCGCCGGGAGGGCTCGATCCGCGATACGGGCATTTTGTCGATAACTTCTCTCTTCTGCAGAATGAGATTGACACCATCGCCAAATGGGCCGACGGCGGTGCGATTGAAGGCGACGCGAAGGATGCTCCACCTCCAGTTCAGTGGGTCGAGGGCTGGCGCTCGAAACCGGATGTTGTGGTCGAGGTGCCGCCGTTTGACGTCCCGGCTAAAGGTTGGGTCGAGAACATGATCATGGTGCTGCCCAACCCGTTCAAGAAAGACACTTGGGTGACCACCATCGAGATCCGCCCTGGTGTACCTGCCGTCATGCATCACGCCGGAGTCCGCTTTGCGCCTCATATCGAGGGTGTGAAGTACGGCCAGTTCTACTGGTCCGACATCAAACGCGACGAGAACGGGATTCACATTCCGGGACAGCCGAGACCGCAGCGCGTCACATTTTGCATCGATGATCAAAAGAAGGTGTGTCCGGCGCCCGAGTCGGAGATGATCACCGACGGGGCTGCCGCAGGCTTTGAGGGCTTTTATCGGCCAGGTTATGCCCCTCTGGATTATGCCTACTACAAGGCGGCGTATCTGATTCCGGCAAATACCGACATGATTCTCAGCCTTCACTGGACCCCGATCGGCAAGCCCGTTACCGATGTCACAAAGATCGGATTCGTCGTCGCAAAACAAGAGCCTCAACGGCAACTCAGCATGAGATCTCTGAAGCCAAGAGGTAACGATGGTTGGAATGACCGGCAACGATGGCGCATTCCGGCCGGAGATGCCAATTGGGAAGCGCCGCCAAAAGACGTGATCTTCAAAATGGATACCGAACTGGCCGTGATGAGTATCCATATGCATGAACATGGCAAGGACATGAAGTACACGCTGATGTATCCGAACGGGAAGGTTGAAACGATACTGAGTCAGCCGCGCTATGACTTCAACTGGCAGATGACGTACAACCTGGAAAAGACCCTGAAGATCCCGAAAGGCACGAAGCTTCGGGTGATGTCGCACTTCGATAATTCTCCGAATAACAAATTCGCTCGCGATCCCAATCGAGAGGTGTATGGCGGAGAACAAAGCTGGGAAGAAATGGATGCTCCCTGGATTGGATTGATCCTCGACAGAGGCGTCGACCCTAAGGATGTCTACAGTGAAAATCCGGGAGACGAAGCCAGGTTTTGGAATCCAACTCAGTCGAACTAGCGGGAGACATGTCCATGAAAAACTCTAAACGAACGAGCCGACGTCAGCTCCTGAAAATGGGAGCCGCCGCAATGGGCGGAGGGCTGCTGGCTCAACAAAAGGCACTGGCAATCGAGGCGCCAGGCAAGCTGGGAATTCCGCTCGGCCCCTATGGGGACCGGTCGCCGTACGAGAAAGCAGTCCGCTGGAGACGGGACACGAAAACACCGGAAACGGGTTCCAGTTTCACTCCGCTGCAGGATTCGGTCGGCACGCTGACGCCGTCCTCACTGCATTACGAGCGGCATCACGCCGGGATTCCACTCATCGATCCGGCCCAGCATCGGCTGATCATTCACGGCATGGTGGACCGGCCGCTCTCCTTGTCGGTGGCCGACATCAAGCGGCTGCCGTCGGTAACGCGCATCATGGTACTGGAGTGCGGCGGCAACAGCGGATCGGAGTGGGCGGCAACCACCGGGCCCGACGTTCAGCGTAGTTTCGGCCTCGTCAGTTGCAGCGAATGGACGGGGGTTCCCCTATCGCTCCTGCTCAAAGAAGTCGGTGTCCAGCCGGGCGCCAGTTGGGTGATCGCGGAAGGCGCCGATGCCTGCCGCATGGAGCGCAGCGTTCCTCTTGCGAAGGCGATGGACGATGCTCTCATTGCCTACGGACAGAACGGTGAAGCCCTGCGTCCCGCACAAGGCTATCCGATGCGTCTGCTCCTTCCGGGTTGGGAAGGCAATACGAACGTGAAGTGGTTGCACAGCCTGAAGCTCACCGACCAGGCTTACATGGCAAGAGACGAAACCGCGAAATACTCCGACCTGATGCCGGACGGCAAGGCACGGATCTTCACATATCGCATGGAAGCGAAGTCGGTGATCACATTCCCATCCGGAGGGCAGAAGCTGCCGGGCGCCGGTCTGTACGAGCTGACAGGCCTGGCGTGGTCCGGCAGCGGAAGAATCGAGCGCGTTGAGGTTACGACCGATGGAGGGAAGACCTGGGTGGACGCGAAACTTCACGAGCCGCGGCTGCCCACCGCGTTCACGCGTTTCCGGCTCCCCTGGCGTTTTGACGGCCGTGAAGCCGTGATTGCGTCGCGTGCGACGGACGAAACCGGCTACGTTCAGCCGTCGCGCGAAGCGCTGATCGCCGTGCGAGGAACCAACTCCGGGTATCACTTCAACGGGATGAAATTCTGGAAGGTCCACGCTGACGGGACGGTGACTAATGTGGAGGTATAACGCGATCGCCCTGATCATTTTGACTGTGTCGCTCCCGCTGGCGGCGCAGTCGCCCACGTTTGGCGTGGGACGGCCGCCTACACCAGAGGAGTTTCGCGAGCTTGCGACGGCTATTGCCCCCGATGGCGGTGGACTGCCTGAAGGTTCGGGAAATGTCGCGGCCGGACGAGAAATTTTCGCAGCGCAGTGTGCCCGCTGCCACGGCCCGAAGGCCGAAGGCGATATCGGCCCCGTGCTCGTGGGCGGACAAGGCACCCTCCGAACGGCGCGGCCTCTGAAGACGGTGGGGAGCTTCTGGCCCTATGCGACGACGCTGTGGGACTACATTAGTCGCGCGATGCCCTTCGACAAGCCCGGTTTGTTGAAACCTTCGGAGGTCTACGCCGTGGCCGCCTACATCCTGAATCTCAACGGTATTATCGCGGAGGGCGACGTGATGGATGCGAAGACGTTGCCCAAAGTGAGGATGCCGAACCGTGACGGCTTCGTTCCTGATCCCCGGCCGGATGTGGGCGAAAAGGCCAGGAAGCCGAACTGAATTAGGTCTCTCTTACTTCAGCTCGTCGTAGATCACCTGGATGTTGGCTTTCAATCGTGCTTCCTGGGGCGCACCGTAGCCCGTGTACTTCGCGGGCATTTTCCATGTCTTCGCAACATCGTCCACAGACTTACCTGCTTTCCTGGCTTCCCGAACGACAGCGAGGAATTCTTTATTGAACTCGGCGTACTCGCGCAAGTCGGCCATGCTCATCGTAGTCATGGAGTGACCAGTAATGATTGTTTCGACGTTCTTCAGCGAGTTGGCGGCGTTGGCTAAGCTGTCTCCAATCTGGACTCCGCTGCCGCCATTGTTCGCATCGAGAAGAGGCAGATTTTTGCCGGCAAAAATATCGCCTGCGTGCACCACGCGAAGCGCGGGAAAGAGAACCCATGCATCGCCGTTGGTGTGGCCGCGGCCGAAATAGAAGAGATCGATCCGATCGTTTCCGGTGCCGATCGACATCTTGTCTTTGAACGTGCGCTTCGGCAGGCCGATGCCGTTGTGCTCTTTGAAAATGTTCGTTGGCGGACCCTGCTGTGGAATTCCAGTAGCGCCACGCATTTCCATCATGTTGGCTTTCGTGTTTTCATGGACGATAACTTCGACGGTTGCCGGAAATTCCACGTTGCCGCTGACGTGATCGCCGTGTGTATGCGTATTGATGATCGTCGTGACCGGCTTGTCTGTCAGGGTTTTGATTTTCTCCAGGATCGGCTGCCCCCACCCGGGATTCTTCGTATCGACGACGACCACGCCGTTGGCAGCGATGAATATGGCCGTATTCCCGCCGCCGCCCCGCAACACATACAGATTGTCTCTGAGCTTGTCGACATCGACGACTCTCGCCTGAGCCTGTCCACGGCCTGCTTGTTGATACGCCGCAACAGACAGGGACAAGCACGCAATCGCAACGAGCGCTGCCAAAATTTTGATTCTTGTCATTCCCGCCTCCCCGATTGCGCGATTATAGGAAATTCGGATGCGGACTGCGATGTTTTTTGGCGCGCTTCACTCTGCTTTCGCCGGCACTGGATCGGCGTACGCCAGAAGTACTACGGTCACAGCGAACAGCGCGATCGCGCTGAAAGCCAGGGAACGGTGAATACCGATCAAGCCGCCGATGACGCCGACCGTCACCCCACTGAAAGCGCGGAAGCCCAGAGCGGACATGTTAAAAAGCCCTACGAGGCGCCCGCGCAGATGGCTTGGCGCCAGGATCTGCACGATCGCCTGCGCCGAGGAGTAAAAGGCGAGATTTAGAATTCCGCCAACAAATAACAACGCCAGCGACAAGTAATAATTGGTCGAGACTGCGAATGCCGCCGTTGTCACGCACCAAAAAATGGCGCAGACGATCGTGCCCCGGACTTTCGCGCGGAGCCACCCCTTTCCTTCCAGCAAAAAGCCGCCGAACACAGATCCCGCCGCCGTGGCCATGAGCAGCGCACTATAGGCGAAATCGGCTGTGCGCGCACCCAGATCGTAGGCGAACCCAGGCATCTGCGTTTGAAATGCATTGCCGACGAACAATGATGCCGTACCGCCCAAAAGCACCATGGTCATAATCGGGCGGTTCTGCGCAGCTTCCCGAAAGGCGTTCACCGCATCGCTCCAGCCAATCGCTCTTCTCGCCGGAGCCTCTTTGCGGAGATGCCCCGTGTAGGGGACGTACAGCAGCCACAAGGTCAATGGAAAATAGATAAGCACATTCGCAACAAGAGCCAACGACGGTCCCAGCACCAACATGAGCACGGCCCCGACCGCCGGTCCGAAAAGTATCCCGAGCTGCCGGCTGGTGGCGTTGAGCCGAACCGCGCTCTGAAGATGCTCCATGCCCACAATGTCGTGAATCAGCAACTGCTCGGCAGGCGCCCACATCACGCCGGCGATACCGTGAACAATCAGGAGAAGCGACGCATGCCAGACCTGAATCGTATTGGTGAAAAAGAGTATGGCCCAAACCGCAGAGACACTCATGAACAGGATCTGGGCGCACTGGACGACCTTCCGGCAATCGTATCGATCGGCGAGTCCGCCGAAGTAAACGGAAAGCAAAAGAAACGGTGTCCAGTGGCTGATGTCGGCAAAACCGGCCAGCACCGGCGAGTGGAACTTCTGAAACAGCAGCCAGTAACTCACGACGTGCTCGATGTTGTCTCCCATCATCGCCAGCATCGTGCCGATAAAGAAGAAGCGAAAGTCCCGGTGATGAAGCGCGGGAAACGCGAGTTCTTTGCGGGACGCTTTTGGTTCGACTTGCGAGGTCATTTTCCGCCCATCAATGGTTCTGGGGGTTCTGGGGGTTCTGGGGGTTCTGAATGGGTTCCAGTCCGGCTTCCTGGATCGCGGCCAGCCCGGCCGGCGTTTTCAACGCCTTCAAGAAGGCGCGGCCTCCATCAGGGTTGGGAGCCCCAGCAGGAACGGCGCCGGTGTAGATCGTCGGAAGTTGAATCGCATCGGGCAATGTTCCGGCCAGTTTCACGCCTTTATTCGTAATCATCTCGCTGGTGAACGTGATGCCGAATTCGGCGTCGCCTTTTGCGACAGCATCGGCGACTTCAGAGCCCTGGTTGCGGAAGACAATCTTCTTCTGTATTTCCTGAGCGATGCCCATCTTCTGGAACAAACCAGCCATGTATGTTCCCGATGTACCGCCGGCTTTCGGATCGACATAGGAAACGGATGTCGCCGCGAGCATCGCCTTTTTGAAAGCCTCGGGGGAGGACAGATCCGGCGCCTTTGCGCCTGGCCGCATGCCGACCCCGATCAAGCCGCGAGCGAGATCGACACGGGTGCCTGGGACGATCCGGTTTTCCTTTTCGAGCGCGTCCATCGCAGGAGCCGAAACGATGATAACGTCCGCCTTCTCCCCGGATCGAAGCTTGTTCTGAAGAGCGCCCGACGTGTCGGTCGTAAGGTTATTCTTGAAATTGGCGCCGACCTTCTTCACCGGTTCCGCCATCGCACCGCCGACGAGAAGCCTTAGTTGTGCAGCGGCCCGACTGGGCGCGAACAAGATCAGAAATGCCGTCACCATCAGAACAGGTCTCTTCATAACGTGTTGGCCTCCTTCTCATTTCTAGATCAGCAATTGGCATTCAGCATTTTGAACCACAAACGGCACAAAGAGGATCACAAAAAGGCACAAGAAAACGATTTTTGTGCTTTTTGTGATCCTCTTTGTGCCGTTTGTTTACCTTCCCCGGCTGAAACGGGCTACGCGGCGAATTCGCGGATAATCCGGACGATCCGGCTGGCTGCGTGACCGTCCCAAAGTTCCGGAGGGCCGGAAGGTTTCCAATCGCCATTCATTATACGGCGGAATGCGTCGAGGATTCGGTCCTTGTCGGGGCCAACCATAATGTTGGTTCCATGAGTGATGGTTACAGGCCGCTCGGTGTTGCGGCGGAGCGTGAGACACGGGACGCCGAGAATTGTCGTCTCTTCTTGAAGGCCGCCGGAATCCGTCAGCACAAGAGTTGCGGTGGATTCCAGATTGAGGAATTCCAGATAGCCGAGAGGCTCCATAGTCCGGATCCCGTTAGTCACGGAAAGGCCGAAGTCACGGACGTGCTTTTGCGTGCGCGGGTGTATCGGGAAGAGCACCGGCATGGTCTGCGATATTTCTTCGAGTGATTCAAGAATAGGCCTGAGGACCTTCGGATCATCCACATTCGAAGGCCGGTGGAGCGTTACCAAGGCATACTGCCGGGGTTTGTCGATGTGAACAGCTGCGGCTTTTTCCCGGTGCTTCAAAAGCGTGTCGATCATGACGTTTCCGACGAAATGGATCTTCGACGGATTGACGCCTTCACGTTTCAAGTTTTCGTCGGCATCCCGGCTGGTCGTGAAAAGCAACTCCGCGACCGCGTCGGTCACGAGGCGATTGATCTCTTCGGGCATCGTCCGGTCGCAGCTGCGTAATCCGGCCTCAACGTGAGCGACGGGAATGAGAAGCTTTGCGGCGACGATGGCGCAGGCCATCGTAGAATTCACATCGCCGACGACGACCACGAGATCGGGTTTCTCCCTGAAGCAAACTTTTTCGAACTCGACCATGATGCGCGCGGTCTGTTCAGCGTGCGTACCGGACCCCACATCCAGATAGACATCAGGAATGGGAATACCCAGATCGCGGAAAAAGACATCCGACATGCCATCGTCGTAGTGCTGGCCGGTGTGGAGGAGGATGCTCGTCAAATCCCGCACTTCCTTCATCTCTTCGACGATCGGCGCAATCTTCATGAAGTTGGGCCGAGCGCCCACGACGTTGAGGACTTTCATGGTAATATTCAACTAGCACATTGTATTCCGTACTGATGGCTTATTGGAGATTCCGATGTTGAAACTCGCGCTTGGACTGATGGTGCTCTTCAGCCAGTTAAGCGGACCAGGAGGCGGACTACCGCAAATCCTCCAGCCTGATTTCAAAGCGACCGCGCCGATCAAGGCGGGCAAACGCGGCGAAGTGACCGTGTCATTTACAGCCTTGAAGGGTTATGCCGTCGATCGCACTTTGCCGATGACTTTGAAGCTGACTGCTGTCCCCGGTGTAACGCTGGTGAAAAATGAACTCACCGCGCCCTCAAACGATCCGAAATCGAAGGACCAGTATTACGTCGATTTGCCCGTCATCAAGGTGCCTGTCTCTGCAGACAAGCCAGGCAAGTATGAGATTCCCGGCAAGCTCACGTACTTCTTTTGCTCGAAAGCAGATGGGTTTTGCTCCAGACAAGTCCTCGACGTTAAGATGCCACTAGCGGCGGAATAATTTAAGTCCCGGAAAATCATGTCCACACGAGTCGAGCAATACAGGTCTGCCGTACTGACTACGGCAAATCAGCTCACGATCCTGCGGATCGTGTTCGTACCTGTTTTCATCATTCTACTTGCTTATCATGAGATCGGATGGGCCTTAGAAACATTTGTTGCGGCCGGTATTACCGACGTGCTCGACGGCGTCATCGCGCGACGCTTCGGACAGAAGACCTCGATTGGCGCCCTACTCGATCCTCTGGCCGACAAGCTACTGATGACCGCATCCATACTGATTCTGTCGCTCCCGCAAATGGAATTTCACCATACGATCCCGCGGTGGCTCATGATCCTCGTGATTTGCCGGGATGTGTTCATCTTGCTGGTCAGTTTGATCGTGGTCGTGATGATAGGTTGGCGCGTATTCACGCCCTCCCCCTACGGAAAGACCACGACGGCGATGCAGGTTGTGACCGTGTTGGCCGTCCTGTACGTAAATTGGCGAAATATTACCGTGCCGGAGTTGAATATCCTATTTTATATGACGGGCTTCATGACTGCCTTTTCCGGTCTGCACTACCTCATCCGTGCGCTGCGCCGATGGCCGTTTAATGAGTAATACGAAGAAACAATTTTCAGCGTCGGCCTACGTTCATAAGGCGGTGCACGAATACCGCGAGGCGCCGGCGCATCGAAGCGGCGAAGCTCAGAAGCTGCGAATCCTGTCGGTCGAACGCGGCTCCTTTGCCGATCGCATCGGATTAAAGCCCGGCGACGAGATACACCAACTGAACGGCAAGCCGCTGGCGGATGTTATCGACTTCCAGTTCAATGCAGCCAACATCGGCCGCCGCACAACGATTCAAACGCAGGATCGCACGATCAGTTTCGTCCGGCGGGAGTGGGAATCCTTCGGCCTGGAATTCGAACCGATCGAGCCGTTGACGTGCAAGAACCAGTGCGTCTTTTGTTTTGTCCATCAGAATCCCAAGAATGTACGGCGGTCACTGCACATCAAGGATGAAGACTACCGGCTTTCATTTCTGTTCGGAAATTACCTGACGCTGACCAATGTCCATGAAGACGAGATGCGGCGGATCATCGAGCAAAGGCTCTCGCCTCTGTACATTTCCGTACACGCGACGGAACCGGAGTTGCGGAGACAATTGCTCGGTATCGATGAGTATGACGGATTTATGGGCAAGATGGATCGGCTGGCCAAGGCCGGTATTCAAATGCACGGACAAGTTGTGCTGTGTCCGGGTCTGAATGACGGCGAGCACCTCGAGCGTACCATCGACGATCTCTTGAAGTTCTATCCGAGCGTTGCCTCGCTGGCGATCGTACCGGTGGGTCTGACGCAATACCGGAACACTCTTCCGAAGCTCACCCCGTTCACTCCCGTAATTGCGCGGAAAACGATAGCGCATATCACTCCGATTCAGAGGAAATTAAAGCGGCGAATTGGAACACCGTTCGCCTTTCTCGGCGACGAAATCTTCATCATGGCGGGAGCCCCGGTTCCGCCGGCGAGCCACTACGCCGGCTTTCCGCAAATCGAGAATGGGGTCGGGATGGTGCGGACGTTTCTAACCCAATTCAATGCGGCTTTGCGGTCCCGAGCCGGTACCTACCAGACGAAGCGAGGGACGATCTGCACGGGGAAGATTTTCTATCCTTATTTAAAAAGTTGCGTGGATCGACTCGGCCTGGATCTGAAGACCATCGCCATCGAGAGCTTGTTTTGGGGGGCCGGCATCGGCGTGGCGGGCCTGCTCACAGGCAGCGATTTTATTGCTGCGTTAAAAGGAAATGTTTACGGCGATTTCGCCGTGCTGCCGTCCGAATCGATGATAGGGGACGATTATCTTTTCCTGGACGATCTGACGATCAAAGATGTTGAAAAGGAAGTCGGCGTCCCGATCATCCCCTCCGGCTACGATGCGCGCGATTTCGTGAAGTGGGCTTTCCAACTTTAGCGGCGTTCTTATGAACGCCGACAATCGAGGAGAAATCACCCTCTTCCTCTGGGAGAGGGCGCGAAGCGCGAGCCCGATAGGGCGAAGCCTCAGGAAAAGGTGAGGATCTCACGACTTGACCAGACCTGCGACCCTCACCCGGCGCGACAACCCGCTGGCTGTCGCGCCGCCCTCTCCCAGAGGGAGACGGGCCTACACTCGTTCAATCGTCACTTTCTTCATCACTACGTCCACGGCAGGCCGGTCGCCGGGCTTCGACGTCTTGGTCTTCCCGATGTTCCTCACGACGTCCATGCCTTCGCTGACCTTTCCGAACACGGTGTGGTGTCCGTCGAGATGAGGCGTGGGCGTCAGCGTAATGAAAAATTGGCTGCCGTTCGTATTCGGGCCGGCGTTGGCCATAGAGAGGATGCCTTCGGAGTTGTGTTTGAGCTGCGGATGGATTTCGTCGGCAAAGGTGTAACCGGGACCTCCGCGGCCGGTGCCTGTGGGATCGCCGCCCTGAATCATAAAGCGGTCGATGACGCGATGGAAGATGATGCCGTCGTAAAAATTTTTTTCGCTCAGCTTGATGAAATTCGCCACGGTGTTTGGGGCTTGTTGATCGAAAAGTTCGACTGTGAAATTCCCCATCGACGTTTCAAAACGCGCATAAGTGCCGGGCTTCATGGTTCAATCGTCGCTTTCTTGATGTAATCGAGTTTTGGAAACGGTTCCTTGAGAGCCGATGGATTCTTCAAATTCGCTTGACCGTATGCGGCGGGGACAGCAGCGAGCACTACAAAAAGCCAAACTTTTTTCATCGGGTGGCCCCTTTCATCATGACAGACAATACTTCGACCGGCGTCTCATAACGATCGAAGGGACCCCGAATCTGAACGCCTTGGACCATGACGTGGATACGTTCAAGAATTTCTTGAGCAATGAGTATGCCTTCATTACGCGCATGCTCGGGACTCTTCGATTGAGCTTCACGCATACGTTCCAGAATGCTGTCGGGGATCGAGCAGCCAGGTATCTCGTAGTTTAGAAATTCCGCAGTTTTATAATTTGGTAGCGGCACGATGGCGGCGATCACGGGGATCTTCGAATTGCCGGCGCGATCGAGAAAGCGTTCCAGTACAGTGGCGTCAAAGACCGGCTGCGTCAGAACAAATTCTGCTCCGGCTTCGACCTTATAAAAGAATCGCTTCAATTCCAGATCGCTCATGGCGCCTGGATTTGCACCGACGCCAATGACAAACCCGGTCGGTTTTCCGATCGATTTACCGCCCACATCCACGCCACCATTCAACCGGCTGACCATATTCGTGAGACCGATGGAATCGACTTCGTAGATGGCAGTCGCATCGCTGTGCTCGCCGATCTGATGCGGATCGCCCGTTATGAGAAGAAGATTTCGGAGACCCAGAGCATAAGCCCCGAGCAAGTCGGACTGCATGCCCAGAAGATTTTTGTCGCGGCACGTGTAGTGGGCCAGACTTTCGATTTCCGTCGACTTCTCCAACAGCACTGCCAGAGAAATCGCGCTCATGCGCGCGCTGGATGGCGGAGCATCAGGAACGTTGATCGCGTCGACGTCCTGCGCCTGAAGATATTTGGCCTTCTCGATCGCTTTCGCGAAATCGTGGCCAATCGGCGGGATCATCTCCACGATCTTGATGAATTCTTTTGTGGCCAGTTTCCGTCCGAGGCGGGATCTAGATTCCAGCGGGATTGAACTCTCACCCTCAGTACCCTCTCCCGCTGGGAGAGGGCGGCGTGAAGCGCCGGGTGAGGGTCCGAGCACCGCAACACCCGCCGATTTCACCGCGGCTCGAATCGCCTTGATATGCTGCGGAGTGGTTCCGCAGCAGCCGCCGACAATCCGGACTCCGTATTGAACAAATTTCTTCGCGTATGACGCCATGTATTCCGGCGAGCCCAGATAAATATTTCTGCCTTCGACATTCCTTGGTTTGCCCGCGTTTGGCTGCACAGAGAGCTTTTTCGACGTCACATTCGCGATGCGTTCGATGGCATCCAGCATGATTTGGGGCCCAACGCTGCAGTTCAGGCCAAGTACATCGGCTCCCCATTCTTCCAAGCGCTTTGCGAACACTTCCGGTGGCGTGCCTTCCAGGCTGTTGCCGTCTTCTTCAATGGACATCTGCACGATCAAAGGCCGGTCCGTCACATCCCGTACGCCGCGAATGGCCGCGTAAACTTCATTCAAATCGAAAAACGTTTCCAGAATAAGTGCATGGACGCCGCCGTCGACGAGCGCCTTTGCCTGTTCTCGAAAAGTGACCTGTGCTTCTTCAATCGCCGTCTTGCCCCACGGTTCGATGCGAATTCCCAGCGGGCCGATAGCTCCCGCCACAAGGATATTATCGCCGGCGATGTCGCCGGCGATCCGGGCGCCTTGAATGTTGATGTGACGGATCTGGTCGGCAAGACCATGAGTCATCAGCTTTGTCCGGTTCGCCCCGAACGTGTTCGTTTCAATAATATCGGCGCCGGCCTTGATGTAATCGAGATGAACCTCCCGCACCAGCTCTGGGTTTGAAATATTCAGTTCGTCGAAGCAGCGGCTGATGAACACGCCTTTACTGTAGAGCATCGTGCCCATCGCCCCATCGCAGACGAGCACATGATTCTCCAGCCGAGTCAAGAGGTCCTGCATAGCAGAAAAGTCTAATATAAGTCCCGCTGTGGATGATCTCGAATTGGCAAGGCTGTCCCCGCGGCCACGTAATCCGGTACGGGACTTAGATATAATTTTGGAATGAAGGACATTGTCATCGTTTCAGGCAAACGGACGCCGATGGCGGAATACGGCGGTGCGCTTCGCGAGTGCAGCGCGTTGGAACTCGCTGCGATCGCTGCGAGAGCGGCTATCGGGCAATGCAAATTCGAGCCGCGCGAATTCGATCACGCCATCTTTGGTAATGCGCTGCAAACCAGCGGCGACGCACTGTACGGCGCGCGCCATGTGGCGCTGAAGGCAGGCCTTCCCATCGAAGTACCGGCGCTTACCGTAAATCGGTTGTGCGGTTCGGGCATTCAATCCATCATTTCGGCGGCGCAACTCATTCAACTCGGCGAAGCCGAGACGGTTCTTGCGGGGGGAATGGAATCCATGAGCCAGGCGCCTCACGTTATACGCGGCGCGCGCTGGGGTCTCAAATTAGGTCAAAGCAAATTGGAAGATTCCTTGATGGTCGCACTGATGGATACATATTGCGGTTGTTATATGGCAACGACGGCTGAGAACCTCGCGCGCAAGCACGGAATCACGCGAGAAGCGCAGGATGAGTTTGCACTGCGCAGCCAAAAGCTCGCGGCAGCGGCATGGAGCGCCGGACGGGTCCAAGAGGAGATCACTTCTGTCGAACTCGTCACGCGTGACGATCACATGCGACCGGACACGACTCTTGAAGGACTGGCGAAATTGAAGCCGGCCTTCGGGAAGGAAGGATTCGTCACGGCAGGAAATGCCAGTGGAATTGTCGATGGCGGCGCAGCCGTTGTCGTTACCACACCCGAGCGCGCGAAGACTAAACCTCTGGGACGCATCGTTAGTTGGGGAATTGCCGGTGTGCCGCCGGAACTCATGGGAATTGGTCCGGTACCAGCGGCCAGGATAGCGTTGGAGAAGGCAAAATTAAAGCTATCCGACATCGATCTCGTCGAGATCAACGAGGCATTTGCGGCGCAGTATCTCGCGGTGGAAAAGCTCCTCGAATTGGATCGAGATAAGGTGAACGTGAATGGCGGTGCTATCGCGCTCGGCCATCCGCTAGGCGCAACAGGCACGCGATTGGTGATGACCGTCCTCTATGAATTGCGCCGCCGCAACAAAAGGTATGGACTTGCCGCCGCATGTATCGGCGGGGGGCAGGGAATCGCGATGATTGTGGAGGCAATCTGATGGTCATCAAAAAAGTCGGCGTTTTGGGTTGTGGATTGATGGGATCCGGTATTGCGCAGGTGTCGGCCGGGGCTGGTTACTCTACGGTCGTGAAGGAAATCGCCGACGATTTCCTGAAGAAAGGATTGTCGTCGATTGAAAAATCATTGGGAAAATTTGTTGAGAAGGGCACTATCACACGGGACCAACGCGCCGAGACGCTGGGACGTTTAAAGGGCACCACGAAGTTTGAAGACCTCGGAGATTGCGACATCGTCATCGAGGCCATCACTGAAAATCTCCAGCTCAAGCGCGAAACTTACGCAACCATCGACAAGATCGTCAAACCCCCGGCGATTTTTGCCAGCAATACATCGTCGCTCGTGGTCACGGAAATGATGACAGCGACGAAACGCGTCGACCGCTTTATCGGCATGCATTTCTTCAATCCGGTGCCGCTGATGAAACTGGTAGAAGTCGTTGGGACGATTACGACATCGAAGGAGATTCTCGATGAAGCGATGAAGTTTGCCGCAAGTCTGGGCAAGGTTCCAATCCGGACCTCGGATCGATCCGGATTTGTCGTGAATCGATTGCTCGTGCCTTACCTGCTCGACGCAATCCGGGCCCTGGAAGAAGGCGTGGGCAGTGTCGAGGACATCGATAAAGGCATGAGGCTGGGATGCAGCTACCCGATGGGGCCATTTACGCTCCTCGACTTCGTGGGCCTGGAGACGACGTACTACATCGCCAATATCATGTTCGAAGAATTTCGCGAGAAACGGTTCGCTCCGCCCCCGCTGCTCAAACGTCTCGTGTTGGCCGGTCATCACGGAAAAAAAACCGGCCGCGGGTTTTACGACTACTCGGACCCCGCCAATCCAAAACCGTTGTATTAAACTGTAGCGGCGGTCGCTGTAGCGGCGGTCTATTAATTGAGGCTTAGAGCGCTGCTACAGTAGCATCGCTACAGTTATGTACCGATTCGCCATCGTTGCCAGCGAATACAATTCCGTCATCGTGGATCGGCTCATTGCCGGTGCACGGCGCGCGCTGAAAGATCAGGAGCAAGTGAATTTGATACGGGTTCCGGGGTCGTTCGAAATCCCGCTGGCGGCGAAGCGCGCCGCTCTGTCGAAGAAATATGATGCGGTTGTCGCGCTGGGATGTGTGCTGCGCGGCGAGACACCCCATTTCGAATACATCAGCCGCGCCGTCAGCAACGGATTACAACGCGTGGCCTTAGAAGCGGGTATTCCGGTGGGTTTTGGAGTCTTGACGGTGGATACGGTAGAGCAAGCGATGGAGCGTTCCGGCGATTCGGGCAACAAAGGGTTTGAAGCGGCCATGGCCGCTTTCCAGATGATTAAAGTGCTCGGCGAGATCTGATGGGACCACGGCGCAAAGCCAGAGAATACGCCCTGCAGATGCTGTTTCAGTGGGATATCACCCGCGACAGCATCGATCAGATTGCCGCGACTTTTTTTAATGGCCAGGATGAAGAACCCGGTGTCATTGCTTTCGCACGCCAGCTCGTGATACAGACCGTGGAGCACGTGGAAGAGATCGACGCGTTGATCCAGCGTCATGCCGAGCACTGGCGGCTGGACCGCATGGCCACTGTAGACCGTAATTTGCTTCGTCTGGCAAGCCAGGAATTTCTATTCGACAAAGAAACTCCCAAGACCGTGGTCATCAACGAAGCGATTGAGATCGCGCGTCGCTTCAGCACTCAGGAGTCGCCTCAGTTCATCAATGGCATTCTGGACAGCATCAAGAAGGAGCTGGAGAGCTAAGTGGAGCCACTCGAACAGATTCGCATTCAAAAGCTGCAGCAGATCAAGGATCTCGGAGTTGACCCGTACCCGACGTACTACCGCTATACGCATGCGCTCGGTGAAGTGGTGAAACAATTCTCGGTCAAAACCGTCGAGGAATTGGACGAGGGCCACCATCGAGTTCGAATCGCCGGCAGGATTCTGACGAACCGCCCGTTTGGAAAGGCCGGCTTTCTCACCTTATCCGACGGCGAAGGCCAGCTTCAAGTGTACGTGAAGAAAGATCGGCTGCCCGAACGCGATTTTCAATTGTACAAATTGCTCGATATCGGCGACTTCATCGGCGTCGAGGGAACGCTGTTTCGCACGAAAACGGGCGAGCTGACTGTGCTTGCGGGCGAGCTGACATTTTTGGCCAAGTGTTTCCTGCCGCTGCCGGAGAAGTGGCATGGACTGAGGGACATTGAAATCCGTTACCGCCAGCGCTACATCGATCTTGTTGTGAATCGCGAAGTCCGCGAGGTGTTTGTCCAGCGCGGCGTCATTATTCGCGAGTTGCGGAAGTTTCTCGACGATCGTGACTATCTCGAAGTCGAAACACCGATCCTCCACCCGATCGCCGGAGGAGCGCTCGCCAAGCCGTTCAAGACGCATCACAACGCGCTCGACATGTCTCTATATCTGCGCATCGCTCCCGAGTTGTATCTGAAACGTCTCATCGTCGGCGGGTTGAATCGGGTTTATGACTTGAATCGAATCTTCCGCAACGAAGGTATCTCCACGCGCCACAATCCCGAATTCACGATGCTCGAGTTCTACCAGGCCTACAGCAATTACACCGACCTGATGGATCTCACTGAAGAGATGCTGACCGGCATCGCGGAGAAAGTTTGCGGTTCGAAGGTGATCACATACGACGACCTGCAGATCGATTTTCGGAAATGGACGCGACTCTCCATGAAAGAGGCGATCCTCAAGTTTTCAGCGGAGAAAATCGATGAAGACAGGCTGAGTGATCGCGCGGCGGTCGAAGCGGTATTGAAACACTTGCATGCTGAGTTCGATCCTAAATTGCCGTTCGGCAATCTCATTGGAATTTTGTTTGAGACTGTAGCCGAACAGCATCTCGTGCAACCCACGTTCATTTACGACTACCCGGTCGAACTGTCGCCCCTGTCAAAACGAAAAGCAAGCGACCCGAGTCTGGTTGAGCGCTTCGAGCTGTATATCGGAGGGATGGAAATCGCCAATGGCTATTCCGAGTTGAACGATCCCATGGATCAACGCGAGCGATTCCTTTCGCAGTTGCGCGAGCGGGAACGCGGCGATGAGGAAGCGCATCAGATGGACGAAGATTACATCCGCGCCTTGAGCTACGGCATGCCTCCAACGGCGGGTGAAGGCATTGGCGTGGACCGGCTAACGATGCTGTTGACGAATTCAACGTCGATCAGAGATGTGATTCTGTTTCCGCATTTGAGGGCAGAATGAGGGCTTTATTCTATGAAATTCGAAGTAATCGTAGCCGTTCGCTATCTCAAGGCCAAGCGCAAACAAGCCGTCATCTCGCTCATCACTCTCATCTCCATCATCGGCGTTGGGGCCGGTGTCGCCGCTCTGATTATTGCTCTTGCCATCAATGCGGGTTTTCGTGATGACCTGCAGAGGAGATTGCTCGGCGCGCAGGCGCACGTTTCGGTGTTGCGCAAGGACCGGGCTACGGGCATTTCCGATTACCTGAGGACCACGAAAGAGGTTGAGCAAGTTCCCGGTGTTGTGTTTGCTGCTCCAGCCTTCTATCAGAAGGGGTTGATCTACAGCGGATCGCAGGCGGCCGGCATCATTGTCAAAGGCATTCTTCCGGAGATGGAGAGTCCGTTATCGGCGCTTTCGGCCAACATGGTCGACGGGAGTCTGAAAGATTTCCGCGATGACTCTGTGATTCTCGGAAAGGAGCTATCGAAAACGCTCGGCACTTTCCATGGCGATCGCGTGAAGATTGTCAGTATCGAGACGTCGCTGACTCCGCTAGGGGCCATCCCTCGCAACCGGACCTTCACAG